>SDBU01000938.1_pt1 | contig 42610 bp, 60 predicted proteins | sample 2277071 | NCBI WGS metagenome assembly SDBU01 (sample SAMN10397929, study PRJNA504765) | marine sediment metagenome | isolation source: marine sediment core GS08_GC12, 126 cmbsf | place: Arctic Ocean: Gakkel Ridge, Loki's castle | collected 2008
CGCCCTCGGTCAGTAGGTCGTCAAGAGCATCCGCCCTGGCACCCTGGAACCAGAGCACGGCAACCAGGGCGAGCGTGGCGGCTATGAGGTGGCGGATTCTCATTGGTCGTTACCTCGCAGGCGCAGGTTGTGATCGATGTCGAGGGTTTGCAGCGGTGTGCCGAGGACAGGCGCAACCATGAAGGAATGGATCTTGCCGTCGAATCGTAACCCCCCGGTGGCATAGTCTCCAATTATCAGCCGTGTGACATCCGTTTGCTTCGCCCAGGGCGTTGCGTTACCGTCGAGTATAAGATGCCCATTGAGCCAGGCATCTGTCAGATCGTTGGTTGCGTCTCCGGAGATCACAAGTACATTGCGCTGACCGACAAACCAATAAGGCGAATAGGTTGCCGATGGAATACTGGCAACGGAGGTTCCCCCGAGCCATATAACCATTATATCGTTATCTGCGTTGGTAGACATGTGGATCAGGTATCGATTGCCACCTGTGCCATCGTCGGCATCATAGATATATCTGTAGGCGTCCTCATCCCAATTGAACTCAGGCGTGAACTCTATCGCGATCAGTATCTCCGCGCTGTTGAATGTCGAGGCGGCAATGGTCCCGGTCAGGTAGTCGTTTGTCCCGTCGAAGTCGTACCCGTGCGCGGTCTGCTTGACCGGCGCATGTACCAACTCAAGCGGATTCGTAAGCTCCTTGACCTCGAAGTTATCGACATACAGCCGAGTCCCATCGCTGGTCGACATCGTTACGCCTAGAACGTAACTCGATTTTTGACTGGCCCCGGTGACAATGGTTGCCCTCAAGTGATTCCATGCCTGCGGGGCATTGGTGATCGTGAGACTCGTAACGGCCCCGGTCCAGTCATCAGTGGCGAAGTGGTAGGTTTCATCCAGTACAGCAGTGCCGGCAATCAGGGCGGCGTCTTCGGTCCCGTCGTGACCGTAGTAACTGAATGAGACTTGATAGGCTTTGCCAACCTCGAAGGTCTGGGTTTTGTAGACAGTCGAGTAGAACGCGCCTCCGGGATCAAGGGCCGCTGAGGTTGTGCCGTTGTACGCTTGCACCGCTGAGGGATTGATGTCCCCGCCTATGGTGCAATTGCAAGACAGCCCGGTAGGACAGTCAGTACAGGATCCCACCGCTATGCCTTGCCAATCCTCAAAGGTACCGATTGTCCCGAGCAGCGGGTTGGCGTTCCCGGAACGTGTCAAGGGAACGTCAGTTGTGTCGTGGTCCTGCAACCTCATCTGGTAGTGCGCAGTGGCCTGGTTCTCCCACGTATACGTCGAGTTGTCATAGAAGTCCTGGGCTTCGCCGGCGGTCAGTAGCGCATGGTACACTTGGAACTTGCTCCACGTCCCGTCACCGTAGGACGAGTCCGCGAAGTTGACACCGAACAGCAGACTGGTTTCCTCATCGGCCGTCCAGTTCGAGGCATCATCCATTATCTCGTTACCGTTGAGCCATGCCTTGCTCGCCCCATCGGTTGCACTGATGACCAACACGTTGCGCTGGTTCTGCAACCAGTAAGGACCATAGACCCCCTCGGCAATCACGGCGTTCAGTCCGTTACCGTTGCGAATCTCCATGGCGTGATTGCCGGCGTCATTGGTTTTGAAGACGTGATAAACGGTGCTCCCGGTATCGTAGATGTAACGGATCTGGTTAGAGTCGTAGTTGTAGGACGGGGTGAAGTCTATCCGCACCGAGATTGGATCGGCCAAGAACAAGCTCGGGTTGATGTCGTAGATTATCTCGTCAACCCCGGCCTGGATAGTGACCCCGGTGATTGGGGAGAAGTCAGGGGTGCCCGCAATCGCGGAGGCTCCGTTTGCCTCGACCTCGGTTTGGGAGCGAAAATCCTCACTAAAGACACAGTGACGGGCGCGCTCGGCCGGCGTGGTATTCTGAGCTAGCCGATCAGCAAAGGCGGTACCCGCAAAGAGCAGGACCGCCAGGAGGGCAAGGGCGCGTCTCATCGTTACCTCATTCGGGGTCAGGCGCAAGGTCCTGCAGGCGTCTCTTTATGGCCCGGACAACCGCCTTGACTTGGCCGGTGCTCACCTTGTTCTTGCGAGCGATGCCGAGGATCCCGTTGTGCCTTTCGATCTCCCGGAGGTCGGTGATGATCGCCAACACTTGCTCGGTCTTCAGGTCGGCAACAGCCGAGCCCCCGCCCCCGGTGTCAATCGGGTTCAGGTCGGTAGCGTCCAGGGTGTCAACGACCGTGGCGATGACTGAGGCGTCATCCTTGCCTGAGGCCAGATTGGCGATCAACAGACCGGCCAGGCTGCCAGCTATCAGAATCGGTATAAGCTTTTTCATTAGCCACCTCACGTCAATGTAAATGGTAGACGATTGCTACTTTTACAACAGCACCACCACCGCCCGATGAGTCTGCTACCTTGGCCTGTATCTGGGTACCGGGGGCGATATCATTTGTTTGGAACGGAATGTTCATGGTGCCGTCTAGGTTGGCGTTCTTGGTTACTCTCACTCGCCCGATCTCAGTGGTCGCGGCGTAGAGAACAATCTCATAAACGGCGTTGGTGTCCAGGTCCTCGATAGATAACCAGTGGATTGTGAATTCTTGGCCGATGGTCGCTGCCGGTACAATCTCAGCGTAATTGCCGAGGGTCCATTGAGCGCCCCCGGTGACATTCACACCGACCGCAAGCGTGGGGTAGACCTGGCTGGCTGAATGAAAATGATCCAAGGTCTTTTGGATGAGTTGATCGCTGCTGAATCTCGCACCCATCAGTGACAGGGCAACCAGTGCAACTATGAGGATGTTCTTTTTCACGCTACCCCTAGAAAGCTTGGTAAAGAATCGTACCAATGATCGAGCGTAGGCCATGGGCAAAGGTAGCATGCTGCAAAACGTTGCCCGTTGAGTCGAGCCAAGAGACATAAGCCCCGCCACCGCTCGCCGCGATCTTCATGGTCATAAACTCATCGCCAGCGGGCTCGTTGATGTAGGTTGGCAAGGCTTGGCTGTCAAAGGTCTCGATGCTCGAATAAGGGATCGACATGTGGGCGGTAACAGCTCCCGCCCCATCGGCACCGGGATCGCCAACCAGTCTAACCCGGGCCTGCACAGTACCATCGGCCCCCAGGTTGTAGTTGAAAGCGTTGTCTGTGAACAGCGGGGCTGTGCCGGCGTTATCAATCAGGAAGGTGCCAGCGCGGGCACCCATCTGCCCAAGGGGCATAGCATACGAAGCGCCGAACGTCTTGTGCAAGCGGTCCTGCCCAACCCCGTCGTTATTGCCGAGGGTCTGGACGGTCCAGCTATCGGTTGTGGTATCCCACCGCATACGGATCGCGCCGATCAGGGTACACGGCTTGGCTGCCTTACCTGCGTCGTCGGCCCACATGCCAAAGATAGATTTCTGAGTATCGGACGCCGCTGCGGCCGTCTTGTCGTGGATCGCACCGGCCGCCGGCGTAACACCGAGGGTCGGGTCTTTGGCGATGAATGCGCCGACGTTCACGGCGGTGTCATCCTCGTTGACCAGGTACAGGAACCAAGGCACGTCTTGCGCCCAGTCAACGGTCTCGGTCAGGCCGAAGCCCATGTTGGTCAGGTGGTCTGAGCCATGGCCCGCGTCGTTGAACGTGTAGCTGTAGTTCCGGAGGTTGATGTCAACGTTAGTGCCGGCTGTGGTGCTGGGCATTCTGACCAAGGCGTACCCGGTGATCGTCAGGGTGAACACGTTGGCAGCCAGAGTGCAATCGGCCTCAACCTCGGTCGTCCATTGGGTCGAGCTATACTGAACCGCCTGGACGGGCAAGGCCAAGAACAGCAAGAGCAATGTGGTTATGATTCGTGTCATGACTACCACCACTTAGCGTGAGAGACCCAGGCATCGCCGTCGTCGTTGGCCGCCCCGGTGTTATATACAATCACCAAGGCGGTGTAAGTGCAGGCCGCGAGTTTCTGATCGTTGTCTATCCATTGATCGACGGCCGGCGCGGCGGCACTGATCAAGGAATTTACCCCGAACGTATCGAATGTGGCGTCAAACCAAGCACAGGCCGCCGGCGCACAATCCGGCTCAAGCGTGCATTCGATGGTTGCCGTCACCGTCCCATTATCAGAGTCAAGATCGAGTTGCCAGGAGTTGTAACGGTAACCGGTGTTAGCCGAGTAATAAGGCACGGTATGGGGCGGGGCTGTCTCGGCGTAGTCGGTGACATCCACCTGGACCACATTGATCGTTCGGGTATCGAGTGGATTCGTCTCGATAAATCTTATGGCGTTGCTAGCCCACTGATACCCGGCGACTATCATTTGCCCGTAGAGATTGCCAATTGCCCTAACGTTGTCGCCTTGAGCAACCGCCGCCGGTTGGCTTGAACGGGCCGAGAGCATCCCAAGGAATCCAAAGTCAATCACCGGTTCATCGTGCTCGGCTATCTGATCCCCGAATGCCGCATCAAGGCTTTCCATTGCCGTCACCCCGGGATCGTCGTCGGCCAAGGTAAACGTGATCGTTTGCGCGTCCCTGTTTCCGCCGTTGGTATTGATGGCCGCACCGAGCACTTGGTCAAGATTGGAGTTCACGAAGATCCGGTTGCCAGTTAGATTGGCCGCCGCCGTGGCGGATATCACCAGGGGGTGAGTGGCGTCCATGGCATTGGTGCCGTCGGCTGAGATCTGGAAAAAGAGAGGATTGGCAAGGGTGTTCGCTGCCATCGTCGCTGATACTGGGAGGGGATAGGCCGCCGCTAGCGCGTTGGTTCCGTCCTGGCTTATCTGAAACCAGAGCGGGTTTCCCACGTCATTGACCGCCGCATCCCTTGACACCATGTAGTAAGCATCGGTCGGTGGGGTTGTAGCAACGGAGGTTGCTTCGGCCTGGGTACCGAGTGGACCGGTGATGATGGCATGTATTGCGCCGAGAGTGCAGCGCAACAGATCCCAGTTGTCATTGGGCTGGTCGTAGCACATCTGAAAAGGATAAGTGATATCGCCGGTCTTGTCGTTGGGCGTGTCGTCCGCGCCCGTCCACAGGGCATCCGGGCCGGCGAGCAAAAGCCCTGGCACCAGTAAGCACAGTACCAGAGCCAAGAGCTTCAGCTTTCTCATGGTTTACTCCTCGTCGGCCTGGTGCATCTTACGGACTGCGGCTTCACAGGCCCGAATGAGTTGTTCCTTCTGCGGCTTCTTGCCGTACTTCACCGGGTGCCTTTCATCGTCGGCCCAGTCCTTTAGCTCGGGGATAGTCAGCTTGGCGAAGTCCGGGATGTGCTCGGGGATCTCGATGTCCAGGTTGATGGGCACATTGACGTTGACTGGCTCACCGGCCTCGTTGACCTTGGGTGAGCCATCGGGGTTGACGGCCTGCACCTCGATCCCGATCTCGGCAACCTCTTCACGGGTGAGGTAGCCTTTCTCGATGCACTCCATGGGATCGACGTGCGCGGTCTTCATGGGATAGCGCATCAGGAAAAGCATGAGCTTGGGGTTGGTGATCGGGTTCTTACCGGCCCCGAAGATCTTGCCGAAGGACGGCACCCGGTACTTGTTCATTGACGGTGGGCAAATGACATATACGGGTTCTCTGTCTGACATTGGGTAAGCCTCCAGAAATCCCCAAGGGCGGGGGTTGATTCCCCCGCTCCCGGGGATCGGATTGAGATGTCGTTGCCGCCTAGCCCACGAAGCGCCGGAAGAAGTTCACCTCTCCCAACATGATCCACGCTGCGGTCAGAGTCGCCAGGGTGAAGGTGTGCTTCCAGTTCATCAGGTCCTCACCCGGCTCGTCGGTGATGGCGCCACCGTCGACCACGGAGTAAGACGACCACTGCGGGATATCCGCTGCTAAGTCGGCCTGGGCGTCGATGGCGGTATCGACGGCGGTTGCCGGTGCGACCATGGCATCCACTCCGGTTTCGACCTCCTGAAATGTTGCGACGATGGTTTGGACATCCGTCGAGGCGGCGGCTTCATCTCCCCACAAACAGCGCGTCTTGATTTCTTCCGAAACATCGATCTCATCCGGGATGACCCAGATGCAAGAGTAGCTCTCCGTGGTGGCGCATTCGAGACCAGAGATCTCGGTGGCGTTCAATTCGTCCACGTCGGCGGTGCCCACGCCCATGCTAACCAGATCGGCGGCGGCCACGAGGTTGGGGAAAGCGAACAGGGTCCGCTTGATGTTGTCGGCAATGTATTCCTTGCCGGTGTAGGAATGGGTCCGCAACAGGGCGGCGGTCTGATTGCCGCTGCCATTGGTAGGTAATACGTTGGGCATGGTGCTCTCTCCTCTTGTTAGCCGATGTGCCGGCTGTCAACTGAGTAAATGCGGGGCAAGTAACTCTTTCTGGTAAAGGGGGGCCAAGCTACGGCCCCCCGGGGTTATTGGTTACTAGGCGACTCTGAGACCGCTGAAGGTGTAGTGAGCCTCCGGGGTGTAGATCTCGGGCAGTCCGGCATACGCCATAACGCCGCGCATGTTGCGGCCAGTGTCGGCCAGCTTCTTGAAGTACGGCGGGATCAGGTGCTTCCACTGGATGAACTTCGGCTGGTACAACGCCGAATAGTTGTACATCCGGGTCACGGGGATCACGTCCAGAAGCATCGGCCCGATCCGCAACCGACGAACCCGGATCCCGTAGGTCGCCACCAAGGGATCGCCCTGGTCAACCGTGACGTGGGCTTGTTCCCAGTCGTTGAAGATGAAGGACTGACGGATCGGCACCTGCAAGATCGCGTTCTCGTCCATGTCCGGATCGTAGAAATCGGCGATGTCCTCAACCGCATCTCTCAGACTGGACATCGAGAAGTCGACCGCCCCCATGGCGGTAGTGTTGGTGCCGAGTACCCGCTGCATGAATCCATCGAAGGCACCGCCGGCGGGCGGCGCGAAGGCCATCGCCACACCCCACATCGCGGCGTTGTTGATCTCGATGATCATGTCTCGGCGTAGCAACGCGGCCCGCTCATCGAACGGTGCGCCCGGTCGAGCGTGACGAGGCAACGCTTGCATGACGTCGGAGACATCCACCACCCGCTCAAACTCCTGCGGGTAGGTCGTGACAACCCGGGGCTCCATCGAGACATCCCCGGCTCCGGACGCGCCGCCTTCATCTTCCCTGCGGCCAACCAGCAAACAAGGAACCAGGGCGGCGTGAGTTGCAGCCGCCGGTGTTCCCAGGCTGCGGGTGGTGATGTTGAAGGCCCCGGCACCGGTCTTGGCTCCCAGGACAAATACCTCACCCTCGCATTCGATGCGCTGGCCGGACTTGAAGATGTCGTCCGTGAAGGTGACCGCGCCTGCGGCGGCAAGGAACTGCGCCGCCAAGGTGGTACGCAGCGGCACGTATGCATCGTCGTAGTAGTAGTGAATCGTGTTCTTCGGCTTCTCTCCGGAGCCGAAAAACCCGGTGGTGTTCAGCATAGGGACCTGAGAGGGGACGGCTTCCTTCAGGTCATCGGTGATCGATTCTACCTTGTCGACCGGTAGATCGGAGTAATACATACCTTCGACGGGAGTTGCCATAGCTTAGCCTCCGTGCTGAGCTATCTTTCCTTTGAGGATCCTGATAGCCCGCTGATTGCTGATCCGTGTGTTCCGATCCCTCTCGGTCTTATTGAGTTCCTCATAGTCCTTGAGGTCCTTGTTGAGCCTCGCTACCTCGGCAGTGGGCGGCGTCGGTGGATTGCCGCCCAGTGTATCCGGGGCAGGTGCCGGCGTACCATTGCCACCAAAGAACTCGGGGGTGTCCTCTTTGTACTTCTTGAGCCATTCAGCTTTGTCGAGTTTGGGATCGGCTTCAAGTGCCTCATCCAGGTCAGCGAGGACAGCCCGAGAACAGCGGCCCGACTTGGCGCCGGCGGCGGTGACATCGCCCAAGAGATTGGCTGTCTTGAGATCCCGCTCTGCCTTATCGGCGCGTGCCGTGGCGGCTGCCTCGGCTTCCTGTGCTCTCTCTGATTCGGTCTTGTCTTTGTCCTCGAACGCTTTGACCTTGGCTTCGGCGGCTTCGGCCCTTGCGGTGGCCTCTTTCTCACCTTTGGACTTGGCTTTTGCCTGACGGTTTGCCTCTTTCCTTTGGGCCGCCCATTCATCGGCCATGGATTTTGGCATGGTTACTGTCGACCCGTCCGCGCTCTCAACTACACCATCAACCGTGCCAGCGTCCAGCGCTGGGGTTGGCGTCTTGTCACCGTCCAGCGGTGGCGGGGTCGGGGTTTTGTCGCCGTCCAGCGGCGGGGTATCGTCAGGCTTCGTCATAAGTCCTCCAAGTGTGCGCCCGTCCTGCGGGCTGAAATAGAAAAACCCCGGGCAACGTCCAGCGCTGCTCGGGGTTCGGTTCTTCCGTCACCCTGCTTATGGTTAGATGATCAACCTAAATCATCGGTCTTCCTCTTTTCGGTGATGGACGTCATCCAAGGATCTCCAGCCTTGAAGCTGATCTGATACTCACCGTATCTGCCATCCTTGTACCACTTGTGCAGATCGTTGAATATTTTCTCAAGGCGGCCTCGCTTCTCGTCTTCCATGCGTTTCTTCAAATGTGGCACACCCGATCCCATCTTGTCAAGTCCCCCCTCAGTTCCGCTTGAGTTCCATTGTCCCGGGTGTCCCAACCGTTGACACCCCCGCGTCGAATTTCCGCTCGTTGAGGTGCTGGAATATCGCTTGCATCTCTTCCAAGAGGTCGTGGATCAGTGCTCCGAATATCACATCATTCCACCACTTAGGCTTGCGCTTGAGGATGGGTTGAGCGGTGGCCCGGAATATCGTACCCCGGCGATCCAACTGTACCGCGATCACCTTGAAGGCTCGGGCGGCCTTGTCTTTCATGACCGCCTTGTTGATGTCGATGTGACCGTTTTGCCATATGGTGAACGTGCCAAGCTCGCGGTATTTGCCCTTGGCCAGCAACGGGTTGGGCTTGCCCCAGTACAACCGGTCGACCAGTGCCTTGAACTTGCCTTGCCTCTCCTCGGGCTCATCATCAACCGTAGGAACCCCCAGCGGTTTTACCTCGGTTGGTAGACGGCCAACCGGTACCAATGAGGCGGAAGGTTCCTCCTGTCGGGATTGCTCGGCGGGCTTGTCGTTTGCACCTTCGCTTGTGGCACATGTGTCCTCGGGGGGCGTTGAATCCTTCGAGGCATTCGTGCTGGTGTCCGGCGCTACATCGGTATTCATAGACGGGCATGCGGGTTCCTCCTTGGTCTCGAACGGGACGAGTCGAGGCCATAGCTTTGGATCGGTCTGGTTTTCATCCATGCGGGTATCCTCCTTGGTTATCTTTTGCGGCTGCCTCTTCCTCTCGGCTTGAGCGCATCAAGCAACCCTTGGGCCGTGGCCTCCACAATGGTCTTGTTGACGATATCCGTTTTCTCATCTTCGGTAAGCCCTACAAAGAACCGCTGATACTTCTCCTGGTTGACCCAGGCAATCAACGCATTACTAACGCCCTCGACCCGGTTGCCGGCGAAGCCAACGATCCACATCTCGGACCCAACGAAAAGCGGCGTCAATGAGCCAAGTAGCTGGCCAGAGAGCGTCAACCAATCGCCCTCGGTCTCAGGCGCCCGACCCTTGCTTGCCTTCCATTTGTAGTAAGCATCCGAGTAAGGTTTGAACCTGGCACCCGATAGATCCTCACCGCGCTTGACGCGATCCCAGATCTTGTTTATCACCTTGAGCGCCATGATTTTGAGAATCTGCTTTCTGACCCGTGGTGGCAACTCACCGCCGGGCCCCGTGATCGGAAGGTTCAGACCGATTGACCTGACCTTGATTCCCATGCCGCCCTTGAATGCCATTAGGGTCTCGGTCCTTTCGGGAAGTCCTTATACTCAGAGGCAAACACCGGCCTCCAACGGTGCCGGCAGTTCCAACCCCCGCGCCATATCTTGACGCCCGGAGGCTGCTTGTCCCTGCCCCACTTGTGCGCCGTAGCCTCATACTCAGCCCATGTTCCCCGGCGGCCTTCCCAGTGCCAATCCCACTCGCGGATCACGTGGCCGGGTGTCCAGACAGATGCGCCCCTCAGTTCGTTGGGGCCTTGGAGCGAGAACTCTTCGACGCCCACCGATTCGGCCAGGTTGGTGGTGGTGAAGCTGTTGAAGCTGTGCAACGTGGTCCGCGCCAAGGTCAGGGCTTGGTCCTCTCGGATCTTCAACTGAGTCATGATCTTATTGAGGAGATCGCCTTGACTGGAGCCCCCGAGCACGGCCCGCTGCAATAGCTGGGTCAGTTCAACCGAGGCGGCATCGGCAACCTGAATCATTTCAAGCTCGGCCCCTTGCATAATCATTCTAATCTGAACCTGTGATCGCTGAGTGAAGGATGGATCAACCCGCTCGCCCTTCCACTTCTTGGCCTCCTTGATTACCTGCTGGTTGAGTTCCTGCAAGGCTTGCATCTGAACCATACGGGCGTTCTGGAATCCGAGGATTTCCATCTGGGCCCGGAGCGATCCCCAGACTTGTTCCATGGTGTTGACGTTGAACTCATCGGCAACCAGTAGTCCGCCGGCGCCCACGTGTAGATCGCCCAGGGCGTTGAGTAGGTACGCCTCAATGTTGTTGAAGGTACCCATCAAGGCGGCTTCAACGCGGGGCTCAACTGTTACGGGATTGGGCATCTACCCTCTCACAGAAACCAGCGAGGGCCTTGAATGAGATCTTGAAACATGCGGCCGGGGCACACGTATCAAGGACTTGTTGAAGATAGCCCCATGCATCGGTGCCAGTTGGATGGAAAGCGAACAGGCCGCCGCCCTCTGCATATCCTCTCAGCACAGATGGTATCTGCTCAATGTATCCGGGCTTGACCGTGTATAGGTCAATGCTCATCGTCTGCGGCCTCGACCGCCGCCCCGGCTTTTACCGCCTCCGGACTTCTTGGGGGCTGCCCTGGCCGCTGCTTTCTTGGCAGGCTTAGCCGGGGTCTTGCCGGGTGGCTTCTTGTTGGCAACCTTGGTCATGGCCTTGGCTTCCTTTTGTTTCTCGACGGCCATGCGCTTGGCTTCCTTTTGGGCTGCCTTCTTGCGGGCGGGCGTGGTCAATACCACATCGGCCTCGGCCAACGTCCTGGCGTCTGATTCAGCTTGCCACTTCTTGTCTTCTGCGGTCATCGGTTTTGTTGCCATGCGGGTTACTCCTTGGGTTTGGGTACTGGCTTACTGGCCCCGAGCACCTCTTGCTCAATCTTCTTGGCCTTGAGTAATAGGGCGTTGAGCTTATTCTGAAACTCGATGTTCTTCAGACATTGGGCCTCGGCCTCGGCCCTCTCTACTCCTGGGTTCAGATACATGTACATATCTGCCGAGGTGGCCGCCCCATGCAGGATGGCAACGGCGATCTGGTACATGTTGATATTCATTCCGGCCTTCTCGGCGGCCGTTACCTCGTCCTCGGTGGGCTCGGGCGGTACCTTGCCCTTGCCCTTGGGCGGTGGCGGCGTGGGCGTCTTGGGTGGCGGGGGCACCTTGCCGGGCTCATCCTTGGGCTCGGGCTCTGGTTCTATCGGCTCACCCTTGGCGTCAAGCTTGGCCTTCTCGAACTTCTCATTGGCCAACTCGAACATCGGCGGCGGTGTGGACAGTGCCTTCAATTCCTTGTTGGACGTGATGATATCCATGATGGCCTGTTTGGCTTCTTCTTTGCTCTCGTTGGCTTCTCTCATCCGGACTCCAACCAGGGTGGTCAGGTTCATTCGGATCCGTGTCTCGTCTTCCTTCAGTGCCTCCGCTGTATCAACCGGGAAGTCCATCTCGCCGGGTATCCACTTGACGGAGTTGCCTTCGAGCTTGATCTTGTCCTTGGCTTCGCAGTGGGCGTTGTGAACCAGGCCGGCGCGGTAGACGGCCTCTTCAACGTTCGGGTGGATGACTCCGATCAGATCGTCTCGGTCCTCAATCAACTGGCGCTCGCGAATCTTCAGGGCCCGGCCTGACTCCTCGTTATTGACAACGGCCTGGATGACCGAGGTAGACAGCTTGCCCAGCTTGGCCGAGGCAACCAGGTACGCCTGTATGAAGTTCCACACCATGTCAATCGGCAAGTCGCTTGTCGGGAAGGTAAGCGTGGCGCCTTGCGCTAGCTGGATAATCGATCCGGCGTGGATGGCCTCGGTGGCCATGTCCTTGTTGTCATTGCCAGCCGTATGGACCGCCGGCGGAAATGCCTTGATGTGTGTCGTGTGAACTAGGTCCGTCAACAGGCTGTTGACCATGCGGTTGGTGGTGAGTGCATCCTCTTCACCGATTGAAAACAGTTCGGTCTCATCGGTATCGGCAAACCACACGAACGGATAGATCGGTTGGTCCTCATTCCGAGGATCGGTGTATGGGTTCTCATCGTTCTCATTGACCTTATGGTCTCCATCGGGCCCGGTGATGTAGTGAGTCGAGCGCTTATCTACTTCGGTCGACACGTCTTCGGGAAGGATGCCCCACACCTCTTGGCGATACTCGGTACTGAGCACGCCGGCGGGGGCCATGCGTCTGAACAGCACGGCACGGGCCTGGTCGACGTCCCACCACTCAGCGGCAGGATCGAAGGTGGGGATGATGTTGACCATGTATGGGGCCCATACTCCGATGCTTACTTGCTTGTGTTTCTTGTTCCACCATGGCTTGAACATGGCCCGATGCATGGACTTGATGAACTTGTTGACGGTCTTGAATGCTGAATGAATATTGGCATCCGAGATCATGGCGTCGAAGTTAGCATCATCAACCGGCTTGCCGTCCGAATCACTGACCAGCTTGAACTGACTGGACTTGACGAACACCTTTGACTTCTCGTCTATCTCAGCCTGGTAGATCCGCAGGTTGGCCTGCTCCTTGATTATCTTTTCCCATGTCTTCTTGAAGCGGCGCTTGATTACTTCCTTCATGTCGGATTGCATGGCTGCCCGGAGATACATGTGCCGGTTGTACATCTCATCGTCATAGGCGTAGAAGGTGGCATCAGGCTTGTATCGCTTGGCAATCTCCAGGAGTAGATCAACATGGGTCTTCTGCTCATCAGTGAACAGGAGACGGAAGTAATCTTCCCAGTACATCTCGGCTCGTGTTCTGGCGGTTTCGATTGGCATTAGATATAAGACCTCGGTTGCGGGCGGGTCAGGCGTTCGTATGTGGGCAAGACAACTGATACCAGATATTGAATACAGTCCATTGAGTGCTCACTGATACCGTCCTCGTTGATCTCCGATACAGGCCGCCCGTCTTTATCCTTCTTGTACGAATAGGAACGGAAGGAGGGAACCAGCGCCCGGGGATGCTTGTCTTGTTCCATGTGTTTGGCCACAAACAAGGTCGGGTGTCCGGTGAGGGGCTCAAGAGCTAGGTTGACGTGTTCGATCCGGGTTGACTTGCCTCGCATGTTCTTGGGCGGTTGCTCAATCGGTAGTCTCAGACTGACCTGTGCCTGGTTCCTTGAACTCTCCCCCGAGGTTGCCTCGACCGCCTTGCCTGCGGGATCTCCGATGGCTTGCTTGAGCGGGTAACGCTTGGCCTTCACGTACTCACATAGCCGGGGGGTTGTTATCGGGTCCTCAACGAACTCATAGATCTCATCGAAGACAACCGCGCTGGTTCGGTTGAGCCTACCCAGTGCCTTGGTCTTTGTGCCTGCGGGTAGGACTTGGAAGAACAAAGCATGCGGGGCTCGTGGTGACCAGTCGAGAACCACGCCAGTCAAGAAGGTCTGGGCATACTCGGGCCAGTCGATGAAGTTACGATCGCTGAATCCCGGATGCACCGATCCGCCTGGCGGGGTAAAATGCCCGTCAATGTATGACCGTTTTTTTCTGGCCGGCACCGCGTCAAGTAGTCCGTCAATGGTCTCCTGGGATAGCGTGGGGTTGTCCAGGGTCGAAGCGTTTATCATGTGCCTAAGCGGACTCTTCGTCCCGCCAAAAACATCTGACGGCCAACCGTAGTATGGCACGCCTGCGAATCCAACCCGTTGCCGTTTGGCCCGATTGTCATTGACTCGGGCCTGGGCTCTCATAAATAGATCCCTCTTCATCAAGCCCATCTCATCGGCAACCAACCAACCAAGCTCGTATTGTTCAAGCTTGTCCAGATTGTGACCAGACAAGCCGAGGACGGTGATCCCCCGCTTCATGTATATCCGGTAGAGAAAGTGGGTCTTCTTCTCTCCGATGATGTAGGGGGCGAACGCAGGCTTGAATTTCTTTTCAAGGAAGTCCTCAAGTAACTTGTAATCTGGCTCTATGATTGCTCCATCACATCCGGGGTTGCATTGCATTGAGACCTCGGCGAATCCGATGATCCCGTAACTCTTGCCAGCTCGCCAACCGCCTGCCAGGTATTCATTCCGGTATTTACTGAATCGGAACTCGTCCTGGTGAGGAAAATACTTAATCCTCTGTGACGGGTTCTTTGGGTCTCTTGCTTCGAATATGGGCATGATAGGCTTCGATTGGATCGACACCGGGAGCAATGACCATAACATCGCCAGTAGCAAGCCGAGTGCGATAGATCCAATCTTGGTCGTCTTCAGTTGGAATAATGGGATCCGGGTTGTCTCGCATCCCGAGAAGGTTCTTGGCAAGGAAGATTGCGGCGGCCGGGCTGTTATCATCCGTGGCCCGCTTGAGCAGTGTTCGCCTGAGAGATTGCTTGAGGTCGGCCCTCCCTTTTTTATACGCCCGACAGAAGTCCGGCTCGTCCTTCTTCCGTCGCTCGATTGTTTTGCTGCTGGTGTCAACGAAGTCTGCGATCTCCTCATCGGTGCATCCGAGGGCTGCAAGCTTTTTGATTTCTTCAAGGTCGAATATCCTGAAGGGACGGCCGAGTTTATTCTGGACTGTTGGGGTTTGGTATGGCCTCCAGTCTGGTTCATCAGTTCGATCCATCAAGCGTGGTTCCCGTCCAGCGGGAGGGGTTTTGCCCGTCCAGCGGGCTATACTCTTGTTATACCATACCCATGGAGTAATGGGTAACACGGGGCGGGAGAAGCTGTCAAGCGAGGGGGATTGATACCATGTTGTTCATCTGGTCACCATCCTGATAAATATCGAGGTGTCCGGGTTGAACATGCGGATTGACCTTGATGGTGAGTGTGAGATCTCCGATGCTGCAAGTGTTGAGCACCGGGATTGATAAAACCGATAAACCCTCGGCCCAGCGGCTTGAGTGGTGCATCTGGAATTCAAACTCGCGCTTATCCTCTTCAGAATGAAAGCCTATGGTATCCGGTGTGCAATACCCGGCCATGTCTCGAAGGCCATGGATGATCATGTTGTGGATACTCATGGGTAATCCTCCATACTCCAGCCGAGATACTTGACGCCCTCGGCCGTGTTCCACGCGGCACTGTACGCGCTTTCGATCTTGATCTCGGTCATCCTTTTATTCCAGAAGGGGTCTTTCAGAGTGACAGGATCTCCCGCCAACTGGGTGAACAATCCGGCGGCCGTGATGAATGCAAGCGCCCGGTACATCAGTTGCTCTTTCCACACGAGCCCGGCAAGACCGGAGACGTTGAGAAGGTCAATCATCATCGCCCCTTGAGGTATTCCAGTACCATGGACTGGAGTGGTTCAATGATCAGCGTATATACCAATTCGTCCGGCGTGTCGCTGAAGCGATCCAGTTGATCCTCAACATGTCTCAACAGCCGGATGGCATCAATCAGATCCTTGGCAACGTCTTTGATGGTTGGCTTGCTCATTCTCCCCTCGCTTTCTTGGTGGCTTGGTCTGGACGAAATAGCCGCACACTCCCAATGATAGCACCCATTTACTGGCTCACTCATGTCGGCTTCCCCGCGTACCGATACGACAACTCGTAATCCTTCAGCCTGAACTTACCCACCTTGGCCTTGAGCTTGATGAGTGCATTGGATCGTGCTCGTGATTCTGATGTGCCGTTCTTGATAGCCTTGCCGAGAGCCTGCGTGATGATCTTGCCCGTGGCTTTCTCTTTGACGACACACCAGAGTTGAGGCGGGCCCTTGGGTCGGTTGCGCTTGCGGATGAGGCGCTCTTTCTTCGTGTGCAAGAGCGGTTCGTGTTTGCCGCCGGGGTCGGTCATCAGTCACCGCCATGTTGAGATTTATAAACAACGGCCAGCGTATCAGCCAGAGTTGCGATGTTCTTACTGCAATCGGACACCCAGTCACTCCCCCACTTGTGGTCACTCCTGGCGGCCGCATCAGCAATCAACTCTCTAAGGTCTTGTTGGATGCCCTCTAACTTGTCGTGAAATAATTCGTCGGCATCGCTAGTGTACCCCATCAGTGCCCCCCGACCGTGGGCGGGTCGCCAATGCCCAAGACTTTCACGATGATCTTGAGCACCTTTTCAGCCGCCGCTATCTGCCCGGCATGGTTGTTGATGACCACTTCAACCTTCTTGAATTCTTTGCTGATGGCCTCAAGGTTCTCGGTGTTCTTGGTGCTGAACTCGGTGAGGGTTTGCTTGAGGGTGGCGATCTCCTCATCGAGCCGCTTGATTGCATTCTGATTAGCGATGGATCCTAGTGACATTACTTCACCTCCGGGAATTCGTGAGTCTTTTCTATTCGGCTTGATTGACTGAGCAGGTTGGCTCTGAATGCGCAGTCCGAAATTCCTGATGCGGTCCCCCAGTTCTTGAAAAAGAACGGCACCCCGGCCGGCCTGCATTGGTGGAGAACATCAAGAGCCCACATCCTCCACATTACCCGCGCTCCCGGCCCGGTCTCGCCTCCGACGATCACCCAATCCAGCGCCGTCAACACATGATTCGGAATCACCACAGGCCCCAGCATCGGCTCAATCGAGAGCCCATGCACATGAGCCTTCACCTCAAGCAACAGCGGCGCACGCATGTCGAAGCGATCCTGATTCTCAACCGTGGTCATCATCCAGAACCAGGGAGGCAAGGTGTCCAGCCGGCGCTTGGTGATCCATCGGTTGGTTGTCTCTAGCATCCGGGCCGGGCGCTTCGTGAGAAAGATGAACGTGTGTCCGTACTGCTGGCCTTTCTCGCGGGCCATGTCCAGCACATCATCGATCCAGAACTGGGGGGTCTTCTTGTGCCAGGTATCACCCATGCTCCCGACGAAGATCTTGCGGGCCTTGCGCTTCCATGTACCAACCTTGAGCAAGGCATCCACGTCGAAGGATGTGACGCCGGTCCACTTGCCATGTCGGATAACCCGGCGATACTTGTCGCCGGCGGGGCCTTTCTGGGTCGCCAGGCGGGCGGCCATCTTCTCAGCGTAGCAGTGATCGCACCCCGTCGAGATGCGCTTGCATCCGACTATCGGGTTGATCGTCTCGTCGCACCACGATATCTTAGTCGGCATCGGTCTCGCCTCCTTCTGCGAGGCTGATGATTGCCTCCCCGTATAATTCCACGCGCATGACCTCTTTCGTTGTCGGTACCTGCTCTATGATTAGCAGAGCGAGCAGATGTGTCGCGCCGTCAATGTCTTCCGTGCGAAGCGACAACTCATGCTCTGCACCACAGCTACATTGATAACGTGTCTTTCGTTCAAGCATTCAATCCTCCAAAACCCCCGGGGTTACCGGGCGGGGCATACGGGCCCCGGGGGACAGACAAGAGTCCGTTGTTTGGATTTTGCATCTGGATTGCCCCGCCTGAAATCGGGTGGCCCGGAATCCAACCGGGTTCTAGGAGTCTTCTTGCTTTTATGGGCGCGCCTCGCTCCTGACTTAGCAATAGTCCACCACCCGCCAAAAGACCGGCCCGGATTTGAACCGGGATCGCGGGGATCAAAACCCCGTGCCCTACCCTTGAGCGACCGGTCTGAAAGGTGACGGATGAGATTCGAACTCACATATACCGGGTCCACAACCCGGCGGCTTACCGTTCGCCTACCGCCACAAAAATCCCTGGCCGTTCCAGGATGCAACCTGGGTCTCCGGGGGTTACCATGGTACCCCGACGTTCTGTCATTTGAACCATGGGCCAGGGAAAGCATTTACTTGTCCTCTTGTTCGCAAAACGAGCAACCATCGCCCGAGTGTTCCTGTTCAGTCTCCACCACCACGTTGCCCACGGCCTTGACGGTGACGCGGGCGGGATTGCGCTCGACCAATTCATCGATCCGGCGGTATGCGTCGTGTAGTTCTTTCTCACGAAGACCTATCTTCACCCGGAGTTGATCGCGCTCCTCGATACGTTCCTTGATGACCTCCGTCTTATTCTCGATGACATGATCGCGCTTGCGGATCTCATCCTGTAGAACGCATTCCCTTTTCGAGCGGTCGCAGATCTCCTGCCGGTCTCTCGCGCTGCGCTCCTTGAGGTCCCAGTTCTCATGCGCCACGTTGACCGGGGCCCTGCTCATGAGACACTTGAGATCCTCGATCTCCCTGGTCTTGTCCTCAATGATCAGGTCTTGCTCCCGGACCTCCTCTATGAGTCTGCGGTTTGTCTCTTCCTTTTTGCGGACCGTTTCCCGGAGCCGCTCGATCTCTTGATTGAGGGTCGCCTTGACTCCAGCGAGTTCCGTCTTGTGGTTGAGCGCCATCAAGAACGTAGTCCCGGTGGCCTTGGCCTTTTTGAGTTCCTTGATCTCCTTTCTCATCTCTGTCTCATGCTCAAGGTATGCCTTCTCGGCGAACTTGAGGTTTTCGATCTCCTTACACAACTCGTCCCGCTCCTCTTGCATCTCCCTCACCTGCTCATGTAATGCCGTCATGACTTCCCCTTCCGTTTGAGTTCATGCTCAATCGCCGCCCGTCGTATCACGCCTTGGATTTTCTCCAGGGACTTGTTGAACTTCGTCGCAAGTTCCAGCATGGACCGCCCCTCCATGAATAGCTCCACGATAGCATCCGGGCAACCCCGGTGCCAGTGCTGGGACAGGCCACGATAGCCTTTGTATTCGCCGCCGCATGTGCATCTCACAACAACCTCCCTTGCTTCCTTCCATCCTCCCCATCATCACAAGCCAGATCGTTGCTCCACTTCCAGATCTCAAGCACCCGACAGCGCCCCTTGTCGTGCAAACCATGCTCGTCTCGCATGCGACCGTACCCATGGGTGAACCCATCGGCCTCAGTCATCTCGTCTTGGAAGTGGGTGCAGGTTCCGCAGGTCATGGCATCCACTCCAGCAGGTACGTGACCAAGATAAACGCCAGCACCTCGAACAAGAGAAAGAGGATCAACAGCTTTGAGTCTCGGCTGAGTCGGTTCACCTCAGTTGCTCCATGAAATGACAGATATCCTTGAGGCATGAGGTGTTGAGAACTATCTCATATCGTTCACTCAGGGATTGCGTAAAGAAACAGTATTGCCTCCATGGTGAATACCATTTCACAATGCCAAGGGTGCCCTCGCTCCGGTTGTTGCGGCACTCCCACACGGATGTCTTGGGTTTGTCCTCGACCTTTACGAAGTGGATGTATTTATATCTATCGATCATTGCCGCTCCAAACATCCCCGCCCATGACCAGGCCGAACTCGGCAGAGAAAAGCCCAGCCACAGACGGGGAATCAATTTACATCGTTGTTGGGGGTTGCCGAGTTCATGAGTCCTTTCTACCTGAATGCTTTTAGCCTGTCAAGCGGTTTGCTGCTTTCATCCTGGCGGGCCTGGTCCATATGTTCTGTAACTCTCTCCAGTCCTTTGTTCGGTCTTGCTGATCTGGCCCTCGGTAGAATTGGGCAAACGGCATGAAGCCAAGATCCCATACCATTTGCAATCGCTTCCTTGCAGCCTCAATGGTTTCCTCTCCCCATCCAATCAGAACATAGCACCGCTTCTTGCGTCGGGTCAGGAATGGCAGCGCCTCCGATACTTTCTCAAGGGCATCCCATGTTGTATGGGTGTCACGGTCGGCGGCGAAGTATAGCTCCTTGATTCGGGTCTGGTTGGCTTCGATCCATTCGGCTTGCCAAGATGTCATCATGCGGGCGTCAAGGCCGCCACTGAAAACGATCCGCCTCTGAGTTGCCAGCATCTTGAAGACCGCCTTGATGTGAGACTCGGAGCACGCAAGGAGGTTGTTGTCAGTAATGACGTTGCCGGGTTTGATCTGCAATTCTCTGAGCCGGCCTTCCCGGCGGGGCACGTAACAGAAAGAACAGCGCCGAGGACATCCCCGGCTTGTGATGGTGATGCCCTCTCGTACATATCGGCCAGGGGTGAACTCACCGCCGGGATCATCGAAGGCAGGACCGCCTAGCTTGACCGGATAGAATCGGCCCCACGAATCGGCCAACCTCTCGGCCTCGGGGATCTCCCAGGTGAACACGCAAGAGATGTGAACCTCATCGGCGTCCGGTCTCATGAGAAGAGGATCGCCAACGAAGGCAAGATCGTCGGTGGGCGTGTAGCTTGTCCGCCTTGGGAATACTCGGATCACAAGCTCACCGCTCCCCAGTAAGCCATGCACACCGCCGCCGCCTCATCCCCGGAGACCTCCTGCCCTATCAGCGCCGAGGCCAGCGGCCCGTATTGCTCAACAGGCTTCGGAGAGTTCTTGCCCTTGCGTAGCCTGAAGAAGCCCTGCCACTTGGAAGGCTCGACCACGACGACCCGGATGCCCTCAAGCTCGGCTGCAATCTGCCAGATGTAACGGCGGTAGAGAAGCGTCTTGATTCCCTTGAGCGCGCCGGGTCTGAAGAACTGGTCTTCGATGACCAGGATGTCGGGGCCCACGGCTTGAATGAGAACCCGGGCCATGCTGGGATCGTCGCCACCGGTGATGCCCGAGTGGTCATACTCGCCGCCAACGTACTTGGCCCAGCCCGCCGGGTCGCCGGGATCGATTCCGAGGATGATCACTGATCAGCATCCTTGTTTTGCTCTCTGTCCCGTCGCCGGTTTTCCATGATTACCCTCACGCAGAAACCCGCAAGGAAGCCGGCCGCAGCAGTTACCCACCATAGCCCCATGCTCATCACTCCTTCCCCGTCGGCGCTGTCGCCGGCGTGTGACTCTTGGCCTCTTTCTTCTTCGCCGCCGCCATCTTCTCATCCAGCGACACCTGCTTTTCCTTCGGCGTCATCTCCCGTTCATGCACCCGGTCACTCGTATCGCAACGGAACACCGTGACCGTCTGCTTGCCCCAGTCAAGGTGCTCATCGCACACGACCGGACGCTTTTCCGTCTTGCTCCGGAGCGATCCCCGAGCCTTGACGATCCCCGCCTCGAAGCCCTTGACGATTGACTTGTGTTTGTCCGCGCCGGCCTTGGCATCTTCCTTGGCTGAGTCCAGGCGGTCAAGCATCTGCAACAGGGAATCCTTGCGTTCAAGGATCTCCTTGGTGGTCAACGTCACCGGCAGGCTCAGCGTTACAGATTTCTTCCGCACTTCTTTCCTCGGTTTCGTGGCAGATGCCACACCCTTGGTTGCATCCGGGCTCGGGGTAGCGCTGCTGGGCTTTTTGCTGCTCGGCTTTGTCATGTTCGATCTCCGTTCTGATTAGGGTTAGCCTGACGGGCTCGACGCAATACTTGGCGACATCGCCAGGGATGAATCCTTTTTCAAGCCAATAGTTGGCTGCGGCTTCCGTGTAGACCTTGACGGCCCCGCCGCCGGTGGCTTGCTTGCTGGCCTCCAGGGTGGGGTTATCGCGGCGGGTGATTATGTGACCAATCAAGCCAGCACCCAAGTGTGAGGTGTGCGGGGATACGGGCTGGGAAATCTGGGGCAACTCAAGATCTCGTATCATCTTTTCCCTGCGGTCTGCCGATTCGTCTAGGCGCTTGTCTAGTGCGTCCAGCTTGTCTGGCTTCTCTGGTGTGGGTTCTTCACGGACACATGCCAGGAATTTCTTCAGGATCTCTGGCTCGGAGAGGACAGCCATGATATCGCAGAAGCGAGACGATCCGCAGAGTATGATTATCTTGCACGTCATGTCCCCTCCGGGTCCGACTCTTGGCCGGTCTGGTTCGGTATAGCAACGGTCAGCGGGTTCATGTCCAACTCCTCCACTGCTTTGCGGGCTATCCTTTTCCGATCAACTCCCCCGCGCTTTGTGGTTGCTATTTCCTCCAGCGCCCGCCTGTATCGGCGCATGTCTACACTGTCAATCTCGCGGTTGCGTTCTGCCATGGCCACGGCTGACAACCGCAATTCGTTTGCAAGCTTCAGATCGTCCCGTTCTTTCTCTGCTTGTTGGAGTTTGGCTTCAACTTCTTTGGCAATCGAATACCATTTGTCTTTCTGTTCAGCCACCTCTGCAAGCTTGGCTTCTGCCTGCTCGGCTCGGGCTTTGGCTGATTCGTAGAACGATATCCACTCCTGTTTTTCTTTGGTCAGCCGCCGACACATTATCTGCGCCTCGCCCAGAGCATCCCAGGCTTTCAAGAGGGCACGGGCAAAGTCTAATGCGGTCGGTGGGTGTTCTGCCGTGTTCCCACCACCACCACTCCAGACCTGGATACAAGTCTCCACCTCTTCCCTTGATAGCTTACTCATCGTTCCACTCCCCTAGTAGGTTACGCATTCTCTCGATTTCTGCGAGGTAGTGAGCCACCATGAATCCTCTTTGGAGTTCTGCGGCAGCGGTCACTCCGTACCAGTCGGCGCTCAACGATCTGTGTGCATCCCTTACAACCCGGAAGGCTTTGCGGTATCTCTCTGCTTTGTTTAGTGAGTAGATTCTCATGGACTCACCACCACCCGCCCCTTCGTATCCAACCGCACCGTCCGGAGCGCCCCGGCCGAGTCGTAGGAGGTGAGGATGACCGCCTTGTTGGGGTTCGTGTGAACCTTGATGATCCCGAGTTGGCCTTCGATGTGGCCGAGCCATTCGTTTGCCGCATCGAGCTTGAGGAAAAACGCAACGAAGGCCACGGTCAACAGAATGAAAGTCATTATCTGCACCGTGAGGCTCGCGACCTCGATTCGTCCGATGTTCATGGGGTCTCCTTCAAAATCCTTCTCACTTCATCTGTCAGTTGTTCTTCTATGTCCCATGGCGTGCACCAGTCAGGTTCAATCTCGCTCCTTGTGCGGATTGACTCCTCATCTAGTTGCGGATAGGGCGGCGGCTTGAGCCCAAAGCACTCCTCGAAATACGCCCGCACATTCATAATGGACACCGCTGACCAGCGCCGACCCACGCCATTGGCATCAATGAGTTTGAAGAACTCCTGCATTTCTAAATGATTCATCACTCCTCCTTGGGTATACAAGCCGCCCTAGCCAGGGCAAGCCCTTTGATTCCTGTTACAAGCGCTTCATCCTTCGGCGTCTCATCTGGCGCCACGTGTGGTTTATCCAGTTCGGGCAGATCGGGTGTCTCCAGGAGTGGTTGATCCGGCCGATCCTTTTCCTCGCAGTAGGCCGCAACGAATTCCTTGCGCCACCACTTGACCTGTTCGGAAAGTAACTCCATGCTGAAAGAACGCCAGGGCCAGCGGGTGGCCATGAGTTTATCCGTGATCGGATCCTCAAACTTCACGCCACCCATTGGCCCGAGTCCCCTGATTGCCTCAAGTACGATGTCGGCTTGCGATTCACCGAGCGCCTTGTGGCTGACTTGTGGTCGCAGAATTTCGAGGAACACCCCCGGGGGTGGGAGTTTGTTGTACTGCCGGGTAGACATTACCTCCACCGCCGCCTGCTGGGCCTCATCGATTGTGACCCTGGCGTGTCTAAGCACCGCAACCCAGGCATCGATCAGGGCATCTGACGCCGTGTCTCTGAATGCTTCGGCCATCATGAAAACGATCTTGGTTATCCCGGCGCGGTATTGTTCCTTATTCATTCACTCTCCTTTGCTCTCTGTATTGCTCGCCTCAATACTGCCATGTTCTGTGGGCTGCCTTGGGGTATTCCGTCGTCGGGAGTCTCAACCTCTTGGTCTGACCATCTCTCCTGATTCAACCAGGTGGATGGGTTGGGGATGAACCTTCCTCCGTCTGACATCCACTGGGGGGATCGCTTCTGGTTTTCCACTGCCTTTATGATTGCACCCACCATCATGGTATCGGGCTTGAGTTTCTCCCATGACTTCCTGGCTGCGCCCTTGCCAACCTTCTTGGGATAGGTAGACCAGAAGAGATTAAATGCTTTGGAGTCGAAAGGGGTTTGGGGTCTCTTCTCTTCTCTTCTCTTCTTTATATGCTCTTCTCTTCTCTTCTCTTCTCTGGTGTAGACTCCGTCTAGAGCAAGTCTAGAGTCATAGGGTACTAAGTAGTTGTTTTCTATGAGTTCAGATGGGTCTAGTTTTCGGTTAGATATCCCGGTGATTGACCTTAGGTTGCACATTTCAAGCCGTATTTTGTTCCCGTTAGTGGCAGCCAACAGCCATAAATGGAACAGTAGAAGCTTAGAGGAGTCACACATAGACCGGAATTTCATGTCCGTTAGGAGGTGTGTGTAGACCTTGATCCATGTCGGCCGCTTGTTTTTGTAGTGTTGATGTTGGGTCCAATTCCGTATCATGTAGAACTCAACCCCGTCACGAGATGCCAAGGTTGCCGCCTTCCTTGCGGGATAAAGAACCCCTACCCGCCGAGAGTGACGCACCCGGATGAGGTAGGCTAACCCTCAGCGAGGTAGGGATTCAGATCTATTTGTTTGGGACTCATCCATTGCGTCTTACCCACCAATACCAAACCACCCCGATCCTGTCAAGGCTTATTCCGGTCCATCTGTTCGAGCTCGGTCTTGGCCCTCATGTAGGGCCCGCCCCCGATGACCGAGCGGTGGGTGATGCCGTGGTCATCGAGCACCTTGTAAACCACGTCTTCGGGTATCTCCAGCATGACGCCATACCCCAAAAGCTCTTTCTTGGCCGTCATGGCATCACCTGGGTCACCGTTGGTTTGCGGGCTCCCGGAGCCATTCGGCGGGGCATCCGCAGGCCCTTGGTCCTCCGGAGGCGGTTGCGTTTCAGGGGCGGCCGGTGGCGTGGCGTCTCCCCCACTCAGGGCCTCGAGCACGGCATCAACCCCCTTGTCTAGGGTGGCCTCAAGGGGCGGGGCAAGCTGTACGTCGACCAAGCCGGCGGTGCGGTTGTCGTGCTCAAGGGCCTTGTCCATCTCCTCGCTGCACAGGGGCCAGTACTTGGCGGCCCGTCGCACCACTGTTTTCTTGGCCATCTCATTCCAGTCGGATTTCCAGGCCCCGGCGTTGCCCATCTTGCTTCGGGCCTGGATGAGCTTGATGTCAGGCGTGGTCATGTACTCCTGGTGCAACCCGCCACCCATGTAGTAAGCAACGCACACGGCCCCGAGCACCGTGCCCCGGGCTTCACCATTCTCGGGCGGTGAGAGGGTGGGCGGCTCGCGGCCAATCAGGTTGACCTTGAATAAGTCGTGGGCACAAACCACCTCGGCTTTGACCGATTCGATCTCACCCGACCGGCGGGCCAGGGTGACAAAACCCCGGTAACCGATCTGCGCCTGCGCCTCCATTACGCCGTGATTCTTGTACGGCACCAAGTAGGCATGTCCAAACGGACTACCGATCTCCAGACCAATCTGTGCCATCTCCATGACACCCTGCATGATGCTCTCTTGGGTACACTCCCAAAGCCTCGGCTGCTTGCGGTACGCCATCAAGGCGACCTTGACGAGCCTCTCTGGCGTTAGGTACCGCCTGGCCGTCTTAGGCAAGGCGTCCTGGATTGCCGGTAACATGCGCTTGAATTCGTTTTTCATCGCCAACACGAGCGCGGTTGATTTTTCGTCCATCATTTCCTCCTTGGTTTGGGTCCATTACTTCAGGGTCGCAACAAAGCGCCGGGTTTCTTTCTCCTCATAGAACCGGCTGAGTTCCTCCGGATGATTGGCCTTCATCCACTCAACAAGCTCTTTCTGTTTTAGCTGGTTCCGGGCCGCTGACTTCCAGGATATCTTACCCAGGGGAGATGTCAAGCCCGGGTTCTCACCGAGCCACTTTTTGATCATGTTCTGAGCAAGCGCCTTGGCCTGGTCGAGTTCCTTGATTCTCTCTGTGGCGATCTTCAGGTCGGTGATCTGCCCCATGATCTCATCGTCGGCCTGGATGAATGTCACGCCGATGTGGCTAGGGAATTGGTCAGCCAACCAGCGGGCGGCCGAGTCTGAGCCATCCAGGGGCGGCGGGTTGCCGGTCTTGACCAGGGTCAGGAAGGCGGCGGCCTTATCTACCATGACCTCAAACAGCTTCGGGCTGTATTCAATCCGATAGGTCCGGAGGTCCCCGCCGATGAGGGCGCTGCAAATTGTCTCCGGGGCCCCGAGACATGCGGCCTCCCAGATACATTGCGGGATCACGTATGAGGGGATCGCGTCTTCTTGTTCTTCCGGCTTGCCCCAGTCTCGGATCGTGTTGGGGCCCGGGGACTTGATCTCCACAGCCGCAACCAGCTTGTCGCCCTCGAAGGCCGCGCCGTCCGGAGTCGCCGCAATCCAGTCAAACTCTGGATGCTCAACGGTGCCGGTGTCGGTGATGTGCAGCCCGGTCCGCTTGGCCAGCCAATCACGCAAGCCGTTTTCCAGGAACCTACCGCGCTCCATGGCTGCATTGTCTGGCGTCGGCGGGGCCTGGTCGGTCATCTCAAGGTAAACATCGAGCGGGGTTGCCCATGGGCTCAGCCCACAGATGGCAGCGATCCTTGAGCCTGTGATCTTGCCTTTTCTCATCTCCATTTGGTACGGGGTTAGCGTGTTTTCTACTGACATCTTGATCCCTCCTCTTGGTTACAGGTTAGCAGACAGGGGTGACATTCCCGCTCATAGAAAATCGCTCATGTACTCGATATCAGTCCCGACCGAGGATCGAGCACCAGCCATAAGCAGAGTACCTACCTGGTCACGGGCGGCGTGGACGTTCTCCGCTTCGGTCCTGACCTCGTACTTGACCGAGGTATCCTCATCGAAAATCAGGGTCACCCTGAACTTGTAGATCCTTGACTCGTCCATTTCGTACCTCCAAGATAATGCCGCCCCCCGTCCGGCTGGACCCATGCAGGCAGGAGCTTACAGGACCGGACGGGGGTCAGCGCGTTTTCTTCAGTTCCTTTGCAGTTTGGATCATGGGTCCATTTTTAGAATTGCAGATTAGCGAAGCTCTGTCAAGGCTCCTCTTCGAACGCCTTGAGCAAGGCTTTTGTCTTGCGCGACTTCTCGTCAAACTGCGCATCGACCTTGCGGCGTTGCTCGACCCTGACGGCTTTCTCCTCGGCCGGCAGGCCCTCCTCGTATATCTCCCGAAGCGCCACGCTGACAACATGGTCTGCAACCACCTGCGCATCTTTCAGCGGAAGTGCTAACTCGCTCATCACCAGCGTCCGGATAAAGTCGGCGGACCACTTCCCGGGCGCGCCGGCGGTGGACGTTTGGATCCGCACCTTGGCCACGTTCACCAATGGTACCGACTTGGCCGCAAACTCTCTGACTAGATCGTAGTCCATCATGACCCGTCCGATCCGGGGGCGCAGTAGCCGTAACGGTTGCGCTTTGCCGGGGCGGGTTCGCGATCATCATGGCACTCTACACAGAAGAACTCGATTGTCTGGGATTCGTCTGAGTGGGTGGTTACTCTTGCGGTCATGCCCTCGGGTACTGAGATGGATCCGCAATCGTCAAGGGTCAACGTCTCTTCTTCTCCACAGTCAAAACATAATGCTTTCATTTTCCTGCCTCCTGGTTAGGGTCCAGTTATAATATACTGCAAACCGCATGCCATTGCAAGCCTATGGATATCGGGTACTTACGAGCAGGATAGATAGGCGGGAATCGCCTGTGTGGCGGAAACTGCCAGCACAAAAACGGCGCCCCCGATCATATAGCCGGGGGCGCCTTATATCGTTGGGGGCACGTCTACCCCCGTTCGGTTGGTGTTCTGTATACACTGGTTCTGGCTAACACATCGGCTTACCCTCCATGACCCCCATGCTACCCAAGGGCAGGTGTGCTGTCAAGTCACCGGCTGAACCCCAACCCAAAGCCCACACCAAAGCCGACAGCCAGCGCCACGGGGATCGTCAACCAGGGGTTGCGCCATGGACTAGCCAGCTTGACCTCGGCCACGATCCGCTTGCCCCGCTCGGCCTCCAGGTCAAGGGCGCCGGTTGCTCTCAGCGCTTCATTTTCGCCACGCTCCTTAGTCAGATGATTGCCGCATGCGAGACAGACCTTGCCGAATATCCGGAAGGCATCCGTGGGGCAGCGGACGATCCGATCGTCCCCGGGGATGCAAACCTTCATCACTGCCCGGGTGGCCTTCTCTACGTCGGGCATTGGTGCTCTCGTGGTCACTCGGGGAGTCGAGCAACAGGCCAGCAGGGCGATCAGCACTATCGGTATCGAGCGTCCCATTCATCCTCCAGGTCGCTGGTGTTCTTGTCGGCTTCGGCTTTCTTCTCTGCAAGCTCCTCGGCAATCCGCTTTCGCTCGGCCGCAATGGCTTCCGGATCCAACGTGGGCGCCGGGCGGCCAAGGTCCCGACGCCCACGCGATCCGAGTAGGCCAAGGAGGAACAAGGCCCCTGTGATTATCCAGCCGATGACGGGGATTGACTTCAACCACGCCCAGAATCGTTTCAGCATTTGCGGTCCAGACAGTTGGCGAGATGGTGAAGTAAACGCGGGTTGTCCGCAATAAACATCTTCACGGCCTCGGTGATGCGCTCAACCTCGTTCTCGGTCAGGTTCTTCTCCGGGCACAGGAACCAATCGACCCCATGCACGATTTCATGAAGCAAGGAATGGATCTGATTGGTTTCGGGATCCATAATAATGGTCTCCCGCCGGTGGTTGATCGTCGCTTTGTTTCCTGTTGTGCTCTCATGCTCCCGCTCCCGGGTGACAACATAACGGGTCCCACCGATCTTGACGCGCTTTGGTAGCTTGAATTTCATGCGGGCTCCTTTTGGCGTTCAAAAAAGACCGGCCTGGCGACATCACCGGGGCCACCGTCATCAACATCGAAGGCGACTGCCGATAGGTGCCGGAAGTCTGACAGCCGGAGGGGCTCCAGCCGACCATCTGCAAACAACAAGAAGCACTCAAGGCACAACGTCCGGCCATGCCATTTGCCAGGAACAATTCTCGACCAGCATTCATCAGTTACGGACCACGCCATGCGCTGATCGCGTCCACACTTCTTACATCTCTCACCGCGCCATGGCTTCATGCAGGGTCTCCGCAATGAGGGCACCGGCACCCCTCTGGCCGTGGTCGCCCGCATACGACGCACGAATCCAGAGGGGGCGGCACCGGAATAGGCAGAATAGGAAAGGTGCAGTTCGGGCAAAGCTCGCCGGCCTTCTGGATGGTGCGGCACTTGGGGCACAGCACCATGTTTGGGCCGTGGCCGATCACGCCGAGGGCTTGCTCGGAGGAACATCGCCACGTAAACGGGCTTGGTTGAGTGCAGCCTCAATCAACCGGGCGAGCTTCTCACCTGCCAACTCGTCCCATCCCTGGCGCTCAACCTGCTCCCGCACGTAGCCGAGGGCGTTGTTGAGTTTGGCCTGGCCCGGGGTCATATCCTGGGGGTCGACCTCGACCGCAGCCAATGCCTTCTCTTCGGCATAGGAGATCCCCTGTCTGATGTACCCCATCAACTGGGCCTCGGTCTCCTGGGCCATGTCGAAGTCGAGCTTCTTCTCAAGGTAGCGGATGAACCACCTGCCGAGCACCACCATGATCGGAACCAAGATAGTGAACAGCACGGGCAGGATATTCTCCAGAACGATCTTGAACCACTCCATTTCAACCTCCAATCAGAACGGTGGTGGATGATTTCAATCTTTCGATCTCTTTCAGTATCTCCATGGCTTCGGCAAAGGGTATCTTGCGCCCTTGGTATTCCGCGAATCGTTTGTGCTTGGGCTTGTCTCTGATTTCCAGATGAAGAAAGTTCCCGTGCCAGATGTCCTTGTCATCTTTCCAAGGGGGATAGACTCCAGTCCCGCCCTCAAAGAAAGCCGTGACACATATCGCCCGGTTGAACAGCGCGAGCAGTGACAAGCCCGGGGCTCTCACATCGGCGGCGGCGGCGGTAAGGTGGTAGCTGTTGACATGCCCCCCGATTGCCCGATTGTGAACTACGCAACGGCATAGGCTATTGATCCTGAGCGGTCGGTGGATGTCGCCCCGCAACTCTTCGAGCGCAACGATCAGCCGGCACTTGGGCACATCAAAACCACAGCCACAATGACACGCGGCCTCGGTTGAGTCGAAGTGTGGGGAGAGGTTACCCATCAGGGGAACTCGGTTTCGTGTAGGGTTTCTTCTTCTACGAGTATGTAACGCGGGATGATGTACTCGGCCGGGTTGGCCGACGTGCCCTCAAGTAAAACCTGTGGGGGCTCGTTGACTCCATCGTAATGTTCCTCCTGATCGGCGCTCCTGATGTCTAGGAAACAAGCCTCAACTCGGCGGGCCGGCCTTCCGTCTACACCATCAACGGGTTCGGTGAATTGATGATCGTTCGGGTTGCCGACATCGTCATCATACCGGGGATTCGCATCTATATGATCGCAAAGCGCGTGAACACCATCAATTGTTTCGGTCGTGCAGAAGTGCAGCGCCTTGGTGTGCGTATTGCCCGAGGTCGTATAGTAGCACATCCTAACCCGGAGGCGCTTTGATCCCGAGGACGAAAAGAGGATCGCCCGGGCAATCACTGAGAGGTGGGCGCCCTGGCCATACCAATCCTGATTATCAAAGGCATTTGAGCGGCAATGATGAGTTGAGACATACGCCGACCCATCATAGAGATTGTGTCGCCAGTCAGAGCAGATGATTTGCCGCCCCCCGTAATACCAGAGGTGGTGACAGATACTCCACAGATTCGTGTGACCGGCTGCCAAGATCGGATCCTTGTGTTCAAGGTTCAATGTGTCGGGTACTATCGCGGCTACCGGCGCGTTGGGTAAATCCTCAACCATTGTGAAGCCAGCAAGATATACTTGTTCCAAGAAAGGCGCATCATCGGACTTGCCGTCAAAGCGCAACCCGAATTCAACCTCGCCATAATCGGCGCGGTGCAGTGTCCAGGTCACCGTATACCGAGCCAGTGTCATACCATCGACAATAGCAACCTCTTGCGCCGCTCCCTCAACCGGTGCGGCATTCACGCCCGTCAACTCAACTCGGATTTTATGAGCCTCAACCCCCACGTCGGCGGCGGCAAGGAAGTGAACCTTTAGCCGAGTAATGTCACGGCGCTTGACACACTTGTAATCACCCAAGTCATCGAAGGTTGCGGCATAAGCATTGCCAGCGACTAAAGACCGGTGAAACCAATGATTGAAGACATTCCCCCGGGGCACCTTCCACCCTCGGACGGCTGAGACGTTGTTTCTCAGTAACTCCATGGCAAAGACATCGTCCGGGCCGTCATTGGTTCCTAGCACGCCGGCTGACACATCAATGATATCCGGTGCGGCAGCATCGCCCAACTGATAGGCCGAAACGGTTCTGACATCGAGAAAATTGAATCCCTCGGTCTTGAATGCGATGTCAAGGTAAGAACCAGAATAGTCAAGGGCTGAAAGCGTAACGTCAATCCGAGTCCATGCCCCTTGCAATGCCAAGGCCAACGTGGCTTCCTTGATATCTGAACCGACCCGGACTTGTACATGAATATCATTGGGGGCAGCCTCACTCGATGTCAGACCCTTGATCCATACCTGAAGATTGCCGGGCCTGACTATTCGGCCATCAAGCGGAAGATGTAGCCATCGCTTCCAATACTCCTCGGTCACCAATCCGGTAATCACGTTTTCGCTCTGGATGTTGGTTACTATGCCCAGGACATTGCGCCGGACTTGGGCGAAGTTGGCGCAGCAGGATCGGGCGAGGGTTGTGCTGTACCCGGATGATGCAAACTTGCCGAGGGCGATCCCCTCGCTGCCCGGCTCCTTGTACCGTTTCCAGTCACGGATACCCATGGCTAGCGCTCGAATACGTGGGGGTCGTCGTCGGCCGCCCCGAGTAGTTTGTTGGCATCGGCAAGGAATGCCCACTTGGCCTTCTGGGTTACCGTGCAGAAATCATAGGCGGCTGTCACCATGTAGTCACCGGGCGCGGGTACATTCGCCGGAACCACTGTGATGGTTACCCAACAATCATTGGGACCCGCCCCCGAGTTCACGGCGTCAATCTCTCTGTGCTCCGGAGCCCCACCACCAAGGCCATCGTAAGCCGCATCAACCAGCATGATCTCATCGGTCACAATGAATGCGTCAACATCGTATGTGTACATGATGCCATCTGAAAAGATGACGGGTTCAAGAGTTATCTTCTTTGAGGGCCCGTCCCAGTCCTTGACCTTGGCAGCCGGCGCAAGTAGCCGGGAGTCATGGTCATGAACTCCTATCATCCAGGCTGTGATATCCAACCTTGACTTTTGAGGATTCGGGGTTGCTTCCACGATCTGAAAGAAGGCATTCTTGATCCCCCTATCGGAGTTCTTTAGATCGGGAGTCTGTGTGCTAGTCAGGGCGATGACCTGGCCAACCTGGTTGTCAATGAATTGGTTGTAGAAGATCGGGAACTTGATTATCGGGCAGGGTAGAGCCGAGAAGCTGGAATGGATGACACTCAGGTAGGTCGCCAAGATCTGGGGTAGATCACCCATGGCCCCGGATGTCCAAGACCGTCGACCACGGGACACGCCGCCATCATAGACGGTCTTGCAATCGATCTCGAAGTTCCGCGCGGTGCTCTGATAACGTACACGGCTTTCAGACAGGATCACATTGACAACACCAAGGAACTCCTCGCGGGCCGGATGCCAGTTGATGTTGATCTTGAATTCGCCAATCGGCGGCTTGCCCGGTGAGAACGTAGGGATCTCAACCAGGTTGTCTTCAGTCAAAACCGTTGGTGTGGTCAGCTCAACCGCTTCATTTTTAGAGTAGAGTCTGGCAATGGATATCTTGCCCTCATCGGTCTCAATAAAAAAGAGGTGGCAAGGTCTCAAGATGTTCTCTTCTAGCCATTCCTTGATGTCCGTGGGTTCGGTGATCGCAAAGGGGCTAAAGTCAACGCTTGATATGTGGCCATGCTTGCAGACATTCAAGATCCCGGCTGAGTCAACCCGGGCCTGGTCAATGGCCGCGCCCCAGCCCTCGGGCAGAATGTCATAGGTACCGTTGGAGGTGTCGCCGGTGATGGATGTCAGGAAGGCCAGTATTACATGAGAGGCCAACAAAGGATCACCATCGGCAATTGATAGCTCATCCTTGATCCGCTGGGAGTGAATGATCTCCCTGACTTCGGCCCCAGACGGATGAGCAACACACCAGACCGAGAGATCGTAGAAAAGATCCAGCCAAGGATCGTACCGTCTAACATAGCCGGCCGCCCCTAGTATCTCACCGGCAAACAGGCCACGAGCCGCCGCCGCATTGGCCGCGCCCCATATGGCAAAAGTCGTGTCAGAATTCAGGTTGAGCGCGTCAAGTGGGCCGTCAACGTTATTGGTAATAGACTTGTACTCAATGATTTCCTCACCAACAACCACATGACCAGACGCCTGAAACTGGCCAGCCGAGGATACCAACATGTTCCACTGTGTGGCCGGTTCATCCTCTGGTAACCAATGATCCGGATCGTAGTATGACGGCGGATCGGAACTACCAGGATCACCAACCGGAACCTCGTTCCAGAGAGCGCGGCCGAGGGTGGTGCGGGCCAGGGATTCTCCGATCATCACATTGATGTGTTTCAGATAACCCGAGCACTCTAGCACCCAGGTCCCGTCCTGCGGTTCATAGTCGTCAAGGTAGCCACGATACTTCACCGCGTCGGCCTCAACCAGGCCAACCCGTGACTCACAGAGTATGACCTCCCGGGTATGCATGAAGGTGGGTCGGTCTGTAACCTGTGGCGTAATGGGATTGCCCTGGTCATCTGTCACCAGATGTGCCTCGGCCTTGGATCCATACAGGCCACGATTGGCAATCGTGATCACGTTGCCCGCTCGGCCCGAGGCATACATGGTCTCGCGGTTCAAATAGATATGACAGGGGAAAGTAAAAACAGTTGCATCAACCACTGTTATGTTACCGACGGCCCCGGCGTTGACGGCCAACTCAGTAACCCCGCCGCTTGAGTCATGGATCGAAAACAGGGCGGTGAGTTCGTCCTCAACGTCGAGTATCTTGACAGAGAACTTGTGGGGCTGGGTCGTGCCGTTGAGCGGTTCGGCAACCTGGCCAGTCATTGAAGGCAACTCGGTCATGTATTCCCTGATGATCTGATTGATACCCGTGTCCGCTCCCGGCGCCCAGGACGGAGCAAGGATCCCATAACGTCGCCTGATGCCCTCGATCTCGATCCAGAACTGGGCGGTGATGCTGTCGGCGGTCTTGGTGGCCTGAAAACCTGCTGTTGCCATCAAGCCTCCTTGCGCCGAAGTCTCAGGTTGAAATTGTAGGAATGCAAACCGCGTATGTTGGGCCGGATGACGTTGCCCTGGTAGGTAAAGGGACGCTTCATGTAGAATTCAATATAGGTGCCAGGTACGGCGGCATCTTCGCGCCACCGAAACCATTTGCTCTGCGCCAACTCCCGCCAGCAGTGTTGGAAATCCTTGTTAGTATCGGCCCCCGTTGCCTGATCGATATAGACATACTTGGCCAACAGATTGCTGTAGACGATCTCATAGTGGTTGTGGAACGTGACGTGTAGTTTTTTCGAGTGCTTGCCCGAAAGCGCGTCAACCTGCTCACCGCCAATTGCCTCTTCGTTCAGCGGGCCGAACTCGGCAGGCCATCTCTGGGGGTACCATCCGAACTTGTGTTGCCAGTCGCCGAAATAGGAGTATATAAATTGATCGTCAACATCGTCAAAGCCAAGAATCTCCGACATGTCATTGTCGGCATTGTCGCTGCCATGGATGCCAGTCTTCCAGAGTTGCTTGACCCACTTCGCCGACTGGTTTGAGTCCATTGTGATGATACCCACATCGCTTACCGTGACAGTGGTCGCGCCCCAGTCATCACCTAACGCTTGGTAAAGAATCTGGAGATGAGCGCACAGGGCAGTGATGTCTACATAGGTCGCTTCAGTCGCGGTAATGAGTTCGACCCCATTGGTTTGACTCTGCACGTCAATAAACTTATTGGTCGAGTTGATTACGATCTGACATGTGAGACACGGGTAACCCATCAGTCAACCCTCGGTTTGAAGCGGTTAGGGTGCATCTCGTCTTCAAAGCCTTCAAGGACATCATGTACGGCGCGGCCGGCTTCCTTGCCCCCGAGATTCACGATGATGGTGTATTCCCTTTTTACTTCCCTGGCCGCTGCACTTGATCCACTTTGGAATGAGGATCTACTTCCTGCAGAAGCGCCCCCGCCCCCGCTGGCAGCCGCCGCAACATTCCCGGCCGCGATGGCAGCAAAGAGAGCGGCGGCGGTGAAGTGAGCAGCGGCGATCCAAGGGGTCTCAATTGAGGCCACGCCCTTGGCGATCTCCATTGCGCTTTGGTAAGCGGCTTCAGCTATGATGGCGATTATCTTGATGGCTGTGCGTTGCTCCTCTGAAGCCGCCATCATTGTGCCTAGTTCCTCGAATAGGCCGATGGCATTCATCGTGGTTTCGGCGCGTGCCGCTTCACCGGCCTCTCTGGTCTCTCGCTCTAACTCTCGCTTGGCATCTTCTTCCTTCTCCTTGAGAGCGATAAGCCGCCACATATGGTCTTCTTGCTGCTTGACCTCCTCATCATTTATTTCCTGCTGTAGTCTCTTCTCGTCTTCGGCCATGCGCCCCAACATCTTCAGGTGAGCATCGGCTTGCCGGTCCAGTCTTTCATCCTCAAGCTGTTCTTGTCGGTCAAGGCGCGCATTCTCGGCTTCGGCCCAGGCCGCGAGATCCCCAGTAAACCCCTTGCCTTTGCCTTTATCCTTTTCGTCTTCTTCCTTTTTCTTCTGCCTGGCAACCTCCTCGGCAAAGGCTTTCTCTTTCGTGGCGGCGTCAGCTTTGTGGAGCTTGGTCAATAATATCTGGGCGTCTTGTGCCTTGAATAGTGATCTATAGAACCCGATGATCTTATCTGTTGGATATACCTGGTCGTAAATATCTTTTGTGGGTGCCGTATCGTACCATGTCTTCATGTCAACCAGCGCTTGCTGCATGGCTGCATGATTGTCCGCTAGCTTGGCGTTTACTCCTTTGATTCTTACTTCCTCTTGTGACCATCCCTCTAGGGCTTGCTTGCGTGTCGCCAGGAATTCATTGGTTGACTCGACCAATTCATCCATCGCCTTGACATTATCATCTATTCTTTTGTTCCATTGCTTCTCGGCCTCAGTCTCCTTGACGATTACCCACACCAGTGCAGCGAGGCCGGCGACGACCGCCATGATGGCCAGTTCCCAGAGCGAGAACCGGCCGACTACATAGGAAAGTGTGTCGTGCGCCCCCCGCCGCTATGCTGCTAGGGCGAGGGGCTTTTGACCCGCATAGTACACTACATTGCCGGCGGCCCCTCCAACGGCACCGCCGAACGTGGTGAGTAGCTGGCGGCCTTTTTCTGTCTTCTCGTTGAATTGCCCCATGGCCGCGCCCATCTTCTTGTTGACCAAGCTTCCTGTCTTGTTGGCCATCTGTGCTGCTGCGGCTTCAACCTTCCGGGTGGTGCCCTTGAATCCATCCTCAAGTGGCTTGCCGTCCCATGTTCCAATCAATTGAAGTTGCCGGCCTAGATTTGCTGCATAGTCAACCATTGCGCGATCTCCTTGCCCTGTCAGCCGACGCAAGCCGACTGTGATACAAATACAAACTCATCGCTTCTATAAACGGGTAGGGTAGCCAATCTTGTTCCGATACGCTTAGCCGCCCGTCTGCGAAGTTGATTGTCCGGATGAACTCGATCAAGTCTGATGTGATTAGATTCACCGGGCATGTATGAATCTCTACCCGCTCCACATCCAGGCGCACGCCTTTCGAGTCCACTGCACCCGGTGGCGGATAGATATAAGGTTCTTCCGATGGGCCAGTGCATCCGTTTTCCTCTTTCAGTGCTGGCTTGAGTCGGCAGATTTCGCAGTTGAATTCTGTGGGGTGGTGCCAACACTGAGCGTAGATTCCTTTTTTTTTATCTCAGCCAGTGTGTTGTACTCCCTGACCTTCTGATACATCAGATACAACAGGTTGAGCCCCTCGTATACATCAACCATTTCCCATGATGCGACGTGGACGGTACGGGGCCCGCACTGCTCTGACTCGGTTTCATAGGTCACCCCGAGGTTGCTATGCCCCTTGATGCCCCAGCGCAGATACAGCCGGGCAATCTCGTCGAACTCCTCGCGCTGTTCAAGGGTGGCCTTCTCAACGTCGAATTTATCCCTCTGGAGAATGCCGTACCGGTGCCGAAGATTGGAAAGCTTGCGGGTAGGGATGAAGCCGATCAAAGCGGTTGGCGTAGTGCCGTCCTTGACGTGTCGACCAAGGGCAACCCCGGCCGCCTCCAGGGCATCATGGGCCAACGCTACGTCGGCCTTTTCCTCATCGGTGAGCGGTGTATCTTTCTCGGTCAACTTCTTGATCGCATATTCAGCGTTGATCTTGGTGGACATGAGATGCAACTCAAGCAAGTCCAGTTCTTCCGTTTCATGCGGGTTTGACGTCAACATGCGGGTGTCCTTTCTGCTTGGTTAGGCTCCGGAGCCGGTAACAGCTAGGCTCCACATTGGAATCTGATCGTCCTCGACGGTCTTGCCGGGATTGTTGATCTGGAACAGCGGCTTGAGCCCGAGGTGCTTATTGATTTCCTGGGGCTGGGGATCGAGGATTTGCAGCTTCGGGATATATAGTGCCCAGGCTTCATTGGTGTCTTTGATACTCTCGAAGCAAAATTGCACCTCGGTCGGGGTGTCTCGCCGGGTGTACCAATCGATATCATGCTTGAGTTCCACCTCAAGGATCGGCGGGCCGGCGTTGACATACAGCCAACCTTGACGGCCGTCTGTGCCCGAGGTGGCTTCATCCGGTACCAACTGCAACGCCGGGTCAAAGGCAAAGCTTCTGACCTTGGCGGCCACGTCGTTGATGTAGCAGGGATCGCCTAGCAGCGGGTGTCCGTCGTCATAGAGATCGGGATCCTGAACCACGGCGGTAGCGGTTGGCGTGTATGTGTCAACCATGAAAGTCCACTCGATGACGGGCAAGGCATTGGCCGTGGTGGTGAGGATCTTGAATGTGCCCGCGCACCCGGTGGCCAGGTATTGAACCACGTTGGTTCCGTCGCCATGCACGAACTTGAACGCCAGGTACTTGAGGGGCTCACCCAGTGAAGCGGTGGCCGGGGTGAGGGTGTCAAGGTTGTAATACGGATCGGCTGCTACCGGGGCGGTGATGAGCGTGGGCTCAACATCCAGAGTCGCATCAGTCGCCGGTACCCCCGGCTGGTTCCGTGACACAAACCGGATTTGGTAAGACGTGGAGTTGGTGTAGATGAAGATCCCCTGACCTACAACCTCGGGTGTGGGGGTCGTATCCATGACAATAGTGTCGGCGGTGCCCCCGGCAGCGGTATCCGTCCCAGCGGCGTGGGCGGTACGGGCTAGCCCACAGTTCTTGCCGAGCTTCGAGAGCAAAGACTCAAGGGCGTTGCCGCCCCGCAAGATGGTCTTGAACACCAAGGTCCCTGTCTTGCCAGCCGGGATCGCGGCGTCGGGTCCAAGTTGGCCTTCCGCGCGTTGATATGGCGGGGTGATCATCGTGCGCCCGGGAGTAAACACCGCATCGAAGGCGCGGATCTGTTCGTATACCCCACCGGGATCGCCGGCCGCCCAAGATACTTGCGGCTTGAACTCAACGGCTTTGATGTCAAAGGGAATATTTAGTTCGGCCATGGGTTCGATCTCCTATGGTGCTGCGATGGAATAATGCAACTCAAAAGCAAGGACGCTTTTCCAGTGGTCGGCGTCGTACCTTTCGATAATCTGATCGATGAATCTAACGAGGGATACACCAGGCGGGAAGTTGTCATACTTCTCAAGTTCCTCATTGATCTGGTAAATGTCGGTATCTCGGCGCGTCTCGCCCTCGGTCTCATCGTCAGTGATGGCGTGCCCGATGGTGACACGGATCGTGCCGTCGTAGTCATACTCGGCAGGCGATCCGAAGTTCAAAGGGATCCCGCGTACCAGGCTGTGAACCGTGAAGCGGCGGTCAATGTCCGACTCGGCCCGGCGCTCAAGGTCATCCCATGAGAACCCCGGGGCGGCATAAAAGAATTCTGATTCACCGCCATGGGCCGCACCATCCGGGTCGAGTCCCTTGATGAGCTTCCGGAGTGCCAAGTAGATCGCCGCTGGGGTTGTGGCTGCCAAGTGTTACCTCTCGAACTTGGGTTGCAGGCTTGACTTTGACTCGGGCTCGCCGTCGTCTTGGGAACTCTTGGTAACGTATCCCTTGGTCCGCCAGACTGATTCGGAGTTGGCCTTCCATGCCTTCCGTTCTTCTGCATCAAAGCCGCACATCACCGCGATCCGTTCCTCGGTGAAGGCCATCCCAACGCGCCACATCTCGGACTCTCGCTTGATGAACTCGGCGGCCTGCTCGTCCATGCCGTGAATCCGCCTGACCAGGTTGGCATGACCCGCCCGGATTGCCGGACCCCAATCTTTCCACTTCTTCGGGCGCTTGGCGATCCACGTCGGGTGGTCAATGTCGACGTCCTGGGTTGTGACCAGGGGATAGGCCATGGGATACCAGCATACGTCAAAGTAGATCTGTCGCTTGTATTCCCGCCCGTCAATGGCGTAGATGACCTCGGCCCGGTAGTCCTGGCCGATGGGGTATGTGTCGGTGGCCGACATGTCCAGATCGTAATGATGCTCGCAGGAATACAGGACCCCGTTGACCGAGGCTGACCCGGGTGTTGGGCTTGTGTCGGTGGCAACCTCGTTGTTCTGATAGGCCCCATCCACATTGGTCAAGTGGAGGGTGCCAGACGCGCCTGACCGGGCGTCGCCGGTTATCTGTCCCTTGGCCCCGCCCGTGCCGCCCGTGAGCTTCTCTCCAACCCCGTACTCCTTGGTCTGTCCGTCGTAGTCCAGGAAGCCCTCGGTGTCTGCTACCAATGCCTCCATGGCTGCACCGACACCGCCGGCAAGGGAGGTGGCCGCCAAGGTATCGCCACCGGAGGTCAGGACATTCGGCGCGGTGCCAGCGGTCTTGACTTCGATTACAGCTTCTTCGCCCACCAATGCAGCTATGGCTGTCTCTACATCCCCGACCGTGGAAACAGTGTTTACGAAGTCGATCAGGATTGTCTTGTTGGTTCGATCAATGGTGATTGCTAGTGCCGCCTCTGGTGATGTTTCCACGGTCCAATCATTGCCCCAGTCACCATCGGATGTCATCTGGATAACGGTATCGAGTACAGTCAAGCCCCCGTCAACGTCGAAGTCGAAATCAGCCTTGACTGTGGCCGGGGCGATCTGAGCATTGGCCGAGTTGTCAAAGACCTCGATAGTCGGCAATGAGTCCGGGCGTTTCTGCTCACCCTTGTCGTCGGTGGTGATGAGCTTCAGGCGGGCCGCCGAGGACTCATACTCCATGACTTGAGGGGCACCCTTGATCATGGCATCTCCTTGATGGCCTTGACGATAGCCTTGGTTTGCTCGGCGGTAGCTTCGATCCGGGCCATGGCCTGCACCTCGGGGTCAGGTAGTCGGCTCGAGATCCACAGGGTTGCCAGGACCAGGGATGTGATGATCCCGAGGACCAGGCCAATCAGACGGGCGTTGAGATTGAGTTTGCCGACCGATGCCTTTCGCGCCTCGGCCAAGCCAGCCTGCCGGCCCTTCTCTTCGGTGAACGCATCCATGAGTTTGACAACCGGAGCACGGAGCGTATCGATCTTGGTGCAGATCTCTTTGGTCTGCGTCTTCATCCGGTCTTCGCATTGACCCTGGGATACCCCACTGGTCAGCAAGGGATTCAACACGCCCGGGTTTGTGTTTTCACCGTTCATGGTGAGATCACACCGTGGCCTTTCCAGAGTGAGTAGTTACCAGCAAGGTCACTAATCCCCACGTGATCCCCGGTGCCAACGTCGAACACGATATACGTAGAAGCCTTGACGGTGTTCTCAGCCACGGGGTTAGCCCCGGAGTCAGCGGTCACCAGGACGCCGTCAAGATAAGCCGTGAACATGCCATCGGCCTGCTTGCGAGTGATCCTCACCTGATACCACGTATCGGCTGTAACATAGGCAGCCGTGGTGGCGAACAGGTTGCCCGCTCCATTGTGCACCAGTGTAACGACCTCGGTTGCGCTCACCCTGAAACTGTAGCCATTCGTCCCGGCCAGGTCGTCGGCTATGAAGTGAGCGATAAACGTGGTGCCGGCGGCTTTGCGAAACCAGAACTCGAAGGTGCCATAAGCGTCTTGAAAGCTGTCGCCCTTGAACTCCAAAGCCTGAACCTGGAAGCCCCCGCCCGCTGCGCAGGTAACTGCTTTGACGGGTGTGGCGTTGATCTCCTGAACGGTGATCCCCATGTTGCCACTGTTCACCCACAGATCCGTGCCGGGTAGGTTCTCGTTTCCGCCGACGTTGCCAAGTACCTTGGCCCCCCACTCGGTCTTGTATTGGATGTAGGGGGATTCCACTTCCTTGATCGAGATGTTGTCATACTCACAGAAGCCCGCCGCGTTTGCGTTCGAGTACAATCTGAGGTCCGTACCCACCGCAGTGAACACGAAGTCAACATACTGCCATGAGGTCGCAACCGTGCCAGTCCAGATAAGGGTTGCGGCGTCTTGGACGTAGGGTAGGAAGGTGGCGTCACCCCGAGCCCCGGCCGTGAACCTGTAGGTAGTCCCGGGAGTCAGCATGACTTGGTATGCGTAAGGGTCTGGAGTTGCGTTGTAGGCTACGTTGAGAACCAGATCCCCGGCCAGTGCCCTGCCCGATGTTTTCGTGAGAGTTGCGCCAGCGCCGACGTTCCAATCCGCAACCCCTACGGCTTCCATGTCCCAGTCGGCTACCTCTTCAGCGCCATAGCTCCCCTGCGCCACAGCCCGGGGCATGGTCGGGTAGCGGTAGGACTGGAGGGCGGCGCACGTCTGGGCCATCTCGGTATCGGTCAGTTCTCGGTTGACTATGAGGGTGGCAGCTAGCGTCGAATCGAGCTGAGGGACTCCGCCGACATGATATGCTCCGATGAGCAGTGGTGCATCGTCTACAGATATCGAAGACGCAGCATTGAGCAAACCTACGCTAATCCCGTCAACAAATGCCTCTGCTGTCCCCCCGTTGGTCATATTCAACGCGATACATTTTGCTCCGTCGACACTGGTAACTACTTGCCGTATATTGACACCATCGTTTAATCGAATCGATACGGTGTCAATATAGAAAGAATAATTAGTGCCGCCCGCGTCACGTTTGTGAATCAGCATCCTCCAGGAAAACGGTTGCTGAAAATTCCCGAAGACAAGCAACATGCCTGCCGTTAGCTGCAACTCTGCCGCGTCCGCAACAGTAATCACGGAAGTAGCAGCATTGAACCTAACGCCATCCCCCGGCCAAACGATATCCGTCCCCGTCCCGTGGTTCCCATTGCCCGAGAGATCCTGAAGGTGGCCCGCCCGGTAGTCATGATACAGCTTGACCACGCCCTCGGTCAGTAGGTCGTCAAGAGCATCCGCCCTGGCACCCTGGAACCAGAGCACGGCAACCAGGGCGAGCGTGGCGGCTATGAGGTGGCGGATTC
>SDBU01000939.1_pt1 | contig 42583 bp, 36 predicted proteins | sample 2277071 | NCBI WGS metagenome assembly SDBU01 (sample SAMN10397929, study PRJNA504765) | marine sediment metagenome | isolation source: marine sediment core GS08_GC12, 126 cmbsf | place: Arctic Ocean: Gakkel Ridge, Loki's castle | collected 2008
AGCAAAATAAATAACATATTAAGAGACGGCACGCGCGGCATGTTCATTCGCGTAAGAAAAATATGGCCCGCGCCAAGCAGCGACAGCGTCGCGATCGCGGCGATGGTTCTGCCTCGCCTGGCCGAGACCAGATAAAACGTCGCCATCGCGGCCGTGGCAAACAACGCCGCGGCGACCTTGCCGCCCAGACGAATATCGCCAAAGGTGAACGGCATATACAGGACGTGAAAAAGCAGATGATGGTCGCGATAAAAATCCCGATGGTGGGTGAATTGCAGCCACGGCAGGCTGCGGATGAAGCCCTCGCCGTATTCGCCGAAAGAGGTGCCGGAGAGGACCGCCACGCCGGCTTCGTTCAGGAGATAGTCGGCAACAGTCTGACTACTCATTCCCGTTCCGGTGATGTTCGGGAAAGCATAGAAAGCTCCTTTGGGCATCACACAGCGGAGCTTGGGAATCTCGTTCAATCCCTTCACGATAACCCCTCGACGCTTCTTGAAAGCCGCCATCATCTTCTTCGATCCCTCCTGGGATCCCGTGAGCGCCTCGGTGCCGGCCCACTGGGTGAAAGCCGCCGTGCAGGAGTTCGAGTTGGTCATCAGACGGGCAACCTGGGAGGCCAATTCGGCGGGCATGACACCATACCCAAGCCTCCAGCCGGTCATGGCGTATGTCTTGGAGTGTCCGTTCAGAATGATCGTCCGCTCTGCCGGGGCCATGCCAGGGACCGAAGCGATGCTGGCGAACTCGCCATCGTAGACCATGTTGTCGTATATCTCGTCGGAGAGCACCGGAATGTCCTTCTCCGCTGCGATCTCGGCGATAGCTTTGAGGTCATCCTTGCTGAGCACTCCCCCGGTAGGGTTCTGCGGCGAATTTAGGATGATCAGAGTAGTCTTGTCCGTCACCTTGTCGCGAAGCTCTGCCACATCGAAACTGAAATCTCTCTCCTCCCTCAACTGGATCGGCACTGGCTTGGCTCCAGCGAAGTTGATGACCGACTCATAGATGGGAAAGCCCGGATTGGGGTAGATCACCTCATCGCCGGCACCTGCCAAAGCCAAAATCACGAAGAACATGATCGGCTTTCCTCCAGGTGTGACTACCACCAGCCCTGGATCAATCTCCACCTCGCGAGTCCGGCTGATGTAGTCGGCTATCGCCTGCCTGAATTCGGGGATACCCGCCGAAGGCACATAGTGCGTCTTGCCGCTCATCAGCGCCTTCACGCCTGCTTCTATTATGTTGCTCGGCGTGTCGAAATCGGGCTCTCCAATCTCCATGTGTACGATATCCCTGCCCTGGGCCTCCAGAGCGCGTGCCTTCACCAGTACCTCGAACGCAGTCTCCGTTCCCAGTCTACTCATTCGTTCAGCGAATCTCATTTACCCCTCCTTGGGAGTATGTCTGTTCTGCAGAAAGCCAAGCGTATTTGACAACCACGGAAAGATGGTGTATCGTTAAGGCGATTCCTCGAATGTAAAGCCTCTCGGAGGACAGTAAGATGAAAACGATAACTGCCAAGCTGAGCAGTAAGAACCAAATGACACTGCCGAAAGAGGCCCGTCAGGCCCTCAACATCAAGGCCGGCGACACGGTCATTCTCGTCGTTGCGGGAGACAGCGTCCGCCTGTGCCCGAGACCCACCAGTCTGACCGACTATCTGTGTGGTCTGGGAGAAGACCTCTGGAAGGAACTGGGCGGGGCTGATGAGTACCTCCGCGCGGAGCGTGAATCGTGGCCCGGGTAGACTTCGCGACCAGGCTCAACAGCTATCAGACGGTTGGTCTCGATACGCTCGTTTTCATTTACCACTTCGAGGGCAACCCTCGTTACGTGCCGTTGACCACCTCCTTGTTTCGACGTATCGAGTCCAGAGAAATGAACGCTATCACCTCGGTTCTCACTCTTACCGAACTGCTCACTGGGCCCAAGATGCATGGGCGAGACGAACTGGTTGCTACCTACGAACGCCTCCTTGCGGTTTTCCCGAATCTATCTTTACTCGCAGTCGATCAGAGCATCGCTCGCCTGGCCGCAGACCTGCGAGCTGAATGCGGCTTGCGCACTCCCGACGCTCTGCAAATCGCCACGGCGATGGAATCCGGTGCTCAGGTCTTCATCACCAACGACCGGAGCATGAAGAAGGTAACGCACCTGGATATCCTGTTGCTGGATGACTATGCCTCCGGAGACGGCCCGAGTCGTTCGTAGATACGCAGCAAGACTCGCACCGCGGCTTCCCAGGTGAATTGACCTGCCCGAGCCAGCCCCTTTCGAATCATCTCTGCTCGCAGACCCCCGTCAGAGAGGACCCGGGACATGGCTTCTGCCAATCCGTCCACGTCCAGGGGATCCACCATCTCCGCCGCCCCGCCGACCACCTCCGGCAGCGATGAAACGTTTGAGCTGACCACGGGAACGCCACACGCCATGGCTTCTAGTGGGGGCAACCCGAACCCCTCATACAAGGAAGGAAAGACGAACAAGTCCGCCAGGTTGTACAGAGCCGGCAAGTCATCGTCTGCAAAGAACCCCAGAAAAACGACCTTTCCATCTAGTCCCAGGTCCTCCACTCGCCGGAAGATGCTCTCGTACAACCACCCCCAGCCTCCAGCGACCACCAGCCGCATTTCGGAGTCTATCCCATCCGCCAGACGGGCATACGCCTCTATCAATCGCTCGAGGTTCTTGCGAGGCTGCAGAGTGCCCACGCTCAGGATGAAGCGCTCGGGCAGTCCATACCGTTCCCTCACCCTTGCCAGGAACGCCTCGTCCGCAATGGGGTGGAATCGCCCGTCAACCCCCGAGTAGAGCACCTCAACCCTGTCAGAGTCAACCGCGAGCAACTCGATCAAGTCACGACGGGTGCTCTCCGAGTCGGCCAATACCAGATCAGCACGGTTCACAGACCTGGGCACCGCACTCTCCAGGTATTCACGGAACGCCGCCTCATAGCACTCCGGACACCTCAAGAACGAGAGATCGTGCACAGTAACGATGGTCTTGGCTCTGCGGATGGGCGGCAGCACGAAATCCGGAGAATGGAACAGGTCCACCGGCCCGGAGAACAGATCGGCCCAGAGCGGCACTCGCAGCCTCTGCCACAAAACAGTCATCCAGTAGTCAGAGAGGGGTAGAGAGATCAACCGGAAATTGCGCGGCCATTCCTCTTCTGCAGCCCTCGGCGTCCCCCCTGCAATCAGAAGGCGATAACTGTGCGCGTCTCCCACCTTCGCCAGGCCCCGCACCAGACTGCGAGCGTAGCGGCCAATCCCACCCCCCTGCCGGACCGCTGCCGTGTAGTCGATACCGATGCGCACCCTAGATCCCCCGGTAGGTCCAGATACGATTGATGCCAAAGTTCCAGAACAGGACCACGATAGTGGCTAGAACCTTGGCCAGATTGTACCCCAACGCGCCCATTTCAGCGAAGACGTAGCGACTTGTCCCCAGAAAGATGGCCTGGTTGATCAGATATCCCCCCAGGCTAACGATGAAGAACCGCCCCATCTGCGACTATGAGGGCAGCACCTATCGCACCGACTTTTGGGAAGGCCAGTCCCGGTCCTACGAAGACCTGGCCGAGCGTCGGGCCCTGGCGCGCCTACTTCCCCCCTCTGGTCGTAGACGCCTGCTTGACCTGGGGGGCGGATTCGGACGACTGGCGCCCGCGTACCAAGGATACGATCAAGTCGTCCTCCTCGACTACTCCGTCTCCCAACTCGACTACGCTCGAAAGCACCTCGGCGACGAGCGATTCGTCTACGTGGCCGCCGACATCTATCGACTTCCCCTGGCGACCGACGCGGTGGACACCACGGTGATGGTTCGAGTGCTCCACCATCTGATGGACGTTCCGGCGGCCTTTCGCCAGGTCGCACGAGTTACCTGTGGGGGGGGAGCCTTTGTCCTGGAATTCGCCAATAAGCGCCACCTGAAAAGCATCCTCCGCCATCTCCTGGGACGCGGGACCGACCCCTTTGACCGCCATCCACACCAGTTCGCTGACCTTCATTTCACCTTTCACCCAGCCTGGGTCGCGCACAAGCTCCTCGACGCCGGCTTCGAGATCGACCAGCGCCTGTCCGTGTCTCTTTTCCGTCTGAATATCCTCAAGCGCGTCTTTCCCCCAGAGGTGCTGGCCGCGCTCGACGGCGCGCTGCAACGCATTACCGCCCCCCTCGGCCTTGGACCAAGCATCTTTGTTCGGTCACACGTGACCAAGCCCCACCGAGCGGGGTTGCCAGGCCAGGACCAGCTCTTTCGCTGCCCCGAATGCGGGCATGAGCCGTTGCACCAAACCGCCAGCAGCGTGCAATGCCACAAGTGCAGGGGCCACTGGCCGATCGAGAACGGCATCTATGTTTTCAAGTAGAGCCGATCAGACACTGCGCGCTCGCCGGTCAACAGATCTGCAGTTTCCACCCGCGACTTGCAAGCGCTGCGGCTGGCGTCGAATCACTCATCTGAGGGCATCGAAAAACGCCGAGAAGGTGGTCGCCACCCAGTAGGGGCGATTGGCCCCGGCATCTCCGGCCTTCGGCCTCCGACCAGGATCTGCGACGAATCGCCCCTACACCACGCTCTATATCCGTCCTTTGTTTTCGTTTACACCGTGCTAGCCAGAGTATCCACGCAGCCACCTATCATACTCGACGAAGTCAGCACTGATCTAGTGCTCGCCTGTGAACCGGAGACTGGTAACGATCTACTGGCCAGATACACAGCCTCAAGGTCATCACATCGCCTCCATTCATGAGATAGCGAACCGCGAATGGGTGACGAAAGAGGTGAGAGTGTACCCTGGGAACGTTGGCCCGCCTTCCCAGTCTCTTCACGGCTTGCAGTAGGCCAATCCGCTTCAAGGGCTTGCAGCAGGCAAGTAACTGACGCCGTCCTCAGTCCAGCGAACAGAGGCCGGCTCCTCTGATAGGGTCACCACCCATATGTCGCCGCCGGTATCGCTGCAATAAGCATCCTGCGAGAGGTCTTGGCTCAAGTGGTAGTAGATACGCCGGCCATCTCCCGCCCAGGTAGCATGATTGGCAGCAGCGCCCCATTCGCTATCCACCAGAGTGCGCAGTCCATCGCCCTTTGCAGAGACCAGCATCAGGTCAGTCTTGTGCTTGTCTTCTTCCCACCAAAGCCAGCGCCGCAAAGAGAAGGCAAGTTGCGAGCCATCTGGCGACCAACACGGGTTGCTCACGCCGATGATCTCTTCATCAAGGCTCGGGATCTCCATGAACTGACCAAGCGAAGAGCCGGTCGCATCCCAGACCCAAAGCCAGGCGCTCTCTTCTCCCGTGAGTGCGCCCAAGAGCTGATCGGTCATGGGAGACCAATCGACCCCAAGAAGGCGGGTATCGGGAGGCAGTTCCAACTGCCCGATTCGTGCCCCTTCCACGCTGTACAGCACTCCCTCGACCCGATACTCCCGCTCCTCTTCCGGGTCGCGGGTCCACTGATAGTAGGTACCAGCGACAACGTGACCATCCCTGGACAAGGACGCCTGAAGCCAACCCTGGCCCTTTGCCTCCACAGTGATGGAAACCGGAATCAGGTTGTTGTCCAAGGAAACCAGCCCGACATCGCCCTGAAGAGCAGACTCGCCATTTGCACACACCGCACGCGCCCACTTGGCAGACAGGGGAACGCCCGGCAACTCAAAGGCACCATCTTCACCTGTGACAACGACGCTGGCCGCCCCCTGAGCGGAGACCAGGCAAGGCCCATTCTCCCCAACCACCCTGCCTCGCAGCGCCGAATAGGGTCCCGGCGCCATCTCAGGAGCCACGTACTCTCCGGTGACCATGCGGAGATCAGACCCATCCGGCCGCATGACAAAGACATTGCGCTCGTTGCTTCGGCTATGCATGTAGGCGTGAGCACTCACAAAGATCAGCCACTCACCATCCCTCGACCAGGCCAGGTCGCACATGTTCAACGCCTCGACAAAGTGGGTTAGCACCTGTTCCTCTTCGCGCGCCACATCAGAAAGCACGATGTTCGCTGCCCCTCCCTGTGCAATGCGAGCGTAGGCCAGCAAGGGCCGAGCACTGCTGGGCCTTGGCTCCGGGCTAGGAGTTGGGCACGGGGAAGGCTTGGGACTGGAGGTTGGGGTTGGCGACACGCGCGTCGGCTCTGGGGTGAAGGTCTGGGTTGGGGGCGCCTTGGCCGTGAGTGTTGCGCCCAGCTTGGCGGCGACCTGCGTCTCCAGCGCCACATAGTCGGGCGTGGCCGTGGGCCACCCTGGCTCGGGTGCAGCACAAGACAAACAGAGCACGACAGAAAGGGCGGCGGTGCAGAGCCACCGCGGACTCAGGACGGTCGGCCTCTTCATCTCCACAACCCATTCTGGCCCCGACCAGGTGCCATTGTGTCAAGAGAGGGGCCTGCCGCCTGCGCCAGCGATCGATTCCTGCATAGACGGGGTTCGCGCCGACCCGCGAACAGAGTCGTCGCCTGCGGGTGGTTAGACGCGTCCATGCTCGCGCTCATAGGCGATGACGCTGTCAAGAATGCCATCGAGATCTACCCGGGGCTCCCATCCAATCAAGCTCCTTACCTTGGTTATGTCGGGCACACGCCTGCGCATATCTTCAAAACCCACTTCGTAGGCCTCGTCGTAGGGAACAAACACGATCTCTGAAGAGCTTCGCGCAAGGGCCACCGTGCGCCGGGCCAGGGCCTCGATGGTCACCTCCTCTGTGCTGCCAACGTTGAACACATCCCCGGTGGCATCGGGTTCATCAACAAGCCCAATGATAGCCCTGACAACGTCGCCCACATGGCAGAAGCTGCGGGTCTGTTGACCGTCCCCGTAGACCGTGACCGGCTCTCCGGCGAGCGCCTGTCGCACGAACCGGGGAACGACCATGCCATACCTTCCGGTCTGACGCGGCCCCACGGTGTTGAAGAGACGCACAATCACCACAGGCAAGGCCAGTTGCTTGGCGTAGGCCAGGGCGAGGAACTCATCCATGGCCTTGGAACAAGCGTAGCACCACCGACTTTGCATTGTGGGCCCCAGGATGCGATCCGCGTCTTCACGGAAGGGAACGTCCTCGTTCTTGCCATAGATCTCCGAACTCGAGGCCAGTACAACCTTCTTGCGATACCGGGCACCGATGCGGAGTACGGTCTCAGAGCCATTGATGTTGGTCTCGATCACACGAACGGGCTCTCTGACGATGAGATCGACGCCCACAGCGGCCGCCAAATGATAGACGATGTCGCATTCACTCATCAGACGATCCATGACCGTTTCGTTGGCGATCGTCTCGATGGCAAAGTGGAATCCTGGTCGTCCGCCAAGGTGGCCGATATTCTCGAATCGCCCGGTAGACAGGTTATCGATAACTGTGACAGTGTCTCCACGATCCAGCAAGGCTTCGGCGAGGTGACTCCCCACGAAACCGCATCCTCCAGTAATCAAGGCCCTCATGACCTGTCTCCCTTCGGACGTTCACTCGCAGCGACTGCCCCCAATACGGGCCGTCCCGCTGCACTGATGCTCATCGGCTCTGGCCTGAGCAGCGTCCTGGACAGAGGGTTCTCAACCCCCACGCGAGAACTTTGCCCCTGAACTACGGGGTACTTGTGCCCCTGAACTACGGGGTACTTGCGAAATCGAAGGACGGCCGGAACCTGCGTTCCCAGCCCGCCCGGCTAAACGATCAGGCAGATTCTAGACCAAGTGCCCGTTGCGGTCAAAGCAGTGCGGTGATCACGGCGGCTGCGAGTTGGTCTCTCCATCTCCTCGTGGTAGAATGGCTTCCCTTTCACCGAACACCCTCTCACCTACGCCACGGGCCAAGAAGCAGAGGGGAAATGGCGCAAAATCGCCTGGCGCTAGCGATGGTGTGTGTCTGTTTTCTGGCATCGCTTTCCGGATGCATGCCTTCGGTCATCGGAACCAAGCACGAGTACGTGTTGGTCCGCACCGAGGGGACCGAGCTAGTGGTGGTACAAGATGACGACCCTTTGTACGAGCAGTTCGATGACCAGGTGTTCGACGATGCACACCTGCGCCGCCTGCTGATGGTCTTCGAACACACGACCGAGTCGTTCCTGGCCACCAACACCCCCAGCCCGCTGACTCAGACCATCGCCAATCGACTGATCATCGTCGTAGATAGCCAGGAGAGGGCACTGCTGCACGATATCACAGTGCATCATAACAGCGCCCGGGTCCCGATAGAGCTGGCCATCGGGGTGGGACACGACGGACGCATTGATCTGGCCCTGGCGCGGAAGAACCTTCCGCGCGCGATGGCCCCCCTTCTCCTCGAGCTGGTCGGATTGAAGCAGGATCGCACGCACACTTCAGCAAGCCCTGACGCGAATGAGGTGGCCAGTCGTTCCGAGGCCTTCTGGGTGGCATTCGAAGCAGCGTTGGAATCCGCTTGCACCGAGCGACATGCAGAGCTTGCAGAGGACTTGCCTGCCGGGGAGCTGCCGAGCAGTCCCCGCCCTGTCTTCGGAGGTCCCACGCCCCAGGTGGTGGCCACCCTAATATGTAGGCTCCTCCAACAGGCTGGCAGCTTCTATCCTCAGCGCCATATGCTTTGGTTTGCATCCTTCGAGCCCGACGAAATCCCATATGCCAAGTTCCTGCTCGCAGTCAGCCGCATGCCCCGTCACCGTGACGTCTCCATCCAGACATTCGTCGAAAGCTATGCAGAGACCTTTCCCGCCGAGCGAGCCTCCGTATTCTCTCTTGCCGAAGAGCTTCTTGGGGAAGATGAAGCAGCCCGCTGAAGAAACAGTGCCTGCATTTGGCCCATCGAGCACCTGTGCTATACTTGGCAGAGAGTGTTTCAGCGAGAGCGTCAGTCAATGACGGGCGGGCCGGAAACCCAGATACGATGGCCTGATCTTGCGGGAGCACACGAGGCTGCAGTCCTCTGTCAGTCCCCGCCGCGTCTCGGCGAATCTGACGGGCAAGGACAACAGCCTGATCCAGACCGAGCATCTGTGCAGAGCTTTGGGGCTGGTCGTTCGGGGCTATCGTGGCCTGGAACTCAGTCCGCTCGACAAGAGCACACGGGCGAAGCGATCCTGAGCCTATGGAAGAAACGGTTCCCGGCGTTGATCTGTCTCCCGGCAGACGTTGTTTTCTCCAGATGTCACCTTCGTCCCGCAAGAGGCTAATCGGTCTCGTCATCGTCCTCGCCCTGGTCACACCGTCTCCAGTTGCCGCTGCTGGGCCGGCTTATGCCCTGCCAGGGAGCTTTGCCCTGCCCTGGCCCTGTGGCCAGGGCCATAGAGTCACCTGGGGACCGGCCCCTCACTGGTCGCATGGCAAGGCCACCGGCATCGCATTTGACTTCTCCATGGAGGAAAGTACACCCCTGTTTGCACCCGGGGATGGCATGGCCTACTTCTTGAGAGACGAACGCCTCTTCGAAACGAATCTCGGCAACTATGTGGAGGTGGTCATAGAGGGAGACTGGCTTGTACGTCTGGCCCACTTGCGTGATCCGCAGTCGGGCGAGCGTCCGGTGCGCGCAGGCGAGCTCATCGGGCACTCGGGAGACACCGGGGTCCCCGTACCGCATCTGCATCTGGAGGTGTTGGTGAGGAGAGACACGAGTTGGGTGCGACCCGACATCAGTCGCATGGAGCGCTTCTTCGGGCGCGCCATGGCTGAGTTTGTCAAAGATGCCATCATCACCAACGATGGCTGCCCCGCCCAACTCGCCTTGGATGGTCCCGTGCGCCCCACCCAAGAGCTCACCCCTCCGGGCGCACCGGTCTACCTGGCTGTGCCCCTCCGAAATGAGGGACTGGAGCCCACATTGCTGAAGACTGTGCAGGTCTCTCTTCACGCTCCCTCCGGAGCTCATCTTGTGGCCGAGGCTCGGGGAGAGTGGCCGTTGACCGGCAAGACCTCTTGCAAAGTGGTGGTTCCTGTCCGGCCAAACCTTGCAGGCACCTGGCGCATAGGACAGGTGACCTGTCAGACAGAAGAGACCACCTTTGGGCTTGCAGCGGACGGAGCCTTCGCCGTTGCCCCATCGGCAATCAGGGTGGTAGGTGTGGTTTCCCCACCCACCGTCGATGTTGGCGGCCGCATCGCGTTGGAGGCGTGGATCGAGAACCGTGGCGAACGAGACCTGGTGCTGGATGACGTGCGCGTCGAGGGCATCCAACCAGACAGTGTCCCCTGGTCTGCATCGGTCGGCCGCCAGGTTGTAGCCTCAGCAGGTGGTCTGACTCACCTTCTTCTGGTGAGCTCAACGGTGCCACAAAGGACGGGTCAATGGCGGATCGACAGGATTGGCCTTGAGCAGGACGATCACCTCTTCTTCTTCGCCCAATTGGATCAAGGCTTTGCCGTCGCCGGCCCAGAACTGGTCATCGACCGGTTAGGCGCCTACGTCTCGCCCAAGGCCCTGGACGTCTTCCTCATCATAGCCAACGTGGGCACACGCACGGCATCCCCCGACAGCGTTGAGGCCTGGGGCTGGAAGCCCGACCCCCAGCACTGCTTCACCCTTGCCAACCGCGAGATCACGCCCCTTGCGCCAGGGGAATCTGCCCTGATTCAACTGCACACACACCCGGCTGAGACAAAGGGCACTTTGAGGCTGGTCGAAGTGGGGTACTGGATTCGCGGCCACTACTATCGCATGTCACTGCCAGGACAGCCCTCTCTTGCGGTCGAGCCTTCTTCCGTCGCCGATGCAGAGCCTCAATAGGTGCTCGACGCAGCTACAGCGCCCGTCATGATGCGACAGATCTGCCTGTCCGATGCCTCTCCCGTCCGTCAGGTCATCCTCCCCGCCGGGCTCAAGGGAATGCCGAGACAAACGGCAGCTCAGATGGACAGAGTACTAGTCCTGCACAGGCGGACCCACCCGCTCCTCGACGAGGGACAATAGCCAAGACATGTCATCGATGGTGCCCGGCTCCAAACGCATGCAAGTGGGGGTTCCACCAGCATCTGGCGGCCCGATCAACTCGTACCACATCGGAGGCCATCCCCACTCGCCAAGGCGCCGACTGAGCCCTGCAATCAAGCCCAGGCGCACTTGCCCGAACAGACTCGGCCGACGACGAAACCGCTGCACATCCGACCAAGCCAGACACTGGTCGCCCCACCGCGATCGGCGCTCGATGTACTCGTCGGTCACCACCAGTTCTTCCTCGCGCAACATGAACCAGTAGTGCAGTCCCACGCCCAGCGGGCCAACCGAGACCGCAGCAAAGAGCCAGATCCAGCCAGGGCCAGTCAGGTGCCGGGTCAACCCCAGAAAGGCTCCGAGCAGGGCAAACGCAACGAAGAGGACTAGTGAAATGGCGACCAACGCCACCAGGTAGCGGCCTCCCTGGCCAGCGAAACTCTCTCTCTCGGGCACCTGCTCCCCACACTCTGGGCAAGGGCTGCCGCCAAGGGCCGCACACTCACAGTCAGGGCACAGCATTCCCCACCTCGACCCCCCACGCTTGCCAGATCGCTACAGGACTCGGCTGCTCAGCGCCGCAGGCTCAGGGCGCAGCAGGCCGGCAACCGGATCGAACCTCTTGAGCCAGTCCGGCCCTGCCAAGGGACAGGAGATTGGGCAGCGGCCTCCCACGGTCACGCCAGGAGACTCGATCCGCTCGTATCTTGGTCGCCTGTCGGATCAGCCCGCCGGAAGGATGACTCCGCCCTTCCCAGCGCCGCGCCGGTCTTCGCCCCCGGCCCTCTCAATCTCCTGTTCGCATCGTTTCAGCCGCTCCGACAGCTCCTCGATGTCTGCCAGATCCAGCCCGTAACCAGGGCTGCCCTCGATGAGGCGGGTGATGAGAGCGTGCTCAAAACGATTGACGAATCCATGAGGAGTGCGATAGGGCAGCCAGGAGATGCCCGAGTCTCGAGCAAAATAGGCCGCCGCAGGCGAGGGCGTCGTGTCTAGCTTGCGAAAGGCAAAGGTGATCAGACCAGCGCCCCGTGCGGCAAGCCATTCCACGCCGATCGGAGCGGTGATATCCATTCCAAGCAGAATGACATAGAACTGACCCGCTCGCAGCCCCTCGATGTCGGGATTCTCGTGTTGGTGGTAGCTTGGCGTTCGCTTGATGCTCCACTTCACCGACTTGGGCACGTCGGCCAAAAGCTGCCCCAGCAGCTCGCACTCGACATCCATCTCTGGGGAGGCACTCACATAGATCGCAAGCCTTTTCTCCGCCATCAACCCATCTCTCTATCCACGCTCCAGTCTGGAGTCGATGAGCGCCTTCACAACGCCTCAATGCACCACATCACCGAGAGCCTGAGAGACCCCCGCCCTCGCACACCCAGTGATTGACGCTGCGAACCAGGAGAAACGATGCCAACCTTGGCCCGGCGGGCAGCCCCGCTCGCATCCCACAAGTCGGCCTGCAACAAGGCTACCGATTCTAGCCGTTCCGCCTCCCCTCTGGTCAAGAGGCTCTTGCAGGATTCGGACAACCTGCGTTTGCTGCCGCAACAGCGCTGCTGTGATATAGCCTGTAGTCCAGTCGTTTGCTTTTTGTCCGTAGAACTATCAGTTTGTAGGGGCGCCGTCGAAGATGCCGGCAGAGCCGGCCCACCCCGCCCCTACACCACCAGCCCTTCATGCAACAGCCTCGTCAACGACGTCGGGCAGAACCGACCCGGAAGAAAACGAGTGGTCCCCTGCATCAACTTGGGTCGCAATGGGCACACGCAATGACCAGGGCTCAAGGCAGCACATGACACTGCCTGCTACTGACCCTCGCCCCAGGTCATCTCCACTATCCCCTCCCGGCGCAACCAGTCTCTGACGTGCCCCATTCCCTCCTCAAAGCCGACCCGGGGACGAAAGCCGAGATCATTCATAGCCCTGTCAATGGGGAAGGCCTGATCTGTGCCCACCAGTTCCACCATCATGCGGGTAAGGGGCGGACGTCGAGTGCGGCCCAGCAGGCGATAGTAGCCCTCCCACAGGGAGGCCAACGCGTATGCCGTCGAATGGGAATAGCTGCGGGTGGGACGCGGCACCTCGGCAAGATCAGCCAGTGCGTGAATATAGTCTCGCCAGGTGACATCGCTGGCGTCGCACACGTTGTAGGCCCGGCCGATGCCCGCCTCACTTTCTGCTGCCAATATGAGCGCATCGACGACATTGCCTACGTAGGCAAGCCCTGCCACGTGATTCCCCTCGTCTATCATGACCATGCCACGCTTCAGCAGTGTTTCGATCAGCCCGACCACCAACAGCCGACAACGCGGACCATATACGCTTGCCGGCCTGATGACGCAGACGGGAAGCCCGACTCGGCGATAGTGATTCCAGATCAGCGACTCGGCCTCGATTCTACTGTCCACGTAAGCAAAGCCGCGCGGCGACGGCCGCTCCGACTCAGTCACCGGCCTGCCAGGGTAGCCATAGATGTCGGTGGTGCTCAGCAACACGAACCTGGAGGCTTTTGCCCGCGTTGCGGCTCCCAATACCCGGCGTAGCGAATGTACGTTGGTCTGCCGAAAATCCTCTGGCAAACCCCAGTCGCTTATCAGACCTGCACAATGAAAGACGCGATCCGCCCCCTCGGCAGCCGAGTTGAGCGTGGCGCTGTCCATCAGGTTGCCCACACGCGTGTCAACGCCGAGTTCGCGTAGCCGATGCGCGCTTCTTGAAGGAGGCACCAACGCCCGCACCCTCTCACCCCGCAATACGAGGGCATCCACCAGGTGGGTACCGACCGGTCCCGTCGCACCAGTCACCAGGTTCAGCATTGGTGGGTCTCCTCCCCACAGCCCAAGGCCAGCGAACCCCGCAAACTCGACTGGCGAGCGCAGCGCATCCCCAAGACCAGGCAGGAAGTGCAGTCCAATGGTGCCCTCACTGATCGGGGGCCCCATAGAGCGCCGGGTTTAGAAACGGCGCCAGAGCGTAGGCCACAGCTATATGAAAGGATAGCTCTCGCGGTACAAGTCCGGAAGTGAGATAGCCTGCCGCACCTTGGTGTTGCTTGCTGTTGGCAAAGCCCGAATAGTGATCGATGATCGGCCCCAGCTCAGAGCCAGCCCTCAGCTCCTGAGCGATGCGCTCAGGAAGCGGCAATCGCCCCCCACTGGCAACACTGGTACGCCCGCTGCGATCGACAATCGCCACCCAGTTGGTCAGATACATCCCCAGGCCTGTGTCTTCAACCGCACCCTCCAAGCCCACACCAATGTCCGCCCCCACCAGCTTGCGAGCACGCTCGGCGCGCCGCAGTGCGCCACGGGCTCCATCCTCGTCGGTCATGGGCATTGGGCCCACACCCGAATCGACCGACACAGGTACGTAGCGGGCCTCGGGCCAGACGGACGATGCAGCACTACGGACTGCGTTCACCTTTACGGGGTTCTTGGATCCTATCGCGACCGTGGTCATGGTGTCTATTCCCCGCCAGAATGGTGTGACCGTCCAGCCACGCGGCCATTCTAGGCGCAAAAGACCGTTTGCGCAAGCGTCTTTTGGCACTGCGCGCCCCGCGCCTTGTGTGGTGTCGCAATCACCACAAGACCCCCGTCGAACCGTCTCACCTCCAGAGCCAGGGGGCCAGCTCACGGATGAGTCGGCGCGTGTTACCTTGACGAAGCGGACTGACGGGCAGATAATGTGGTAGCCTGGGCGGCCGCCTTGGCCTTTCTCGCTTCTGCGACCCTGCGTCATGCAATCGAAGACAGGGAGTGATGATCAGATGACCATTCCGAGGACTATGAGGGCCGTACGTGTGTACGGCATTGAAGACTATCGCCTGGAGGAGGCGCCTGTCCCCGACATCGGCCCCGGCGAGGTGCTGGTCCGCGTCTTGGCCACCGGCATCTGTGCCAGCGACGTGAAGACCTTCCTCGGCTTCCGGGTGTGGGGCTCGGAGGAGATACCTCCCTACATCGAGGCGCCGGTCATCCCAGGCCACGAGTTCGTTGGCCAGGTGGTGGCCCTGGGCCAAGGTGCAGGGGACAAGTACGGCCTATCCGTGGGCGACTGGGCCGTATCCGAACAGATCGTGCCTTGCTGGCAGTGCCGTTTCTGCAAACGCGGTCAGTACTGGATGTGTCAGCAGCATGACATCTACGGCTTCAAGAAGGACCGCGCCGAAGGCTCTTGGGCCGAGTACATGCGCTTTCCGGCCAACGCCATCAACTACAAGGTCCCACAAGACATTCCACCAGAACATGCCGCCCTGATCGAGCCCCTCGCCTGTGGCATTCACGCAGTGGAGCGAGGAGACATCCAGCTAGGAGACGTGGTGGTGATAGCCGGGATGGGGCCGATCGGCCTGTGCATGTTGCAGACGGCGAGACAGCGCGGGCCAGGCTTGCTCATCGCCCTGGACATGAAGCCCATGCGTCTGGCGCTGGCAGAGCGCCTGGGCGCCGATCTGGCCATCGACGTGAGCAAAGGGGACGCGATCCAACAGGTGTTGGACCTCACCGATGGCTACGGCTGCGATGTCTACATCGAAGCTACGGGGGCCGGTGCCGGCGTTGCACAGGGTTTGCAGATGGTGCGCAAGCTCGGCACCTTCGTTGAGTTCAGCGTGCACGCTGGCCCGGTGGCCGTCGACTGGTCGATCGTCGGCGATGTGAAGGAGCTGAACATCCACGGGTCACACCTCGGGCCATATGCGTATCCTCTGGCCATCGAGTACCTGCAGAGCGGCACAGTGAACGGCAAAGCTCTGGTCACCCATCGGCTGCCCCTTGCCCAGTTTGGCGACGGACTGGAGATTGCTCACCAAGGGGATGAGTGCGTCAAGGTCGTGCTCATACCTTGACCTTGACCAAGGCGCGAGCCCCGGCTCACCCACCGTCGTACCTCTCGCGCCACCACAACGTCGTGCGCTCTCCGCCACCGCGCGACCCATCGTGCGTATAGATAGGGAGCGGTATGTCAGCTCCAATCAGACGAGCGGAGGCACGAGGGATGAAGAACAGAGGTGCATTCTACACTGGTATCTTGCTGGTGGTCGCTGGCCTTCTGCTTTCCGCAGGGCAGATAATCGGCTGGCGGGGATTGTGGCCCTTTCTGATCCTCCTCGTGGGCGCAGCCTTCTGGATGCCCATCCTCATCTGGTGGGAAAGGCGCCAGCAACTCGCGGGATTGGCTATGCCCGGCACCATCATCATGACCAATGGGCTGATCCTGCTTGCTCAGAACGTGACCGGCAAGTGGGGAACCTGGTCCTACCTGTGGACCATGGAGCTGATCGCCGTGGGGCTGGGGTTGCTGGCGCTATATGTGCTGGGAAGGCGAGAGAGGGGCCTGTTGGTCGCTGCAGCCATTGTGGGCGGCATAGGATTGACCTTCTTCTTCATCTTTGCCACGGCCTTCAGTCGCTTCTTCCGCCTCTTGGGCGCCGTGGTGTTGATCCTGACTGGCACACTGATGATCCTGAGTCGTGCCAGTCAACGCGTTGACCGCAAGACGCCCAACCAGTAGCCCCGATGGCCGACAGGGACGCCGGCGGCGCTGAGATAGAGCCCTGAGAAGCGCGAGTGACTGCCGCCACCTTGCCCTGCCGCGATTCGCTCGGGCTGCCCGCCCGGAGGGTGCGCATGGACAGACCAGCCGGCAGCGAATTGAGCTCAGCCATCAGCGACTTACCGCTGGCTGCTGAGCCCTGAGAAGGCTCAAGTCACAAAGACTTTGCAGCAGTTCAAGAAGTGCGCCGCGCCAGTCTTCGACGGCAGCGAGCCAGATCCTGGTTCCGCTGACACGCAGCCCCGGATGCTGAGATGCGATCTCTTTCGCAGCTCCACCCAGCAGTGGAAGGGCCAGCGACAAAGCAATCTCCTTCTCCTGTGCCCTGATAGATTGGACTCCTGCTTCGGCTGCCAGAGCGCGCACTCGAAGTATGTAGAACAGGTTGGTCACCGGCTCAGTCAGTTCGCCAAAGCGGTCGTTCAGCTCCTCGGCAAGTTGCTCGACTTCATCCTGGGCATCTATGCGAGCCATGCGCCGGTAGAAACGCAGGCGCAACTGGCTTTCGGGCATGAACTCCTCAGGCAAGTAGGCTGCTATCGGCAGGTCGATGCTGGGACCCAGGCCAGACACGGCCGAGGCCGTAGCCACGGCGTGCTGAGCGCGGTGGATGGCCGCCATCGGCTCCCCGCTCGCTTCCCGCAGCTCCCGCACTGCCTGCTCCAAGAGGCGACAGTAGAGATCAAAACCGATCGCCGCGATATGCCCGTGTTGCTCTACCCCCAGGATCTCTCCCGCACCGCGTATCTCCAGATCGCGCATGGCCACGTGAAAGCCTGCCCCGAGTTCGGTGGCCTCCTGGATGGTCTGTAGCCGCTTCCGAGCCAGGTCAGTCAGGGGCCTCTTGTAGAACAGGTAGGCATAGGCACGGTTGACTCCGCGCCCGACACGCCCACGGAGCTGGTAGATCTGCGAGAGGCCCAGGTTCTCTGTCCGGTCGATGATGATGGTGTTGACGTTGGGTATGTCCAGTCCACTCTCAATGATGGTAGTGCAAAGCAGGATATCGTGTTCTCCCTGGGCGAAGCCAAGCATCACTTGTGCTAGCTCGTCCTCGTCCATCTGCCCATGGCCGACGGTCAAAGATGCCTCGGGCACGATGCGATGCAACTCTTCGGCGACCTGGTCGATGTCATACACCCGGTTATGCACATAGTAGATCTGCCCACCTCGGCCGATCTCGCGCAAGACGGCCCTGCGCACCAGGTCGTGGTCATATTCGCTAACAAAAGTGCGCACCGCCAAGCGGTCTTCTGGGGGTGTGTCGATGATGCTCATATCGCGCACCTTGCCGAGAGCCAAGTGTAGCGTTCGAGGGATGGGTGTGGCGGTCAGGGTTAGCACGTCAACCTCTCGGCGCATCTGCTTCAAATGCTCCTTGTGCACAACCCCGAACCGCTGCTCCTCGTCGATGATAAGCAATCCCAGGTCCTTGAAAACAACGTCGTTCGAGAGAAGGCGGTGCGTGCCGATCACGATATCCACCCTACCAGCAGCAAGGTCTCGAACGACCTGTTGCTGCTCCTGGGGCGAACGAAAGCGAGAGAGCATCTCCACCATCACGGGAAAGGCCCTCAACCGCCTGCGGAAAGTGTAGTAGTGCTGCTGAGCCAGCACCGTCGTGGGCACCAGCACGGCTACCTGCTTGCCATCCATGACAGCCTTGAAAGCTGCCCGCAGAGCCACCTCCGTCTTGCCGTAGCCGACGTCGCCGCAAATGAGACGATCCATCGGCTTTGGCTTTTCCATGTCAGCCTTGAGCTCGGCCAGGGCCTGGATCTGATCCTCCGTTTCCTCGTAGGGAAAGGACGCCTCTAGCTCGCGCTGCCAGTCTGTGTCAGGCGCAAAAGCATGACCAGACGTGATCTCGCGGGCCACGTACAGTTCAAGTAGCCCGGCGGCAATATCCCGCACCGCCGTCTCGGCCTTTGCGCGCACGGTCCGCCATTCGCTGCTGCCCAGGCGATGCATGCGAGGTACCCGGCCGCCGGCCCCCAAGTATCGGTTGATCCGGTCGGCCAGATGAATGGGTACGTAGAGCTGGTCCCCACCGGCGTATTCGATCTCCAGGTACTCGCGCTGCAACTCGCCGATGGTCTTGCGCACCATCCCTTGATAGCACCCAATGCCGTACTCGACATGCACCACATAGTCGCCCTTGTTCAAATCAGAGAAAAAGCTCTCGGGGGCCATGCGCCGGCGCCGCGCGAGACGGCGCCTCCTCATCCGGGACCAACCAAAGACCTCTGCATCGGTCAGGACGACAAGTCGCCCTGGGCTGAACGCCCAGCCCTCGGTAATGATGCCATCTACGATACGAACGCTCCCCGGTCTCGGCACATCTGTCAGGTCCGCGTTGGGCGTGCAATACACGTCTCGACCTCGCAGCAGGTCTGACAGCCGCTCTGCCTGCCGACTGATCACCACAACACGGTGGCCCTTGCTCCGCAGCTCAACGACATCTTCGAGAAAGCGCTCGAGCTGGCCCCCGTACCTGGGTGCCGGCATAAAGGTCTGCCGTCCGAAGAATGGCGTCACCTCATCCCCATCCGGACCGTGTCCGAGGCAGAGGGCGCGCCGCAAAGCCAACCGTGCCCGGATCTCGTCCCACTCAAAGTAAGGAACAGCATAGTTGCCGGGCAACTGGCCCTCGCTGACCATGCTGGATCTCAAGGCGACGGCCTGCTCTGCCAGACTCTCAATGCAAGTCTCCAAACTGACAGGATCGTCCACCAGAACCAGGGCATTGGCAGGCAGAAAGTCGAGTAAGGTCGAGGGGCGGGGGTAGAGGTAGGGAAGATAGTACTCGATGCCTCTGAAAGGTTCTCCCCGCACGAGTTTGGCCCACTCTTCACCCATGTCCAGCCGCGTTGCCCGGTCGCAGCCGCTCAGGTCGAGAGTCTCCAGGGCTGGCCTTGCAGCCTTGCCCCATTCAGAGATGGCCTCACTCGCCGGCACCAGGGTGGCTTGCTCCAGGCGGCGTCGAGAGCGCTGGGTCCCAGGGTTGAAGACTCGAATGCTGTCGATCTCGTCCCCAAAGAAGTCGATCCGCAAAGGCTCGGGCAAGTTGGGAGGAAAGACATCCACAATGCTGCCCCGATGGCAGAAGGTGCCGGGCTCTTCAACTACCGGAACCGACTCGTAGCCCACCTCAACACAGTACTTGAGGAGTCCATAGAGTGGCAGCGAGTCGCCCACATGGAGAGTGCGCACGGCTCTGCGAACGGCCATAGGCGGGACGCTCTTGACCATGAGCGCCCACCCTGACACGGTGATCACCGTGCCCCGCCCAGCGTCTTGTGTCTGACCGCGAGGGGCTATCAGCGAGGAGAGGACGCTAGCCCGAGCGTGAAGGGTAGACCGATCCCACGGCACGCGATCGCAAAAGACGGCGTCAGGGGCCTGAAAGTGCAAAACATCCTGCGGATCTTGCGACCAGGCCTGCACCTGGTCGGCCAGATTCCGCGAGTTCTCCGGACGAGCGCACACCACCACTATGGGGCCAGGCCATTCTGCCTGGAGCGCGGCGATCACGCAGGGACGAGCTGCCTCCGGCAACCCCAGATAGCCGGCGGGCATGCTCACCTGAGCGGCCGTAGACGCGCCGATGTGGTGAACTCTCTGCAACAAGCTTCTGTAGTGTTGGTCGCCTCGTATGAGGGCCAGCAATCCATCGAGCTTCAACGATCTAAGCCTTTCTGCCTACCTTCGGACCGTGGCCAGGATGATCTCCCGCCTGAAGTGTCTCACGCCCTGCATGCATTATAGCTGTTCATGGCGTTCTGGATCCCTTCTTCCAGGAAGCAGAGCACCGCGCCTTCTGCCAGTCGGTAGACCCGCTTGACAACCGGCTCTTGACCTTGATCAAAATCGCTCAAGACATAGTCCGTGGGATCGCCTTGGGCCGCACGCCCGATGCCAACCCGAAGGCGGGCAAAACGAGGCGTGCCCAACTCGGCTACGATGGAAGCGACGCCTTTGTGTCCGCCGCTGCCTCCGCCCGGCCGCAGACGAATCCTGCCCAGGGGCAAGTCCAGGTCATCATGAATGACCAGGATCCGTTCTGAAGGCACTCTGCGTGCCCTAGCGATCCTGGCCACAGCCTGTCCGCTGTCGTTTACGAAGGTCAGGGGCTTGGCCAAGAGAACGCGGCGCGAGCCTATTCGGCCCTCCCCTAGAAGAACCCTGAACCGTTTCCCCCTGAGGGCTATCTCATGGGCGCCGGCCAGGTAGTCGATGCACTGAAACCCGATGTTGTGACGATTCCTCGCGTACCTCTCCCCAGGATTGCCCAGCCCAACGATGAGATAAGGAGAAGCAGCCGTTGACCCTCGGTGGCGCATCCAGCCCTTGATTCGCCCCAATCTGCCCACCATCGACCTCTCGTTGCCGCCAGGATGAGGGCCAATCAGCCCGCCATTCCTGCCACACTATCCACGCCAGCCCGGCACACAGAGCACTCTCGGACTAGAGCAGGCGGCGCAGTCCGAACACGATGCCCAGCAGCACAAACACTGCGCCCGTGGCCAGAGCTCCATAGCAGAAGGCCTGCTGCCAATCTTTCGGATCCACTGGGAGAACCTGGCGCTGCTGTGGCCGACTGAGAGTGGGCGTAGCAGTGGGCGGAGAGAGCGCAGTGCTGGGGACGATTATCTGCAGCGTGGCCGTGGCCCTGGGCGTCGCCGACACCGTCGGAGCTGCTGCAGTTGGTGTCGGCGAAGCCTCGGAAGTCGGTGTGTGCGTTGGGCGCGCGTTGACGATAACGACTTGGCGAACAAAGAACTCGCCGTAGTTGCCATCCCGTCTCACGGCCCGAAGCCTCAGGCTGTACACGCCGTCGGGCAATCTGGTTGTGTCCCATATCTCCAACTGCCCATTGACCACGGAGGCTTCGTGCATGCTGCCAATGACAAACCACTGCGAGGGGTCAGGCCCGTTCCCATACTCTACCTTGTAGTACTGGAAATCGGGCACCAGAGCCGACCCTATGATGGGGACGACGCCACGGATTTCCTGGCTTACCTCGGGGGAAGTAATCTGCACTTGGCTCTGTTGCTGCACGGGCTCAGCCCTGACCGTGGTCCGCCGTGAGGCCACCACCACTGCCACTAGCATCAATCCGATCGCCACTCGCCGCATCAGTCCTCCTCGCCCAGCCTACCTGTAACCTAGAAAGTGTACCACAAATCCATCATGCAGCAAAGAACGGCGCCTCCTTGACAAACTGGCTCGTCCAAGTACACTGGAAACGGCACCCACGCCGGCGACGCCGCGCTTACCAGCTTGTCGCCGACGATCTGCTGGGTCGAGATCGGCTTCGCGTGGGGAATCGCAACCGTGCCTGACCCTCGGTGTTACCAGGCATGGGAGGTGATGTATTAGGGAGTCCCGATGACAGACCAGGACGACAGGGATTGCATACAGGTAACCAAGAGGGACCCCAGCGCATTTGGTGAACTCTACGAACGGTACGTCGATCGCATCTACAACTATGTCTACTATCGGGTAAGCAACGTTCACGATGCTGAGGACTTGACCTCGCGCACCTTCTATCGCGCTCTGTCGCACCTGCACACATATGAAGACAGAGGGATTCCACTTTCTGCCTGGCTCTATCGCATCGCCCACAATCTGGTGGCCAATTGGCATCGCGATCGCGCACGTAGGCCGGTGGTGGCTCTCGACCAACTGGTCCTCAAGAGTCGGGACAGCGAGCGGGCCGAAGACGTGGTGGAATCCCAGGACAGTGCACGTTTGCTCAGAGAGGGAATGCGCAAGCTAGACCCCGCCCGCCAGGAGCTGCTTGTCCTCAAGTTCAGTCAGGGTCTCTCCAATGCGGAGATTGGCGAAATCATGGGACGCAGCGAGGGAGCAATCAAGTCACTCTACCACCGTACCTTGCTCGCTCTGCGCAAAGAGTTGGCCAAGAAAGGTCTGCACATACAATGATGGCCCACACGCAGAAGGCTCACCGACGAGCCTGGTACCGGGCGCGTGATCTTCTGGTTTGCCTGGTTCACCGCTTGCAGGGAGCAGAGCCGTTGTCGAGGAACTCAGAGTCTCCCGACCCACTGGAAAGCGCGATGCGGATTGCCCTGCGCCCGGTCGTGCCCTCTTCCAGCTTTCGCGAGGCCTTGCGCAGGAATCTATCCTTTGCTACCCAGGGCACGATGCTAGGGCTGTCGGTCGAGAATCCGAAACCATTCCGACAGGGGATCATTCTCGGAGTGTCAGCCGGGCTTCTTGCAGCGGCCATAGCAACCCTGGTGGTGGTCTTCCGATGGCGGCTGTCCAACTCTGAGGGTTGACCCTCTTCCCGGCTACCAACCCTCGTTGCCCATCCCAAACCGCGACTCGGTAACCCCCGCGCACGGGCCTGGGCTGCCACAACCGTGCAAGACCCTGACTTCCAGCGGCTCACCCTGGCAAGCGAGACCCACTCCGTGCCCTACATCAGGTGACAGGCAACCCAGTGCTCACCGCCCACATCTTGCCACTCCGGATCGACCTGGTCACACACGGGCAGCTTCGATGGACACCGGGTGTGGAAGTTGCAGCCACTGGGAGGATTCGCGGGACTGGGTACCTCGCCCTTGAGGATAGTCCGGCGGCGCTGATCCTCTACCACGGGATCGGGAATGGGAACCGCCGAGAGTAGTGCCTTGGTATATGGGTGCAAGGGGCTCTCGTAGAGAGTGGCGCGGTCGGTCAGCTCTACCAGTTTTCCCAGATACATCACCGCAACGCGATCGCTTATGTGGCGAACGACCGAGAGATCGTGGGCAATGAAAAGATAGGTGAGGCCGAACTCCTCCTGCAGTTCCTCGAGCAAGTTGATGATCTGTGCCTGGATAGAGACATCAAGAGCCGAGATGGGCTCGTCGCAAACGATGAATTCGGGCCGCACGGCCAGGGCGCGAGCCACGCCAATGCGCTGCCGCTGTCCGCCAGAGAACTCGTGCGGGTAGCGATTGACAAAGTAGGGGTTCAGCCCCACGATCTGAAGAAGCTCCTGCACGCGCTCGCGCCGTTCTCGGGAAGACATGATGTTGTGCACGTCCAAGGGCTCGCCAATGATGTTGCCCACGGTCATGCGGGGATTCAGCGACGCGTAGGGGTCCTGGAAGATCATCTGCATCCGACGACGCATGCGTCGCAAAGGCTCGCCCTTCATCTTCACCAGGCTCTGGCCATCGAACTCTACATCCCCCGCTGTCGGACGATACAACTGCAGGATCGCCCGGCCCGTAGTCGATTTGCCGCAACCACTCTCGCCCACGAGACCGAGCGTCTCCCTGCGCCGAACGTTGAAGCTGATGCCATCCACCGCCCTTATGTCGCCAACTCGCCGCTGGAAGATGATCCCCTGAGTTATGGGAAAGTACATCTTCAGACCTTTGACTCTTACTAGCACATCGTTTTTCTCGTTCATCTGGCCTCTTCCATCGTGTCGATATCCACCCAGCAGGCTATCTCGTGTCCTGGGCCAACTTCCCTCAACTCTGGATTCTCCTCCAGGCACCTTGCTATGCGACAATTGCACCGGGGGTAGAATGGACAGCCTGGTGGCAGGGCTACGAGGTCTGGAGGCAGACCCTCAATGGGGGTCAGCTTCTCGCGAGTCGTGGCGTCAAGGCGTGGCAAAGAGCCCAAGAGGGCCACAGAATAGGGATGACGCGGACGGGCGTAGAACTCGTGCACCTCTGCCTTCTCCACGATATACCCCGCATACATCACGTGAACGCGGTCAACCAGCCCGGCTACGATTCCCAGGTCATGGGTGATCCAGATGATGGCCATGCCCAGCTCTCGCCTCAACGCCTTGATGATGTCGATGATCTGAGCCTGTATGGTGACGTCGAGCGCCGTGGTGGGCTCGTCGGCAATGAGCAACTGCGGATTGCAGGAGAGAGCCATTGCTATCATGACCCGCTGCCGCATACCTCCAGAGAATTGGTGGGGATAGTCGTCGATACGCGCACGCGGTTCAGGGATATTCACCATCTCCAGCAACTCGATGCTGCGCTCCCGCGCCTGGTGCTTGTCCATGCCCAGATGCAGCTCCAAAGCCTCGCTGAGTTGCCGGGCGATGGTCAGAACAGGATTCAGCGAGGTCATGGGATCCTGGAAAACCATGGCGATCTTGTTTCCGCGCACCTGACGAATCTCTTCCTCGTTGACCTTCAACAAATCGCGCTCCTCGAACAACACCTCGCCCCCAACAATACGCCCCGGCGGCTGCGGAATGAGCCGCATCAAAGAGAGCATACTCACGGTCTTGCCGCAACCACTCTCGCCAACGATTCCGAGAGTATCGCCCTCGTCCAAGTGGAAGCTTATGCCATTCACGGCACACACGACGCCATCTTGGGTGAAGAACTGAGTCCTCAGGTCTCTGACCTGCAGCATCGGCGTCATCGACAAGGCCTCCCTGAAACGAAGAATGATGCCACGTGCTTCTACTCCTCTAAATAGATGGCTTTGAGCCAGGGATAGATGGCTGAGCTGGCTCTGAATCCTCTCACATAGGGCTTCACCAGAGTATGCGCGATCGCATGGGTCAAAGGAACCCAAGCGGCCTCAGCGACAATGATGCGCTCGGCTTCTCGGTAGAGCTCCGTTCGTCTAGTCGGATCACTCTCCACACGCGCCCGTTCCAGCAGGTTATCGACCTGCTCGTTGTGATACCCAGTGTGGTTCTGCGAGCTTTGGCTGTGAAACAAGATGTCCAAAAAGTTCTGAGAGTCAGGATAGTCTGCAATCCAGCCAGCCGAGAACATCTGAAACCGTTCCTCGTTGAGATCCCCCAAAAAGTGCTCCCACACAATCTGTTCCACCATCATCTCGATGTCCAGATTGTCCTCTATCATGGTCAGGATCGCCTTTGTCAGAGAGGACATATGCCCACTCGAACCACTCACCGAAAGCACGATCTCGGGCATGGCATTCTCCCCTGCGTACCGGGAGCTGGCCAGCAGCCGGCGAGCCAGCGCAGGATCATAGGACAGCCCCTCTAAATCCTGGTTGTAGTCGGGCATCGCCGGTGGGAGAATCCCGTTCGCGACCGTGGCAGTACCTTTGAGAACCAGATCGGCGAGCTTCTGCTTGTCGATGGCATGCGCGAAGGCCTGCCTCACGGCAATGTCATCGAACGGGGCGACTTTGGCGTTGAGCCCCAGATAAAAGACGCTCAGTTCCAAGGCCAGATCGTGCTCGGCGTGGAGCGGATTCGCCGGGTCTGTCACACGTTCGATCTCTGATGGAGGCACCTCCACCAGGTCCAGCTCATCGTTCTCGTACATGGTGACGGGCGAGCCACCACTCAGAAGGTACTCGACCCGCTCCAGGGCTGCACGCACACCATAATAGCGTTCGTTGCGAGTCAAGACGATCCGCTCTCGGTCCAGCTCCTCCAAGACAAAGGGGCCGCTGCCGTTGGGTCTGCGCTGCCAGCCCTCGCCCTCCTCCTCTATCTGCTCCCTATCGACCACGAAAGCGGTGGGATAAGTGAGCTTGGCCAGAAAGTAAGCCTTTGGCGCATCGATCTCGATCTCCAAGTCGTGCTCTGAGACCGCTGCGAGTCCTTCGATATGCTCTGCACGGCCAGCCAGAAACTCTGGCACACCCACTATGTCGCTCAGGTAGCTTGCGGCCACCGGCGATGCCAACTCAGGGCTACACGCCCTCTCGATCGAGTACACGAAATCGTCGGCCCTAATCGGTCTCCCGTTCTGAAAGGTAGCTTCCGGCAGCAAGTGAAAGACATAGGCGCGGCCATCATCGCTGACTTCCCAGTGACTGGCCAGGTCGGGAATGACCTCCAGCTCGTCATTCAGACTCACCAGCCCGCTGAACAGATGGACGACGTATTCGGCAGAGGTGCTATCCTGCACCATGGCCGGATCGAGCGTCGGGGGAAACGCCCCAAACAGCCTCAGCGTGCCTCCCGCCGATACACTCGGCTCGTCCTCCGCAACCAGGACCTCTTCTTCCCTGGCAGAAAGCGCATCGCCCTCCTCGATGCTCCTGTAGCCCAGGTAGCCCAAGGTCGCGCACGTAGTCCCAAGCGCGCACACGCAGACCAAGATGAGAACGCCAACCAGCCAGACCTTTCTCTTGAACATGCTATGGCTCACCGACAATCGTACCGGCAGTTTGCACCCCACCGAGTTGCACGCGTGCCACTCCCCGGCCTCCTCTCAGGTTGTGCCTCTCATGCGCGGATCCAGGGCGTCGCGCAGCCCATCCCCCAAGAAGTTGAAGGCAAACATGGTGATAGAGAGCGCGATGGACGGGAACAGCACCTGATTGGGGTATGAGCGGAGGGCCCGCACCCCCTCAGAGATCAAAGTGCCCCAACTGGGGGTTGGCGGATCGACGCCTAGACCGATGAAACTGAGGAATACCTCGGTGGAGATGTAGCCGGGGATGCTCAGGGTCACCGACACCAGTATCGGACCGATGATATTGGGCAAGAGATGACGCACGATGATGCGCACGTCGCTTGCACCGATCATCCTCGATGCCTCGATGAACTCCTTTTCCTTGAGCGAGAGAATCTGGCCGCGGGCCAGGCGGGCAGTGCGCATCCACGCGGTGACGCCGATCCCCATAAAGATGAACAGCATCCCTCCGCCTTCGAGCCCAAGCACCCTATCCACCGCCCTGTTGATTTGGTTGAAGGTATAGGACGGCGTGCCTGGCTCTGGGGCACCGCCGAAGCTGGTCTTGAAAAAGGCCATCATCAGGATGATGAGCAGCATGGTTGGGAAAGCGTACATGATGTCCACGATGCGCATCATGATGTTGTCCACCTTGCCGCCGTAGAAACCCGAGATGCAGCCGTAGATGAGGCCGATGATCAGCGCGGTCAAGGCCCCCATGAGGCCCACCGGCAGCGACACCCTGATTCCATAGATGATGCGACTGAGCAGGTCCCTGCCCAGATAGTCGGCCCCCAGGATGAACTTGTCGCCTATGGTGGCATAGTCCTCCACATTACCGGGCAGCACCTTGGTCAACCACAAGGGGGTCATGTAGTTGTCGTGCGAGTCGCCCTCGGCATAGCCATACGGTGCGAGCTGTGGAGCGAATAGGGCAACGAGGACCAGCAAAACGATGATGATCCCACCCAGCACAGAGGCCTTGTTGCGCACCAATCGCCGCCAGGCATCCAACCACAGGTTGGTGACCTTCTGCTGGGCGCCAGTGTCCGCCCCGGCCCCCTCAGCCAACCGCCGGGCAGCCCCTTCTCGTGTGCTCATAGCCGGCCATTCTCCCGTTCTAAGAGTACTTGATCCTCGGGTCCAGAAACGCATAGGTGATGTCCACGCCCAGGTTGGAGAACACCAGGAACACAGCATAGAGCAGTATGGCGCCCATGACCACCGGGTAGTCGCGATTGGTGATGCTGGTGATAAAGTACTTTCCCATGCCTGGGATGGCGAATATCTGTTCAATGATAAAAGTGCCGGTAACCAACGCGGCAAACATGGGGCCGAGAATGGTGGCCACCGGGATGAAGGCATTCTTGAGTGCGTGTCGCACCATGATCACTCGCTCATCCAGACCCTTGGCCCGCGCAGTCCGGATATAGTCCTCGCGAATCACCTGCAACATGCTGGCACGGGTCAGTCGGGCGATGATGGCCGACGACCCCAGCCCCAACGCTGTCGCCGGCATGATCATCTGGTCGAAGCGCCCCCAACCGGCCACCGGGAACCAATCCAGGGCCAGGGCAAATACGAGAATGAGCAGCGGGCCAAGCACCACGGAGGACACGGAAACGCCAAAGATGGCCACTCCCATACTCAAGTAGTCCCAGAGCGAGTTCTGCTTGAGAGCGGCCACCACCCCCAGCGGCACGCCAAGACCCACGGCCACCATCAGGGCCAAGACGCCCAGCGTCGCGGAAACGGGGAGATGTGCGGCAAAGATGTCGTTGACCGTGCGGCTGCGCGAGCTGTACGAGGGACCAAAGTTGCCCTGCAACACCCCCGCGTACTCGCCCGAGGGATTGCGGGTGAGCCCCATATAGTCAGCGTACTGCTTCCACAGGGGCTGGTCTAGACCATAGTGCCTGTTCAGGTTGGCGATGATCTCCGCCGGAAGGGCCTTCTCCCGGTCGAACGGACCGCCAGGCACCGCGTGAGATAGGGCGAACGTGACCACGGAAATGAACACGAGCACTGGAACCATCCAGAGCAAATTGCGCGTGATATATCGTCCCATGTCTGGTCTCGCCTACCTCCCTGATCTACCTTCCTTCCGACATCACGACCGCAACTCTCCACCTCACGGGGAGAGAGCCCCTACACCCCAAGATATGTTCGACACCATCCTGTTTTGTCCAGCTTGTACCCCTGAAGTTCAGGGCACTTTGCGCTCAGAGTATCTGCGAGGCGAGCTCGCACGAGGTTCTGTGTTGCTCTTTGCCCAACATTGTACCACGAATCACATTCTACACATACCAGCCACGTAGCCCTGCGGGCTACCTGCGGGCTACGTGGCTGCGAGATGCAAGCGGCGGTCCCTAGTGGATCTCAACCGACCACTTGTCGATGTGCTCGCCACCCAAGGGTGCGTAGGTGCGATTCACATAGGGCCTGGTGCAGACGACGCGGGTGTAGTAGTAGATGGGGATGATGATCGCCTCATCCTCGCACAAGACCTTCTCAGCCTCAAAGTAGAGTCGCTTCCGCTCCGCCGGGTCAGCAGCACCGGCAGCGTCTTCGGTGAGCTGCATGAACTTCTTGGCCGAAGCCGACTCTGGATCCCACTTGGGGTTGTTCGCGCTCTTGGTGGGATGAAAGACCTCCAGCACCCAGTTGTTCTCGTCGGGGTAGTCGGCGCACCAACCCAAGCGGTAGATTTGAGGCGCATCCTCGGTCACGGTGGCCAGGTAGACAGCCCACTCCTGGTTGGCCAGCTTGACCTCGACGCCCAGGTTATCCTTCCACGACTGCTGGATGAACTGGGCGATCTGGGCGTGCGACTCGCTGGTATTGTGCATCAGGGTGATCTCGGGCAGGCCCTCACCATCTTTGTAGCCGGCTTCCTCTAGCAGCGCCTTGGCCCGCGCGGGGTCAAAGACGATGCCCTCGAAACTCGGATCCTCGGCGGGCGTGCCAAAGATGCCCGGGCAGGCAAAGGTCTTGGCCGGCTTTTGGCCACCCTTGAGCACCGTGTCGATCAGCTTCTGGCGATCGACGCCAGCGGAAAAGGCCTGGCGCACCTTGACGTTGTCGAAAGGCGGCTTGGTGGTGTTGAAGCCATAGAAGTAGGTGCAAAGCCTCGGAGCGATGTAGAGCTCCTTGGACAATACCGGGTCCGCCTTGACCCGATCCATGTCGGGCAAAGGCACACCCGCTACGTCCAACTCACCGTTCTCGTACATGGCGAAGGCTGTCGAGGCCTCGACCACCATGACCCAGTTGATCGTCTCGATGGAGACGGTCTTGGCGTCATAGTGATACCTGTTCTTGACCATCACCATTCTGTGCTCGTGCTCCCAGGTGTCCAGCACGTAGGAGCCGTTGCTCCAGATGTTGCCCGGCTCGGTCCACTTCTCGCCGAACTGATCGATGACCTGCTTGGGCACCGGGCGATTGATCCACATGCCCGCGATTCCAGGAAAGTAGCCGGCGGGCTGCTCCAGGGTGAACTCGACGGTGTAGTCATCCACGGCGCGGACGCCGATGCTGTCCAGATCGGTGCTCTCGCCCGTGTTCACCGCCTCGGCGTTCTTGATGATATAGTCCACGTACGCATAGTCGGAGGCGGTCGCTGGGTTGATGGTGCGCTTCACGCCATAGACCACGTCGTCAGCGGTGACCTTGCCCTTCTTGGTGGTCTTTTGAGTGGCGGGGTCATAGTGCACCCACTCCACGTCCTTGCGCATCTCGAAGGTCCAGACCAGCCCGTCGGTGGAGACACTCCACTCGGTGGCCAGCTCGGGGATGGTCTCCAGGGTCTGGTCGTCAAAGTCGGTCAACCCAAGAAACAGAAGCTCGTCGCACTGCACCGAGGTGGTGTCAGTGGCCAGAGCGGGGTCAAGGGTTGGCGGCTCGGTGCCCAGGTTCAGGTTGATCTCCTTGGCCAGGGCCGCGCCCCGGGCGCACCCTCCCGCAGCGATCGACACGACCATCACGATGGCCAACAACACAAAGGTTCGCTTGTTATGCAACATCTTTCCTCCTCAACTGGCTTTCCTGTCGTGTGTGATGGGATGAAACGACAAACGATCTGTGGTGATTCGCTTCCTCACCTCCTTTCGGCGCCACCCGCACTTTTGGCGGCCATCGCCCATGCCAGCACAGAGACGACCGCCACGCTCCGACCGTCGCGATAGGAAGTGTTCCCTCGCCAAAGCCTTCTGCTTCAAGGCAGTGCGACAGATTACACGAAAAGAGCCTGCCCCGTCAAGCCACGCGACATCAGATGGCGCGTGGTATTCGGCGGCAGCCTCTTTGCTGCCAACGCCTCGTCAGCGACAGGTCACGGGCGCTGTTCTCCCAGGCAAGGCCTTGCCTTCTTTTGGGCTGGCCCCGCCTCCCGGCCGCTTCAGCGCGGCCCTTCACTATGATGACTGGACGCTCACCCTCCTGTGATCATTCCTCCGGAATGACCAGGACCTTACCGGCGCGGACCAGACTGGGATCGGCCACATTGTTTGCCTCGGCCAATGATCGCACGCTCACCCCGTACTCTGCCGCGATGACCGACAGACACTCGCCGGGCTTTACCTTGTGCGTGCGCCCGGCTGGCGCAGTACCCACCGGGGTAATCGTGCCACTCTCAGGCGTCTTCGAAGGGGCAAGCTCCAGGGGAATGACCAAGACCCGCCCAACCCGGATGGTGTGACGATCGGCCAGACCGTTCCTGTTCACTATGGCCGCCACTGTCGTCCCGTGAGTTGCGGCGATGGCCAGCACGGAATCGCCTGCGCGAACCGTGTAGGTGATCTCGCGCACGCCCGACAGCGTTGGCGTTGGAGAAGCGAGCGGCTCGGTGGGCGTGTTGGTGGGTTCTGGCTCAGAGGCGATGAGGATGTCCGTTGGCTCGACACTGGGCACCAGGGTTGGCGTCACTCGCGGAGAGGGCGAGGCCAGTGTATCGACCCGCGCAGTCTCTCTGAGAGAGCGGGTTGCTGTGGCACCGGCAGTCTCGGCGGACGTCAGGGAGAGGGCCACCGCAGCGGTAGGAACCGCCGATGCCAGAGGCACCACGGTTCGCTCTGGCTTTGCTCGGCTGCATCCAAGACTCAACAGGAGGATCATCGTGGACCCCAACACGATGCGCTCAACGTTGCGATTCATGTCAGGAGCCTGCCTGCTGTCTGCATTGCTCCCTCGCGACACAGGATTGATCGGTCTGACGCGTGGTTCTCCGCGCCGGACGGCATCATATCACGCATGGCCATCCATGACAAGCCGACTTGGGCAAAAGCGATCCTGGCCGTCAGGACGGTGAGCCTAGTCGAAACTCACCAAGCCGATCTCCTTTGGTGGCCAGTAGCGCATCCAGGCCCTACCCACGATATCCTCGACGGACACCATGCCGAACGCCCGCGAATCATTGCTTGAATCTCGGTTGTCTCCGAGTACAAAGACATGTCCCTCGGGCACGATCTGCGGGGACAGCACTCCGCGAGTCATCTCATTGAGATAGGGCTCGTCGAGAGGTTGCCCATCTATGTACACTCTGCCGTTCTCGATTGCCACCATCTCTCCAGGTAGCCCGACGACACGCTTTATGAGCGGGTCGGGCTGAGGACGGCGCAAGACCACGATCTCCCCCCGCCTGGGAGGCCGGAAGCGATAGGTGAGTTTCTCGATGACTATGCGTTGCCTGTCATGCAGAGCTGGATCCATGCTCTGGCCTTCCACGCGGGTCGCCTGCGCAAGAAAGACGTTGACCACCAGAACTATGACCAGAGCAGGTAGCACAGCCTCCAGCAGCTCGCGTAGCCAGGAGTTCATAGCGCCTTGATTGACAGGCTGCTCCCCCTTCACTCCACTTTCCTCTTCGCCTGGGTCAGAGCCGCGCGCATTTCGCAAAGACCTGACGCCGCCAGCCCAAGATCAATCGATGGGATCGCCAACGTAGACAGTCAACAAAGCCAGGTACACTTCAGCGACGAGGCTGGCCTCCGCCACGGCGTGAGTCGCCAGAACTGCCCCCTCTGGGGGGGCGACCACTCGACCGGCTGCGTGACCTTTGGCTCCGCCGACGAGCCTCCTCGACAGTCCAACCCTCCAGAACCGCCTGACGCGAAAGCCTAACTTTCCCATCCGGCGCGATATCGATGACCATCACCATGATCTCATCGCCTTGCCGGACCACATCCTCCACTCTGGCAACGCGGTACTCGGCCAACTGGGAAATATGCACCAGCCCATCCTGGCCCGGCAGGAATTCCACAAAAGCACCAAAGTCGGTTACCCGGACAACCTTCCCGGTGTAGATTCGGCCCACTTCGGGCTCGGCGGTGAGTTCGGCGATACGCTGAAGGGCTCTAGCCGCGCTCTCACCATCCTCACTCGCCACAAAGACCGTACCGTCATCCTCGACGTCGATCCTTGCGCCCGTCTCAGCAATGATGCTGCGGATAGTCTTGCCGCCGGGGCCTATCAGCGCACCGATCTTGTCGATAGGGATCTTGATGGTGTGGATGCGCGGAGCATAGGGCGAGAGTTCCGCGCGAGGCGCCGAGATACAGGCATTCATTGCCTCCAGAATCTCGAGTCTCGCCTCGCGGGCACGTCGCAGCGCCTCTTCGATGATCTCGTATTGTAGACCAGTAGTCTTGATGTCCAACTGGATCGCGGTGATCCCTTTGGCCGTGCCCGCGACCTTGAAATCCATATCACCCAGATGATCTTCCACGCCCTGGATGTCGGTCAACACAGCCCAACGGTCATCCTCGCTGATGAGCCCAATGCCGATCCCAGCCACCGATGCCTTCAGCGGCACGCCCGTATCTAGCAAAGCCAGAGTGCAGGCGCAGGCGCTGGCCATGGAGGTGGAGCCATTGGAGGAAACGACCTCGGACACAAGGCGAATGGTGTAAGGGAACTCTTGCTGGTCGGGCAGGACGGGCAGGAGTGCGCGTTCGGCCAGGGCTCCATGGCCGATCTCTCGGCGTCGAGGCCCCCTCAACGGCCGCGCTTCCCCAGTGGAATAGGGTGGGAAGTTGTAGTGGTGCATGTATCGCTTGGTGCTGTCGCCACCCAAACCCTCGATCCTCTGCTCATCCGAGACCGTGCCCAGAGTGGCAACGGTGAGTGTCTGCGTCTGGCCACGGGTAAAGAGGGCAGACCCGTGGGTTCGCGGTAGCAGCCCCACCTCGGCGGTCACATCGCGTATGGCACCCAGAGAGCGACCGTCGATACGGATACGAGCGTCGAGGACGCGCCGGCGGAGTAGCTCCTTGAAGACGACACCAAAGGCTTGCTGCGCCATGCCGCTCTCGACGTCTGGTCCGAGCTGTTCCAGCATCTGCCGACGAAGAGCTTCCTCTTGCTCGTGTCGCTCGTCGCGAGACAGCGCTCCCCCTACCAGACCCGACAGGGACTCCTGCACAAGATCCCTTACTCTCTCCAGGATCGCTGGATCCAGCACGCGCTGTACCCCTGGGTTTTTCGCCTTGCCGATCTCCTCGGCCATCCGTCGCTGCATGGCGATCACGTCCCCCAGAGCCTCGTGGCCCAGTCTGATCGCTTTCAGCATCAAGTCCTCGGGAAACTCGCGCGCACCAGCCTCGACGGTCAACACCGACTCGGCCGTCCCCGCCAGGCTGAGGTCCAGCATACTGCTTTCCATCTGAGGCAGCGTGGGGTTGACGACGAACTCGTCGTCGATGTAACCGACACGAACCGCACCCACCGGGCCATTGAAAGGAATGTCCGAGATCGTGAGGGCTGCCGAGGCTCCAATCAGAGCGATAGCATCCAGATCGTGTTCCTGGTCGGCAGAGAGCGCGGTGACGACCACCTGCACATCGTTGCGATAGCCCACGGGGAAGAGTGGGCGAAGGGGACGGTCTATCAGGCGACAGAGCAAGATGGCTTGCGTCGAAGGACGCCCCTCACGCTTGAAAAAGCCGCCGGGAATCCTGCCCGCAGCGTAGCGCCGCTCCTCAACATCAACGGTAAGGGGGAGAAAGCCCACCCCCTCACGTGGGTGCCGGGAGGCCGTAGCCGTCACCAGCACCATCGAATCTCCCAGCCGCACGGTCACTGCGCCACCAGCCTGCGGCGCGAGCTTTCCCGTTTCGACCAGAATCTCTTGGCCACCAAGGGTGGCCCTATACTGCCTTATGATGTTCACAGTCCTCTCTCCCAAACTCAGGTTCGGGAGCCCAGGACGAATCGGTCAGGGACTGGGGAATACCCCCCACGTCACGTGAGATACATCCCCCAATTCCTGCACAAGACGCCTCTGGTCTCCCGATCAACAACACTTCCACACCGAGATGCACGCACTCTGGGCCGATCTCAGCCTCAACACTTCATGTCGGCCTCGCACTGGCCAAGAGACCGCCGCCTCCTCGCCAGTGCCAACGCTCAGAGACCCACACCGCCGAACGGCGGTCCCAGTTCGGCAAGCAATAGAAAAGAGCAGATGTACAGATCGGGTTCCATCTGCTCGTTCATCCGCCGGGTCCAATTCTGCCGCACACAACCACTAGCGTCGAAGACCGAGACGCGAGACAATCTCCCTGTACCTCGTCTCGTCTCTGCTGCTGAGGTAGTTCAAGTGCCGACGGCGTTGCCCGACGAGTTTCAGTAAGCCACGACGAGAATGCTCGTCCTGCTTGTGTTCCCTCAGATGCTCCGTCAGGCGATTGATGCGCTGCGTCAGCAGAGCTATTTGGACCTCTGGAGATCCAGTGTCGTTCCCATGCCTGTGGTACACCTCTACGACTGAGTCCTTTTCCCTCTTGGTGAGCGCCATAGACTGTCTTCCCCTCATGCCATTCTGACAGACTCACAAACCAGATTGTAGCACAAACCAGACCATTCGGCAAATTGGAGACTATCAAAAGACCTTGCCCCGGTCATCCTGGGCCCAAGCATAGGCTCTCAACTCCATAGAACAGCAATCCTTCCCCTTCGCTGGGCCACACCTTGCCCATGCCTGCCAGCCCAGGTGCACGCGGAACGACAATGGCAGGCTCTCGCTACTCTCCACCAGGTGGCCCCTGTTGCGTCATCTAACCCCCTATGCTATAATCGTGTCATCCATGGACCACGAACGATGGATGCGGGAAGCGCTCTCCGAAGCGAGGGCCGCAGGCGAAGCTGGCGACGTCCCGGTGGGGGCTGTAGTCGTCTGGCAAGATGGCATCATTGGTCGCGGCCGGAACCGCCGGGAGGCACTGGGCGATCCCACGGCTCACGCCGAGATCTTGGCCCTACGGGAGGCAGCCCGGGCTCGCGGAGGATGGCGACTGTCGGCGACCACACTGTACAGCACCCTGGAACCCTGCTGCATGTGCGCCGGGGCCATTGTAAACGCTCGCGTTGACACTCTGGTCTACGCCATGCGAGACCCAAAAGCGGGAGCGGCCGGATCGGTCTATGACCTGGTGCGCTCACCGTGGCTGAACCATCGTGTACAAGTTATCTGGGGCGTGCTTGAGGCAGATGCTCAACACCTGATGCAGGCGTTCTTCCAGGGCTTGAGAGGAGACAGCCCCCGCGAAGGCGACTGACAGCCAACAGGCATCCGCGGAGGGGTGCCAGAGTGGACGATCGGGACGGTCTCGAAAACCGTTGTAGTGCTTGCGCTACCGTGGGTTCGAATCCCACCCCCTCCGCCTGCAAGTCTGGCCAACAAGCGGTCCTCTGACACTTCACATGGGGCGATCAGGCGCAATATGGCTCAGAAGAGCCTGAGAAAGCGCATCGTGTCCCACTTCTGCGCCCGGAACTAGCCCTCCAGAGAGCTGATCTCCCACCAGCGGGCACTGGCTGATGTTTTCCGCCCGCCCTCTAGGCCATCGTGGTGAGCATCTCGCGGGTAACCTGGTGCCTGAGCGGCTCACCCTTGAAGAAACGCTCCAGTTCATCGATCATGAGCGGCATCAGGCCACTGTGAGACTCGAGCGTGTATCCGGCCGAGTGCGGAGTGAGAAACACGTTGTCCATCTCGCGTAGCGGAGAGTCGGTGGGCAGAGGCTCCCGATCAAAGACATCCAGTGAGGCCCAAAACCGGCCTTTGGCCAGCTCCTTCACCATGGCCCCCTGATCAACCACCCAGGCGCGTGCGGTGTTCACGAACACAGCACCGTCCTGGATCAGAGCCAACTCGTCCGACCCTAGCATATGGTGGGTTTCCCCGGTCACGGGAAGGTGAACCGAGACCACCTTGCACTCGCGCAATAGCTGGTGAAGATCAGCCTTGCGTACGCCAAGTTCAGCCGCTTCCTCGGGAGAAAGATACGGATCGTAGGCCCACACCTCCGCGCCAACCGCCCCGAAGAGCTCCGCCACCCTGCGGCCGACGTAGCCCATGCCCAACAGGCCCACCCTCTTGCCAGCGATCTCGTGTCGGGGCATTGCCGACCTGTCGGGCCAGGCCACCCCCACCTTCATCCCCGTGTTCAAGTCGTGCGGACGGCGAAGGCCCATCATGGCCATCAGCAGCGAGAACTCGGCCACCGCGTCAGCGATGCGGCTGGCCGCATGAGTGACCAGGATGCCCCTGTCGAACAGTGCATCAGTGACCAAGCCCCTCACGCTGCCGGCCGCGTGAGCGACGATTCGCAGTGGGTCGGCTCTTGCCAGCACGACTGAGGTCAATCTGACGATGCCCCATCCCGTGATCATGGCCTGAACGCCCGGCAGTCGGTCAGCGATCTCTGAGCCTGTCCAATTGCATCCATCATCGTTCATGGTCGCCTGGGCAAAGCCGCGCAGCTTGGCCAGAGCCTCTTCGGTGACGATCGTGCCCCGCAGAGGTTCCGGCACTGTGATTAGCACTTTCGGTCTGTCCATCTCCGTCTCCCCTCGCATATGACCGATCCACTGTCAGGCACAGGATAACATACCGGAACGCGCCAAGTCAACCGCGAGCTTGCACGAGCTTTGGCCGCCAGTATAATCGGGGGCGAGGGAATAGCGCGGTCGGAGGAGGAGATACGGTGGCCGAGATCAGGCTCGAGGGGGTGACCAAGATCTTTCGGGGGAGCCGCATGTCGTTTCCTACCAGAGGCGTACGAGGCTTCATGAGGGACTATCAGGACAGGGCCTTCGTGGAGCGGGCAGCCGCGACCGAGGTGGTGCATGCAAGCAGCGGCGGGGCAGTTCGCGCACTGGACAGCCTGAGCCTCACGGTCAATGACGGCGAGACCATGGCGGTTGTGGGGCCATCGGGGTGTGGCAAGAGCACGCTGCTGCGCGTCGTAGCAGGCCTCGAGCCGGTCGATGAGGGAGAAGTCTACTTTGACGGCATGGCGATGGGAGACATCAGCCCCAAGGATCGCGGCGTCGGCATGGTCTTTCAGAACTATGCGCTCTATCCCCACATGAAAGGCGAGGGTAACCTTGGCTTCTTCTTTCGGGTGCGCAAGCGACCACCAGAAGAGATGATGGAGCGCATTCGCATTACCGCCGAGATCATGGGCATAGGTTTCGACCAACTCCTCCCCCGCAAACCAGGCACTCTCTCGGGCGGCCAACAGCAGCGCGTGGCCATTGGTCGATGCATCGTAAGAGATCCCACCCTCTTCCTCTTTGATGAGCCACTCTCAAACCTGGATGCCAAGCTCCGCTCCAGCACCCGGGTGGAGATCAAGCGCCTGCTTCACCGCTTCAACATCACCGCCATCTACGTGACCCACGACCAGACGGAAGCCATCACCCTTGGCGACCGACTCGCGGTGATGCGCGCAGGGAGGATCGAACAGGTTGGAACCTATCATGAAATCATGACCGATCCGGTGAACGCCTTTGTGGCCGGCTTTCTTGGCCTGCCCGCGATGGACTTGCTGGGCGGCTGGCGCGTGACAACGGACGGTGAACTGGTCAGTGATTTCGGGCACACCCCAGTCCCTGCGTCCATTGCGGGCCTCCTCGTGCCTGGCCAGCACATCATCCTGGGCTTTCGCAGCGAGGATGGTCGCATTCACGTCCAGGGCGAGGCGCCCCGCAAGGACATCTGCATCTCCGCAGAGGTCGTGAACTGTGAGCCCAACTTCGCACGACGCTTCCAGGTGGTCAACGTTCAGGCAGCCGATCTGATCTTTGGTGTGCAGGTGCCGCTGGACATGAGGATCAACACAGGGTGGCGGGTGACCGTCGTCATCCCCCAGGAGGCCGCCTACTTCTTTGACCAGGAGTCGGAGACACGCCTCGTGCCTCCGGCGGGATAGGCCACCCTCTCTGGTTCGCGAAGGACAAACAGCCTTGTCATAGAGTTCGGTGCCCACTAGCACCCGTATCTTGCTTGGGTGGCAACGATGAAACCGTGGCATAATAGCAGGCGTGGCTATCGTCAGACCAGGATCGAAGCCCGGCTTGGCCTGGAGCGGCCACGAGGTGTTGCCCAGATGAGCCCTTGTCCCTGGGGCGCGGCTCAAAGGCCAGAAGAGCCCGCGTCGCACCGAGACGCCGCCAATGCCCTTGGCTCAGAAAGAGATCGGCCTTCTGACGCGTCGCCAGTTGCTGAGGCACGCCATCGACCTATGCCTGGCACTGGTCGCAGGCACTTCTGCCTTGACCGCCTGCGGCCAGCGTGTGTTCGAGATCGAGCAGGTGCTGGCCTTGCCCAGGGCATAGAAAGAGCCAAAGCGGGCGCCTTGGTCAGCCTGAAACGGCCGTGATTCACCCATCACTGCGCCCACCGGACACAATGGCCAGGCCGATAGCCAATGTATGGAGGTCAAGACCGCTCGGAGTATCGATCGTCCTCTTGATCTGGTGACCGTCCGTGCTTGCCGGGGTGGTTCGACGACCAGGCAGGGGGCCACCGTCAAAGAATCCCTTATTGTCGCTCCCGCTGCGCCGCTTGCTCTTGAATCCTCTTGGCCTGGCTCAGGCTTATCCTGGACGGGCATCTCCAAGGGCAATCGGACCGTCTGGAGAGGGCATGGCCGGATAGTCCGGCTTGCCTATGCCCTGAACCAGATCAGCAATGCGGACCACCTTACCCGTCTTAATCGAGCGATTGGCCGCTACGCCGGTGAGGATCGAATACGCGCCAGACCTCTGATCGGCGGCACGCTTGTATTTGTCCTCGCCAGGAGCGAGGCCAAAGATGTCGTCGAGAAGTGGATCATCGCCACCACCATGCCCACCCGTCCCCTGCCAGACTGGAACGGAATAGGCTGAGGCGAAATGGGGATAGATCTTGATGGTGGTCCCTTCCGCCAGGAGCTCACCGGGCACCGATCCATCACCGCTGATATAGACCGTCTCTTCGCATTTGTGCTCCAATCTACCTTTGGCCCCGTTGAACACCACGACGTACCCCTCCCAGGGCATAAAGGCGTTCAGGGAGTAGCTCATCCTGGCGCCACTCTCGTACTCGACGGTCAGTTGCATGGAATCTTCGATGTCGATCTGGGGGCTGAACACGCAACGGTCCCGATAGTACCCGTCGTATTGTTCATTATCAAGATAGAGGGTGCGCAGCTTTTCGTTCTCCCGAATGTCCAACCTGAATGGACACCTTGCGGCTTCGGGGCAGTCCAGGCAGCGTTCTGAGCGGTTGGTCAGCCCGTATCGGTCGGCTTGTTTCGGCGTATAGAACTTGCGATCGCCCATGGCGAACATGGCTACCGGAACAGAAGACAGCCACCAGTTGATCAGGTCAAAGTGGTGGGTTGCCTTGTGAACCAGCAGGCCACCCGAGTTCGCTTTGTTGCGATGCCACCGCCGGAAGTAGTCGGCGCCATGGTGGGTGTCGAGCATCCAGTGAAAGTCCAGGGAGAGGATGTTGCCGATGACGCCTGACATGAGAAGGTCCTTCACCTGCGTGCGGGGAGGTGAGTAGCGACAGTTGAAGGTAACCGTGCACTTTTTGCCGGTCCTTTTCTGCGTGTCGATGATGCGCTGACATTTAGCCTCATCAGTGGTCATCGGCTTCTCAGTGACCACGTCGCAGCCTAGCTCCATGGCACGACAGATGTACAGGTGGTGATAACAGTCGGTGGTGGCCACCACCACGCAATCTGGCCTGCATTCGGCGATCATCCGGTCAAAGTCGCGGGCACCGTAGCCCTTCGCTACTGCACCTCTCTCCCGGGCCCACTCGATACGCTGCCCCAGACGGCCTCTGTTGCTGTCACAGAGACCTACCAACTCGCAGGTCTCTGCATAGGTTTCCACGATGGCTTTGCTGTACATGAACGACCGGCTGCCCAGGCCCACCTGGGCATAGCGCTTCCTTGTTGACATGGCTCGCTCCACGAGTCTTGGGCCTCTGCCCCGCCCTGTGGTCCGATCATGCGCCACGCGCTGATTCGCGGCCCTGGCACTTCCCCACGTGTGCAGCCGGTATTGCTCTCACGGACGCTGCCGAGGGCGTCTGCCCTGTGGAGACCACGATTCAGAATGGCGGACTCCAGGTCCTTGTTGCCGCTTGGCCCTAGCTGGATTTCCCGTGCGAGTTGCGGACGGCCGCCGCCACGAAATCGCGGAACAGGGGATGCGGTGCATCGGGGCGCGTCTTGAACTCTGGATGGAACTGGCTTCCCACCATCCATGGATGGTCACGAATCTCGCCGATCTCGACGAGCAGACCATCGGGAGATAGTCCGCTCCACACCATACCCCGTTCCTGAAGCACCTCGCGGTACCGGTTGTTGATCTCGTAGCGGTGGCGGTGGCGCTCAGCGACGCGGTCGGCGCCATAGGCCTGCCGAGCTTTGGTCCCCGCTAACAACCGGCATGGATAGCTGCCCAATCGCATGGTGCCCCCCAGATTGGTGATGCCTCGCTGCTCAAGCATCAGGTCGATGACGGGATACGGGCAATCGGGCGCAAACTCGGTGCTATTGGCTCCAGGGTCACCCAGAACCTGGCGCGCGAAATCGATGACCATCACGTGCAACCCCAAGCACAAGCCCAGGTAGGGCACCTCATGTTCGCGGGCAAAACGGGCGGCCCTGATCTTGCCCTCTATGCCCCGCTCGCCGAACCCGCCGGGCACCACGATGCCGTCAGCCTGAGCCAGTCGGTCGAAGCCGCAACCCTCCTCCAGTTGCTCAGAATCTATCCAATCCAGGTTCAGCCTGCAATCACGATGAGAAGCGGCGTGCACCAGTGCCTCGTGTACGCTGTAATAGGCATCGTGGAAGCCCACGTACTTGCCCACCAAGGCGATGCGAACATCACCCTTGGGGTTCTTGACACGATGTACCATCTGGTGCCAGTCGTCCATATCGGGCGCATGGGCATCGATCCCAAGACGCTTCACCAGGTAGTCGCCGAGGCCGAACTCCTCCAGCATGAGCGGAACCTCGTAGATGCTGTCTGCCGTCTCCAAAGGAATGACCGCTTCCCTATCCACGTCTCCAAAGAGAGCGACTTTGTCCAGAAGCTCGCCGCCAATGGGGTAGTCGGCGCGACAGACGACGACGTCGGGGTGAATGCCGATCCCACGCAGCTCACGAACGCTGTGCTGCGTGGGTTTTGTCTTTAGCTCGCCCGTGGTGCGGATGTATGGCAAGAGGGTAAGGTGGATGTAGCAGGTGTTCTCGCGGCCAACCTCTCTGCGCATCTGGCGAATTGCCTCCAGAAAAGGCAGACCCTCGATGTCACCGACCGTCCCACCCACCTCTACAATGACAACGTCGGCCCCGCTCTCAGTGGCCACGAGCTTGATGCGGCGCTTGATCTCGTCGGTGATGTGGGGCACAACCTGGACCGTACCCCCCAGAAAGTCTCCTCTTCGCTCTCTGGCAATCACCTTCGCATAGATCTGCCCGGCGGTGACATTGGCGTTGCCGGTAAGAGAAACGTCAGTGAAGCGCTCGTAGTGACCGAGATCCAGATCGGTCTCCGTGCCGTCATCCAAGACGAACACCTCACCGTGCTGGTACGGGGACATGGTGCCGGGGTCAACGTTGATGTAGGGGTCCAGCTTCTGGATGACAACCTGGAGTC
>SDBU01000940.1_pt1 | contig 42572 bp, 70 predicted proteins | sample 2277071 | NCBI WGS metagenome assembly SDBU01 (sample SAMN10397929, study PRJNA504765) | marine sediment metagenome | isolation source: marine sediment core GS08_GC12, 126 cmbsf | place: Arctic Ocean: Gakkel Ridge, Loki's castle | collected 2008
AGAATCAACCCCACGACGCTACAAATGGAAGTGTAAATGTGGCAAGCCGTTTGGAGTTATCATTAGATTTAAATTGCAGGATGAAATATTGAGGCTGGCTAATGCTTAAACCATACTACGAAACCGACTCGGGGCGGCTTTGGCATGGTGACGCTTTGCAGGGCTTATCAAATATAAATTCAGCAGACTTTGGATTTGCAGACCCACCATATGGAATAAATAAAGCCGAATGGGATACAGAATATCCGCAAGGGTTTGAAAAAGAATTATTAAGAATATGCCGAAAAGGAATAGCCGTTACGCCTGGGCAAAAAAACATAGGGACTTGTATTAATGCGATGGGCGAGAACTATCATGGCGTTGTAAGTGCGAGAAACCTGAACGGGATGACCTTTAGTAATATGGGTTTTGAAAATTGGATTCCTACTGTTTTGGGGGGCAAAGTAAAGCGGGGACAAAACTATTTTGAATTTTCAGTCAGGGGCAGGAAAGCCGACCACCCATCTCCCAAGCCTATTTCATATATGATTCAACTTTTGCTTAAATTTACAGATGAAAATGATCTTATTGTTGACCCGTTTTTAGGCTCAGGCACAACGGCGATAGCTTGCGAAGAGTTGAAAAGAAAATGGATAGGCATAGAGATAGAGGAAAAATATTGCGAGATTGCGGCAAAGAGAATCGAAAACGAACGCAAGCAACGAAAGCTATTTTGAAAGGAAATTATGAAATCATTACCAATGAATTTTTATACCATGCCTAAGCTCGCATCTATGACAATAGACAGCAAAGACCTAAAAGAACTCCTGCTCAATACAGGCAGCGATATAATAGCATGTGGTAGTTTATATGACATAGTAACAAAGCATTTGGGCGCAGGGGTTTACAAGGCAACGCTTAAGTTGGCGAATCCATAAAACCAAGTGTCGGCCAGGGCAATCAAAATAATCTCCCTTAATACCCTGGAAGTGGAGAGACACGACACTCACAAAAAAGGAGGAACGACATGCCGGAAAAACAGGACGAAACGGAAGAAAGAGTCTTTGTGTCCACCGAAAAGGCTTTAAGCATGGTTTCTAAAGACGAGCATATCCATACTTTCAGAAGTCCTGCTGTTGGAATGTTGATCGGCTCCGACATGCACCGCGAAACACTAATTGAAAAAATGGATAAGTTCAAGGTGGAACTTTCGGGCGAATTTGCTACAAATATGAATCATGGGCTGGTGCTTTTAGATGCTAGCGGCCCCCTATTCATAGAAACACTAAAGGAGGGAAATCGTGACAGAGACAGAGAAACAGGTCGTTAAATACGACGTAACAGAAGCCGCAATATCCAAAATGCGTAACCTGTATATGGCCTTGGCCGTTTCGGACCTTGAGGATCAGGAGGGTTTTGAAGCTGTTGAATCTGGTCGGAAGGTTGTCAAAGGCCATCGCGTTGCTACCGAAAAGCAGCGCGTGGTTTTCAAGTCCGACGCTTTGACTTTCGGGCGGCTCGTAGATTCCGAGGCAAAGAAAGTTTTTGACTTGCTGGAACCGATTGAAACTCACCTTACTAAAGAGGGTGATAAGATCCGGGATGAAGAAAAGCGGATCAAGGCCGAGGAAGAATCCAAGGAAAAAGCGAAAACCCAGGGCAGGGTTGACGATCTCCTGAAAGTCAATATCGTTCTGGACTATTTCACCGTGGCGACCATGTCCGATGAAGATTACGACACCTTTTACACTACTTCCCGTACAAATTACGAAGCCGAGCAAGCCCGCCTTGCTGATGAAGAAAAAGCTAAGGCCGAAAAGGAAGCTGCCGAAAAAGCCGAGCGTGAAGCCGAATCAAAGCGCCTTGCCGATGAAAAGGTACGTTTGGAAAAGTGGGATGCCGAGCAAAAGGCGAAAGAGATCAAACTGAGAGCCGAACAGGAAAAGGTACGCAAAGAACAGGAAGCGAAGGAAGCCGAACTTAACGCAGCCCAAGAGATGATTGATAAGGCAAAAAAGTTTCAGCAGGACAAGAAAGACCGCGAGGCTCGTGAGAAACGATTAACGGAAGAGGCAGAGGCAAGGGCTGAAAAAGAAGCTCAGGACAGGGCAGAGAAGATTGAAGAGGCCCGAATCGCTGCTGTAGATGCTGAGGCCGCAAGGATTTTGCAAGAAACTCTCGAAGCGGAACGGCTTGAAGCTTTGAAGCCGGACCTTGAAAAGCTGGAAGCCTATTTTAGCAAGCTTTGGAACAGTCATTTAGAGCTTGTTCCGTGCCCCATGTCTGACGAAAGCGCCGAGGCTCTTTTAGCAGACTTCACAGAGTCATTCTATGATTTGATTAAGGATGCCAAACACCACCTAAAGGAGTTATAACCATGAACGAACAAGCTGAAAAATTCGTTAAAGCAGAGGACGACCTGAAAAAGTTTAACGGCAGGGCAGAACCGGCCGAAGTTCCAGCCTTAGTTCAGCCAAACGAATTTATCACGGTCATTGAGCGACTATCACGAATGGATAACATACCCGTTGATAAGATCGAACAGCTTTTCAAGATGAAACAGTCGGAGGACGATCGGAACGCAAAGCAGACCTTTAACGCCGCCTTCACAAGAGCCCAGTCTAAAATTGAGCTTGTGGTTGCAGAACAGGAAAACACGCAAACCGGAAGTAAGTATGCCGACCTAAAAGCCGTATTGCTCAAGGCAAAGCCGGTATATACCGCCGAAGGGTTTTCGCTTATGTACTATCCGCTAAAATCTTCAAGAGAGACCCATCAGGGAGTCGGTGTTGATATTATACATTCCGGAGGCCACACAGAGAAGCGGGACGGGGAGTTTGCAATTCAGACAACCGGAATTAAGGGTAGTGCCATGATGACACAAATCCACGGCGAAGGCTCTGCGTTTTCCTATGCCCGCCGGTATCTCACCTGTATGATCTGGAATATTCCCACTGGAGACGACGACGATGGTAACGCAGCCGGGGGAAAGGTTGATAAATACATCGATGAAAAACAACACGCCCAGATTGTCAAGACAATTAAGTCAAAAGGCGTTGATGTAACACTATTTCTCGCCTATATGAGCGTTAAAAGGGTTGAAGATATCTGTGTCTCTGATTTCAAAAAAGCTATGAATTCGCTAAAGAAGGCGAAGGGTCAAGCCGAAAAGAAAGAACGCGAACCTGGTGAGGACGGATGATAATCGAAGATGCTTTTCCGCAGCGCAGCCCTGAGTGGCATCAGGCCCGCCTTGGGATTCCAACGGCCTCAAGGTTTAGTGAGATCATCACAACAAAGGGCGCTCCGTCCGATTCTGTGGAGGCATATATGTATGAGTTGGCGATAGACAAACTCCTTGGGTATCCTGAAGAAAAATACATATCGGCTGACATGCGAAAGGGCACAGAAAGAGAGCCGGAGGCCCGACTGCTTTATGGATTAATAAACGGCATAACAGTCCGGCAGGTTGCTTTGGTTTACAAAAATGAGCTGAAAAATGTTTCCTGTTCTCCCGACGGGTTGATCCCGGGTAAAGGCTTAGAGATCCAGTGCCCGAAGCGAACCAGGCATGTTTTACGCATTCTCAATCCGCCAAAGGATGCACCATATGAAAAATTCCAGCAGATACAGGGCTGTATGTGGATCTGTGGGTTTCCAGAATATGATTTTATGAGTTACTACCCTGGACTGCCAGAAGTGATTTTAACCGTCAAAAGAGACAACGAATTCATAGCAGCTCTCGAAACCGAAATGATAAAGTTTTTGCGGGATCTCAAAGAGGTTTATGCTAAACTCAAGGAAAAGGTGGGGTGATGGAAAGACTAACAGGTCCGGTCAGTTGTGTTTTGTGCGGCCTGTCGATCTGGAACGGCATAATGTTTGAAGCTGTACCGGATGGAGACCCGCAATATGTTTGTGAAAAATGTTGCCTTGGAATCGAAAAGCAACCGCCGACACTAATCAAAACCAGCAACGAGCAGGTCAGAAAGTTCCATAATGGCTAAATGCACCTTCACAAAAATAATAGGCGACTGCTTGACAAAATGATTGAAATAGCAACCCAAAAAAAAGACCAATGCCCTGCCTGTCCTCATAGGTTTGTCTATCTGTTGCCGTTCAGCGAGGAAGACATTGAGGAACTAAAAGCCTATCCATTCAATAAGCTTTTAAAGGGCAGGATAACCGGAGCATTGAAAGAGCGGAGCCTGTTGCAGTTACGGCTTTATTGGGGCGGTTGCCGATACCTTTCAATACAGCTTTCAGACCATGAAAACATTTTATCTGCTGAAGATATAGACTTTGAAACCAAAACGAAGGTGGCAAAAGAAAATCCGGCCATGATCAAGAGATTCAAGATGATCACCGGAATTGTGTATATCGAGCCTATTTCAATAGCAATGGTGAACATGAAGCATCTTGAAGCCTGTAAATATTTTGACAAGGCGTTTGCGATTATGGGCGGCATGATCGGCTTAGAACCTGTAAAAATGCCGGATGGTTCGGTCAAGGGTGTGGCAGAACAATTTGTTGAATTAGCGAAGGCTACTTTTGGGAGATAATGAACCCACAACCAAAAAAGAAAGTCACCCTACTCAAAGGCAAGGCATACACCAAGCTCAAGTTCAACACATGGCTATCTCAGGGAGGGCGCTGTGCGTGTGGCAAGTGGACACCCCTGCTTGACCCTTCAGGCGTGTTCGATATCTTCACTTGCGCCCATCTGAGCCACATAGTTCCGAGAAAAAGGGGCGGGGACATACCGGAGAACGTAAAAAATGAGTGCTTCACGTGCCACATTGAAAAAGGTCATTTGAAATGGAGAAGTGATAAAAATGATTAAAATTATTGCAACAATAACAGACTATGGTGCCGCAATGAATATCGGCGGAGATGTAGAAAGAATATCTCACATTATAAATGTGCCAACGCAAAATATTCCTGAAAGGCTGAAAATGTGGTTAGAAGAAAAGGCATTGCGAAAACACTCTACAATTTCACTTTCTTTGTTAAAAGAGGATGAATGATGACACCCGAACTAATCAAGCTGCAGGAGGCCATCAAGAAAAAGCCCCGCCACAACAAACGACATAATCGCTCTGCCGGCATAGACAAGATCCGCGAGGCTTTCAAGGAGTACAAAAAGAGCCTTGATAAATCGTGGTGGGAGCGATTGCAGGCGAGGTTGAAATGACATTAGAATTTGAATGTGAGATGGCTAAGTGCCACGATGAATTACAAAAAGCACAGAATACGAACCTGAAATATTACAGGATCGTTGAACGAAGGGAAAAGCAGATTTCCGAACTGCGGGAAGCCGTGGGGAAATACCTTGATCTGGTTGAAAGCGTCAAGGCTTGGGAGCCGCCGACCTCAGAGTTCCGTCAATCCGTCAACCAAGCTTATGACAAATTACGGGCAATGATATGCACTCAATAAACATATCTCTATTAATTCTATACACCCTGGCCGCACTCTGCTTTCTCGCTATTGTGGCAATATGCCTTTTGCTGTGGCGTGAAGATCCGATTAATAATGATTATCAGCGGCCAAAAGAAGCGCCGGTCAAAGATTTGCCGGACAACCAAAAGATGAAAATTGACACAAGTTACCACAGGGGGTTTCGAGATGAACAGGACAATTGAAGCAATTTTACTATGGGGGATTTTCTTTATGCTTATCATACAAGAACCGCCGCATTATTTTTCTGATCTTGGTATGCTTCTCATTGGTTTTGGTGTTGGTTCGGTCATTACCTGGGTAGTTTTTGAACATATGAGGGGTGTGGCGAATGAAAGAAGGCACACGATTGAGCCGCGCCGTTTATGGTGCAGCCTTGGGGAGAGGTCGGCAGACCCTTCGCTCTTTGGGTATAATCGAAGCGACAGGGGGATATGATGGATGAATTGAAAAAATGTCCGTTCTGTGGAAAGAATGCTTTTGAGCCAACAAACCTAAGTCCCGCAAGATGGTCTTTTTGGGAAATATTTTGCCGTAGCTGTCATGTGAGAATAAGGCGCTATACGAAAGAAGATGTGGTTAAAGCATGGAACACCCGACAATCGGAGGGTAAATGAAAAACCTAATCGTATTGATAGTCCTGCTTATGGCGGGGAGTGCGTGGGCAAATGGCGATGGCTACGATTGGAACAAAGCGGCTAAAGAAACTACAGAGGCTTTAAGAAAGGACAAGATAATGGATGAATTTGAGAAGCATTATGACGACTTTCCTTTTGGATTTCCTTTAAATACTAAGGCGCGGCATTTGTATACATGGCAAGAAGCCACCAAACAGCGCGACGCTCAATACGAATTGATGGCTGAGCATACCGGGTTGTCTATCAGGGAAGATGCGATTATCGGGGAGCGCGGGCGGATTGTGGAAATAATTGATTCTGAATCATATCATGCAATCAACGCACAGGCGTTTATAATGAGAGTTAAAGAACGTATCGAAAAGGAGGAATAATGGACGATCTTGAAGGTATCCCGATTGAGGTTTGCCCTAAATGCAAAAAACGTCTGCACATCAACGGCAAGTGGTGTCCTTGTGAAGATAAAAACACAGACGTAACGGATGAAGAATCTCTAAGCCATTGGGTTGAATCTATCAAGGCGCAGGAGCGCAAGCAAAATGCCGCTGAAATCGACCATTTGAAAGCGACGATCGAAAATCTCGAAATGTCGGCTAAGTCGTTTGCGGATAGTAGTGTTGATTTGGTTGCCCGGAAACGCGAGCAGTATGGTGATTTGCCCTCTGAAGTTTTAATCACCCTGCGCCACGCCCGTACTTTCATAACGTCGCGGCAAAAAATGCACAAAGCGGGGGTCGAGCTGCATGATGATTTAATCAACAGAATCAAAAAGGACTCAAAGCGAAAGCCGTGACCATAATATTTCTCTGGTATGCGCTTTGGATATTTTTCTTTTGGGTCATGTTGCGTAGAGGGTCGAAATGAACGAACTTAAAAACCTCAAAAATCTATTGCTTGATGTGCTGGCAGATGAAGGTGCGGAAAACACAAAGATCAATGCGCTTCAAACGCTTAAGATCGACCAGAAAATTGATGTGCCGATAATCATCAATCAGCATATGAATATAAGCATTAATGTGCGGAGAAACATTGTCCAGGCTATTAAAATCATAGACCAGATGGCCTTGCCTATTCCCGAAAAGGAAAAGCCGCAAATAGAACATATACCCACGGTCGAAAAGCTGCCCGTTGAGATTTCTTTAGATTTTTATACAGAAATGCACAAATTTCAATATCAGCTAATTGACAGGGCTTTAAAAAAAACCGGGCAGGTTCAGTCGAAAGCCGCACGGCTTTTAGGGATGGAGCGAACAACATTAGTGGCAGCACTAAAGCGCCGACACTGTTATTTTGAACATCTCACATATCCAAAACCTGATTGCCCTGATTGCGGTTGCGGCAAAACGCGACTTGGGCCACGATTGAAAAATTCAAGCAAGAACGGTTATTTTACATGCCATGTATGCGGAGGATATTTTAACAAAGAAACATTATTAAAACCGGAACAAGAAAAAATAGAATCAGAAGAAAAACCAAAAAGCGAGCTTGAAAAACTAATGGGTTCTGATGCTTATAATGCACGGCGGGATAAGGGCAAGCAAGTTATAGGGCCGGGGGCGAAATGACCGAAAAAGAAACCATGATGGACAGGATTGAGAAATTAGAAGAAGCTAACGCATTCTTTAAAAAAGTCTTGCTGGCGATTACACAAAATCCAGACATTAAAGAGATTATGAATGGGATAATGTGCCCGGATTGCGAGAAAAATAACAAGCAATGCGAAAGGTAAAGCGCCTTGTGCCAAAAAGAGTTTGACATACTATATGATGTGTGTATAATGGGGATATGCTGAAGTTACAGTACCAAACAATCTTAAATTTTAAAGGCTGTCCAGGGATGGCGTTTCCGGTAACGGGCGCGAGGTACTTGTTACTTCAGCAACATCCCTGGGGAGCCTTTTTTGTTTGAGGACTCGTGGCGTGGGTAATGGAAAGTCGGGCGGGATATATATCGACCGGGAACTTTATCAATCCTTAGCTTTTTTGTCTTTAGGTAAAAACGCGATTAAGGTTTTATTTGCCCTGTTAGATCAGAGAAAACGAGAGTCACCAAACAAGGCGAAAGATAAAAAGGGCAACAAGCGAAAGCCTAAATTTACGAACCTAAATAATTTAACGGTGCCTTATAAAACATTAGAAAAAGTCTATAAAATTAGTCGCTCAAACATTCCAGCCGCGATTGATGAATTGCTGGCAAAAGGATTTTTGAAAATCGTTTATCATGGTGGAGCTTATAAGCACGATATGAGCATTTATGGATTATCAAACAACTATTTATTATGGCAAAAAGATAGCAAGCCGTTTGAAATAAGACCCAAACAAGCAAGGCGTGGTTACCAAGGAAAAGTAAAATTTACGCGCTGAAAATAGAACCCATACACACGCTGAAAATAGAACCCTAAGAGGTGGTTTTAGGGTACTGTTTTAATACCCTAATAAAATGAGCGCAAACCCTTACGCGGCAATGTTCTCCAGGGCGTTTTGTAAATTACTCAAAAATCGGTTTTAGGGTTCTATTTAGTGCGCGATTACATGTATTACCATGTCAGGGGTAAATTATGCACTTTGAATCTAAGCTTAAGGATCATTTAGAAAGCGTGATTGAGATTTGCCAAGAGTTAGAAAAAAACCCTGCTAAAAATTTTAACCCTTGGGCATTTGTTCAGAAATGGGCGAACAAAAACGGACACCCTGAAGCTATCTTTGATGCTCTTGTTGCTATCCGGCAGAGGCGTTTGAAAATAAAGAACCCTTGGGCTTATGGTAATACAATCATGTCGGTTCAGTCTGGGAATTATTATGAAGTTGAGAATGTTCAGCAATCAGAGATTAGTAAATTTAAAGAAGATTGGGATGCATCGGCAGAAATTAAAGAACTGGCAAGCGGATTATTCAAGAGTATATAAAATAATAGACCGCAGGAAATGGGAGCAGGACTTGGAATGAAAGGGGGAATGTGAAATGATCGATGTTTATTTTATAGGGTTAGAGGATGAGCCTAAAAATGGATATTATGAGCGCAATATAAACGGTGTTGCAGCGGCTATTGAGGAACTTCCGGCAGGAGAAAGGGGTTTTATTATTCGCAAAGTAGAAATGGATGAGAAAAATTTTAACAACCTGCCTGAATTTATGGGATTTTAATGAACCCAAAGCCACGATCAGAAAAAGAAATCACAGCATCGATCAGGGCATACCTGAGAGCGCACGGTATATTCCACTGGAAGGTATTTCAAACGCTCGGATCTCAAAAAGGCGTGTCTGACATTATAGGTATCTATAAAAGACAGTTCTTTGCGATCGAGGTTAAGACGGAAAAGGGCAAGCTAAGCGATTATCAAAGAAGGTTCCTTAATCAAGTTGTAGCAGCCGGTGGTATCGGATTTGTAGCACGGTCATTAGACGATGTTGTTAAACACCTTGGAATGAAAGCGAGGTTTTGAGATTAAAAAATAGTTTGACACGATAATAAAACTACAATATATAGGGAAATTAAGATTTTCGGTTGTTCGACGGGACGACCCTCTTAATTGCCCCGCTGGGATAACAACCGGCGGGGTTTTTCAATAGGGCTCTATGACCACACACATAGTTTGTATATCAGGCGGTAAAGATTCTTCTTGTATGGCTAAACGGCAAAACGAGGTTGAGCCACGCAACTATACAGGCGGCTATATATACATTTGCACCCCTACCGGCGATGAATTGCCAGGCATGGAAGATCATTGGAAACGCCTTGAAGACCATTTAAAAGCACCCATCCTAAAGCTAACCGATCCCGAATATACTACAATTTATGATTTAATCGAACATTTTCAGATGTTGCCTAATTTCAGGGCAAGGTGGTGTAGTCGAGTCCTCAAGATCGAAGTAGCCCAAACATTTTACAAAGAGAATCTTCCTGCTAAAATTTATGTCGGATTAAGGGCTGACGAAGAAGGCCGAAAAGGAAATAAATTATTTGATGCAGATATAGACCAAGTCTTTCCTTTGAGAGAGTGGAAGTTTGGCTTGCATCAGGTTTGGTCGTATCTTGATAAAAACAAAATAGAGATTCCGCGCAGAACTGATTGTGCTATGTGTTTTTGGCAACGAATTGGCGAGTGGTGGAATTTATGGAAAGATCACCGCGAAAGATGGCAAAGAATTGAATGGATTGAAAACAGCCTTGGACATACTTTAATGACACCAGGGAAACATAAAAATTGGCCTCATGCTCTAAGGGATTTGAGAAAAGAATTTGAACGAGGCCGAGTTCCGAGAAATTCAGATGATAATATGAAGTTATTTCCTGATCAAAGCAACGGGGGGAAGTGTTTAGCTTGCACTTTATAGGAGGCTATTATGGCAAGAGCATCTTCAGGCACACCAGGAACAGTTGTCACAAGGAAAATAAAAAGAGGTCCGAATGTAGGCGACACGGTTTAATTTGGCTTTGGGCCAAGCGGCAAGCCTTTTCCGAAACGAGTTGTTAAAGATGTTGGAGGCGATTCGACACTAAGGGACAACCCTGGTGTTAAGTTCGGCAAGGGCAAGAAGGGCAAAAAGGTCAACCTTTCAAAGCTCGATGCAATGAGCGAGGGCAAATTCAAAAAGGTTATGAAAAACCCTTCAAACAAAATGCGGAAGATGCACCCGGAATTTCCATTTGATGAGTAAAAACACGCACACTAAACCATTCACCACCAAGAGAACGCAAGGCACAGACGAGCTGAGAGAGTCGAAAAGTGGCTAAAACCAAGTTTACGGTCAAAGAGCAGCGATTTATTGATTTTTACGACGGCAACGCTACAGATGCAGCGCGCAAGGCTGGTTATAAGAATCCTAAAAGGTCTGGAATACAAAACGTATCAAAACGTAGCGTCTGGGATCAGATCAAGAAGCGCGAGAATAAGCGCAACGGAAATCATATCGCAAGCAGGGAAGAACGGCAGAAGTTTTGGACTAATGTTTTGTTGGGGAAGATTGTCGATCCGGCTGTAATAGGTTATGATGATGATGGAAGCGCCACCGTTATAGACATACCACCGAAAATGACAGATCGACTCAAAGCGTCTGAGCTATTAGGCCGGTCCGAAGCCGACTTCACCGATAAGCACCTGCACGACTTAGGCAAAGAAACCGCCAAGCACGTTTACGGGCATCTGGATAAGGTAAATAAGGGAAAATGACCGAATTTTTAAATATTGGTAATCATAACACAAAGTGCCATGGGGCCACGGGGAAAACACCTTGAAAAAAGAGTCAATTGTATCAATAGAATTAAAACGAAAAGAGTTTAAAAAGAGAGACCGCAATAAAGAGCAACAGGCCAAATATAAAAAGAACGCTATTGAAAGAAATAAGCGCATTGTTGCGGGATATAAAGCAGAAGGCTGCTCTATCTGTGGTTATAATAAGTGTGACAAAGCCTTACATTTCCACCACCTTGACCCAAACGAAAAGGAAATAACAATATCCAGACTTCGAAGTCACGCAGTAGATAGACTCATAGAAGAAATAGAAAAGTGTATTGTTTTATGCGCTAATTGCCACTATGAATTACACGAAAGAAAGGGCGGGAGACAAGGCAAATAATCAATTTGGGAGGATCGAGAAGTGGGAGAAGGTAAGAGGAAAACAACTATCTGTAAATGGTGTGGAGGAAAAGCTAAGTGGTGGAACAGAGAAAGATTTTGTTCAAGAAAAGGCTGGAGAGGGACATTGATTAGGGAATGGACAGAACGCTGGCATCAATGTATTGAAAAGAATTGCGGCGAAAAGTATCAACTGTATTTAAAATATGATAATTATAGGGAAAGAGATGGATCTTATTATTCACATGAAGAAAGAAGGGCTTATTGTTTATAAATGACCAACTTAGCCCACGACTATTTCACCGAAGAAGAAAAACACCAGATCGACGAGTGTTACAAGGTCGGTCAATCCTTCGAGTATTTCCTGAATACCTACGCCAAGATAGAGGACAAAGAACTCAAAACCCCGATGATCTTTAAGTTGTGGCCGGCACAGTCAAAGGTTTTACCGCTGATAATGTACGCCCTCCGGGTAATCATCCTAAAGGCCCGGCAGCTTGGCCTGACCTGGATGTGCGCGGCCTACGCTCTATGGTTCTGCATGACCAAACCCATGAAAGAGGTCGTGGTTATATCAGCCAAGGGTGAGTGGGCCCGGGAGTTTATGGATCGTATCTATTTTATGATCAACTTCCTGCCACCCTGGTTATTCCCAAAGATCGTCAAAGAAACCACAGAGGTATTGAGATTTGAGCACGAGGACGGCGTAACATCCACAATTAAGTCACTACCCACCACGAAAGCCGGCGCACAGTCCAAGACACCTGACATTCTAATCCTTGATGAATCCTGCTGGAACGAATATGTCAAGGACATCTATAACGCCTCAAAGCCTGGCATTGATGCTGCAGGCGGCCGGATCATAATCATATCAAATTCAATTAAGACAGCGCCAGGGTGGGGCTGGACCCGCGACATGTTCGTCAAGGCATGGAAGGGTCTTATTGCCTGTGACTTTATCTTTATGCCCTGGCAGGACCGCCCAGGTCGACCGGACAACTTCAGGGAGCTGCAGGCATCCGAGGAAGGCATGGACGAACAGTTAGCCATCGAACACTATCCGGAAACGATTGAGGAAGCTATATCATCGATAGGCGGGTCATACTTTGGGGCATCCTTGAGCCGTCACGACCAGCCCCTTGCCGGCAACATCGGCCTAATCAAACTAAACCGCAAGAAAGAATTAGAATTTATACCGCAGAAGAAGGGCATCCTTGAACTGTGGCGATACCCTTACTTTTTGGAGGAGGGTTATAATGACATACCCTACACATCTCGATATTGTATTGGATCCGATGTTTCTGAAGGACTCGGACAGACTTGCAGCGTTGCGTACATCTACGACCGACTCATACAAGAGTTTGTGGCGCGCATTAGAAGCAATAGAGTCGATGCACATACATGGGCAAAGATGCTGTGGGAGCTCTCAGGATACTATTGCAACGCCGTTGCATCCAACCCCTGGTACATCACGCAACCATCTCTAATAGCAGTCGAGCGCACCGGAGCAGGCCAAACCACCATCAAAGAGCTAAAGAACCTGGGAGCGAATCAATACGTCGAGTTGATACCCGGCAAGGTAGGCGGCGAGGTCACAAAACGATTTGGATGGACTCAGACCAACCAAAAGAAACACGACCTGTCTGAAACGCTGCGCAACTGGTTTAAAACGACCCAGGGCAGGGTGCATTGCCCGATATTGATCGAGGAATGTTCCACGTGGATACGACACGAAAACGGGCAGATCGGCCCGGAGGATGACACGAAGCTTGGCGATTGTGTCATTGCCGGGGGATTGACGATTGAGGCTGACAACTTCATGGACGGATCACCGAAACAGATACCGCCGCCGCTTGAAGGATGGCAGGCGGGTTTAGCTAAAAAATCATCTAATTGGGTATAGAGGTTAAAAATGAAAACCGATGCAATAGGAAAAGGAAAGCAGACAGCAAGCGCAGTGGTCTACGCTGGTCCTTGTGTTTTAACATTTGTGAAGCTGGTTGAGGTTGGGGCAGATGCGACCTTGACGCTTTATGACAATGCAAGCGCGGCAAGCGGCACGATCAGGGATTATCTTGAGGCCGAGGATGGAGACTCGCAGGTCGGAGGGCCGAGAACAGCGCCCGTGACCTTTCAAAATGGGATTTATGCCACCTTGACCGGGGCAAATGCTTATTATTTTATTGAGGTTGAGCCGAGGTAGTTATGAGTTTAGATTTAGGCTTTCATTTTGGACTCGGATTCGGAAGGGCAAGAACTTACCACGCCCTTGACACCTTTACTGATCCAAACGACACACAGCTCGTCGCTCATATTTCAGATGTTGGTAACATTAATTGGCAATCCGGCTCGACCACCTGGACAATCCAGTCGAATGCGGCGAGTAATAATCCTGGGGTGACTGGAAGCAATTTAGTCGATGCTGCCGCAAGTGTATTTACTGCCGGAACATATTCATGGGTGGCACAAGGAACAAATACGATTGCCAATGACGCTAACTCATTAAAAATAACTTATGGTAACAATGCAAATGGTGCGAAGTTGCTTTTAAGCGACGCAGCCGATTTGACTACCGACTTAATTCCTGGCGTTGTATATGACCTAACTTTTGATGCTAAAGTTGGAGCAGGAGATAGCGTACAGGTACAAATAGTTAGAAGTGCAGGAAATAATCCACGAATAACCATAACAGAAACAGATTTTACATCTAAGACCATTAGATTTGTTGCTTCCCATGCTACAGCAGATGCAATATTGATGCGAAACATGGGTGCAGGAGAGGACATATGGCTTGATAATATTGTCCTTAAAGAAGTTACGCTCAATCAGTTATTTGCTTCGGATGATTTGGGAATAACTCAAGGAATATTTGATATTGACTTAACCCTCAGTAGTATTGGAGGGCTTGTAGTTGCTCTTGATTCAGAATCATCTCCTGATAATTTCATAAGAATCGCATATGACAATACAGGCGGAGTAGCCCAAATAGAAGTATGGAAAGTTGTAGCTGGAACATATACAAAACTAATCCTCGAACCAGCAACCTACTCCGCAGGGGCAACCCTGCGGGTAGAATTGACAAAGAGTGGCTCTGATCTTTTGGTCGATGCGACCTATAATGGAAACACTATCGGTACGCAGCAAACCATTTCCGATGTTGGAATAGTTGGCAATGCTCGGCATGGAATTATGAGTGTTGATACTTCTAATTCGTTGGATAATTTCAAGGTAAATCCATAATGAAAGCAGTATTTAAAGTAAAATGGAAAGATGGAACGCCACAGCTACCAGAACTACCGGAAAGTATGGAGATTTATGGCATATCGGCAATGGAGCATGTTACAGTCGCGGGACATATTGAGGCTGAAATACAAGCTGAAGAAAGCGTTATGGATGAAATTATAGCGAATTATCAGGCCGTGGTTAAATTTGTAAGACATATTAAGGAACCGGAATAATGCCAATCCAATTCCCAAAACAAAGCACGGCAGACCGATACCGCCCGGTAATGGTACAAAAAGACCTTGCCGAAGGACTTAAGGCCTTGCGGCACGAGGTTGAAAACCAGGGCAAGGGGCAAAGGATCGTTTTGGTAGGGCAGACCTATAAGACGCCACTGCTCAATGAGGTTAAAATTCTCAACTATCCACCATGGGAGATCGGCTATAAGGTTGAGCCGGTTGACATTCACCAAGGAATGTTCAAACGCACGATTTACCTGAAGATCAAGGGCGAAGATATTCTTGAAATCCCCGAAGAAGAAAGAGAACCATTGATGGGGGCTATCTTTCAGGAACTTATAGACATCGGCAACGAGATGCCTGATATTGATTGTATTGCGACGGATTGTATAAGATTACAGCAGAACTTTTTTGTTGTGTTCTGGCATGAGGGCAATCCGAGCTTGATAGTACCGGGGACGACATGAAAACAACTGTTATATTAGCAGCTGCCCATGAAGAGCGGATAGAGGATGCGTTTTTGCGGCTCGCTATGAGACAGAAGCAACCGAGCCCTTTTAAGTTTCATACACCTATTCGAGAAGGTGCCAAGAAGGCGATTGAACGATTAAAACAACGCGAAATCTTATTCAGGAAGTTTGAGTTATGATTTTAGATCAACACGGCAATACAGTAAAAACCAAGACGGAATGGGACTTTGCAACCGGAGACGCATTGACCGCAAGAGCATGGGGCAAGAAGCTGTTGGAAGATTTAAAAGCGCCCACATTCCATGAACTTTGCTTTTATAGAATTGTGAAGGAAAATGGCGACTATTATCCAAAGCAAGACAGTCGAATTGTAGAATTTGGGGAAATAAGATGCCCGACAAAATAAACATAGAAGTCATTGGAAAGTCAACCGCAGACCCGAAGGTCAAAGAGGTCTACACCGAGCTAAAGCGGTTCCGTTCACCGACTGAACGCACCAACTGGATCACGCGCGACCGGAAGGGCTACCAGGGCGCTATCCTCAATGATATGTGGGACGCCAAGGACAAGGAGGATGCCAAAAAGGTAGGCCAAGAGCTTATAGTAGTCAACAAGCTAAACAAGGGCATCCAGGGCAACGCTGCAATCGTGACCCAAAATAACCCCGCTATCATTATCAGGCCCTTGAGGTTCGAGGACCCCTATGTCGCCACTTTGTTCGGATGGGGCATAGACTATGTTATCCGCAAGAACCAGGGCCAAGACGTTGTATATGACACGGTAGAGCGTAAAAACATCGGCGGCCTTGGCATATTCTATGTATTCCACGACTCAAACAAGGGCGTATTCGGGAGAACGATCTTTGAGGATAACGACCCGTTTATCTGGTACTTTGATAAGGAATCACGCAAGCGGGATTATTCGGACACATCTTTAATCAAGGCTCAACTCCGGACAAAGAAATGGATACATGAGCATTATCCTGATCTTCAAGACAAAGACCTGGTTTTTGAACAGCAGACAGCGCTTGAGGATGCACCTGAAAAGATCGAGGACACCGTAACCGGCGCTGATAATTATAAAATCGGAGAAGAAAGGGGCGAACCATCACCGGACATCGAAGGCGACGAAAAGGAACTCAAAGAGATTTGGGAGATTGAATATTGGGGCCTCAAGACGGTCAAGGAAGATTGGGTTATCTTCCAAGAGAACGACAAAGATCCGGACGCTGAAGAAATCGAGCTTGAACAGGGCCAGACCATAAAAGAATTTATTGACGAGTTCAACAAGCGCAAAGGCATGAAGTTTGCAAAACATTGGCCGCGCCGGGTTGACCAGAGAGTTTTGAGGATCATAGTCGGCCGCACCTTGATAAAACAACTTGACGATGACGGCGAGGAAGTTGACGAAACTATAAACCCGTTTGGTCTGGACTCAGACGGCGATCCAATAGTGCCGGCCGTTCCGTTGATTTCTCAAAAGACTCGATCAGCCTACCCGACATGCCCGACGTTTTACGCCCTACCTTTGAATCGATCCTTAAATAAACGTCACGCTCAGGAGATTTACGCAGTATCTAAAACGCTAAATTCTCCGGTTGTAATGGATGATGGCGCAACGTGGACAGACCCAAAACGACCAGACGCACCAGGGGTTAACCTTAAAGTAAGCAAAAATGCGGCATTTCCACCATTTCGATTACCACCCGGCGATGTAAATCTTGCCAATTTAAGGTCGATAATTTCGCAGGAAACAGAAGATATTGACGACCAGTATGATTTGCCTGAAATCCTCAAGGGCAAGATCCCCAAAGGCTTTCAAGGGCAAATGTCTGGACGATTAGGCCTTGCACTTCAGGACACGGCACTAATGAAAGCCAACCCTGCTTTGAGAGGACTCGAAAGCGCACTTGTCAGGGTCGGCAAGGTGATATTAGCTATAATCATAAAGCATTGGCCCCGGCAGATGTGGGAACGCCTCTTAAAAGAGGAAGATCGCTTGACCGTAGCGCCGGAAGGCTCTGAGGAACTAAAACAACGGCAGGAACTTGAACGGCAGAAGTTTCAACACATGATGCCTGATGGTTCGATCATGCCAGGGGGAGAACACCCGGGCGCAGTTGAAGGTAGCACCGAAGCGATTGAAGGCGGACCCGAAGCCCAAGAGGAAGCTCTGAGCATAAAGATCAGAAAGAAATGGGCAGATGCCCTTGATAGTATAGAAAACGACGGAATCACCCTGATTGATCTTGATGTAGCAGTAACGGCCGGCAGTACACTTCCAACGAACAGAATGGCAAAAGAAGACCTTGGCATTGAGAAATATAAGATCGGCCTGTATGACCGAAAAGCTGCAATGGAATATATGGACGACCCGAAGGCTAAAGAGATTTCAGAGCGCATGGATGCTAAAGATTTGCTTACGGCACAGGCTGAAGCGGCAGGAAAGGCTAAATAGAATGACTGAATCTGATTTATATTTTTGGCTTATAATGATAGCAGGAGCAACGGGCCTTGGTATCTATTTCACTTTTATAGGTTACGTGTTTTTCATACATAAGGCTAAATAGTGGGCGGTTTTAATCCAGAAATACACAGTGCTCCAATTCCAGTTGCGTTTCTTGATGCAGATGCGCTTTCGTTTTACATGAAGCACTTTATGAACGCCCTTGCAATTTCTCTTGTTGATGAAAGCGGCACCGCTTATGGCATAAAACATGTCGGCAATAAGCCCCGCGTAATCGCCACTCCATATTTTGTTGAAATTGCGAAAGGCAATGTTCCGGCGCATGTGTCCTATAATAAATTTGGACAAAACCTAAGTGTTCCGGCCACCCTTGAGGACATTTGGGATGGAAGCGAAGTTTATGAGTACTTGGCAGACGATACTTTTGCAACGATGTATATTAGCTCTGACAATGCCGGTGATTCAGGCGATATATGGGAAGTCCAAGGAATTGACAGCGATTACAACTATTCAACGGTTGAGGTAACGACATCTGGATTCACTTTCGTTGCTCTAACATCGGGCGCTGCTGATGATAAATGGTGGAGAGTTTTCAGGGCGTTAAACAAATCAGCCGTTGTGTCGTTAGGAAATATTTACATTTCAAAAGACAATACGGATATTGGCGGGAATGGAATACCAGACAATACCGATGACATTCAAGCAAAGATCTTGACCGGAAACGAGCAAACCTTTATGTCGTTATTCACCGTTCCGGGGGGAAAGACGGCCTATGTCACCCGCTTTTATGCTTCGACATCTTCTAACAAGATAACAGACGTGCACTTGCTTGTCAGGCCCTTTGGCGGGGTGTTTAACGTGAAAGCTCCAATAAGCATAAACCAAGGAAGATCAGAGCACCCTTACGATTTTCCACTTGTGGTTACGGCCAAATCAGACATTGCAGTAAGGGCATCTGCTGTTGGGGCAGGTGGTATAGTGAGCGCAGGTTTTGACCTTTGGTATGAATAATGAATATTTTATGCTACATATTTCATAGGTTTTACAACGGTTGGCGAAGTTTTGTGAATCCGTCTTTATCACGGTATCAAAAATTTAAGCGGAAGCGCGAGCAGACAAATAAAAACTTTTGGAAGGAGTCATAGCATGCCTAAAAAGAAAGCAACACCAAAAAAGAAGGCACCGGCGAAGAAGAAAAAGAAAGCGTACCAGATCAAGGGCAATCTCCGGTTTGATAAATCGAACAAACACAGATCGGTTTACATGCTTGAGGATGCCAAGGGGCTCTTGAGCCGAAGCGTGATTCATATTGACCCGAAATCATTGCCGCAGGGCATTAAGTCGGCAACGTATTCTTTTGTGTTTGAGTTGGAATAATATGGGCTATTACGACGACGACGGCAATCATATATTAGTTCCTTGCCAATGGAAAGAATGTGAATATTATATTGAAATCCCAGGCAAGGATATTGAAAAAGACACCATGCCGTATACACCTCAAAGGTGCTGGATCTGCAGTCAATTTGTAAAGTTTTATATGTTTGAACCGAAAAGAGATACACAAACAAAAACCTTTAAAATGGGAGAAACTATCATGGGAGAATTAGGGAAAGAAGTAGCACAAGACAGGGAGACGAAACACGCTGCAATCACTTCATCTATCAACAGGCTTAAAAGAGCGAAAATTGCACTGGAGAATCTTTTAGCTGAGGTTATTCAATCACCACAATGCGAACCCGATAAGTCGGCCACCAAAGAAGCGGTGCCGTCGCTATCAGGCTTTTTGACAGGGACAGCGGATGAAATTGACAAAATAACAGACGGCATCAATCAGGTCAGGAGCGAGTTGCACGAAGCTCTTTTTTAAAATGACAGCAATAGTCTCACACAAATACAAGTTCATATTCCCGCACATTCCAAGAACCGGAGGAACGAGCTTGACAGATTTTATCATGCCGCACCTGGGCCCGGACGACGCAACAGACAAGACCCTTGAAAAGCACCAGGCCATGAGAACGCTTCAAAGAGGATTCAGGCGCAAGGGCGTGTTTGCCAACTATGTTAAATTTGCCGTCGTGCGGCACCCATTTGACCGTATAGCGTCGCTTCATCAGGGATATGAGCCTAAGTGTACCCTGAGTAGCCTAATTGAACAGATGGCTCAGGGCTTGATTGATATTAACACTGATGCTTTCTTCTGGCCGCAGGGCAGATGGCTTTGTGATCTTGAGGGCAACAATCTTCTTGATACGGTATTTAGACTTGAAGACAGCCTTGAGCATGTTGTTGACTTTTTGAAAGATTTAGGCGTACCATTAAAGGGCGAACTTCCCCATGTCAACGAAGGTCCTTTGAAAAGCAAGGCCCGGGAAAAATACGAAGCGGCATGGAATGGTTTGAGCTATACACACCAGGCAGCGTTTAAACATCTTTATCAATGGGATTATGAGGCTTTTGGGTATGAATAAATTTATATATTATTTAACGATGGTATTGTTTTCGTTGGCAGGCGGCGGTCTTTTGATAATGCAAGCACCAACATATGCAGCCTTGTGCCTTGCAGTTGTTTCGGCTATGTTTTGGCTAAAGGAACCTCCATATGGCGAATCATTAGATGAAAGAATTGAGGAACTGGAAACAACTCTAAGAGAACATGGTATTTTCTTATGATCCGACCAGTTCAAGGCGGTTACGCAATATTTTCGCACAAGACCGGCAAGAAGCTGTCAAAGATTTACAAGCGCAGGGAGCAGGCCGAGTCGAGGCTTCAGCAGGTTGAGCATTTTGCTAAGAGAAGGCGGGGGAGGGCCTAAAATGGGAGAAAAACTTAGTTCATATCAAAAAAGAAAGAGAGAAATTGCATATCTTGAGCAAAGAATTTGGGAACTACAACAGCGGTCAGCGTTTTTCCAAAAAGCTATATGGGAAGCTCGAAAGGCCACAGGAGAGAGACTTGGGGTGGAACCGTTTAATGATCTTTGCGGGCACGAAGAATCTCCTGTTATAATAGATCAGAAAGGCTTATTTAACCTTGTGCGCTCATTGCCGTTGAGTTATATTTGTCCAAAGGGTGTTAAGGGAAGCGATTTTTTAACTCCTGAAAATTTCCCAGAAGCGTTTTAATGTGACCAAAAAGACAAAAAATGAGAGCCGAGGGTTTAAAAATAATCAAATGCTTATCTGGAAATTTTCATGTTGAAGCTATGGAAATATCTCATATGATTTATTATAGAGGCCCAAGCATTGGAAAACCATGTAAAAGAATTGTTAATCTCAGAGCAATAGTTACAAAAAAAGATCCTATGTTTCAAAATATTAAAAGCATGTATAATCGCAGGATGGTGGCATGACCGAGCCAGAAGCAAAAGAACTCGCAGACAAAATTCTTGACATTGTGTTCAGTAATGGTCAATGGTGTGATGTTGAATACAAATATCGAGGTAAAAAGTTGAATAAAATCAAACTGGAGGTTTCTATAAAGATAACAAAATAAACCATAAATAACAATCATGCGCATCAATTAGAGCCGGGTTGAATCAAGGAGCAAACATAGCTTCCTTGGTCGATTCGGCTTTTTTTATGCCCACTTGCCGGGGCAAACGGCATGGAACCAAAAACCCACTTGTCGGGGATATGACATGGAAAGGTAATTGTCATGGGAGATGACATTGTAAAAGACGAAATTGACGAGTTGACACCGGAAGAATTGGCTATCGTCGTGGGAGACGACGAGGAAGAACTTGAGGCAGAAATCGAAACAGAAGAAGTTAAAGCGGCAAGGTTAGAAGCCGAGGCTACCGCAGAAACAGAAGCCGAAGCCGAAGCCGAGACAAAGGCTAAAGCTGAGGCTGAGGCTAAAGCAGCCGCAGAAGCTGAAACAGAAACCAAAGTGCCTCAATCGCGCATTGATGAAGTTACCAAAGAGCGCGGCGAGACACAAGCTAAACTGGAACTTTTAAAGACAGACCCGGATAAGTATTACAAGGAGTACCCGGAAGAGAAACCGGCGGAGAAAAAGCCGAAGGTTTCAGACGGCGAAGATGCCGATGTTTACGCCATGACAGTTGATGGCGGCGAACATCACGGCAAGACCGTTAGAGAGGTTTCAAAAGAAGACCCTGGGGCAGCGGTTGAGTTAATCACTAAGTATTATCGACAAATTGACCTTGACCAAAGGAAAACGGACAAGACCGAAGCCACCCGCATAGCAGACGAGGACGCACAAAAACAACGAGACCTTGACGAAACCGATGCGTTTTTGGATACGAGAGCCGAGGAAATTCACGGCAAAAAGTACGATGCTCTTTCAAAAGAAGATCAGGCCAAGATTGAGGAAATAGGCACGAAGACCTGGGAGTGGCAACAGAAAAACGATGCTATTCATTATTCATGGGCTGATGCCTATACCTTAATGACTATCGGTGAAATCAAAGCCAAATCCAGCAGCGACGGCGCTAAAAGGCTTGTGGACAAGATCACACAAAGCTCCGTTGCTTCAACCTCTTCGAGCAAGGATGCAGGCCGTGAAACCGGGTACGAAGCTGATCTTGCAATGTCTGGTGACGAACTCTCAGACAAGATCGAGGACATGAGTGAGTCTAAATTCCTGAAATGGAAAAAGGACGCACCGAAAGAACTCCGGGACAAACATCCCTCTATTGATTGGGGATAGTCTTTAAAAGCTCCCATAAAGGAGCTGCTTATGTGTGCAGATTGGAACTTCGCCACAGGCGACAATCTTACAAGAAAAGCCTGGGCCAAAAAATGGTGGATAGAAGCTAAAACCGAGTCCTATTTTTTCGGGAACGGTTTAGTCGGAAGGGACGAGACACAGGCGATAATTGTTGAGCTGCCCGATTTAGAAGCCGAGCAGGGCGACAATATCACCTACGGTCAGATTCGAGAACTTTCCGGCGCGGGAGTATCGGGCGATAACGACATGGAAGGCCAAGAAGAAGAACCCGATACCTTTGATGATGACGTTACCCTGGACCAGAGGCGCAACGCAGTACGAAGCGCCGGCAAACTTTCAGGGCAAAGGCCTTCTGACAAACGCCTGAGAATGTGGGCGTCTACCCTTCTGAAACGATGGAAGGCTGAATTGATCGACCAAGACCTTTTTGACGCTTTAGGAACTACGCTCACCAAGGTTATATTCGGCGGGGATGCTACCACCACCGGCTCAGTTGAGGCCGGTGATTATTTTACCTTGGCACTTATCGCCAAGGCCGTAGCTTATTCGGCCAAGGCCCAACCCTTAATCATCGGCCCTTCATTCAAGGGCATGAAGACAAACGGTATCGTAGTGATTTCACCGGATCAGTCCTATGACTTGACCGAACGAGATGCCGCATGGTCACAGAGCAGGATGGATGCCGCATTGAGGGGCAGTAACAACCCGATTTTTACCGGGGCCTTAGGCATACATAAGAGCGTGCCGATTCATGCACACCGCAGGGTTGCACTTGCTACCACATGGGGCACCGGCACTAATTTAGCCGGCGCCACCGCCCTGTTTATGGGCGTAGGTTCAGGAGTTATAGCCTGGGCCAAGCGTCGGATATGGAACGAAAAAACTTTTGACTATGCCAATAAGGTCGGTTTTTGTATCGGCGCTATTTGGGGTACGTCAAAGAGTGTTTTTAACTCGGCTGACAATGCTGTTGTTGGTATCCGTACATTCAGGACCAATAATTAAAGCTTGGGGCAGATAGTTCTGGTATTAGCTTTGCCGGAGCGAAAAGATTGTTCTCCCAACATTCCTGCTGCCCTATTGATTTAACGGGAGAAAACAGGGAGATTTGAACAATGGCTAAAGGATTAGACAGCCCGGCAAAGAAGGGTGAAGAAGATCAGGCAAAAGATGAGATCGAAAAAGATTTAATGCACCTTGATCCTGATTTTCAAGAAGACCCCAACATGCTCGGAGCTGAAGAAATTGGAGACATACCGGACAGCGCGGCATCTACGCCGCATCCATTCGCGGGTTATCCTGTGGGTCGTTTAATTAGGCTCATAGGCACGGACTCAAAAAATAAGGGCACAAGCTCAACTTTTATTGTTCTTTTGAAGGACAAAGACATCTTTCAAGATCCATCAGGCAAAGGTGTTGATCACGTGTTTTTCGCAAAGGACAAAACGGGTGAGGACATCAAGGGAACCGACGCAGACGGACGGTTTAAACCCGCAAAAGTGAAGTCGCGGAAGATTATAAACCTTCGCACTTCTCACAATCGGGTTACGACCAATCCGGGCGGCGGTAGAGATTCGCACGATTCCGTTTTTGACCGGAAAGTAATGGTCAAGAATCGCGGCGAGATGATGTGTGCCATTATTCCCGACCCTATTCACAGGGCAATGGTTTGCTTTAAGCTTGAGAAGGGACGAATGGTAGTAGATAAGCGCTACATGCTTGCCGATCCCAAACAGAAAGGCAGGCTCCGGGACGTTTTCCGCAAAGTTCACTACCAACAAATGAAAGCTGAACGCTTGGCTCAAAAGCATTATTCAGACCCGAGCGATCAGGACGAATAGGAGTAAGCCTATGGCGAACATATGGCGAAATATATCACCAACGGGATTGACCCAAAAGCACGAAGTTACCCTTTGGTATCAACTGTTTCGGTCATTACAAGTCATTTGTCTCAAGTTAGACCTAGACGCAACCGTTACGCTTACAACCTACAATGCGAATGTTGTTACTGCCTTAATGAACGTCGGCATTGATGACGGTCTGGGCAACAGCATTATGAACTTTGCCACAGAGGAAAACTTTTATCGCGTGAATCCCACCGGGATAAACGACGCAGCGAGGTTGCAGATGATATTCCAGTTTTTCAATATGCTGGAAACATTGACCGAGCAGCTTGACGGTGACAATGTGACCGACACCGACTATGAGGCATTGTGCTACACGGCTATAATGCTTCAGATGGTGGAAAATACCAAGGGTACTATTTTGGGCAATCTGGCTACTGATACCGACTTACATTTCTACTTTAGACCTGGCGGCGTACCGAAAAACCAATTAATTGAGTTTTTTTACATGGCCGTCAACTCCATCGAAACCTTGACAGAAAAGCTTGATGCAGATGCAGCAGCAGCCCCGCCGACAGATACGGATTACGAGGCGCTTGGATTTACGGCTGTAATACTGACAAGGGTTGAAAATGGCGCAGGAAATGTTGTCGGCAATACTTACCCGCAGGGGTAAACTTCAATTAACGGAGGATTTAATCATGATTAAGCGAATTTTAACTTTTTTAACCATAATGCTTGTGGCTTTTGCGCTGGTTATTCCCGCACCTGCACAGGCAGAGTTCAGGGATTTTTGGGCGCGGGTTTATAGCTGGGATGGTACTACCAACCTGGACGGAAAACCGAATGTTACCCGATTAAGTTCCGGAGTTACATATAAGGTTTTGGCTACCGGATCGGATACGGCTGAAACGCTGTATTACTATGACAACCAGGCAAATACCAGCCTGACAAACCCGGTAACCACTACGAACTTTGCGAGCGATTCAATATCCAGAGATCAGATACAGTTCAGGACCGACCCAACCGATGGAAGCGACGACCGGGTTGACCTGATGGTCATCAATACCGATGGTGGTGGTTACGTCTTCTATGAAGATTTCAACTATATCGATGACCATACCATCATCATTGATGAATCGGCCGGCCGTATACATAGCGGCGCTATTTGGTTCGCACTTGTTAGTTCAGGCGCAGTGGCAACGGAAACGTCTACCGGGATAGACTTCAGGTACGACACAGTTGTGTTATCTGTCACAGTAGAACTTGTTGATGTTGAAGCAGGCAGCACAATGGATGTCGGGCTTGACTCAGGTGGAACTAACGGCGATCTAAACGGTTTTGTGGCTGGAATGTCCACCACAACGGCAGGGTTTCCCGACAACACCCTTTCAACGGTGGGGGATTTGCTTGACGACGGATCACATCCTGACCCGTTTGGGCATACTGTTCTGAGCGCCAATGAGCAAACCCTGACCTATAAACAGTTGTTAGGTGTTGCAGGAACGGCCAGCGTTCCAGCAGCGGGATACATTCATTATATGTACTTCAGAACGAGGTAGATATGCTAACCAAGAACAAGGTCGGGGCTTTATTGTCCCGGCCTTATTCTGACAAGCTGCTGTTGATCTTGTTTATCTTGGTGCCGTTTGGGGTTTTGAGCTTTGGAAGTATCCACAAGGGCCATGTCATAGCCTTTGCTATTGGAATCGTTTTAATTGTTTCCTGTACGATAAGAGAAAAGCCTTTAGCATGGTTTATGGTTTATGTTGCTGGATGGGTTTTATGGAGACATGCAAATTTTGTTTACCAAATAACCCCATTTCTGGTAGAACCAAAACTGACCATGCTGGCTATGATGGCTTTGATTTGCGGCACTGTGATTTATCTCAGGGTCATAAAGTCAAAGATTTCAAACGAGTGGTTTTATAACATGATTTGTGTTTCAGTAATGATTCAGGCGCTCTTGGCCCTTTGCCAAACGATGGGCTTTACGCCTGCTTATGACTTAGTATCAAGCCGGATCAATACCAGGTGGGACATGAAACCCACCGAAGCAACGGCCATGCTGGGCAACTCTAACTATTTGGCCGCTTATGTTGCGGTATCGTTGCCGTTCTTTTTTAGAAAACGCTGGGCATGGTGCCTGATATTGTTGCTACCACTTTTGCTTTACATCAAAGTAAGCACGGCGATTATAACCGCACTTGCTGTCTTTGCGGTTTATTTCAGCCGGGATTGGCGGGATCTTGCAGTATTGGCAGGGGCATGCATTGTTGCTGCAATAGTGTATCTGGTTTTCGTCGAGAACTTGGCAATGAACAATCCCAGGTTTATTTCTTGGGCGGCTGCATTGAATCAGTTTAAAACATGGCCGCAGATCATATTCGGATTCGGACCGGGCTTTAGTCATGCCGGCGAGATTCTGCATAATGAATGGTTGTCTTTGTTCAGGACTTTCGGACTAACCGGGTTAGTCCTTGTCGGGGCTTATTTCTGGCAGACTATCAAGAAGGTTCAAAACAAAAAACTACTTGCTGCCATTGCGGGGGTTGCCGTTAATTGGCTTGGCAATCCGGGTATGCAAACCGCACCGGCAATATTTTTAGTATTAATTCTATTCGGCCTTGCCCAAAGAGAGGTTGTAAATGGCTGATTTTCTAACATTCCAACAGATTTATGAAGCGGTTGAAAGGCTTGTAAAACAATCGGGCGGCCGGCGGGATTTAGCTAAAAACATCATCAATATGGTTTATCTCGATGAGGTTTTAGAGGCCGATGATTTATACCCGCTTTATTGGCTCAGAAAGATGGTTGATAGCAAGGCGGCGGTCGGTCCGGCCACAATTACAGGAATTACAGCAGCAGACCCCGGGGTTATAACCACAGATGCGGCTCATGGTTTTGTAGTCGGAGATGTTGTTTCAATCTACAATATTGTTGGCACTACGGCGCTGAATAACCGTACATTTAAAGTTCAGACAATTCCACTATCTACAACATTGACATTGATAGACCTGGACGAAGCAGATGCTATCGACACAAGCGCAATGGGAGCATGGACTTCAGGTGGTACAATCCATCACCGGGGCATTACCCTGGATGTAAATAATACCCAAAGAATCTTATCGGCGGCATGGCACGATGAAAGGGAAATGTTTGAGATCGACAGCAAGACGCTCGAAGAAGAACAAAGATGGTGGGATGACGCAACGGCCAGACCAGAAAGATATATGCACTATAAATCTTATCTTGCCGCTGGAACAGAAATAAACCGCATGCTTTGGTTCCCCGCCTCAGACGCCGCTTATGATTTAAGATGGTGGGAAGTCATTAGGGGAACTTTATTGTCGGCAGATGGTGACGTCCCCTTATTGCCGCCACAGTTCCACAATACGATTATATCAGGCGCAGCGGTCAGGCTAATTGAAAGCAGCGCACAGGTCGAAAACGCAGTTGTATGGCCGGGGATTTACGCCGGTCAATTAGGTGCAATCGCAAGCTTTAACCGTAAATTTTACCAGAATCACGAAATGGAAAAACGCGAACCTTCATTGTATTTATAGAGGCTTAAAATGAAAAAACTTAAATTCTTTCTAATCTTTTTGCTGGCCTTCACTTTTGCAGCTCCGTCCTTTGCCGCCGACTCCACGATTACCAACTTGACAGACCTTTCAGCCGTCCCAGATTCTGACGATGAATTTGTAATATGGGACAATTCAACCGCGCTCACAAAAAAGGTCAGCTATACCAACCTTGCCGATATCCGCGTTGATATTGCCAAAAATCTGCTTATCAATGGCGGCATGGCCCATGCCCAAAGGGGGGCAAGCGGCTCAGCGACCTTTACGGATGGGACCAATAGCGTTAATTCCGACGATACCGTACTTTTAGATCGTATGCTATTGCTTTCAGACGGAAACAATATCGTCGATCTTTCCCAGCAGAGCTCAGGCGGCGTAAGCGGAAACGAAATGTATGTCAGGATGGACATAGAAACCGCGCAGAAGAAGTTTGCTCTATGTCAGATTGTCGAGAATAAAAACACAAAAAGCATTGTCGGCGGCACGGCCTCTGTATCCGCTGAAATCAAAGTCACCAATGCCACAAGGCTTTCAGATATTCGCATGGTGGTGCTTGGTTGGTCGAGCACGGCGGACAGCGTAACAAGTGATTGGATTTCAGCCTGGGCAGCCGAAGGAACAGTCCCGACACCTGGGGCGAACTGGACAGCCGAAAATGCAGCAGTGAACTTGTCTGTTACGACTTCATGGGTAAGGTATGAGATTGAGAACATATCTATCGACACCGCATCGACAACTAATGTAATCGCTTGTGTATACCAAAACAATGTAGCGACCGCGAGTGCTACGGGCGATTTTCTGGAAATTACCAATTTTCAGCTTGAACCCGGCGCTGTAAGTACAAATTTTAAATATCGGGATGTGGGCTTTGAGCTTTCATTAGCGCAGAGGTACTACCAAAAAAGCTATCTGCAAACAGTAGTACCAGGAACAGCAACGGCAGTTGGGGTCGTGAAGTGGCAAGTTACGGGTGTAAATAACTCTGTTAATACTGTGAATCATTCGTTTGAGTTCCCATCTATGAGAGCAGCTCCTACCGCAGCCGTATATGACGAGGCGGGCACGGTAGGCAAGGTTTGGATGATCGCAAGCACCAATAATGTTGCAGGCACAGTATCCGATATAAGCGAAAACAGCGCAAACGTTTTCGGCACTGATGCCATTGGTACAAGTCGTGCCTTAAGATACCAATATACGCTCGATTCAGAATTGTAGGAGAAACCATGTATAAAATTAAAAAAATATTGATCGTCCTCTTGCTCGGCTTGTTTTTTAGCACCACAGTCTGGGCAGATAATTACAGGCTTACAGAAAGCGGCGTACAGAATTTAGAAACAACGGCCTTTATCCCCGCCACAATGAAAAATGCCGATTGGCGAGATTATCTAAAATGGTCAGAAACAAACACCCCTTTGCCGAAATTGCCTGATCCTGTTTTAGTCGTCGATGAAAAAGAGGAAAAAGTCAAAGCCCGGATACGCAAAAAGGCGATTGATGAATTGATTAACGAGGGCGAACTTCCGGCGGATTATAAATGAAGCCAATTAAAAAATATATAGCCTTACTTTTAACACTTCTATTTTTAGCTGGCACAGCCCTTGCCGAATACAAGACATTCCCATACCTATTCACCGGCAGATGGCAACCCGCCGAAGACGCCCTTATAATAGATCAATTCGGCTATCAGGACATACAAAATCTTCGCAGAGAGGGCAAGCAGCTAAAGGGTGTTTCGGGCCATACAAGGGCGCTGTCCGGCGCAATCAGTTTGCCCTACATAAAAAACGGTTTTCACTTCCAGAAGTTTCAACCGGCAGAATCACACATATTAATACACTCCGAAAACGCAACAGGATCTGAAAGCAAAATCTTTGAAAGCACGGCTATAATTCCAGATGTAAGCAGTATCAATTCAACTCTTTACACCCCTGGAACAAGCGCACTTCTTGGGAGATTCGCAAGCGTACCACAGGGGAACGTCCTGTATGCCGATGGTGACGCGTCTAAAATATGGGGCGGGAATGAGTCAAGAGTTGTTTATTTCACCACATCCAAAACAGAAGTAACCGCCGCAGTTCTAACCAATGGCAAGGACTATACGTCTCAAGTTCAGAATACCAGCACGGCAGCAGATCAGGTTGCTTCATTCGCACAGGCTGATTCTTCTTTTTTTCTTGTAGGGTCATATCGGAAATTACAGGGCGTTAAATTTTATGTCTCTTCTCCCAACGCTACACCAACAACGCTTACCGCAAAACACTGGACGGGTGCAGCATGGACAGCCCTGGTTGTTACAGACAGCACAGGAGGGCTTTCGGCGACCGGCTCTGTTACGTGGGCGTCAACGGTAGATACATCAAAGGTTAAGTACTTAGAAGGTTTTGTTTTATATTGGTATCAGTTTGAGCTACCCGCAGGATCGGCAAGCGTCAGCTATGTCACGGTCAATGCTCCCTGGCAGGACGTCCCCAATATTTGGAATGCTGAAGAAATTGTTATCGGCCAAGCCAAGACTTTCAACACTACCACCTACCAGGATTATTCGGACGAAGCCAAGGACGACGACCCGGCCACCGTTGTAATTCTGGACGCGCTCAATACAACTCATTTCTTTTATGTCGGCTTTACCGAGCCGGTGCAGGGTTTTCATATTAGAATACCCGGAACAAAAGAAAACGGGACAGGTTCAATTCTTACAACTAAATACTGGGCAGGCACGGCATGGGCAGCGGTAACAGCTCAAAATGACGGCACGGCAGAGGGCGGGGCCACCTTTGCACAAACCGGCGTTATATCGTTTGCGCCCGTTGCCGCAAATACGGAGTTCCCGCGAGAGATAGCAGGTGAAGCCCTTCTGTTTTATTATCAGATGTCCGTATCAGTGCAACTTGATGCCGAGGTTGAGCTTTACTATATCACCGGAATACCGGCCCCCGAAGCGATACAGCCTTATAGGTTTCCCGGTGAGTTTCAAAACAGAGCTTGGCTTTTCAACGAATACCTGGGCGAGAAAAATAAGGCGAGATACAGCGCGGCAAACAACCCGAACACATGGAACGGCTCAGATTCAGGGTTTCTGTTTTTTGGAGATGAAACTGACCTTACAGCCTCGGCGGTTATTTTCAACGTATTTAGATCAACCGGGTATTATCAATTAATAGTCACGAAGGCCAACGAGACATGGCGGGTTTTTGGCAATGGCCCCGCAAGCTGGACAAAAGATCAGGTATCTTCAAACGTCGGCACAATCGCGCCTTTGTCAATGGCGGTCTGTGAAATTTCAGACATCAGCGCAGACACTAAAAGGCACGTTGTGATATGGCAATCTGACAGCGGCGTTGTGATGTTTGACGGTGCGGCGATCATTCCAATTTCAGACGACATTAGAAACTTTTGGGACCCGAACAGCGACGATTTCATTCCCACAGACAGGCAAGATGATTCGGTCGGATGGTATGACCCGAACTTAGGGGTTTATAAACTTCTGGTCAGTTCCGGGTCCGGCCAGACAACTCACAATGTAGAGCTTGAGTATTCGCTGAAATATCAGGAATGGACTAAAATATATCGAGAGAACAATGACGGCGCGAATCCTTTACAGGCCGGTTTTCCGGTGCGGGATACCATTGGAAATACCTATAGTTATGGCGGCACTAACGAGGGTTATCTTTACCGGCTTAACAATGGCACATCATGGCACGGTGCGGAAATAGCGCAAATACTTCACACCAAAGACCTGCTATTAGATGGAAACCTTGAGGGAATTGCCGGACGGCCATTTTTTAAAGACACGACCATTGAATATTTCAGGCAGGCGCTTACGGCAAAATCAGGGCTTGACGAAGATTATCTTTTAACTTTGGCCGGGAGCTTTTTAATCCGAGATGGCGCGGATAAAATAATCTTATGGAACACCGAAGATGTCAGCGTCGCTCATTATTGCGATAGAACTTTATCGCTTGACAACAAAACCGACATCGACGGCGAAGGCAATTATCAGGATATTGTTGACGATCTTGACTTTGACGATGGCCCGATCATTACCCAAGAAACTAATTTAGGGCCCTGTCTAATGCACAGCTTTAAATTTACGGGCGATATTTCATCAGCGGTAGATGGCTTTGAACCTACGGGTTTAGGTTTATGGTACGATACACAAGATACGGTTAGCGGCGTTATAGGAGATTAATCATGGCAACATTTACGGAACAATTAGCGGCGGCCAAGAGAACGGCACAGATTTCAGGCAGGCCAATAACCAAGCAGGAAGTTTCAGGCATTGCAGCGGGATCGGCTGAAACTGCATCGGTGAGACTTGCAAGGAGCAAAGGGCTTGAACTGGAAGAAGAAAGAATTGAAACAACAAAGACCTTGCAGACCGAAAGACTTGAAGCTGCAGAGGTTGCCCAGACCGAAAGGCTTGAAGCCGATGTAACCGCCTCCGAAAAGCTTGCCACAGAGCGTACATCGGTAAGGGCAGAAAATGTCAGGCGCTTTGAGGAACAAAAAGAAGAGGATGAAAGGAAAGAACGAGCTGCGGCCATTGGGGCCGTAGGCGGAGCAGTTGCCGGCGGGTTTATCGGTTTTTGGCTTGGTGGTCCAGCAGGCGCAGGCGCAGGCGCAGGAATAGGAGCACAAATTGGGGCACAGGGCGGTGGTCAAGATCCGGGATTGTTGGCAATTGCCGGGGCTTCTTTTATTTGCACAGCCACAAACGAAGCCATAGGCTTGTCAGAGGATGAAAACAGGGCGCTTTTGAGATTCAGGAATTACGTCAAAACGAATCATAGAAACGTGCTGAAGTTTTACCTTGAAGTCGGGCCGGAACTAACAGCGGCAATAGCCATACAAGAAGATGACAGGGAAGGTTCGCACGAAAGCGCAGCTATGCCTATTAAGTTTTATGAAAACATCAAAGAAAATATGATCATGCCTGTTATAATTCACTCCGAAAGCTCCCATCAGGAACAGGCTTTTTGGATTTATCGAAAATGGATTGTCGGGATGATTGAAAAATACACTCCGCACCTTTTAGAACGAGCCAAGGAAGTTGTCAGGAATGACAAAATAAAATTCAAGGAGGCTGCATAATGCCTATTCAATTTCCAAGACGCAGACCCCGAAGCAATGCGGTTGCAGGTGCCATAGTTTCTGGCTCTAATGCGGCCTTGAAGCTGTTTGAGTTAAAACAACGCGAAAGAATCAGTGGCGAGAAAACCGCAGTTTCAGAAACAAGGGCGCAGACCGAGCGCGTTCAGGGCGCTGCGAGAGTAGCTACCGGAAGAAAGCAAGCGACAACAGCAGCGGGACGGCTTGCAGAAACCAAATTGCATAATGTTGAAACTGAAAGGTTAGCTCGTCAGAAGTTTGAGGTTGAAAATGCCGACAGGCTACCTTTTACGACACAAAGAACCGAAAGGGTAAACCAGACCTTTGCCGCTATTGGAGTTGACACCCCTAAAGCTTTGACCAATATTTTAAATACCCACATAAAGGCCGGGGCAAATGCAGGGGCAGTTTATGATGATCTTTCTCAAGGAAACCGATGGGATGTAATTACCGAGGCAGGCGCTGATGATCTTCAAAAGCAATATGACAAGATGATTGACCCCAAAACCGGAACGCTTATTCCCGGATCTGACCAGGCGAATCAAATCCTTGGAATTATAGACGAACTAAGACAGGACGGCAGTTCAAAACGAATACTCAACATGCTTTTCTCTAATACAAGAGAGGCGAGGGCGGCAAGAACGGCAGAAAAAGCCGGATTCAGCGCACCGTTTACGGATGAATTTGGGAATAAAATACAAAGAAACTTAGAAACTGGACGATTAGTCAAGGCGCCCGGGCCAAGCAAAGGCATAAGGCTTAAAACTGACGCTGAAGGCAATGTAACCTTTGAAACCGGAGTTACAACAGGTGAAACCACGAAGACCGTCCAAACAGATATACAAAAAAAGTTGATTATCCAATCAGAAGGATTAGCACGGATTGACAGAATTATTCAGGAATTTAGGCCGGAATTTCAGCAGATTCCTACAAGGCTGGGCATAGAGTGGAGTGCATTAAAAGAAAAGCTTAATATCGGCAATGTGTCTGAAGAAGACAAACAAACCCTTCAGGAGTTTTCGGTCTATAAACAGGATGCGCTTGAAAATATAAATCTTTACATTAAAGAAATCACCGGCGCACAAATGAGCGAAAAAGAGGCTAAGAGACTAAAAAAGGCTCAGCCGGATCCAGGAGAAGGAATTTTTGGAGGAGACAGCCCGACAGAGTTTCAATCTAAACTTCTCAATACACACAAAAAGCTAAAAGCATCCATGGCAAGATACAATTTTTATTTACAGCAGGGAATGACGGAAGAATCTTTAAATGCCCTGATAGGGCGCAGGGGTGTTGTTTCGTTGGAAGATATGCCAAAACTTATAGATGCAGAAGGCGACAGGATTGAGCAAGAAGTCAAGGCGCAAAACCCAGGCATAACCATAGGTGACGTAACAGCCCAAGTTAAGGCCGAATTAGCAAACATCTTCGGGAGATAATTATGGGACAATGGTCAGATGAGTTTTTATCACCGGGCGGAAATCAACCAGAAAAGATAAGAACGGCCACAAAGTGGTCAGAGGATTTTCTTTCACCACAACCGGAAGTACAAAGAACTTTTACGCCTACCGAGGAAGTAAGCACGATTACGGGTCAACCTATAAAGGAATTTACACCCACAGGACAGGAGCCGACCGGGTTCGGAACATTAGTCAAGACAGGCTTTGTCGATGATCCGCAGACCAAAATAAACATATTTGCCAAAGCGAGAGGTATCAGTCCTGACAGATATAGTATAATTAACGGTGAAATCGTTTACAGGGGTGATGACAACAAGCTATATCCCGAAACTCAAGATACACCAGGAGCAAAGTTGAAGCGATTTGCAGGTGAAACCATTGCGCACACCCCCGGCATTGTGCTTGGAACTGTTGGAGCTATTGCAGGACCAGGGACAGCGGCACTTGGTGCAGCAGGCGGAGAAGGAATAAGGAAAAGCATCGGGGCAGCTTTTCTCAAAGAACCCCAAACCGTAAAGGGCAATATTGCAAGCATAGCAATAATGGGCGCTGTTGGTGGGATGTCTGAGGTCGGAGGAAGGCTTGTAACGAGAGCTATCAATAGAGTCGGCGCGATTCCCGGGGGGAAATTAGCGAAAGCAGCGGGGCCGTTTAGGGGTGACATTGACATTGCCAAAGTAACGCTCGTGAGAAAAACCGGCGAAAAGTTTGGAATTGACAGCTTGAGCGCAGCAGAGACATCGGCTAACAGGTCGCTGGTTAATTGGTATAATCTGCTTGGAGACTTAGACCCAACCGCCGAAGCTGTCCGGATAGATAGACTTAAAAGGGTCGGACAAATAGATAAAAGCGTAAGAGAAAGATTCTTGCCCGAAGTAATTAGTGCCAGCAAAAAAACACAACTTCAAACAAGTGAAGAGCTTGTTAAATTGGCAAAAGAATCTATACTAAAACCTATAAAAGTAAGGCGAGCAAAGGCAAGTCCCTTATACAAAAAAGCCTTTGAAAAAGCTCCACCCATTAACACAAAACCCATACAGGCAGGAATGAATGATATTTTTGCAGAAGCCCTTGAAGGGTCTGCCGAACAAAGAACCTTTCAGCGATTATCAAAAATGTTGCCTGAAGAAAAAGCATCTTTAAGGCAGATCGACAAGTTTAAAAAAGAAATTGATAAAATCCTTGGAGATCCAACAAAAGACCCGCTGTTTGCAGTTGACAAAGACATAAAGCGGCAACTGACAAAATTTAAACAAGCCATGCTGAAGCGGGTTGATGAGATTTCTCCTGAATATGCAAAAGCAAGACGGATATTTTCAGAGTTTTCCGAAGAAGTTGAAAGGCAAGGCAAAAAAACACTTTTAGGCAGAGTTTCAAAATTAGAGGGTGATCAGCAAGTCAAGGCGGCGCGCACGTTGTTTACTTCAGCAGATTCAACCGCAGAGACAGTACTCAAAGCAAAAAAACAAATGAACAATCCTGAAGTGTGGAATAAGGCTGTAAAAGACCATCTCCTTGCTGAATTTGACAAGATTTCCAATCTTGCAACTGATGACATTACAAATATCGGGGGAATGTTTCAAAAGAAAGTTTTTGGAACACCGCACAGGCGGAGCATCTTAAAGGCGGCGCTTGACAAAAGGCAATTTAAAGCACTTGAAAATTATATGGAAGTCTTAAGAAGAACCGGCTTGATTATGCGTAAAGAATCTGCTACCGCATCAAGGCAAGCCATGTTGAGCCAAGCCGAAGGTATTACGGGGAAAATTATCAGAGCAGAAACCAGGCCGCTTGTCACCAAAAAAAGGTTGATAGGTGATTTTATTCGGGCAAGAAATTCAGCGAGAAGTCTTAGAAAAATGCTTGAACAATTACAGTCAGAAAAAGCTATAATTCAGCTTGAAAAAATGGTACAACTTGATCCGAGAAACGAAAGATTTATACAACTATTTGTAACCTTTGCAGGAATAACCGCAGGAACAAGAGCAAAAACAAAAGGTGTAAGGTTGGTGAGGACAGCATTATTCAATCGAAACGCAAAACTTGAAAAGCCAGGCAAGATAAAGGGGCGTTAAAAATTGGGGGTTGTCCACAATCCAAGCTTAACGCCGAGCCATGAAAGCAGGGCAATAATGACACCAGAAACAAAACCCAGGGCAGCACCAAACGGAACGATGTATAAATATTCAGTAAATCCATAATTATATTTAATACAATGAGCAACGGCCATGAAAGTCACGATTACAGAAGAAAATACGACCATGCGTCTGTATTTTGAAGGAATTTTTTGAACTAACCCCATGAATTTTAAATATATCATGCTTGACAAAAATACAAGAACAAAAAGCCCGAGATAATGGGAGGATTGAGAAATGGGAGAAAGGTTATCAGCACTTATATTTAAAAACGGCCTTACAGTTCGAGAATTAAAGGAATTTATCAAGGATTGGCCCGAGATTGATAGTAACGGAAACCCGACAGAGGTTTGGGTTGAGATTGGGGAAGGAGTGTCAGCGCCCGCCTTAGAGGTGTGGCCGCTGAACTGTAAACGAGAAAAAGAAGGCGAATTTGCTGATATTTTGTTTGGGCCGGGGACGCATATATCCCCAGAGACTTACTAAAGGGCAAGAAAACCACCGGCCGCCTAACAAGAACAAAGCGCCCATCAATCGGAAGATTGCGGAGGCAGACGAGATGAAACAGATTTTTATCATATTCACAGTATTGATTTTTCTGTCTGGATGTACCATAAAGCGCACGATCACACTACCGGACAAGTCTGTTTATGTCGTAGATTCCCTGAAAGAAGATGTCGTTACTTTCGAGAAAAACAAAGACGGCATTAAAATCATAGTTGACGGAAAACCGGCACCTTCTTTGTTCGAGAAAGTAATGATGATGCTCTTTTATTCGATGCCTGATGTGGAGATAGCGAAATGACCGACCACGACCGAGAGCACGGCGCGATTGATACAAAGCTTGACACCATCGGCAATGATGTTGCTGAAATAAAGGATGCCTTAACTAAAAATGGTATACTTTCACAACTCGCTGTATTATCATGGAGCCAAAGAATCGTCTGGCCCATACTTTTATTTGTCGTGTACGGCTTTATTCGGATAGCTTTGAAATAATGGAAAAAGAGATTTTCAACATAATAAACTCGATTAAACCTCAATTGTTTTGGCTTGCTGCTGTAGCGACCGTTGTTTTCCTGTTTGCAATAATAGCCAAGGGCTTGCTTGAAAACGTGGCTCATTATTATTTATTTAAGTCGATCCCCGGCCTTGGCGAAAATGTCAAAGTCGAAGTGAGCGGTCATGCGGGGACAATATCCACGATTACAAAACGGCTGATACGAATTGACCTTGACGATGGCAATGAATTATTGATACCTATTATCCGATGGCGTTATCATAATTGGATTATCAGGAAAAACCATGTCAAAGTTTAAATACGGGAAAAAGTCAGAACTGATCCTGTCCGAAGTCCATTTTGAATTAGACCTCTTGGCCCGTGAAATGCTCGCAATGGAAATCATGGACATAGCAGCTATCTGTGGCAGAAGGGGCAAAATAGCGCAGGAACATGCTTTTGTTATGGGGCATAGCAAGGCAAGGTGGGGCGAGAGCAAGCATAACATGGCTGAGCCCGACCTGTCAGACGCCTTAGATTTAGCGCCTATTGTAAACGGCAAGATTCCCTGGCATGAAACCGACAAAGATTACGAGGCTTGGTATATCATGGGCGGCATCGCTATGGCCGTTGCAAAGAAATTGAGCCTTGAAATCAAATGGGGTTATTATTTTAAATTTGCAAAAGATTTAGGTCATTTTGAAAGGATTTAATGAACTTTAATTTTTACTGGAAATACATTGAACGGCCTAAAAGAATATTTGAGTCTTATATTAATCGGTTGCTTGGATGGGATAATCCCATTTTGATACAGCGCGAAGTTAATCAGCACCGAAACGAATTAGCAATCGAGCATTTTGCGGTTATCAGGCTTTTGGGGTGGACTGACCAATATGACGATGATTATTGCTGGGTTGTTCAAGACGGAAATGAGATAAAACTGCATTCCTGCTGTGGTGGTTTTATATGGCTGAAAAACAGACTGAACGGATTTAATTATTATCAAATGGTTGAATGGTGGAACTTAAACTGCTTGCCATTAGTTGATGCTTTAAAAATGGTAACCGCAAAAGGGATAAAATTAAAATGAAGGATGAGGTTAAACTAAGCAGCAAGGATCTCGAAACCCTGCGGGAACAAGCCTACGCCTTAGCCAAAATCATAAAGATTGTACATCCCTATCAAACAAAGGGGGAGTCTGTTGAGGATACAATCAAAAGGCTGTTTGAGGATGCAAGCCTTGTGCGTAAAACTAAAAAGGAGCAGCGAAAATGTTAAAAGAACTAATAGCGTTTTTTACAGGCTCATTGGCAGATGAAGTCACGGAAATAATCCTATTCGGATTCGCCCTTGTGTTAATAGGTGGTTTTGTATATGCTAAACAATACACTACGGCTGCAAATTTTGGCGGTGTTTGGTTCGGCTCTTTTGCAATGTATATAAAAGGTAAATAATGCAATGCCACGAATGCCCATATATTCGGGAGTGTCGAATAATCCAAGCCATACAAATCAAATGTCCTATTATGATTGATGTCGGTTTGGCTAAAATTGTGGGCGAAATCAAGAATTGCGATCCTGAAAACTGTAAAGGTAATTGTAAAAACAACGATAAAGAATAGGCTGGCCCCGAATCGTTCCGGCCATAAGCAAATATCCCTACCGGCAAGGGATTGCAAACGATTCACCTACCACCAGGGGTCAAAGGCTTGGGCGGCTTTTGGCCCCTCTTCTTTTCATTCATACCAAACCAAATCACTATTAATATATTTCATATACGATTACACTTGACATCTAATGTATATTAACTTAGATTAAGGTAAAATACAAAATCAAGGAGTCAAGATGAAAGAACAAATAACATTCGTAATTGATGAAACGTGGGCTGACAAGCTGCGGGAAATGGCAACCAAAGAAGATAGGTCGTTGTCAAACATGATTCGTGTCCTGCTTGAAGATGCAATAAAAAAACAAGTATCTTAAATGGGGGAAATCATGCCATCAAAAAGAAACCACGACATTAGAAATCAATTACAGGCCGCATTAAGTTTTTCCGAATTGCTCAAAATGGAATTGCCATACAACGAATATGTTGACGAGATTTTAAAGGCGGTCAATAAAACCATTGAATTGTTTACAGAGGAAAAATGAAAAAGAAACCACCAAAAACCATGTATTGTGAGCATTGGTGGAATTGTGACCGAGATGAAAACTGCAAAGCCGGAGAAGATTGCATCATGTTTAAATTCAATCCTGACTGTTTCAGCTCCGTTGTTAATTATGAATTGCCGGATCTTGAAAAAGAAATGGACAAAATATGGGAAGGAAAATGAAACACGAAGTCCGAAAAATATGCTCCGTCTGCAAAAAAGACCTGGGCGTATCTGATATTAAAATAAATACACCTGGACAGATAACGCATAGTCATTGCCCTGCCGATTCTGATTGCACCATAAATTATGTGAAAGAGCAGATGGCAGAAATTGAGGAAATGAGAAATGAAAACAGTAATTAAAAGACGGTATCTCAAAGGGCGGCTCTGGAAAATAACAGAGTCTTTAATCCCAACATATCAACGACCATTTAACAGTATCAAGGGATTTCGTTTCGTTAAGATTTATGAGAAACGAAGTGGCATCGGAGAACCGTTTAGCTTTGTTCGTGGTTCTCGTTCTGAGGGTGCGGTAGGAATAAAACTATGAGCCGAATAATCCTTGAATTTTTAGCCTTTGGCCTAATGACAATAATGTGGCTTTTTCTGGCTGTGATTGTGGGGCCATGATGCTATTTAACCGCGACAAAATAATTCTCGATTTATGCGGTGGTACAGGCGCATGGTCAAAGCCTTATGCCGATGCGGAGTATGATGTTAAGGTGATAACTTTGCCTGAGCAGAACGTGATTGATTATATCCCGCCTGAAAATGTTTACGGTATTCTCGCTGCGCCTGATTGCACAGAGTTTAGCCTTGCCCGAAATGCATGGCCTGATATTCCCCGCGATTTTCTCGCTGCGCTTCCCGCCGTGGATGCTTGTATTAGAAATGCGTGGAGATGCAAGCCGAAGTTTTGGGCATTAGAAAATCCAGTTTGCATGTTAAGCCGTTGGCTTGGAACTCCTGCCTATATTTTTGAGCCTTGGTGGTTTGGTGATCCATGGACTAAAAAAACAGCGTTATGGGGAGATTTCAAAAGTCCAAAGCAATTATATTTTGAATTTGAGGACTTGCCCGATAGTTCAGACAAGCCTAAATGGATTCGGCACGGAAGAAAGCTGCCCGGAATTGCATGTTTTACATCAGGCAATGAAAAAGAAAAACGTGCTATAACGCCGGCAGGATTCGCAAAGGCATTTTTTGAGGCTAATCCATAACAAAAAAAGGAGCAAAGCCCATGAAAAAGCACATGATTAATTTAGCGGCAATTGTATTTGTAGTTTCATTAACCTTTTTCGCCTGCGGAGGTAGTGGCGGTAGTGGAAGCGGCGGGATAGTAACTGGTGACGCAATCGCAGCCGGGGATTTATACCTGCTCTGGAATGCCATTGACGAAAATACATCGGACATAGCTGGCCTACAGGCAAGACAAGTTGAAATGTGGGAATACGGAGCGCCGGACGGCAGTAAAACTTATGAAACGACCGCAAGCCCGACTACTTTAACTGACGTTGTTACTGGGGGAGGAATCGAAACGTGGTTATTTAGCGACGGGTCCAGCGTTGAATATCTCTCGGAGGACAGCCCAGAGGGAACCATGATGACAGGGCGTAACGTTTACAATGCAGATGGTTCGCTCAAATACGAGCTAACCTACTCCCCTGCGGTATTGGGAATCAACAGGACAGCGCCCATAGCAATAAATACAATGTGGGGCAATGCCTATACGGTAACAAAAGCAGACGGATCTAAATGGGGGGATGAACTTAATATGTATGCCGTTATCGGGATCGAAGATGTTACCGTTCCTGCGGGTACGTTTGTGGATTGTGCAAAAGTTTTTGTAATTACCCAAAGCTATAAGCACGTTATCTATTTGGCCCCGGGTGTTGGCATGGTCAAGCGTGTTTCTGGCTCTGGTGAGGGTGTTATGGAGTTGAGTTCATAATAATTTTGGTGGGGATGAGGAATGTGGAAGCGACCTAAATGTCACGGCGCGTATGGGCGCGTGGCTTAGGTGCTACTCGCAACATGATGGATGTTGGTCACTGCTTGGCAATTATGACGTCTTAGCCAAGCACACAGAAAACATGCTCCTGCGTCCGGTGGCACAAGATCCGACCATTAGTTAATGCGCCGGCAGGTCGGACACGGAGTTAGATTTCCAATAGTCCCCACCAAATCTTTAACGTGAAAGGAAAACCATGTTTTACAAATTCAGAAAGTTTTATATCCCGCAAAGAATGGCCGGTGCAATCGAGCGATATATCAAAAAAGGAATTATGCCGGGACCGTTTTTAACAGCAGTATTAGAAAATAACCTGAAAGAAGCGGTCGGGCAAGCTGACGACGAGAACATCAACAATCTTCCTGCCTATACCGGATACCTTTATAATGAAGCTCCGGCTCCCTGTTATGGCAGTCCGAAAGCTGTAAGGGCATGGTGTGTAAAGGGCGGGATTGAAGGGGTGAAATAATGGACGGCAAAGAACTTTGGATCCGCCAAGATGAGCGCAATAAAATAATTGAAAAGTTAAGAAAAGAAGCGAG
>SDBU01000941.1_pt1 | contig 42561 bp, 46 predicted proteins | sample 2277071 | NCBI WGS metagenome assembly SDBU01 (sample SAMN10397929, study PRJNA504765) | marine sediment metagenome | isolation source: marine sediment core GS08_GC12, 126 cmbsf | place: Arctic Ocean: Gakkel Ridge, Loki's castle | collected 2008
ATATATCGCCCTGAAATGCTAATAACTATAAATCATGGGCTATATTTTTCAGGTTCCCGTTTAAACATGGCAGATCATCGGTGGGTTGGCTTAGCTGTACTAGATGCAGCTCGCGATGCTGGAAATCGCTGGATATTCCCTGAACTACTTGAGGATGGGCTGGAACCCTGGGGAAAAGTGGCAATGGTCTGTATAGGTGGATCACTAAACCCTACACACGCTGTAGATGTGACACAATTCATAGATAAGGGTGTTAACTCACTTAGACGACATGAGACTTATATTAAAAACTTGCAATCCGATTTTAATCCTGACGAATTCCTCCGAAATATGTCATCGGGGACCGGTGAACTTTTCGGGTGTAAATACGCAGTGAGTTTCGAAGTGATTTGGATATGAAGAAACTCTTTTTTTGGTGGCATTCTAATCCAGAAATTACACAAGAAGGAGCTCAATATGCATTTCTTTGAACTTATTAATACACGGCAGAGTATAAGATCATATAAACCTGATGACATTAGTGACATAGAGTTACAACAGATTCTTGAAGCTGCTCGTTTAGCACCGACGGCGTCTAACCGCCAACCATTCAAGTTAATTGTTATTCATTCATCTGGTAGGGAAATAGAGTTAAGACGTATTTATGACAGAGATTGGTTTGTGCAACCGCCCTTAGTAATCTGTATCTGCGGGACTCCTAATCAGGCTTGGGTTCGGAGGGATGGAAAGAACTATTGCGAAGTGGATGTTGCCATCACTATGGACCATCTGATACTAGCAGCTGCAGAATTAGGACTCGGCACTTGCTGGATTGCTGATTTCGACCTCAAGGCAACTCGAGAAGTATTAGGTCTTCCAGACGATGTTGTCCCAATGGTGGTTACTCCTCTTGGCTATCCAAACGACCAGCCTCGACAGAAAAAACGTAAAGATTTAAATGAACTAGTATCATACAACCAGTGGTAGCCCTCCATAAAGCCTCTTTTATTGTTGACTGAGTCATTTAAAGAGAATCTTTCTACACACCGAAAGATAAGATACGTTATTTTTACCTCAAAGCCCATTCACTAATAACTCGTTATTCATGATGACAGAGTCATTAGTGGTCTGTTAGGCATAGCCGCCAATAAGTCAACAACAGTTGTTAGATGTGTTAGCTTCGACAACAGAGAACAACAATCAACAACGGTTATTACACCTGCTAACTTCGACAACACCAACAACAGCCTGTTGATGTGTTGTTGGTCAGGCACAACAAACAACGGTTTGGCCAACAGTTGTTGTGCGTGTGTTAACAACATGTTGTCGTCATAACTCAACTGTAATATAGGCTAAAAAGTCTCTGTTGTCACAACACGTTGACGGTTCGTTGTCAGCCCGTTAATTAACAGGGTTTTGACAATCTGTTAGAACGTTGCTGAAAAAATAATAAATATTATCTAATAATAATTTATCCAGAATTATGATATGATTCGAACGGAAGAAAATGAGTGAACAGGAAAAAGAACTGACGAACGATATCGTTGAACCTGTTTATAACATTATTGGGAAAGGCTATACCAAATACCGACAAGCCGATACTAGAATTGTGGATTTATTACATTCCTTGTTGAATCTGCCAAGTCGTTCCATTATTGCTGCTATTGGTGCTGGAACAGGCAATTACAGTTTAGCTTTAGCCAATAAAGGTTACATAGTTAAAGTGATTGAGCCATCAGAGGTCATGCGGAGGTAATCCTTTGAGACTAACAAAGTTGAATGGGTGGCAACGAAGCCAACTTCGCAATGATACTATATTTCTGAAGTTCGTTCCGAAATAACTATCGAGGAGACAATATATGAAATATCGTACACTGGGTAGAACGGGGCTCCGGGTTTCTGAGATTACCTTCGGGTGTGGAAACGTTGGCGGATTGATGGTCCGCGGAAGCCAGCAAGAGCAGTTGGATGCTGTCAACTATGCTTTAAAGCTGGGCATTAATTACTTCGACACTGCTCCAGCTTATGGCAAAGGTATATCGGAAACTAACTTGGGCAAAGTGCTGAGGCAAATCCAGCCTGATGTAATGGTAGCTACCAAGGTAGGTATCAGCAGTGAGAACCTGAAGGATCTAAGAGGTACCGTACAATCTTCTCTGGAAACTAGTCTAAGCCGTCTTGGACGGGAATATGTTGATGTACTGCAGCTTCATACACCGATATCGCTGGAACCTGGCGGAACGGACCAGCATTGGAGCGTAAGTCTTAGCGACGTGCTGGGTACGAATGGTATTTCTGAAGCATTCGACTCAGTTCGTTCCCAAGGGCTGGTACGCTTTACTGGCTTTACCGGCCTTGGTGAGGCTGATGCCCTCCAGCAGGTAGTAAATAGCAACCGTTTCGACCTTGTGCAATCCTATTATAATTTATTAAATCCCAGTGCCGGGTTAGCTGTACCATCTGGATTTACCGGGCATAACTTTCGCCAGCTTATTAAGCTGGCGATGATACAAAATATGGGTGTTGTCATAATAAGGGTAATGGCCGGGGGTGCATTGGGAGGTAAAGCCGCACGCACCGGATACGCCTCATCTACTGTCGGTGGAGCAATAATCCCCGGGGCTGAGTACGAAGTTGACGAAGCTCGTGCTGGGAAGCTCGACTTTATATTGACCGACGACGTGACTAGCCTACCTCAAACCGCGATTAGATTTGCTCTAATGCACCAGGGAGTGTCTACGGTGCTGGTGGGATTCTCCAACATCGGACAGATAGAGGAAGCTGTTGGCTGTTCTGGCAAAGAACCGATAGACAAATCGGTCGTGGATCGTTTGATGGATCTGTGGTCGACTGATTTTAATATGATAAATCCATAGGCCTATCTTCGATTATTAAGTAGGACACTTAACTATACATAAAAAACGGCATAAGGCACTATAGAAATTAATTGACCCAAATAACTGGTACATGGAGGTGTATGTAATGACTATCCAAGTGGTTGGGATTCTAAGTCCAGGAGATATGGGACATGCAGTAGGCCGTGTTCTTATAGAACATGGGATGAAGGTACTTACCTGTCTGGAAGGACGTAGCAAAAGGACATGCGAACTTGCTGAAAAGACCGGTATTGAGTCAGTACCAACGTATGGACAACTTGTGTGTGATACGGATATAATTCTTTCAATTTTGGTACCTGCTGAAGCCAAGAACGCTGCCATGATTATATCACAGGCTTTAGAGGAGACTGGAGAGCAAATTACATATGTAGATTGCAATGCCATTGCTCCGGCTACGGTGAGGGAAATTGGAGAAATAATGTCGAAGGCGGGAAGTCGATTCATAGACGCAGGAATAATCGGTGGTCCACCCTCTCCAAGGAGCTTTACACGTTTTTACGCTTCAGGAACAGATACTGAAGAATTCGAACAGCTGAGTAAATACGGATTGAATATACGAGTAGTCGGAAAGGAGATTGGCCAGGCATCCGGGCTTAAGATGGTCTATGCCGCTCTGACCAAGGGAACCTCTGCCCTTTCTATTGAGCTATTGGTTGCTGCCTGGCGGATGGGACTCTATGAGGCACTTATAGGAGAGTGGCAGTTAAGTCAGAAAGATAGGTATGATTCATTAAGCCGGTCGCTACAAAGTGTTCCCAGTAAGTCAAGACGCTGGGTTGGTGAAATGGAGGAGATTGCTAAGACTTTCGGAAGTCTGGGGCTAACACCGAGAATACTCGAAGGAGCGGCTGAAGTCTACAGATTTGTCGGTAAGAATCCAATTGCTGATGAAACACCAGAGATAATCGATAGGAATCGAACATTGGAACAGCTTATCCAGATTCTGGCAGAAGGTGAGATGTAACATAAAGAAATCGACTTGCTTCGATCATAATAACAGGATTAATATTCATTAAGGATAGCCAACATTCTTAGAATTGAGAATAAAGTGAGAAATGATTCAGACAACGATTTGGCTTGTTACGAGGCAACAACAAGATGATTTGTATAACACAACATTCTGGTTAATTGTTGAGAGTAAACAAAAACCGATCTTTGGGCTTCAAGAGGGATACAGACAATGACGCGCCAATGTTCTTTGACATAGTATCTAGACAAGATTGCGAATTCGTTTGTTTGATATGGCCACAAACACCGCAAAGCTAAGTGTGACTAAACCGCCGATAGTCACAACCAGGGGCACTTCGAGAACGCTGGCAAGCGCTCCGGCTTGCATTCCTCCTAGGGGCATCAGGCTCCAGGTAAGGCTGTATATTCCCATCACGCGACCTCGTATTTCATCAGGCACAAGAGACTGGAGTAAAGTCAATACGTTTGTCATATAAATGGAGTTAAAGAAACCTGTCAGAGCAATCAGAGCGAGAGATGCGGAATACCATCTTGATAAGGAGAAGACTATCAGTAGCAGGCAAAACAAGATGTTACCAGTAAGAAGTACCCTACCCCGGTATCCACGGTCTGCCACAGACGCTACAGTCAGTACACCGCAGATTGCCCCTGTGCCGAAAGCGGTCATCAGAAAGCCATAACCTGAGGGGCCGGCAGACAGGATGTCTTTCGCAAAAACCGGTAATAGATAAACAAACGACATACCGAAAATGCTGTTGAGGAAAGTAATAGTTATGAGGTAAAGAAAGATTTTGTTACTCAGAACGTATCTCCATCCTTCCTTAAACGCTGATAGCACACTTGACCGTACCGAAGGTACTACAAATTTGCCCACACTAAGACGTGTTAGCGATAGCACCATTACCCCATAGGCACCAGAAGTAATGTAGAAGCATATTGCCGGACCAACGAAGGCAATGAGCACTCCGGCAAGGGCAGGCCCAACGGCCCGAGTAGTGGACCACACACTCGAAGAAAGCGCTACAGCGTTGGGCAAATCTTTACGGTCGTCAATGAGATGGGGGATGAGTGCTTGGCGCGCAGGGTTATCAAATGCCGACGTTGCACCAGTGAGGGCAGCTATTACCAGCACGTGCCACACACTGACCAAATGAGTAACTGTAAGGGTAGCAAGTATGAGCGCTAGAATAGCCATTATAGACTGGGTAAAGATAATCAATCTGCGCTTGTCCACTCTGTCGGCGAGAACGCCGCCAAACAGAGAAAAGCAGATAGCTGCGGCTCCGTTGGCTCCACCAACTGCTCCCAGATAAAGCGTGGAGCCGGTTAGCTCATAGACCAGCCAAAGCTGGGTAAAAGTCAGAAATTGCCACCCCATAATGGCCACGAGTAATCCAATCCAGTAAAGGCGGAAGTTTCTGTACCTTAGAGCTCTTAGAGTGCTTATTCTATCTAACAAGCCCAACAGACTTGCTCTCCTCTTACCTCTATCAGGCCAGTCTTACGGGGTTCTCTCATTCCGGCATCTTTCATCTCGAAATCGGTTTATCTCATGGTCGTGTGCCTTGACGCGAGTCTATCGTCACGTGATGTGTTGGAATAAAGAGTTACTCTTAGCAGGAAATTAGGCGCAATGAGTCGATTCATCCAGATTACTACGAAATGTGCCTTCCAATTATTGTATTCTCAAGCTGTGAAGCCGATGGACGGTTTCTGGTTAGGTTTGTAGCACGGTGTTATTTCAATGGTTACCTTTATTATTTCGCTGTTTTCAGATAATGTCAACGTCTATAAGGTGCATAACAGCGGTAACTGGTACGACTTCGGTTTCATGCTCGGTGTCAGCCTTATCTTCGGCGGTGCGGCGTGCTGGGCGAAGCGGAAGTCTAAATAAGCCCCATCATTATTCTCATCGCTTTAACATCAATCTCACCAGACTTCATTCACAAGTATTAAACGCAAACCGAAGTAAAAGTTAGTCATCGCATGGGGCTGGAATTTAGCTGAACAATCCATCTTTTTGTGCATTTCAATCACAGTACAAGATAAGATACGTTATTTTTAACTTAAAGTCCATTATTGATAACGGTATTACTCGTAAATAGTAACAGGTGATAACGCTTATTACCTATGAAAGCTCTAACAAACGATAAAAACCCAGCGAAAAGTGGGCAAAAACCGTTATTAAACGAAACCGCCCATGAGTAACAGACTTGACGATAACAGAGAAAACTCCCACAAATTAGCTACGATTTTTATTTTATATATTTGTTATAAATTTAAATGGGGCTAGTAATAGATTTGTCATATTCTTAGATATTGATAGATTTATTCTCTTCGAACAATTACTCTATAAGTCAAAGGTCGTTGATTCGAACACAACTCTCCTACCAAGTAATTAAGGGACACAGATTTTAGTTCTGTATTCTTTTATTTATAAAATGTTTTTGGGTATAATTACCTAGATTTCTAATTAAGAGGTGTTGCAATGGAAGGTCTTGAAGATGAAATGAAACCAAAGATTGCGCTAACCAAAGGTCACAGTAGACAACAGAATATTAATAGATCTTTACGGCTAATTGGAGATGAAATTTACCTTAATGGTAAAAAGAGCCTGTTTATCAAAGTTAACTTCGTCTCAACACAAAATCAACTGGCTGCAACCCATGTTGATGCACTACGTCCTTTACTTCAATTTCTAAGAGAACGCTATGACGGTAAAATTACCATTGGAGAATCAACACTCGGTTCGGCTGATGTGGGATTTAAAAAGTTTGGATATCTGGACTTGATCGAGGAGTTTGGAGTGAATCTGGTTGACCTTAATAAAGGTGAATGGGAAATTATTGAATTGTACGATTCGGCACTGCATCCCATGAAATTACATTTTGCACGGCAGTTAATTGAAAGTGATTATCGTATCGTCATTGGGCCGGCTAAAACACATGATACCGTTGTAGTCACATTATCTATCAAGAATCTAGCTATGGGGGGATTAAGCTTCACTCATGGAGATAAACAGCGCATGCACCAAGGGTATCCTGCACATAATTTAAATCTGTATCTTTTAGCTGCAGCGTACCCTCCACATCTTAGTATAATTGACGGTTTCATCGGTATGGAGGGTGATGGTCCAGTATCTGGAGATCCAGTAGAGTGGGGAGTTACGGTCGCCAGCTGTGATTCGATCGCTGCTGATTGCCTAACAGCAAATCTGATGGGTTTTGAAATCTCAAACATAGGCTATTTATGGTATTGCCAGAGAAAAGGACTCGGTGTTAGTGATATGCGTGATATGTATATTTTAGGAGAAGACCCAAAGGATTGTTATCATGGATTTCAACCTCATTCAACTTATGAAGAGCAGAAGCACTGGCGTGACGAGCAGATTAGTAAAATATTGAAGATTTGATAGAGTATTTTTATATACATCTACCTAATAACCCAAAGGTCATTGGTTAGAACTTAACCTTGACAGTTAAGGGATCAAACATAGAAATTTGGAGGGATTATGGATACGGAAAAATGTTCCTTTCTTCCTCTTAAACCTAAACCTTCGAGTGTTTCCTTGACACTGTTTTTTATCAACTGTTTAGTTTCATCCTTCTGCCGTTTGCCCTCTTGTTCACTTATTATGCGCATACCCCTCACCACGATAACTATTGAAAATACCAATGCTACTATTATCACTAGATATGGTATGTAAGTTAATACAGTCCAATTTTTAGCGATAGTTATACCTGTCATACCGATTGCTGTTATTAGTACCGACAATAATATCAATAGAATATCCCTACGTTCACGCATCATTTTAATGAACCACCTAGCCCATCGGTTAAGAGTATTATACCCACATTTACCTATATACATAAAGTCCCCATTTTCGTTATAATAGCCTTACTCTTATTTTTGAAAGGAGAAATGAATATGACTGTTGGGCTTACATTTAGACAGTTGTTGACTGCCTTCTTTGAATCATTGAATGAGAGGAGCAATAAGTTTGATAGGGAGATACTGACGGCAGAGGTGGGATTAAACCCAATCACAAAGCAATACTTAAATATGTATCCAGAACTTACTGATACACAAGCCCGTGCATATGTCATACACTTACAAGCGATATTAAATACTATTGTTCTAAATAATGAAGCAATAGCCAAATTGCTACCTCCACTGAAGGAATAACCCGTGCCATTTCAATAACTAATGTATGGTGTTTTGCCATTTGCGTGAGGATAAAGATAACATCTTCATGAGATGATGAATTTCTAGGAGAGAGCATTTAAGCACCTCCTAACTCTGAGGCTATACGTGGGGTTAGGGGATACTTGCCTAATATATATTTATGTATAGTGAAAAGGTGATAAATTATCTGAAGGTAAGACCTGACCTAGGAACAACCTTACCAGATAGACAAATATAAGGGAGGAATTGTAACCATGAAAAAATTGATCAATGACCCTTACCAAGTAGTAGATGAAACCATATCTGGCATCCTTAAAGCCTACCCTTATCATCTGCGTATGACCCGAGAGAGCCCACGAGCCCTTGTTCGAGCCGATGCCCCTATTACGGGAAAGGTAGGTATCTGTACCGGCGGCGGCTCAGGCCATATACCAGTCTTTCTTGGTTATGTTGGCCCGGGATTGCTCGATGGCGTTTCCATAGGCAACGTATTTTCCTCACCCAGCGCTGAGGATATGCTAGCCGCCACTAAAGAAGTAAATGGTGGCTCTGGTGTTCTTTACATCTTTGGCAACTATAGTGGTGACGTGATGAATTTTGAGATGGCGGCAGAACTGGCTGAGATGGAGAATATTCAAGTACTAATGAGTATCGTTAAGGATGATGTCGCTTCTGCCCCTCGATTGGAGATGACTCGCCGCCGTGGTATAGCAGGTTTATATTTCGCCTACAAAATCGCAGGGGCTAAGGCTGATACTATGGCCACTCTGGAAGATATCAAAGCAGTCGCTGATCAGGTTATTGAGGAGACATGCACCATAGGGTTAGCTTTAGCTCCTTGTATCATCCCCGCAGCAGGCAAGCCTACCTTCACCATTGCCGAAGACGAAATGGAGATAGGCATGGGCATTCATGGAGAGCCAGGGATTGAACGCACCAAACTTAAAAAAGCTGACGAGGTAGCCGTCATTATGGCTGAGAAAGTAATTAACGACCTTCCCTTTAAATCAGGAAATGAGGTAGCAGTACTAGTGAATGGACTCGGTGCCACTCCACCCGAGGAGCTTTTCATTATTTACAACAAGATTCATGATGTTCTGAAAGACTATGGCCTAATCATATACAAGACCTTCGTTGGTGAATATGCCACATCCATGGAGATGGCCGGCGTCTCACTAACCCTGCTCAAGCTCAACGATGAATTTAAAACATTGCTGGATGCGCCAGCTTTCTCACCGTTCCTATTGCAGTGGAGGCAGCCGTGACTCAGCTTATGTTTAACGTCGCAAGTATAGTTTCTATACTGAAACAAGTAACCTCCGATATGGAGGGTCATACTGAGGAACTTCGGGAACTGGATGCCATCCTTGGTGACGGCGATCTGGGAATCACTATGGCGCTCGCGAATAAGGCTCTCAGCGAGTATTTAACCTCTACGGATGAAGAGGACATCGGCCAGTTGTTAATAAAATGCGGCATTCACATTAACAAAGCGTCTCCGTCTACCTTCGGCACTCTGTTGGCTTCAGCCTTTATGTGGGCAGGCAAAACATCCCAAGGAAGAAAGGAAATCGACATCGGAGATTTGGTGCTCATAGGAACAGGTGCTATTGAAGGTATCAAGAGAAGGGGTAAGGCAGAGGTTGGTGAGAAGACCATGCTTGATTCTCTGGTTCCAGCAGTTGAGACTTTTAATCGGGAATTCGCTGATGGTGATGACCCTGAAGCCGCTGCTAAAGCAGCAGTTAAAGCTGCTGAGGTAGGTATGAAGGCGACCACTGACATGAGGGCCAAGCATAGCCGGGCTAGCTGGCGCCAAGAGGATAGTATCGGTGTACAGGATGCCGGCGCTACTGCTATGTACTACATGATTGAGGCCTTTGCCAGGTATTTCATCTCATATACAAGAAATCATAGTTTGAATTGAGATATGCCGGGTCAGGTCTTGCTAATTCTTTGCTATCCCGAAAATTTATCTTTCCTCGGCACTCCCATTTCTTTGCTTCATCCCCTGGCTTCGTAATATTCTTTTCGCGATTATATACTTGACGCAGGGTTACCTAGATTCACTTGCATAAAGAACCCCGAAAACACACACTGGATTTTAGGCTGGATGACAGGTATAGACACCGACCTTGTGTGTGTTTTACCTAATGTCAAAACAAGGGGAATGGAACACTATGCCCTAAGTCCTGTTTGCTCAAACAGAGTCTTTGCCCTTATTGCTTTCTTGGCAAAACGTCTTCTTTTACTAATTGACCAAAATGCGAGGGGGTTATAGTGTTGCTTTGTGGCACGGATTCCAGCAAAGGATTTCGCAATTGGAAAGCGTATTGCCCCCAAAACTGCTTATATGGTGAGCCTCCCATCCATAGTCGCTGTCTCTCCCGCGAGAACTCTTTAGCAGAGTCTTGTTGCACCTCCCCTTGTGCTCGTGTGTGGTTCGTGTGCACTCACATGTTTCGCCAGACCTTGTCCATGCTTGGTCAACAACACTCTCCGGGAAATCACCAGCCATTTTACACCTCCTTGGGTATAAGGGAATTATATTGTAGCACTTATTTGGGGGATGTCAAGTTATATGTTAAGTGATAGAATAGGGGTATGGGAAGAACCTTTATATATTGGTGGAAACACTTCATTTGGCGTCCACTGGATGTCGCCGATAGAATACTTGTTTTGGTCGGTGCGATTTCTGGATATCTCCAACGAGGAGATGATGCTGTGTTTATAGATTTGGCTTGGCAAATACCAGCAGGAGCGGTTGCCGTTTTCCTTATATGGCGCTTTATGCAATTGCCATTGAGAATCATAGATAGTATTCGGCGAGAGCGTAAAGGCGAATATCCCCTCACACTAGAGGGTATTAGTCAACAAATTCAGAAGATTGAAGACACTCTTGGAAAGCTCCAAGAAAGGATTGAGCCACAAAGCACATTTGACAGCGAAGGTGTCAAAGATAAAATATTTTTAGACTATAAGACCTTTGATGACTCCAATATAGGTGGTATCACAAGGACTGTTGTTTTTATCTTTGAGGTTACAAATGCGTCTCCTGTATGGATTAACACTACAGGTAATGTGAAGGGTGACTTATTTACTGCAGGTTGTAGATTGTTTGGTGTTCATTGGCAAGTTATTTGTAATGAGCTAGAACCAGGTAAGAAAGGAAACTTGAAAATAAGATTCCCCGTGTCTGAAAGATTTGCTAAAACGTTAGCATTTCTACCGAAAAATGAGTCTTTCTCTGCTGAGTTTTCAGACATGCTTGTTGAATTTGAGGCTAGGGATAATCACCAAAAATGCACCTTAGGGTATATACCTATAGGCGAAAGATATGATATCCCCATTATAGACCATATGGCGTTTCAAAAGCTACGGAACATTGTAAAGTGGGAAGAAGGGCTAGGCGAAGATGGTCGAATCACAAAGTGAGTTTTTTGTATTCTAAACTAGGAGACTCTGACATGATAGTAAAGCCTGCTCAAGTAATAGTGTTTACCCCACATCCAGATGATGCTGAATCTCGTATGGCTGGTACTGTAGCTCGCTGGACACGTGAAGGGAAGGACGTTATATATGTAGTGTGCACTAATGGTGATAAGGGCACTAGTGACCGCAATATGAAACCAGAGGAACTGGCCAGTATCCGAGAACAGGAGCAACTAGCTGCAGCCGAAATATTAGGAGTGAGAGAGGTCGTATTCCTACGCCATCCAGACCAGACCTTAGAGGATACGCCCGAGTTCAGAAAAGAAATCGTCCGATTAATAAGGACGTATAAACCTGATTTGGCAGTTACCGTTGACCTCCACCGGGGATATCTTGACCATAGCGACCATCGAATGACAGCAAGAGTTACGCTGGATGCCGTCTTCCCTTACGCTGGAAGCGCCTATTCGTATCCTGATTTACTAGAACAGGGGCTGAAGGCTCATCGGGTTAAAGAGGTACTACTCTGTGGCACGGGAGACCCCAATTATTACATTGATATCACTGACACTATTGATGTTAAAATCTCTGCTTTACATTGCCATAAAAGTCAAGTGGGTGATAGGCCTGAGATAGCAGAATGGATAACACGTATGGCTAAGATGTCAGCCGAAGGGCAAGATTATGAATTCGCTGAGGCTTTTCACAGGGAAGAGATTAGGTGGTAGCTCATTCGTTTTCCCTCACGCCTTTAACTCTCTACCCTTCCAGCAGCACTCACAGATGGGTTTGGTAATCCACTCAGTGCGGAAACCCCTGAGAGTTAGCTGATAGTATTCCTCACCTGGCTCAATCAGGCAGCCACAGTCATAACAATCGTGCTCAACCCTGGTCTTTCTTTTGACAACATGTCCGGTGACACCGATCTTCCTGCTGGCTTCAGCGATAGGGATACCCTGGTTAATGTGGCTCTCGACTTCCCTCAGCTTGTTCAGGACATGGTCACAACCACCGAATTCTATTTCCATTCCACGTTCAGGTGTGACTGTGTCACTTACTATATGAAGCATTGAACACTACATTAAAGGAGGGCAAAATGGGTAGGACTTCAATAGCAAAACAAAGGAAAATTAAACGGTTCAGGAGCCGGGGTCACACACACCAAGAGATCGCAAAAAACTGAAGTTAACTGTAAGAACGGTCAAAAAATACGATCCTTTAAGGGACAAGCGGGTTGGGCCTACTGCGGAGCAACTTGAGTTTCTAGAAGCTTGCAGAGGCCTGGTAGCTATTGGTCTCGCTGAAGAGAGTGATGAAAAGTTTCGCATCAGTCCCTTGGGAAAGAGACTCTGTACAAGATGGGAAGAATTGGAAGCTGTGTCTATCCTCAGGTTTATGATGAATGCGCGTAGACCAGTAGCAGAGGAAGAAATATCCAGACATCTCGACAGAATATCTGACAGGTTATTTAACCAAGCACTTGACGAAGTAAAAAGACGATACAGCTGAAGATTTGGTGTTACTCTCAGCTCTGATGGCCTTGCTTATCCGTGAATATGCCAGTAATTGGCCTTGTTGTTACTTATTCAAGAACTTCAACGTCTGTTCTTCATTGCCAGATTCTTCTGGGATGTATGTGTGATGGCAGATTACTAACTTCAGTGATCCCGCGAGAATTGAACAACCGCTAAATAGTGCAGTTAGGGTAAGTATTCAAGCTTTTTTGCAGTGAGTAACACTCTTGGCCGTTACTGAGCTTGGGTACGTATGCCGTTTACTTTTAATCAGGGTGTCACAGGTTCGAGATCTGTACGGTTAACAAAGCTAGATAAACCGTTCCTTTTTACTACTTCTCTGCAAAAGGGCTATACCTTGTTTATATTTGAAAAGGATCATATAATCGCTATACTCAAAAAGACTACTTAAAATCACCAAATCAAAGTAAATTAGGATGAATACTTATGAACTCGATTGTATACACAAAATACAGACCACCAGATGTTCTTCAGTTCAAAAAAAAGAGGTAGCAAAACCTAAAAGTAATGGAAGGACACGACCCGGATGAGGTATCCAATTTAGATTAATATCTGTATGCAAAAGGAGCAGTGATGTGTGAGGTAATTGGAATGTTGCAGAAGATCGGAGGCGACGCTGAAGTTATCTTCAGATATATTGAAGATCTGATACGGACTCCATCTCCCACAGGTTATACTGACCTTTTCGCGGAGCGTATCATTAATTATGCCCAATCGCATGATATCCCTTTTGAAAGAACAAGAAAGGGAGCAGTGTTTCTGAAACTGGAAAGCGAAAGCGCTGAGTCCAGTGTGATGTTTGCCGCTCATGGCGATACACTGGGGTGTATGGTAAAAGAGACTAAACTGGACGGCCTTGTTGTTACCCTGTTGGTGGTTTACCTGCTATCTATGCAATTGGGGATTACTGCAACATTCATGCCAGTGATGGGAATATATACACAGGGACTATACTGCCAAACAATCCTTCCAAACATACTAACGACAGTATCGAAAAGATAGTGCCCGATTTTACTAAGAGTTTTGTACGTGTTGATCTTAGTTTTGACAAAAGTCAAAAACTCGAAGATAAGATACAAGTCGGAGATTTTATTTCCTTGGATCCACACTTCCAATACAAAGACGGCTTTATAAAATCACGATTTCTCGATGACAAGGCATTTTGCGGCATCTTCCTGTATATGGCTGGTATTCTAAGAAGAATAAACCTGTCCAAGAATGTGTACCTATTCTTCAATACTACGGAAGAGACTTCACAAGGCATTGCCGGGTTTCCCCAGGTAGATGACATCATTATTGTTGACATGGGCGTAATTGGCGACGGGTGCGCCGGAGATGAGCGACACGTTTCAATATGTGCCAAAGATAGACAAGGCCCTTATAATGGTGAACTTACCCGAAGGCTCATAGAATTGAGTAAGGCAAATAATTTAGCGTACAAAGTGGATGTCTTTCCTTTTTATAGTTCTGATGGAACAGGAATCCTCCAGGCATGTAAAGATGCCAGAGTTGCGTTGATCGGACAAGGAGTTTCTACCTCTCATGGCTATGAAAGGACACACATCGACGCTATAATAAACACCGCAAAATTGATGTACCTATTTACGACAGATCAAATATCAGATTAACTATTTTCTCAGAATGTTGATCTGCCCCCAAAAAGGAGTTCAGGTATAGTGTTAGTATAGAAGGCCATGGGCTTGGTTCCTTTTTTGGGGCCAATAATAAGGTTCCTTTTTTGTATTGACAAACCCTCAACAGAGGATTAAACTCAAAGTCCCAACATAACAAATAACCTTAACCATCTCCGCCTTCTAGCTGGAGGTGAATGTGATAACTCAGGGAACAAAATAGGGTGCGCTAATTTTTATGCCTGCCGTCTAGGCGTGGTTTTCCAACGGAATAAACGAATACTAATTGGACAGCTTGCCAGGCAAGAATGGGTCGAAACATATCTAGGCATGAAATATCCGCAGCGGAGATAGAAATCTCGGCAGTGTATCATTACTTTTGAGTTACTTGACAAGCAGGATTGCAGGGTAATAGAATCAACCCTGGGGAGATTACGCATTAAGGAGGTGCCTATGATTTGAGAGCAGAAATTGCAAGTCATATGGTACATCAATGATTGTGGGAGACGCTATTAAAAGGAGGTATGACATGTCATTAGAGGAGAATATAAGGATAGCTAACCGTTATCATCAGGAGGTCATTCAGAACCTCAATTTCGATGTAGCAGATGAGATCATCGCTCCGGACTGCGTGTTCCACGGGCCCAATCGTGATGCCAGATTTAGTGTTCGGGGTCCGGCCCAAGCCAAAAGAATAGCCTGTACCGATGCCGATTATTATATGAATGGCTTCAAATTTATACATGAGCCGGTTATCGCTGAAGGGAACCTCATCGCATTCATCTGGCGTGTGGAAGGTCAGACGAGAACGGGTATACCCCTTAGTGGCGGCGGAGTTGACATTATTCGGATGGAGAATGGAAAAGTTGCTGAAGTCTGGTTTGCATCAGCTCCTCCCTTTGCACAGCTGCTTGCACTCATTGGAATGGGGACGTCACCGTTATTACAAGGCTGGACATGGTAGGTAATAGCTAGACTCTTTGGAGATACTATCGTGGAAACTGCGATACAATAGAAGAAATATATAAGGAGGTGTATCGTGTCGTTAGAAGAAAATAAGAGGTTAGCTGATAGTTTTCATTTGGAGGTCATGGAGAAGCTCAACTTGGCTCTGGCAGATAAGATTTTCACTCCGGATTGTGTGTTCCATATAGCTCCGCTCGATGCCAGGTGGAGCGTTCGTGGTCCAGAGACAGCAAAAAGACTTGCCTGTAGTGCTCGTGAAGGCTACAAAGATGCCTACAAATTTGTACATAGTGACCACGTCGCTCAGGGGAACGGCGTTGCCTACCGATGGAAAGTACTTAGTACTGCTACGAAAGAGCAGCCAATACTGAGCGAAGGAGTTGACTATATCGTAATCGATAACGGCATGATCGCTGCTGTCTGGAGTTCGTCTGGTGACCCGTTGTCACCAACGGCACGAAGTGATGGCTGGCAATACTAGCCGACCGTAGCCTGCTTTATCTATAATCATGCCAGACCCCGCTCCACTGTCGGTAATTACACGAGTCACTGCTGGAATCGTCTCGGCTACGGCGTCAGCTGTAATGCTGGATTTTGAACAACCTACTGTTCCAACCAGAAGGCTGAGAAGCGCTATACTAATGAAAAGTAGTTTCCAGCCAGGAACTTTTATTTTGTTATTGTCCTTGAATAGCTTTGGGAGTACAATTATAGAAGAGTAGTTATCAAGTGTCAAATATGATGAATTACAGATATAGAGAAATTTATTGAGCCTAAGTTACCGCAATCCATAGCCCGCAATGGTCTCCAAGAACTAGATGCTTTGGAAGCCCGCTTATCCGCTCTCGAAACAAAATAAACCACGCTCTAAACTAAGGGAGCTAAGTTTTAGGAACGAGGTCAATAGCTAATTTACCACCCTCGCTATAGTTTTCTGTTTTGAACTCTTCTATCCAAACATTCACGACCTCAGGTTTCACTTTAAAGTTCTTACTGACTGCATCAGTGATATCTTTCACAAGTCCCTTCTTTTGTTCAACAGTTCTGCCCTCAAAGGCTCTAACAACAACGGTTGGCATACATTCACCTCCTACATATTTAGCCCCCAAATAGGTGCTCAGTATGATTATACAACTTATAGTATTGTTTTTCACTACACAAAGTTGACTCCGATGGCCACTAGTATTGAAATCAACATATTGCCTTCTTCAAATGAATCGCCGTACCCCAGACAGAAGCAAGTTAAGCTAATGTTAAGCCTCAAACACACGATAGAGCTTCAACCTATCCTCAAACTTCACTTACCTAGTGTAGCGTTCTATCTTGTGAGCGGGTGCTCTCTTTTCCTATTTGTCCATTGCTCCAGTCTCAGGCAAAGGCAAATAACCAATATAATAACTACCCCACGTTATGCTGACTATTGAAGCTCAACGTAGGGTAGAACATAGGCTATATAGTAGCGTGAGCCTCGGTTCGCCGTTCAGTTTGGAACTTTGGCACCTGAATGTTGAATGACGTGGTAGAATATATTATGGAAAATTTAGTAAGAGTGTACGATTATGCTTGATACGATAGGTAGTAAAATAGCGAAGTTGTTAATTTTCCTGGTCGTCTTAGGTCTCGTGATAACACTTGTTCAGTTCATGACAGGTTCTATTGACATATCCGCAGCTTTTGAAAAGATAATTCTCCAATACATTCCTATAGAAGTAAACATTATTAAGATATTTGCCTCAGTTCCTATTATCCTGTTGTTGGTACTCTTTTTCTTTATGAGATACATTAAGCCTCATCTTTAGAAGCATAAAATCAACTACTAGTGCAGCGTACCACTTTGCTTAATGTCCTAGACAATTAAAGAAGGACAAGAATCACACATTTTTTACGCTCGGTAACTTCCGTCAGGCAAGATTCTAGGCGGGTTAAGTTAAGTGGCTAGGGTTTAATACCACTTTGCTGCCGTCTTGGGTTTCTGGGCTAAATTGACATCTATCTTGCCTAGGACTAATATTGTCTTACAGTTGAGAAATCACGTTGGAGGTATAAAATGCCAGAAAATCCCTTGAAGACTATAGAGAACCTTGACCCCAAGCTTTTCAAACTGATGCAGGAAACACGAGATTTGGCACTTGGTGACGGGGTCTTGCCCAAGAAATATAAGATGCTCATTGCTTTGGCTTTAGACGCTACTCATGGAGCAACTGACGGTGTAACATCCTTAGCCAGAGCAGCAATGAGTGCTGGAGCGACAAAGGAAGAAATAGCAGAAACATTAAGAGTCACCCAGTATATTAGTGGAGTAGGAAGTATTTACACCGCTTCCAGAGCTTTAAAGGACATAGTTTAATCTAACACTCAATTCCAATTTTGTAATTGCATTCTATAGGGATGGGGTGTTGTGTTCTAATTGAATGTATTGACAAACTCCCAGAAGAGAACTAAACTCAAGTTCCAACATAATAAATAACCTTAACCATCTCCACCTTCTAGTTGGAGGTGAAAAGATGAAACAAGGGCGCTAGAACCGTAATTGATGGCGGTGGATGGTGCCCTTTTTAGTTTTGGAGTAGGGCAGTTATGAGAAATATCAGGAATGGACCTCAGAGCGTATGATTTTGGGTAATATAATTATAGATAAGCTCACAAAGAGTATTACCACAATATCATTGAAGCAAACCCCCACTACCATATCTTTCAGCCAGGAGGGTCGGAGTCTTAACTTTAGTGTAGGGTTATGAATAGTTGCGGTTCTTGTTAAGCTCTCGGGGATTTGGCTAGTAAAATTAGAGGTATTGACGGAAGCAAGAATAATGCAACTATTTTCCATACCAAGTGATAGCTTCCCGTAATATCAAAGGCCCACCCAGCAACGACGGGACTAGTCAGCCCACCCAACATCCCCACTGTCGCTGTCAGACCTACGATTGTGCCAAAGTTTCTTGTGCCAAAATAATCAGCCATTAGGGCTGGCCTCAAAGGAATTGTTCCACCAAAGCCAGGACCCCAAGTGAGCAAGAATGGGAAGATAAGCCAAGCATTATCCATAGATACAAAGGAAAAAATAAAAAGACCGAGGGATTGAAGGGTGATACCTATAGCGATAAGATACCTTTTATCCTTGAAATCACCAAGGAAACCAAGACCTAACCTCCCAATAAGGCTACATAAGGTCATACCTGTCACCGTAATCGCAGCTATCGTTGTAGGAACATTTACACTCTCCAGATAAGGCACTATATGCACCATGACTGAGCTTTCAGCTACTTGTTGAAAGAAAAAAACAGAGGCAAGCAGCCAAAAAGTCCGAGTCTTTAGTGCCTCTTTTACCTCAAAACCCTCAACCGCGGAACCTAAGTTTTGTTTTCCCCCTTCAGTTGATGGGTCAGGGCTTAGCACACCTGTTGATTCGTCTGCAGATGACGGATTTTCGCCGTCTGGGAGGTAACCATATTGACTTGGTCTATGCCTCATTAATAAACTCAGGGGTACACAAATACTCCACAGTGCAATACTTGCGAAGGTTACTGTTTCTCTCCACCCGAATTGGCCAATGGACAAGGCTAATAATGGTACTAGGATACCACTAAGACCAGGTCCCAGATAAGTAAGGGTTAAAGCTCGGCTTCTCTTCCTGGTGAACCAGTTGGCTATAGCTGTATTGATTACTGTATCTGAAGCAAAGCTGAAACCAGTGGTAATAACTATGAATGCCCCATAGAATGTCCAAAGGGAGTTAATACGGCTCATCAAGAGGAATCCCAGACCAGCTATGCCCCAGCCGGCGAACAGCATCTTCCTTGATCCTATCCTATCAACCATGAAACCAGCTAGTGGGGCCAGAATGCCGAATTCAAGTCTTTGTAAGGAAAAGGCAATAGAGGTAATTGCTGCGGTCCAACCAAAGGTGTTTCGTATTGGATTAAAGAATACAGTGAAACCGTAATAGAATAAGCCACTGCCAAAGAAATGCATAATAACAGTGGCCGTTACCATCCACCAGCCGTAGAAGATCCTTCTATTTTTTTGCATACCTTCTTATAAAATAACGTATCATATTTTTCAGAATCTTAAACCATCTCAATGAGATATGGACAGGACAGTTAGTATCAGTATTATCGGTGACTTTGATCTTAGTAGTTCCTCACATAAGGCGACTAATAATGCTCTCAGCGAAGCTGCGCACTATCTATCAACCAAGATCAACGTCACTTGGATCCCAACACAATCTCTCCTCGGGTCAGAGGGTCAGCAAAAGTTAGACCAATTTGTTGGCCTCCATCGGCAATTAGAGTAAAAACATGCACATTAAATTTCAGCCAGCGCAATGGCGGCGTTACCAACGACACTTTGCATCAGGGAATCTAGATTGATCCGCTCCTGAGGAGTATGCGCCAGGCTCTCTTCTCCCGGTCCATACCCGATGGTGGGGATACCCAGTACCGCCGCCGTATGGCTACCGTCAGTGGCAAAGTCCCAGTAGCCTAGTTCTGGCTGCTGCCCGACCTTATTTAAAGTAGCGAGCGTTGCGGTTACCCTGGGGTGCTCTGCGGAAATGAGCCATGGAAGCATTAATTTACTCACTAGCGTCTTCAAGCCGGTATAACTCACTTCTTCAATTTCGCGCACCCGGACAAACCCTCGGAAGTCAGCATTCTCCTGTGATGTTTCTTTAAGGATTGTTTCTATCTGAGCCAGGGCATGGTCGGTGGTCTCGCCCGGGATGAGTCGCCGGTCTAAAGAGACGGTACACAGGTCAGGGATAACGCTCAACTGCCCCGGGCTACAGGAGATGATCGTAAGAGCGATAGTTGACTTACCCAGCAGTTCATGGTTGGGAAGGATAGTATCAAGGGCTTGAATTTTAACTAGTACCGGTAACATTTTGTACACGGCATTGACACCGCGCCAGGGAGCACTACCGTGGCTGGTGCGTCCAATAGCGGTCACCTCCAGCTCAACACGTCCCTTATGACCCAGCACCAGCTTGAGGTCAGTGGGTTCTCCCAGGACTACAGAGTCGACTTTTATTCCCCGCTGGGCAAGGGTCACATCGCAGAGATGGGCCATACCCAGACACTCCGCCGGTTCTTCCTGAACCACACCAGTGACTAGAATATCTCCTCTGTGTGCCAGTCCCAAGCTCTTGATTAGAGAAGCCGCATAGACCTGAGAAGCGATGGCTCCTTTCATGTCACAGGTGCCCCGGCCGTGGAGATGGCCTCCGGTAATGATTCCTCCGTAGGGGTCATGCTCCCAGGCTTCCAATCTGCCAGGGTCTACTTGGTCCATATGGCCATTAAACATTATATTCTCGCCCTGCCCGCTACCTTTTATCATCCCAACCACGTTACCCATAGTATCGGTAAATACCTCGTCATACCCCAGTTTCTCCATCTCGCGAGCGATGAGCTTAGCGACTTCTTGTTCCTGACCACTGATACTGGGCGTCTGTACTAGTTTTCGGGCAAAAGCGGTGACGTCATCAGTAACGCGAATGCTCGCCTCTTTTAAAGCTGTAATCGACATAATGCCTCCTGATACCTGGAATGTTGACTTTATTTTACACTGACTTTTACTCAGATTGTCAAGGTTGAAGAAAGGAACCTTTCTATTCATACAATGCCCTGTTCTACGGGATATGACATTCTCATGAATTATAACTAAACTCAAGTCCAATATATGAAACAAAGGTTATATTCCTATATTTAACTTGAAAGGAGTCAATAAAAATGGCAGAAATTCCAAACGAACTGAAACGACATCTATTCGAGAGAAACCCAATGTTATGTATGTGAATGAATGCCCTCTGGACCTACTTGGGTGTTGCGTTTTTGGTGATTGGCATTGTTAGTGATGCCATGAATAAGGTGCTAGGTTTGGAGCCCACTAATTGGTTCATCATGGCGGTTTTATTTATGGTGATGGGCATCTTTGTATGGTTCAGGGGATACTACTCAGTAAAGAAAAAGCTAGTTTAATGTGCCATAAAGCAAGCCGACTATAACCTTATCTTGGGTTATGCTACTACTTCTATCATATTGCATCACAACTTATACTGATTGGGAAGTTAGCGACGGAGTGTGCGCCCCAAAATCAAAGCAAGTATTGCCGCGGTGACAAAAGCTCCCAAAGCAACCATTAGGACAGAAAGAGTAAGACCAAAGATGAAGTCTCCTACCCCAAAGATAAGCAGATAGCTAACAACGAAGTTAATCCCTCCCCAGATAACATTTGCCAGTGGAGATGATTCTCCGACACCTCTTGGTGAAGCGAAGGGAGTTTGAAACTTCTTCCCGGATATGCCGTTTACAAAGTGGGGTATACCATTAGCTAAAAATACACCAGCAAATAAGTAAGCTAGATAAGCATACCACGCCATCTTATTTCCCCTCCTTTCGCAAATGCGGTTAGATAAGGAAGATATATCGGGTTATGGTCAGCTATACCTCAAAATATCTCAAGCTACTCCTATTTTAGGAACACCACAGTCCACTTTTCTATGGAACCACCCCTTCGTTCGACTCTGAATCCTTCAAGTGTCTGCTCCCACTCCGTTTTATCCACGAGTCCGAGAGGAGGAGAAAAACCCAGACTAAGGTATGCCTGTCCGTCTGACTTGAGAATACGCTTCATTTCACTCACAGACAACTGTCTGTCGGAAGCCATAGATCAAAGTAAGCCATTGGCAAGAATGAAGTCGACCGGCTTGTCTTTTATGAAGCTCAAATCGGCGGCAGATGAGGCATGTGCTTCGATGTTGTGATAACCAGCCTTATCTGCCTTTTTTCTCTAAAGCTCGGATACACTTTTTATCTAAATCCACAACGTATACCTTTCCTTCGGGACCAACGCTTTTAGCCAAAATCATCGTGTAGTAACTCGGGCCACAACCTAGATCAGCGGCTATCTGCCCTTTTTTGACGTAAGGCTCAACAAGTCTTTGAGGGGGTTCAAACAGTTTTCTGAATGGACCTATAATCGATAGAGAAATATTCCAAGGCGGATGCCTGTGACTTTGTTTGGTCTTTTGGTTGTGTATATCATTGAGTTTCTGTTTTTCTTCGTTATTCATTGGTACACCTCCTTATTGGATTTAGAGTGTAGTTCTCTTCTGAGGGGTTTGTCAATCTGAAAAAGGAACCTTTGTAGCTAAATAGAAAGTGAGAACGAAGCCGAAAAAGTTCTACCTTTTATCCTGCACAGTCTACCGTATAGGTCTCGAATTGGTTTATAGTGAATCTGATTGGTAGTCATGTGCTCTAGCAAATCGAACTAGAGAATAGCTAACATTTAGCTAATGTAGTAAACTAAATGGGATAACACTAGTTGGTCTTGTCAAGTAACTACCGTAAAATGAAGCTTGAGGATGGTTAAAAACAAATATCATAGGTTAGGTTGAACTGAAAACATCCATTGACCTGTAATTTACGCTCCGTCAGTTAAATCTAACACCTCTTCGGATTTAGATAACTTTTTTAGGTCACGACTAAAAGAGCACTGGAAGCATTTTTCATACCAACCATAAAATAAATCTTTTTCAATTAATAAATCTCCTCCGCAACGAGGACAGCTCTTTAATTTCCATTTAGCCATAGTAGTTACTCCTAATTACACACAAGTTGATGTCTTCTGTATATATTTTAAGATGTGTACCAGTCAGCTGTATGTGACTTAAGTATCACCATGAATACTCTAGCTATGACGAATTTAAGTAGATGGGAATCAATCCAAATGATAGAATGCAATACTAGGTCAGTGAGGTTTGAGGATACCTTGAAGCTATATAAAAATACTTAAGGAGAGCAAAATAGCTCCCCCTATGTACAATCTATGCTAGCAACATTAGTTGCTCCTTATGGATTTCAAACTTCAGCTAAGTCTATAGGGTAATTGACTGCGGGTACTGCTCATAAGTTCGTTCCAGCGGAGTAGTGAAATGCCCTCCCCAAATCATGCCGAGAACATCGCCAACTAATGATGCCATTCTCTGTATCGCTTTTATTCTTTCTCACCTCCTTTCTTTTTCATATTGCCTACATGGCAAGCTCGTTACAGCTGACCATAAAAAAGCTCCCTCACATTCAGAGGGAGCTTTTGAACCAATGTTACTAAAACTAGTTCTTAAGCTAACTTATATACTATCATATCTAAATAGAAAATACAACTGATTGTGAATCCCCTGTTCCTAGCTAGAATGGGAAGCACTTATATAAAACTGTTAAGCAAATGGGAGTCTAAAGGTTTTATAGCTATAGCTTCCGCTTATCCACGCCATGCGATTAGAACAGCTAAAACGCCAGTGACAAAGTTTACACTAAACCATGTAATTCTAACTCTATTGGCGATAAGTGAATGACCCAGTTTGTTCTGGTTTCCAACCCAAAACCAGAAACTCAGGCTGTGATAAACCATTATCACTCCAGGAATCTAAACTAGCTTTCTCAAATGACTTGGCCACTGCCGTCATGGCAGCGTAAGTGGTATACTTATAACTAATAACGAAGCCAATATAAAGAAGGGAATGAATGGACGCGAGAATCACATATTTTGAGACACCTGGTAAACATAATACCGATGCTGTAATGGAGGTGCTGAAGAAGCGAGCTCAGGAATTAGGCATAAGCACAGTAGTCATTGCATCATATCGAGGCTATACAGCCGATAAGGCAATAAAAGCCCTTGATGGTCTAAGGATAATTATTGTTGCGGGCTTCTTGGAACCGACAACACAAAACCTGTCGGAAACATTCACCCAAGTGGATGAGAAGCTTATTAGAAGCAAGGCTACTATACTGATTGCCACGCATCTCTTCGCGGGAGTAAACCGGGCGGTGCGAAAAAAGCTCGATTCTTCAAGTCCAGGGGAAATTATTTCTCAGGCACTCCGGATGGTTGGCGTTGGCATAAAAGTAAGCATAGAGTGTACTATTATGGCTGCCGATGCTGGGTTGATTAGTACTGATGAAGATATCATCGCTGTGGCAGGAACCAGAAGCGGTGCAGATACTGCTATTGTAGTTTGCCCCGTCAACTCACAGAATCTCTTTGAGCTTAAGGTAAAAGAGATTCTGTGTAAGCCGAGAGACTGGTAGAAATAAGGCTGAATGTTTAATGAAGGCAGGAGGTTCGAACCCAATTTGGTAGAGCAAGTTGTACAATAGACAGAACTTTTAGTCTTGCTTTTAGTCTACCATAATCTGACGGTTCGAGTCCCTCTTGGTGGACCTTGAGGAACAGTTCCAACATATCTTCTTAATGGCATCCTCGGGACCATGAGACTAATAGAATAACCGTACTTTATCACTGCAGCATCCTAGTCCACTTTTTCTTCGATACAGCGCTGGCAACTACTGTCTCAATAAAAGCCATGCTGATTAACCCATCATCTACTGTGGGGTAATCGCAGATAGGAGCTAGTTGATCTTTTAGGTGATCTCTTATTGCTTTGAATGTCTCAAGATATATATTGGCAAACGCCTCAATAAACCCTTCAGGGTGACCCAAGGGAAGACGGCTAGCATTCTGAGCTTCACTGCACACAACTGGGCTTCCTTTTGAATAGATGGTGTTATATCCTTCTATATCCTTGCATATAAGATTGTTGGGTTCTTCCTGATTCCAGGAAAGACTGAGCTTTGTTCCGTAGACTCGAATGCTAAGACAGTTGCCCTCGCCAGTGGAAATCTGGGAGACATTGATGATACCTCGAGCTCCCCCTTTATAATGAATCAAGACACAGCCGTCATCATCCAGGAGATTTCCCGGGACAAAGCGGGATAAGTCAGCACAGAGCTCTTCAATTTCCAGGCCAGTTATATAGCGAACCAGCGTTCCGGCATGGATGCCTATATCAGCTATACAACAGGAGATACCGGATTTTTGGGGGTCCAACCGCCAATTTCTTATAGATTCGTTTCCACCCTCTAAGAGTCTGGCGAGCCATCCTTGGGGATAGTCTACCACTATCTTGTTGATCTTCCCAAGCATGCCTTGGTGAATTAGGTGGCGAGCATGTTTCACCATCGGATATCCAGTATACGTATGGGTCAGGGCGAAAATCTTGCCTGACCTGGCCACAATGGGCTTCAGCTCTTTCGCTTCTACCAAGCTGCAGGTCATTGGCTTATCACAAATGACGTTGAATCCCGCCTTAAGGAATGCTCTGGCAATGTCAAAATGGTAGACATTGGGCGTTACTATGGAAACAAAGTCAAACCGGTGGTCAGGCGGAAGAGCGGCTTCCTTTTCTGCCATTTCCTGATAATCAGCATAAACACGTGAAGGATCCAGATAAAGCTCTCCTCCAAACCTCTTGGACTTCTCAGGGCTTGAAGAGAAAGCACCAGCCATAATTTGCGCCTGACCATCCATAGTTGCTGCCATGCGGTGCACCGGTCCAATTAGTGAACCGGAACCACCTCTTACCATACCACCTCGTAGCTTTCGTTTCTGTATTTCTCTATTCTAATGTTCTATTTGATTTCCAGGCCTGCAATTATTGGTTTCAGTATGCTTATTGCCCGATCAACATCCTTGGTAGTGCAGATAAGTGGTGGAGTCAAGCCAATTATGTTATGAAAAGCACGGATAATAAGTCCTTTTTCGTGGCATGCCTTACTTATACTTTTAACCAGCTGTATATCAATTTTAGCCTTGCTAGCCTTATCCACCACTATGTCGATTCCGCAGAATAATCCTAGTCCATGGACATCACCCACGTGTGGAAGTTCCTTAAACCCTTGCAGTTGGTCCAGCATGTACTTGCCCACCTTGGCCGAGTTCTCCACGATCTTCTCTTTTTCGTATATCTCCATTGTTTTCAAGGCCATGGCCATGCCAACGGGGTGGCCACTGTAGGTATAGCCAGCGGGAAACCTGATCACCGGGGCTCCTACTGCCAGAGTGTTAAAAATCTCGTCATTAACCCCTGTTGCTGACACAGGAAAATAAGCGGCCGTTATACCCTTGGCCATTGTCAAAATGTCCGGTTTGAGGTTCCAATGCTCCACGGCGAACATCTTGCCAGTGCGCGCAAAACCGGTCATCACCTCATCACTAATCAGCAATACATTGTGCTTGTTACATATCTCCCTCACCATCGGCCAGTAAGTTGGCGGCGGTATGAGCTGACCGCCGGAGCCCTGCATCGGTTCGGCAAGAAGTGCTGCCACGGTCTCTTCCCCTTCAATTTCCAGGATTGTCTCCAGATATCGAGCACACCTGGTATCGCAATCAGGGTACTTCAACTCGAAGGGGCAGCGATAGCAGTAATAGTTCGGTACGTGAACGAAGCCGGGTACCAACGGCTCAACGCCTATCGAAGAGTGTCCTCCCCCGACGGTTGTCGCTGCAGTCACCCCCATGGTGACACCGTGATAGGAATCTTGCAAGCTAATAATCTTATACTTACCCCTGTTCTTGCAGCGCCAATACAATCGGGCGGCCTTTATGGCAGAGTCGACAGCGTCAGACCCTCCAGAACCAAAGAAGAAATGGTCTATTCCCTCGGGTGTCACTTCCTTTAGTTTCCGCGCGCATTCAATATTCGTCCTATTGGGTATTGAGCCCATCGTATCATAATAGCCGAGCCTGCTGCACTCAGCCATGGCTACCTCGCCAAGGTCTTTACGCCCAAACCCCAGGTTTGCACAGGTCAAGGCAGAGGCAAACTCCAGGTATTCCTTACCATCAGTGTCCTTCAGAATCATCCCTTTCCCTGACTCAACAACCCAGCCAATATTTGTTTTGAGTGGACCGACGGGGTGCATTACCAATTCTCGGTCTGCTTTAAGCAACTCCTCTGTTTCGCGTGACATTGGTTATTACCTCCTTTTGAAAAAACATCATGGTTAAATCAAACATAGCCTTCTACTCTGTTATCACCTCCTTCACAGATTTCCTAAAAAGCTTCCACTTCCGTCAAGAAACCTTATTCGCTTTACTGTAGAATTTTAAGCCGGGATTTCCCATATCAACTCTAATTGAGCTAATCTTAATCCCTTGCTTAACTTATTCCCGAGTTTATACGCCCCTAATCTCATTGTCAAGCCCGTTTAGTATCCCCGGACAACCTATAGCAAGCAGGTAAGACAAGGATACCGCAATAGGGTTACACTATTTTAGGTTCTCTATCTGCACCGCCTCGATTGGATCTGCCAAGTCGAAACCAAATACTTTTGAATAGAAGTAAAGTTCTGCATCCAGAGTGCGCTTTATAGTCCCTGCTCGGCGGAAACCATGTTGCTCGCCTTCAAAGGCTAGATAGGCGACCGGCAACTCTTTTCTGCGTAGTGCGGTAACCATGCTCTCAGCCTGATCGGGCGGGACAACCTTGTCTTCAAGTCCCTGGAAGAAGATCACCGGACAAGAAAGCCGGTCCACGAAGTTTATCGGGGAACGCTCCCGATACAGGTCACGGCGTTCAGGGTAGGGACCAATAAGCCTATCCAGATAACGTGATTCAAATTTGTGCGTATCCTTTGTCAGAGCTTCCAGATCACTAACGCCGTAGTAGCTTGCTCCGGCCTTAAAGAAGTCGCGAAATGTTAATGCCGCAAGAGTGGTATACCCTCCCGCACTTCCTCCTCTGATGGCAGTCCGCTCAGGGTCGGCATTACCTCGTCTGATAAGGTAGCGAGCGGCATTAATGCAGTCATCTACATCCACTACACCCCACTGCCCATTCAGCCTTTGTCGGTAAGCTCTTCCGTATCCGCTGCTTCCACCATAGTCAACATCAACGACGGCAAAACCTCGACTTGTCCAATACTGGATTTCCGGGTTAAATCTGCTCGAGGTTGATCCAGTTGGTCCGCCATGACTGATTACGATAAGAGGAGGGCGCTCACCTGGAGGAGCAACGAAGTCCCGATTCTTTGGTGAATAGAACAAGGCATGGGCCGTCAGTCCGTTTTCAGTTGGAAATTTGATTGGTTCTGGCAAGGATAGGTAACCAGTATCAATGGTGAGCTCGGTTAACCGGCGTATGACCTCATATTTGCCAGTCTCCAGATTAAACCGTGCGATAACCTGAGATTCAGTCGGTGATCCCGCCAGAAGCACAATATAACCAGACGCTACCCAGAGAAATGAAATCGAGGGGTAAGGGATGTCGATGCTTTCCATTACTCGCGTTGAAGTATCGAGACTTGCCAGATAGGATTTGCCATCTTGGGTATAAGTGCAAATAAGCCGACCATTCGCTTCAAATCCATAACTGGAAGCTCCGAAGCACCACTGTGGTTCACCAAACTCAGCCTCCATCTCGCATAAGGGTTCAATGCGCCCATCACTCACACGGTACAGATTCCACCAGCTAGTCCGGTCAGAGATGAAGTATAAAGTGCCATCAGGAGAATACCTTGGCTGGTAGATAGATTCGTCCGTACCGCCGGTTATTCGTTCTATATGCCGCATTGAGCCATCCCTCATAATCCGACCAACCCACAATTCTGAAGAATCCCAGGGCATATCAGGATGATTCCAGGTTAGCCATGCCAAATGAGACCCGTCGGGACTGAGCCGTGGAGATGAATAGAAATCGCTCCCGGAGACTAACGTCTGAATATCGCTATTACCATCAAGGCTAATGCTAACCAGACTATTAACTGCCTGGTGCTTTGTCCTCGTATGATCCTCGCACACACAGATAATGCGTCGTCGAGATACGTCGATAACACTGTCAGCATATCGTAAAACTTTGTCAGGCGTAATCGGTCGTAGGTCGGTGCCGGGACCTTGCCGATAAAGACGTTGATCGACAAAGTTAGAGAAATAAACGACACCGTTCTGAACTACGAAGGCGCCTCCTCCATACTCGTGTACACGTGTCCTAGCGCTGAAGGATGGGGGCGTGATATCGACTTCTTGGCCATCTGGTGACCAGCGTACTATCACAGAGCGGCCGTTCTCAATAGGGCGCGTTTCAACCCAGTAAATATCCTCACCATCAAGAGTAATTTGAGGTGGTCTGAGTATAACAGCTTCCGAGATAATTAGGTCCGATGTAACCGGAGACTTCCAAGAACCATAAGGGGCAGTCATGCGTTTTGTCATACTTGCCTCCTTCATAAGTAAGGTAAATTACAGAATCCGAACCGCAGTTGAGACTATTCATAGCTCGCATTGTACTACAGATCACTATTTTGGGCAATTGAGTTTTCATAATTTGCAGTTCTTCGTTTCCGCGGCCCGAAGGTCATTGATCCGAATCCGACCTCGTTACCAAAGAAGAATATTGGGAGCATCTCTGCTTCCCTTTTATATTTAAAAAATTCAGGCTGTAGCTACCCATCGGTCCCAGCAAGCTTCCCGCCAATCCGCTGAAATGCTGCAATCTTTACTTTATCACGCATAGTTTCACCTCGACTCACTAATATTTATTTATTCTAAAGCTGCCAAGGACGTTCTCATCCGCCAGCACCAGCTTCATAAAGTTAGCTGGCGTCTAGAGCAGAACTTGCCCTTCTTTCAGCAAGGTACGGTCATCAATAACCAAGGTTGGCTCCCGGAAGATCATATCCATATGTAAAGGGCTCTCCACCTTTCCACCTAGACTCCTATTATCACCAATGGCAATATGAGCAGTCCCCCAGCACTTTTTCGCCTCCCTTACGGTTGCGCCGAGGCGAGCCTTGCGGTTCGTACCTATTCCTAACTCAGCAATGTTTCGAGCGCTATCGCCCAGCTGTTCCAAGAATTCGAGCAACCGGCTTGCCACCACCCCACCCTCAATTTCTACTACCTTACCTCCCTCCACCTTCAGGGATAGACCCTCCTTGAGAAAACCTATTTCCGCTTTCTCTATACAAAAAGGATTTACCAGAATCCCTTTGGTGCTTCCCTCTATAGGCGCAACGGCAGCCTCGCCATCGGGGAAACCGCAAAACTGGCCAGGCTCAGTAGCTGAAGCGGCTAAGACATGAGCTTGTCTACCTTCTAGGGAGAGAGTAAGATCGGTTCCATCCGGTGTGGTTAGATGAGCTTCTTTGCCTGAGGTGACGATCTGGGCTAGCCGTTGAGAAAGCTCCCTTATCTCACTATAACCAGCAGTGGCACCACCGCGCACCATCATGTCTTCGTTGAAGCCCCACATCTCACACAAGCGAACACCCCGCCTTAACGCCTCTCTCGCCGTTTCCGTGTGGATGATGGCATAGCTAGCTTGGGCGATGACTACATCCGCTGCCTGAATAGCCACCGCCGCCGGTTGAGGAGGATCTACCCCACCTACCTCTTTTGGCGTTATGGTTACGATCACAGGCTCGGCTCCGACGGCTTGCACGCTTGCTGCCAAAAGATGGGTGATACTTTGAGGTCGCTCCGTATCAGTGAAGATGCACACCTTTTCCCTTGGCTTGACCCTAAGGATTTGCTCCACTATTTCCCTAGCTGTAGGCGCCATTTGTACGATTGATATACTCATTGGTTTCTCCTTATTCCTACTTTATATTGCTTTGACCTTCTCCTTTTAGGTCAGGACTGGTTTCAAGTACCTTAGGGCCTTCTTCTGGCAGCCCGACCGAAGACATCTTAGTTCCACTTCTGCTATATACGTCATATGCTTCAGGCCGCTAGTCACGAAGGAAATGATACCGTCGCTTAGCTTCTTGCCTATCTTCAAAATCAAACTCAGCAGATACTATTTCCTCATCATTAGAGCCTGCCTTGGCCAAGACATTCCCGAGAGCCCTAACGATCAGGTTGTTTCCAAAGCAAGGAGGGGAATCTTTCCTATAAAAATTCTCCTTTCCCACGCGATTGGGAGCTACTATGAAAAGGTTGTTTTCCACAGGTTTTGCCCTCAAGCCGAATTCCCACGATTCACTCCGCCACCCCGAAGAAGTAGTGGGTACAAAGACTGACCTGTCCCCATAAAGGATACCACTCTTTAAGTTAGAGTTACCGGTATTCTAGCCTCAGGAGCAGGTGCCGATAACCTAACGAACTATGAGGACGTACCTGATTGTACTCCCTCCTCCACTGCTCAATCAATACCTTCGCTTCAGTCAAAGTATAGAATACCTCTCGGTTGAGATAAATGTCACAAATTGAGTAAATCCTTTTTGATTAATATGGGGTGAGTTAAAAACTCCCCTTTCATAATTATCTCTTTTATTCTACATAAAGTATTAAAAAGTATTAAACAGCACTTTCTATCGCCTTCCTTAACGCCGCCCGTGCCAGCAACCGGGTTGAGTCCAGTACCGGCAGCGGTGAACTTTCCTGAGTTACGATTAAAGGTATTTCGGTGCAGCCCAGGACCACGGCATCGCAACCCTGCTCTTTCAACCAGTTGATGACCCCAGTGAAATAGGCACGTGATTCACCCGTGAAGACGCCAGCGACCAGTTCATAATGGATAATCGTATTAATGCGCTCGCGGTCCTCCTTTTGCGGGATTATATGTTCAATGCCGGCGGTGTCAAGTTTCTCCCCATAAACCGGACCTTCCATCAAAAAGCACGTGCCCAGGACGCCGAGTCGTTTATAGTTATGACGCCTTGCCTCTTCCACTACCACCCCGGCGATATGCAGCCAGGGAATCGGTGATTTATCGATAAACAGGTCAAAAGCCTGGTGGCACGTATTGTCCGGGCAGATGGCTAGTTCCGCACCCACCCCGGCCACCCTCTTCACTGAGGCCAGCATGAGGTCGGCAACGCTTTCCCAAGCATCGGCCTCTATATATCTCATATAGTCGGCGAGGGAAAAGGTGTGCATGGTGACCTCGGGGTGGGCGTATTTCCCCAGCAGTTTCGGTGCCTCAGTGCAGATGGTGCGATAGCAGAGCGCTGCCCCCTCGGCGCTACAGGCAACAATACCGATATGCTTGGTCATGCTGTTTCTCCCAGTCAAAAATTGCCGCGATTGAGTTCAACACGCTTTTCCTCTATTGTACCACCTATTTGGGCGAGTTTGGATTTCATTTCTACCCTGATGATGACTTGGCCATTTGTAGGGAGTCCCCTTTGCTTGGGCGTCTGTCCCGATAATGACCGTGAAATCTTTATGTAAATTTAAACCATAATTTTCATGTGTTCAAGATTCATTCTTATAGTTACCAGACGTTCAGGCTTCGGGCTTGAGCCTGGCGCTGGTGGCGTTGGTTCCGAGGTCAGAAAATTGAGAGTAGATCCATAAGGTCCAGTATTTATTTGAAATTGGTCACAGTATGCATCAATAGGCTCAGTCATTTTGACGTCCCCTTTTCAGAAATATTGTACAAATATATAGGAAAACAGCAATATCATAATGTTAAAGAACACTGTTTAGAGTGTCAAGTATTCAAAATTGTGATTTTTGACTATATAATAAGTAAGATAAATAGTGAGCGTAAAAGTTCTAAGAGGCGCTGCTAATGATGGTGGTTTTATGATTCCGGGTAATATCCATGTGACAAGGAAGGAGCTTGAAGTATTAATGCTTATCGCTATGGGAATGGGTAATGGAGAAACAGCGGAGAGACTTAGCATTAGCATTAATACAGTGAGGAACCACGGATACAATGTAGTTAAAGAACTTGGTGCAAATAGCCGTGCTCATGCGGTAGTGAAAGCTATTGAGAACAATATGATAAAAGACAAGGCTACTGAAATAGAACAAAACCCTTTTGTAGTTGACCACATAAAGTATGAGCCACCACCAGAGCTGGTGTGCCCATACGGAGGATATGAAGCAAGACTAAACGATACATGGTTTTGGGATGAGATAAAAGAGATTCATCCTGAGTATCCGGACATTCCAGAACGAAATGTGGTTTATCATGTAAGGTGGTAGTTTGGAGGTAATTATAGAGTGAAGGATATTAAATACAAGTATAATAATCCTTCTTTCCTTGTCCTTAATAAGGATAATGTCAACGCTCGATTCTAGAGAGCAAGGGCGTTGATTACAATGTGGGACTTCCTGAAATACAAAGGACGTATTGGTAGGATACATGTCATTCTGAATCAAAAAGGCGACCCTTCAACAGTTAAAGTAATACCAGTTAAGTGTCGCAGCCGGTACTTTGATGATGGCCGACTATATAGGTCTCGAAAAATCAGGAAAAGGCTCGCCAAGCGGTTTTGAAAGATTATGAAAAGCTAAGGGATACAATCAGAGAGGACCTGGAGAGCACAGCTCGCAAGTTGCTTAAGGGCACGGATCTTGAATCACTATTGACGGATGAGGAATTTCAGCCTTACAAACAAATATGGCAGCCTGGAGAGGGCTTACCATTTTTTGAGTTGATCTCCTTTAGCAATTCAGTATCTAATAGCTGCTGGAGCGAGAGATAAAGCCAGTCGCCTGGCTAGGCATTCCAGAAAGGCGAGTCTGAACTAGTCCGAGGTTCGACCTCTAAGGCTACGCAAGTTGTGAACATGGACATACTCACCACTTTGTATGTCTCTAGTAGCTTCCCCAATGACCTGCCCATACTTAATCACATGCTGCCCTTTCTTGATATTTTCCATAGCGAACTTGTGCAGGAACCTTATATCACTTTTTATCACTACTTTCTGCTCTCTGTTGCCAATCTTTGTAGTCACTTTGTCCCCAGCTTTTAGCTCTCTGGTGGCTGTGGCCACATTATCCGTTTCTTTTATCACAATAGCCGTTAACTGGTTAACCTTCATTTCTACGCTCACCTAGAGTATAGCCGAAGTCTGCCACACGGCGAACTGGTCTTCTTTTAGAATTTCTGCTCTGGGCCTCCGACCGTTACACACCCGCAGAATCATCTTATGTATTCGCTCACCGACTTCGGCTATCGTGTCAGTACCTTCCAGAATGCTACCGGCGTTTATGTCTATATTGTCTCTCATCCTCTCATAAGCTGAGGTATTGGAGACAACCTTTATCACCGGAGTTACGGCAGTTCCCAGCGGAGTTCCCCGTCCCGTAGTGAAAACTATCACCTGACAACCACCGGCCACAAGTCCGGTAATAGAAGTAGCATCGAACCCCGGTGTATCCATCAGTATCGGGCCTTTTTGGCTAGGTATCGCCGCGTACTCCAGGACTTCGACAATGGGCCTGGTGCCAAGCTTCATAACGCAGCCTAAAGATTTTTCTTCTATAGTACTCAGGCCAGCTTCTATGTTGCCCCGGGTTGGTTGCCCGGTACTCAAATCAGTACCATACATTTTGACATGCTTCTCATAGCGTTTCACAACCTCTACAATTCTCTTTCCCACCGCCTCACTCTTAGCATTGCGTACCATTAGTACCTCGGCACCTATACACTCATCAGTCTCACTGACAATCGCTGTGCCTCCTTCATCCACAATCTTGTCCACAGCCACGCCTAAGGCCGGGTTAGCCGTTAGCCCCGAGGCCGGGTCTGACCCACCACATTCCAACCCAACCAACAAATCAGCTATTTGCACTGGTTCTCTTTTCAGGGTAGAAATCTCGCCCATCATTATCTTAGCCATCTCCATACCCTCTTGTCGCGCCTTAACAGTTCCCCCTATCTGCTGAATGCTCAGATGTCTCACGGGCTTCCCGAATTTTCCTATCTCCGCTGCGGCTCGTTCGGCGGAAAGAGCCTCGCAACCTAAGTCTACCACCAGAGTTGCGCCTACATTGGGGTTCCCCGCCGTATTAATTATGGTACGGGCTTGTAGCTCCTGGTCCCTGTCCAGTATGCAACAACCACTATTGTCAGTAATAGCAATAGCGCCCGGAACTTTTTGACTGATTTTCTGGGCAAGACTGCTGCTACAGATACTCGTGGGTAATATGAGAAGGTGATTCCTAAAACCTACCCTACCATCTGGTCTTCTATAACCTTTCAACTGCATAATGTAGACCTTGTTTAGATAATGACGGTCACCGTCGACCAAGCAGTTATCTAACCCACGATACATTCGAAATTGAGGAATGTCAAGGTGACCTGCCCCATTAGTTGCACCAGTTCTTGCGTCGTTGCCATGGTTAAAATAGCCTCAGGAGCAGGTGGTCGGTTATTCCTAACACTATGCGGACATAGCTGATTATATTCCCTTCTCCATTACGCTATCAACACTTTAGCTTCGTCCAGTGTGGTAAAGATCTCCCGGTTAAGCAGTTCATCTCTGAGCCTGCCGTTAGAAGATTCAATATAACCATTCTCCCAGGGGCTGCCCGGTTCAATATACAGGGCCTTGACTCCTAATCGATTGAGCCAGCTTCTGATTGTTAGTGATATACCGAGGTTTTTTGAAGCGTTTACTCCAAAATTTGTTGAAAAGTATGCCAATTTGAACAGTATCATTGAGCGTACTTTTGGCAGCCCGGGTACTCTTCGATGCCCAATTTGTCAGTCATCCAAGCCACAAGATCTCCGAGGCCTACAGGCCGGTTCTCATTTCGGTGGCGGACGGTTGGCGAGATGATCGGAAAAGGCAGGTTTTCCCCCAGTGCACGCCCTTTAGCCTGGAGAGAAAACAGGAATCCCTCCACCAAATCTTGTAACCCGATTGTTTTATTACCATTTTTCACTTTTCATCGCGGTCGGCCCATAATTTCTTATTTTTATTTACTCAGCTGGTTACTTTCAGATTTACCCCAGCTTTGAGATTTCGACCAAGTCAGTTGCTTACCCAGTTTTGTGGTGAGCCGCACAGGAGTCGAACCTGTAACCTGCTGATTAAGAGTCAGCTGCTCTGCCAATTGAGCTAGCGGCCCGTGAAGTTAATTTTCAACAAGTTGGTGTTAAAAATCACAAAGTTGGCGTTAAATTGGCGTTAATTATATTTTTTCTACCATTTACCCCTGCCGGTAGCACTTCGTCCAGTAACGCCATAGCGTTCTCTTGCATCCCCTCGATTATATGAGAATAGGTATCCATTGTAAAGACTACGCTGGCATGTCCTAGCGCCTCAGAGATAACCTTTGGCTTTGCCCCACGCAGTAACATAAGGCTGGCAAAGGTATGGCTGACTACACCTGGGTCAATTGGCTTGCCTGCCACACTGGTAAAAACGAGGTCATCTAAAGTAAGCGGCTTTCCTAATTGCTGGTAAAGCCATCCCCTTTATGGTCTTAATACGATTGTTTTTGCCCTCAATAAAACCATTGGTTAGCGGGTAATCAAAGTAATTCAGTATCTCCTGTTGCCAGTTATCCAATGTATGTATTAGCTCTTTAAACTCAGGTAGAGAGTTCTTTGCTATCTTCTCTTGCAATAACTCCAACCTCTCCTCAGCCTTACTCCTGTTCGTTCCCTTGTACGAAGCCTCTCAGCTCCCTTGAGCAAAGTATACCGGCTCTTGAATAGATCTCGTCTTTTGCCTCTCCTATTTCCTCCCTGTAGCCGGGTCCTCACCTTGCCCAATGCCCCATTGAGATGCCTGATGAGATGGAACTTGTCTTACCACCACTTTTGCCTGGGGCAGGCACATCTGAACCGCCTGATGAAAGGCTCGTGCATATCCATCGCCACACCCTTAACTCTATCAGGACCGAAAAGGCTATCCAGATACTCCTCTACTTTCTACCTCCCCTGTTCCTCTACTACCTCCATTACCTCCCCTTTTACCAGATTACAGATGGCAGTGTGGTATAAACAACGCCCGCTCACCGAAAACTCATCCAGCCCTATGAACTCGGGGGTTGCTATCACCTCTCTTGCCCCTAGTCTTCTCCCTATCTCCTCGGCAACCCATCTTCTCACCAGTCCTTCCCCCACCTTTTCCTTCTGTGCCGTCCTCCTCACCATCTGATGAAGTGCTTCCTGCCCCAGATATTCCCTGAACCTGTAACTTGACCGTCCCCTGGAACCAAAAACTTCATCTGGCTCAGTGAATGCTTTATTGCAAACAAAAATGATGTAGACCCTAAAGATAAAGGCCATTTACTGCGAAAGTGTGGTGATTATCCCTTCAAGGTTTCTAGCTTTCTCCCCTGCTCTACAGCGATTACAGGGAGTTTTAGAGGTACGGCTGTCAAATAAAACCGGGATAAGCTTATTATTCAGTACGCTTATTTGCTCTGTAGTAGCGAGAAGAATTCGGCTCTGGTTTTGGACTTGCTACGAAAGGCACCTCTGACGGCTGAGGTAACAACAGTGCTTCCTGGTTTATTGATGCCACGCATAACCATACACAGGTGCTCAGCCCGGATAACTACTCCCACTCCGTCAGGTTTAATTCCTTTAACAATGGCATCAGCAATCTGAGACGTCATTCTCTCCTGAATCTGAGGACGCCTAGCCACAATTTCTACTACCCGAGCTAGTTTGCTGGCACCGACCACGCGCCCGTCAGCGTTAGGGATATAGCCTATATGAGCCACTCCGTAAAATGGCAGGAGGTGATGCTCACACATAGAATAAAAGGGAATATCCCTGAGAATTACCATTTCCCGGTGTCCTACTTCAAAACCTACCGTCAGCTCTTCCTTAGGGTCGATTGTAAGCCCCATAAAAAGCTCAGCATACATCTCAGCAACACGCCTCGGTGTATCCACCAAGCCTTCTCTTTTTGGGTCCTCCCCGATAGCCTTAATGATAGAAGTTACTGCTTTTCTAATCTCAGCCTCATCAAACACTATCACCCTCCTGAAACACTATTCCGAAATAACTCTAAAGACTAATTACTATATTATTAACCCCAGCCTAAAGCCTGCTCCACGGTTGCTAAATCAGCCGGCAGCTCAAGGAATGGCTCAGTACTTTTCAGAACAGCGTCAGTATCCTTGAGTCCGGTACCAGTTACCACACAAACTACCCTTTTTGCTGAGAAGTCCGTCCCTTGCTGAGAAAGCTTGAGAAGCCCGGCTAAAGAAGCTGCTGAAGCTGGCTCGCCAAAGATACCTGCTTTAGTAGCCATAAGCCGGTGAGCCACCATAATCTCCTTATCGCTGACCATATCGATAATACCACCTGACTCATCACGAGCGGCAACAGCTTTCTGCCAGCTAGCTGGGTTACCTATGCATATCGCTGAGGCGATAGTCTGTGGCTCTTCAATAATATGGCCCCGCACAATTGGAGCAGCCCCCTCGGCTTGTAAACCCATCATGATGGGCTTACTGCTTGCCCTACCTGCTTGATAGTATTCCACAAAACCCTTCCAGTAAGCGGTAATATTACCAGCATTACCTACTGGGATAAAAAGGTAGTCGGGAGCATCACCTAAAGCATCAATAATCTCAAAGGCAGCCGTTTTTTGTCCCTCTATCCGGTGAGGATTAAGTGAATTTACCAGAGCAATTGAATGTTTCTCAGTTAGACTTCGCACTATATTTAGCGCCTGGTCGAAATTCCCATCAAGGGTTACTATTTTAGCCCCATAGACAATAGCCTGAGCCAGCTTACCCAAGGCAACGTTGCCTTTCGGCACAACAATGATGGCAGTAAGCTCACAGTAAGCAGCATAAGCAGCAGCTGAAGCACTGGTATTACCAGTTGAGGCACACATTATTGCCTTGCTACCAGCTTCTAATGCCTTAGCTATGGCAACTACCATGCCTCTGTCCTTAAAGGAACCAGAAGGGTTACACCCCTCCAACTTAAAGTATAATTCCCCACAACCAATTTCTTTCTCCAGCTTAGTACACCTGACCAGAGGGGTATCTCCCTCTCCCAACGAAAACAAGGGCGTACTGGATATAACCGGAAGAAAGTCTCTATACTTAACCAAGACTCCGGGCTTCATCATACCTCTCCCTAGCTGTGGTTATTTATCAAGACATACTTGAAGAAGTTTTTACCTTCAAATCAAACCCTAAACAGCTTAGTAATGGAAATCCATTGATATAAAGTGAGTTCCAAAGAAAAAGATTCCTGGATATTCAATACCGTTATATTTATAACGTAAAAACGCAATCTTTTCAAGCATAGCTGTGGAGAAAAGTGCACCAGACAAATCATGCCTGCTGCTCTCGTTCAGATAGATAGGTGATGTGTCACTAAGGTACTGGACGAGTACAGTCTATCTTGTTCCGCTGATGACGAAGGCAATAGCATATTCCTTTGAATCAGAGAGACTGATAACCAGCTTGCCTAAACCCAAACTATCAGCTTTTTCTTGCGCTTTACCATATAGATGAACTACTGGCTTGCCACTAGGTTCAGCCAGTATTTCTATCTCTCTCCAATTGATGCCCTTGGTTCCAGTACCAAGGGCTTTCATCACCGCTTCCTTGCCAGCGAAGCGGGTAGCTAGACGCACAGGCTTTTGCCGACATAGCCTGAGTTCTGGCTCAGTATATATCCGATGAAGAAAGCTTGTTCCCCATCGGTCCATAGCTCTTTGGATGCGAGCTATTTCTATTATGTCTATACCAATATAGTTCATTGTCTATAATATGCTTAGTCCGTCAGATTAAGAATTTATTTTAACACTAATCTCAGTCCATCGTAAACTACTGAAAAATTATATTTCAACAAAAATCAAAGCTCATTAAGGCTACCCATTGAGATAGCGACTAAAAAAGGGTAGTCTATTACCACCGATAGATTGCAATAAGAAGCTTGTGACCATCTGAACTGCTAGGCTGATTTACACAAGCGAAAGGGTTAATGTCGGTACACTACTATATTGGCACATCAGGCTGGCATTATGACCACTGGCGGGGTAGGTTCTACACCGAAAAGCTGGTTAAGACAAAGTGGCTTGAATTTTACGCCAGTTATTTCGCCACGGTTGAACTCAATAATAGTTTTCACCAGCTGCCTTCAGAGGCTGCTTTTGCCGCCTAGCGCGACTCTTCACCAGCTAATTTTACCTTTGCCGTAAAAGTAAGCCGTTTTATCATCCACATTAAGCAGCTTAAGGATACTGGAGAGGCAGTAGAGAAGTTTATCATTAGAGCTTAAAATCTTAGGTGAGAAGTTAGGTCCGTTTTTATATCAGCTTCCCCCTAACATGCATCGCAATGATGAAGTATTAGAAGCATTCCTACCTACTTTACCCTAGGAGATAAAGCACGTATTTGAATTTCGGCACCAATCCTGGCTTGAAGAAGAGGTCTTTCAGATTTTACATCAGTATAATATAGGGTTCTGTGTTTTTGATATGCCCTCTCTTAGCTGTCCCCTGGTGGCGACAGCCGATTTTGCCTATGTTAGGTTTCATGGTAGTAGTAGTTTTTATTCGAGTTGTTACTCTGATGAAGAATTAGCTAGTTGGGCAAAAAGGCTGGCTAATCTAGCAGCGAACCAAAAAACAATCTACATTTATTCCAATAATGATGCTGAAGCGTTTGCCGTGAGAAACGCCTTGACACTTCGCACCTATCTGTAAACTTAGCAGGGCAAAAGAATGACGCTTTAACAACAGGGTTTTTCAGAGACTTTATCTCTTACCCAACCGAGGCATATTACTGCTCCCAGACTGGCTGCCACGGTGCCCATTAAGAAGGTTACTCGCGGTCCCCAAGCACTCCAGACAAATCCAGCCAAAGCCGACCCGATGATAGTCCCTGTGTCCTCACAGAATGCTCCGTAGCCCCCCATGACTGTGCTTTGCCGGTGAAGTGGTACAGAGTCCGATACCATGGCTAGTGCTGCAGGGCTAAACATAGCCATGCCTAAACTACGGATAATGCTGAATACGACAAGCGAGGGGAAGCTTCCACTAAAAGCTATTCCCGCCATAGCCGCACCTGATACCAGAAGACCGAGTACCATAAAAGTCTTTTTCCCTTTCCGGTCGGCCAGCATCCCCATAGGAATGCTTAGTACCATGGTAGCAACTCCACTGATGGTAAAGAGGATGCCTACCTCAGTAGCCCTCACTCCCACTACCTGTGTGGCTAAAAGCGGCAGAAAGGTCATTAAAATCCCCATCCCCAAATGCTGAAGGGCAGTTACTATGCATTGAGGGGTGAGGGAGCGGTACCTAAATGCCTGGACTGGAGACGGACACTCATCAGAGGGGGAGGGGGGAACCTCTGGCGGATTAGACTTCGCCAGCCGAATCTTCCGCAATCCTGTTACCACTACGATGCCAGCCAAGAGACCTATTCCACTGGAGATGAAAAAAGTCCAGTGGTATCCCCAGTTATCAGCTATAAAGCCGCTCGGGAGAGCGCCAAGACTTCTAGAAGCAGCCATGATGGCAGTGAGGATAGCCATGAAGGTAGCCTTTTTCAGTAGAGGTGCGTTAGCTGCAATATATCCTCGGCCCGGCCCATATATCGCTGAACGGACTACTCCCCAAAAGAGGAAAATGAGAAAAATGGTGGGAATGTCCTGGGTTAAGAGAAAGCAAAACACTGCCAGCCCGCTAACAAAGGTCCCCACACTCAAGGGAATCTTAAGTCCCACTTTATCGGCTACCCATCCCCATGAACCTTCACCAATGACCATACCTACCATTCCCACTGAACGCATCAAGCCCAATATTTCAGGAGCAACCCCGATGGAGGTTAAGTAAAGGGGTAGAATAGGTCCCAGGGTACTCATAGCAAGAGCACTCAGCCCCATGATAGCTATGACCGTTACAAACTCGCCACTAACAATTCTTTTCATCTTAACAACCCAGCTTTTCAGAGACTTTATCTCTTGCTAAACCGAAGAAGCATATCACCGCCCCCAGACTGGCTGCCACGGTACCCATTAAGAAGGTTGCTCGCGGTCCCCAGGCACTCCAGACAAATCCACCCAAGGACGCCCCGACGATAATCCCCGTGTTCTCACATATTCCTCCGTAAAGCCCCATGGCTGTGCTTTGCCGTCGAAGTGGTACAGAGGCTGATATCAAACCCAATGCTGCCGGGCTAAACATCATCAAACCTAAACTGCTGATAATGATGGATACGATAAGCCAGGGGAAGCTTTCGGCAAAAGCCATTCCCGCCATAGCCACACCTGATACCAGAAGACCGAGTATCATAAAAGTCTTTTTCCCTTTCCGGTCGGCCAGCATTCCCATAGGGATGGCTAGCACCATAGTAGCAACTCCACTGATGGTAAAGAGGATGCCTACCTCAGTAGCCCCCACTCCCACCACTTGAGTAGCTAAAAGCGGCAGAAAGGTCATTAAAATCCCC
>SDBU01000942.1_pt1 | contig 42531 bp, 28 predicted proteins | sample 2277071 | NCBI WGS metagenome assembly SDBU01 (sample SAMN10397929, study PRJNA504765) | marine sediment metagenome | isolation source: marine sediment core GS08_GC12, 126 cmbsf | place: Arctic Ocean: Gakkel Ridge, Loki's castle | collected 2008
GCAAGGCCGCCCGCTACACGGTGTTAGAAACTGAGCATATAAACAGTGGTAAGGACGACGTATTGAAAACCGAGTTTTGAGACAGCCTCCAAGCCCTGGGCCACCCGACCATCTTGGCTCGGCGCGGGTGGTAATCGACACTACCGGCACGGTGAAAGACAAGTATTACACCTCGTCTTTCGGGGCGCCTACGGGTCAGACGGTGAGCCTTAATCAGCGTTACCGTTATACTGGGAAACCGTTTGACGAGGATGGTGGGATTGACTTATACTACTACGGAGCGCGGTACTATGACCCGATGCTGGGACGGTTTCTGGCTGTCGACCCACTGGCCTCTAAGTACCCCGGCTGGAGCCCGTATTTGTATACGTTGGACAATCCGTTACGCTTTATTGACCCGGATGGGAAGGATATAGCACTACATGTGTGGGAATCCGAGAGGACCGGAACGAAAATGCATTCGGACCTGTACTTTCAAGATGGAACGGGAGAATGGTTTAGACTTGATGCTGGCGATTATGGTATAGGCATATCTGAGGTTGATGGGCCTCCGGAAGGCTCTCTATTGATCCCCACCACTGTTGAACAAGATAAGTTGATCACCAAGAGCGCACTTGAGTACTACGAGAACAGTGATGATGTCGAGTGGAAGTTTGATCCCTGTTTCTTCAATTGTAAAGACATAGTATCGGAAGTCGTGAACAATTCAGGTGCTAAAGTAACAATCAGAAACGATTGGAACACCGTGTACCCAAGTACTTGGTTTAATGATATGAAGATGATGACAATTGACCTTGGGTTACAATACAAAGATGCGGACGCTACAAGGGTATCGATCCCGTACAGGAGATACGAGATTGTGGTAACGGAAGAAAGATAGGAGTAGCTTGGCTTGGTGGCACCGGTACCATGCTGATCCCACATCAGGGGAATCTGTCTACCAAGTGTTTGCGGTGAATCCCTAACCGATGTCAGCCATGAACCGATCCCATAGTGTGCGTTTATGGGTATCTATAATACGGAGTATGTCTTGGTAGCAAGTAGTGGTAAACAAATTCATTGGCTATTAGCGATGGCCATTACGTACATTCTGGGACACGTGGTGTTTTACTTTGTTATTGGATTCATCTATCGTCACGGCCTTGTATACCTGTGGCCGGTGGTGTATTCTTTAATCCCAATTATCGGTATATCATTAGGGTTCAAGGGAAAAGTCTATAGGAAGACAAGTGAGTATCCCCGCGTCACAATCTTAATGACACTCATCTTTGTTGGAACATGGACGTGGCTAATGTGGGCCTACTTCAAGGTCTGACGGTGAGCAAAGGCGACATATAAGGTCGGTCGCGTTTCCTCCTGTCGGTCTGCTTGCCGGGGACTCGATTCTGTATGGTTACTCCAATTCAGGGCAGCGTATCTTCAAAGTATACATCAACAACTACACCGACACCTGTGGCGGTGGTGGCGGCAGATCCCCCGAGGGAGGCGGAACCCGCGAGCCTGATGGTTTCGGACCGGAACCGCCCCCTCTACCCTGCCCGTATCGAGACACGGCCGTAACGGTTTATGTTCGCGGCAAAGACGGCAAGGTGTTGGCGGAGTACGGTCAGCAGTCGATTGTTCCCAGAGCCAAGTATGTGTACGCCGGTGATCAGAGGATTGCCATGTACAACTCTGGCGGTTATTTGTTCTTCTATCTCAACGACCATCTCGGTTCGGCGCGAGTGGTAATCGACACTACCGGCACGGTGAAGGATAAGTATTACACTTCATCGTTTGGTGCGCCTACAGGTCAGACGGTGAGTCTCAATCAGCGCTACCGTTACACCGGGAAACCGTTTGACGAGAATGGTGGGATAGACATATACTACTACGGAGCGCGATCTCCTCAATGTCTCAAAGTGAGAATCGTCAGACCAGATTCTCACCGATTTCTCAAAAAACCTGACAATTCGACGAGCCGATTTTCTAACAATTTTCTAACAGCGCACTTTACCTAACTTGATGTAACTTGACATAACTTGAACTAACTTGAAGTAACTTAACATATGTAACAGCATTGAATTATACACAATTTGTTGTGTATTATGAAGTTAGCCGAAATGGCGGTCGTCGAATCCCTGCCTCTCCGCTTTATTAAGGGTGTGTATGTTCGCTTGGAAACGCACCGAAGCGGATGAGCCACCCGGGTGAACTAGCGGCGACCAATTAGCGCCAAGCGGCCTTCAACAATGGGTACTGATCCAGCAAATCGTCAATAAACGTGCTGTCAAGACCTCGGTCGATGGCCCGTCGATATGTGGCGGCAGCCTCCTTATACCTACCGCTCTCGAGGTAGTAATCACCCAGCCAGATGGTATACTGTGGGGCGGCGTTTTCCATTTGGGTAAGACGGATAAGATAGTGGAGCATCTCTTCTTTCCGCCCGATCATCCGGTAAAGTCCCACCAGGCCCGCCAAGGCATCATGTTCTACAGAGTCGAGGTTCAAGGCTTCGAGCAAGCAGACCTCGGCCCTGTCAAAATCGCCGGCAACCAGGTATGCCGTTCCCAGACGACGACTGACACGACTGCCTCGGGGATTCAGACCATCGGCCATCTCCAGATAGGCTACGGCACTGTCGACTTGGTTGGTGCGCAGATAGCTCCAGCCGAGATTGGCGTAGGCGGCGGAAAAGCCGGGATTCAGCTCCACGGCCCTCTGGAAAAGAGGAATCGCCCGGTCATACCGACCCGCCTCACCGAGGCTCAGGCCGTTTTCGTTTATGGCCCATTCTGGATACTCGGCGCGAAACAGTCGAACGTCTTGCTTCAGGGCCAGACTGTCGCCCTTTTGACGGAGATACTCGTGCAGCACCGTGCGTGCGTTCATATTCTTCGTACTGTCAAGCGTTGAATGGTACTTGAAGCGGACCACCGCGATATCCGGTAGGGCTTGGCTAACCGCCCTGGGAATGAGAATCAGGCAGCCCAGCGCTATCGACAGCACTGCTACGCCACCAGTATACTCCCGATACGGCCTTAACTTTAATAGAAGATAATAGCACAAAACCACCAACGGCACGCCCGCAAATGAGAGCAAATCCCAGTCGCGAGGCATCCCCAGCTTAGGATCGAAAATAAATGCTGCCCCGAGAACGCTTGATATCAGGATTGCCAGGTAGATAAAAGGTCGTTTGTTCAATGCACGACGAACAGAAAGGCCGGACAGCGACACGATCACAATCAGCAATCCGGGTACGAGTAAAAACAGTAGACTAAGAAAGTCCACCAGATGATTCTTCGAGAACATTGTGTAACCTTCGACCGTGAATCGGTTCTCAATGAAAGGCACAAAAGCAAATCGGAAGAAATAGTTGGTGGTGAAAACGTGATTAAAGACGACTGCTGCGACCACTATGATCGGAATAAGTGCAACTGATCTGGTTAGCGGTCTCCAGGTGCGGATCGTCCGACCGAGCCGAGACGGACCGATCCACAAGTACAATGCGCTCGGTATAAGAGTGACACCTAACACGTGAAAGAACGCAGCGGCTATCAACGGCGGCAGTAGCCAATAACGCCTTGCCGCGTCCTTAGCGATCAAAAGTCCGGTCAAAGAGTAGATCAGAACCGACAGCACAAACAGCGAGTAGTTCTCAACATATCCGAAAAACAGAAGCATATACCCGCCGGTGCATACGCCGAGAAGAAACAGCACTCTCTCAGCCGTGCGTTCATACAACTTTCGTGCGAACAAAGCCACGGCCACCACAAATAACAACCCCGCAGTAATCGAGATAATCTGATATGATAGCAGGGCTGCTGATTGACCTTCCCCACCGATCACGTTCTTGAGCCAAATATGCAGTAGCGTCTCACCGTAATCGCGCGTTTTCAAAGCCAACTGGCTGTCTGTGGCCAATGATGACAGTAATGTGTAGCCGTCACCCAGGAAATGTATTCGCGCCCGCAGGAGATAGAAGCTCAGAGCGCTGGTGACAGCCAACAATGAGACGACCATCCAGTAAATGCGGTTGCCTACGCCTTCCATTGAGTTATCGCTCTCTGCGATACTGGTTTTGCGGATAGTCGGCACCAGGAGAAGCGGCAGTACCGCGCCAACCCCGAACAAGACCCAGGGTACCCAGGCGGGATGATAAGCCCACAGGTTGAGACCCCACACCCGGTGTTCAGGGAACAGGGAGGTCACGAATATGATTGAGAGCGTCACGTAATAGGCCGTAACCGACGCAATGTGATCCTTGCCAAACAAATCCGCATTCTCCTTCATCGCGGCCCACTCGACTCCGGCCGTTTTATACTCTCAGAACGAATTAAGCAACTTTATGGAAAATACGTCCAGTGAAATCTTGTAAGTGAATGCGCTAAGCGGCAGCGGATAGGTATGGGTCTTTTCAGGGCTGGAACACTCACGTGGTCACGTTCGGCTGCAAAATCAGAGTTCAATATGTATCCCAAGTCCTCCGCTTTCTGAGGGACACACGGCACAGCAACATGTTCTCTGGACGGGTGGCCCATCCCCGCCTCAAGCGGGGTGGGTTTCCAGCTAGGCTCGCGATGACGTAGACACTGACTTTCTCAACAAGCCGAAGGCCTGGGCTACCCGGCCACAAACCTGTTTGAAAAACCCCTATCGTGTCTTAAATTCCATCCCCATGACGAAGCAAAACCTGATTGGCTACACTTCCGCTCAGATGGAACAGATCATGATCGAACTGGGAGAAAAGCCTTACCGCGGTCGGCAGGTGTTCAAATGGCTCTACAAAATCAGGCAGTATGATTTCGAACTGATGACCGACCTTTCGCGCCCCACCCGGGACCGTCTGACCGAAACGTTTGCTTTTGAGACACCCGCGGTGAAAGATGTGGCCGAGTCGTCAGATGGTACTCGGAAGTATTTGTTTGAACTTGACGACGGTTTGTGTGTCGAGACGGTCATGATTCCGGATCCGGAGTCCGGACGGTGCACTGTCTGCGTTTCATCGCAGGTCGGTTGCGCTCTGGGTTGCCGCTTCTGCGCCACCGGTATGCTCGGCTATGAACGTGATTTGAGCGTGGGGGAGATTCTCGGGCAGTTGATCCACTTGCGCGACCGGCACGGAGATGACGTCTTTACCAACGTCGTATTCATGGGGATGGGCGAACCGCTTCTGAATCTGGACAACGTCTTGACTGCTATCTCGATTTTATCCGACGGCGCCGGGATGTCGCACGCCGCCAAGAAAGTGACCATCTCCACGGCCGGAATCATCCCCGCTATAGAGCAACTGGCCGACAGCGGTTGCAAGGCGCGACTGGCTGTGTCGTTGAATGCCGCGACTCAGGAGAAACGCGTCAAGATTATGCCGTTCAGTCGGAAATATCCACTGAACGAACTTATGACGACATTGAAACAGTACAACTCCCGGACGAAGACGAGGGTGACGTTCGAGTATGCACTGTTCGCCGGGTTCAACGATAGTCTCGAAGATGTCAAAGCGTTCAGCCGGCTGGTGCAAGGAATTCCTTGCAAAATAAACCTGTTGGCTTATAATCCCGTAAGCAATCTGCCGTTCGATCGCCCCTCCCCGGAGAAACTGGATTGGTTTGCTCGGCAGCTATACCCGCACGTGCCGGCGGTGACGGTTCGCAAGAGTCGCGGTGCTGATATCGGCGCCGCTTGCGGCCAGTTGGCCGGCGCCGCAAAGGTGACAAGGAGAGAGTAGATGATCAAGCCTGTGCAGCTTCTGGTTGTTGCCATAATGATTCTAACACTGAGCGCCTGCGCCCAGGGGCCCGACATTCTCGTAGGTGATATCGAACGGGATTTGCGCTGGGGGAACCGCCAGGCAGTGTTTGAGGTAACGAATAAGACACCGGATCTGAAATTCCTGACGGTCGAAACCGAGATACAGTTCAGGGGGTCGCACCTGACACCGAATCGACGGGCGATATTACACGTTACGCTATTGCCGGAATCGTCGGAAACCGTCACAGCCACGTTATACATACCGGGTAACTACGGTGTAGCGAACGGGCGCGTTACTGTGTACGATGTCGTCGATACGCTTGATATCATATTGCCGAGCCAGAAGATTTTTGAAGACAACTTCATGATCAACTTCCATCCTCCTGAAAGCATCCAACCGTATCTTGAGATCGAAGTCACCATGCCCCCAAGGGTGAACGAACATCCTGATTTCGACAACCAACTGTCCCGTCTCATGCTGGTGCTGTTGAACGAGGGGAAAAGTGTTCAGGAGATTGCTGCGATGACATCGGCCGATACAGCATACATTCAGGAGAGGTACGAATCGATGTTGTCCAAAGGCTATGTCAAAGATGTCGACGGTCAGACGCAGTTGCAGTTGCCCGTCATATCCGTCCCCGAGGCGGAGCAAGCCAAACAGATGGCTGAAGATGTTTCCGACAGCCTGGTCATATCCATTAAGAACAATCTTCCGGACTATCGTCGCGTCTTGGAGCGCCTGGTTGCGGCGGGTAGTGTGCCCCGCGACAGTAATGTCTTCCTTGACGGCGGTTCGATCTTGTATCATCAGTACCCGGTCGTGTCGGCTCTGCTCCTATGGTGGGATCTGGGTCAAAAGTTCATCACTCGTTCGGCGCCTCTGTTGATCTATGACGCCACCGATATTTGTAACGCCCGGATTCCGAACTACATGTATGCTGTGCAGGGCGGACCCTACTTCAACGGCACGTGCTTCTACGCTCTGTTTCAGGGCAAGCGTCACTTCAGTATACTGTTCGGGGATAGTCTGCCGGAGATCGAATGCGCGGAGGATTTCATTCTCAAGGGGCAACAAAAGAAGAAACCTCGCTGGACCTACGGCGATGATTTTCGCCAGGAGACATTCATGATCGACACTACGGTCGTGCGTCCGGCCCTGGACGCCCTGGCCGGCGACATTGACTCACTGCTGATGCACGCTTACTTCGACCTGAAGGCGTTATCGCAGAGTTACGGGCGAGAGAAAGCCTCCTACGGAATGCGTTACTGGTTCTGGAATCTGGTAGCGAGCCGCACGCTGGTTAAGCTGCATGAGCAAGGCATCATCGAACGGCGCGGCAACGGCCAGTTCAAGTTCGAACCATACCGGGGCGAAAAAAGAGGATGAGGATGAGGGCGTCACGAGCTTATCTGACAGGCCTGCTGGCCTCCCTCTTGATTCTGGGGAGTTGCGCTGAGAAGAAACCGCCGGCGCGGAATCATATCCCGATACTGAAAGCCAGATTATTCAGCTTGCAGGAGGCGGTCAAAACTCAGAACCGGGCGGCTATCAATTCACTGTTGTCGGTTCAGATTTTTGACAATGACCAGAATTCCGATTCGCTCCTGCGGCTCGCTTACGGTCCGGAGGGTAGTTTTGAATTCCGGCAGTTAGCGGTGGGTGAAATCACTTACACTAATGACAAGGCGCGGATCGACTGCTTCGTTATGGACAGCAGTCGGACCAGAGACCGGCCGCTGATCCTGACCTATGTCTACGAACACGATCAGTGGTTACTGAAACGGTTTGAGGCGGGGAAAGTCGAGACTGACAGTTCCGACGCCATGTAAGCGGCCGGCGGTCGATCGCGCCGCGGTGAGTCATCGGATCTCAGCGCCGAACAACTGGCGGCATTGCTGCAGGGAGGGAGCGGCCGGCTTCAATCGTGCCAGTATCTCGCACGCCGATCTGGCTTCCTCAAGTTTCCCCAGCGCAATCGTGGTCTTTACCAGCGGTTCGTAAATCAACGGGTTGTCCGGTTGCATTTGTTTGGCCCGAGTGAGGTAGAAGTAGGCGGAATCGTATTCGTTGCGATAGGCGAAGATGATCCCCATGTTCATGACCGGGCTTTGCCCGCGACGGTCGATAGCTATGGCGGCGCGGAAGTGCTGCAGGGCACGATCGAGATGACCGGATTTGGACAGGATTACGCCCGCCTTGGTCTGGATGGCGGGATGGTCCGGGTGGAGCGTCACCGACTGCATGATGTACCCGAGCGCGTTCTGCAATCGGCCCCGTTTGTCCTCCACGTCGGCCAACCGATAAAGGTAAAACGGGTTCTGCGGTTCGATCCTGATGGCGCGCGTGTAGAAATAGGCGGCCGAGTCGAGGTCTCGCCGATTGCACTGAATCTCACCGAGGTTGTAGCAGGAGCTGGCGCAGGCCGAGTCCACCTCCAGGCGTCGCCGGAAATGCTTGTCGGCCAAATCGGGTGCGCCCACTGCCTCGTTGAGAATCATCCCCCACGAAAGGCACCGCCTTGCCTCGCCGTAGTCGATCTGATGATGCGGGCTGTCCCAGAGCATGCCGTCCAGATGTCGGGCGGCGCGCGTCAGGTCGATCTTCTCGTACAGATTGGGGGCAATGTGGACGAGAACGACCAGCAACATCGCAACTGGCCAATAGGCGCGCATCCGCGAACCATAACTCTGCACGATACGAGAGCCGGCCCACAACGAAAAGGGGATGCCGTAGAACGAGATGATATCCCAGTCACGCACGGCGCCCAGCTTGGGTTCCAGCCAGAAGCATGACAGAAACAAGAGCAACGATACTGTCGCCAGAAAGGAACCGGTCACATCCACGGCCGAATCGGTCCTGCGACGGTGGAGCAAGACGTCGACAAGCAGTATAGCGGCTACCGGCGCCACCAACAGCAGGTGGTTGAGTATGTCGACAGCATGGGCCCATGAAAACGCCGAATAGGGGACGCCCTCTATCGGCCATATCAGCATCAACCACTGGGGGAGGTCCAGCAGTTGGGCGGCCAACGCCGCCATGAAGGAGCCGAGGACGGCGATCAACCTGGCCAGCCGGTAGTTCGCGCCGAATGGCAGCCGGCCGGTGTCTCGCCGCGTCATGACCGCCATAAGCGCCGCGACAAGAAATGGCAGCGCCATGATATGAAAGCCGACCGCCACCGCCGACACAACTATCGGCATGACCGAACCGCCCGACCCGCGCAGACGCGACAGGGAAAAGTAGAGCGACCAGAGACCAAGCGCCGTGGCCCAGGTGTAGTACTCGACGTAACCAAAGAATAGAATGATCGAGCCGCTCGTCGCCGCCGCCATTATGACCAGCCACTGTTGACGTGGCACCGAGAACAAGAGGCGGGCTGTCTTATAGACGGCCGCCCACCCCACCAGACCGCCGACGATGCTGGTAAGGCTGAAGATCGTAGCGGTCGGGGCGACGGATAAGATCGCCGCCAGCCCGAAGGCAGCTCGCTGCAAGAAATAGGCAAGCGGTTTGAGATGGTAGTCGGTGAGCGACAGCGGCTGATCGGACTGGAGGAAGTGATCGAGAATCAGGAAACCGTCGCCGTAGACGTGGGCGCGGGACCTCATCAGGAACAGAAGAACCAGCATGACACCGGTGCCGATCACGAACCGCAGAGTGTTGGGAACAGTATGGTAGAGGCCGAACAAGGCCTGCGGTCGATGTCCGATCCACCCGAAGATGCGGCTGTAGACCGGCGGTATCAACAACAGCAGCACGACGGCGGGGATGATTGTCCCCCACGGTTGCGACACCACCTCCCAGTGATTGAACCCCCAGGTGTGCCAGACGGGCAGAGTGCCGCCGATTAGATGCAGTCCGGCGACGATTATGAACGGCATCATGAAACGCCAGGGCGGCGCTTCGGCGGGCGGGAGGGCGTTCACACCGGCGGCCGTTTGATCGTTCCCGTCGGGATTGAGATGCAGATCAGAGTCAGCTTTCATGGTCTGTTGCGAGTTTCTCACCTCGGTGCCGCGTTCTCGGACCTTCGCCGCGCCGCGTCACTGCATCGCCCGCCGGTCACGTCTCATCGGAGTGTGCAGCCGGTCTGTGGTCGGGAAACTAGTGCCCCTCCCAACTCATGAAGTTCTGGTATTGAGTCGAGGCGAGAAAGGCGGAGGGATCCTTAATGAACGAAAGCATGTTGTCTACCAGGTAGACATGGTTCTTTTCCTCGTCAGCTATCCGCCGTAACAAGTCCCGACGGGTTTCATCATCTTCTTCATTAGCGGCGTCACGATACATTTTCTCGGACTTCTCTTCGATTTCGACCGCCTTCTCCCATAGCTCACGCACATCTTCACCGCCAACGTCTCCACGTTGCCCTCAGCCATTTGCTGGAAAACCGACTTGGTCAGAGCCGGCGTCCCGGACTTCTTACCCAGACTACTCTCGGCTGCGGCCAGGTCACCATCAGACATGCTCTTGAACACCCGGTAGTGTTTCTGCTCTTCTTCAGCAAGAGTCAACAGCACTTCCTTCAATTGTGGGTTATCGGTAGCGGCTGCACCCTTCTCATAAAAGGCCTGGCCATCGAGTTCCATCTGCATCGCAAACCTGATTATGTCCATAACGTCTCCATAGATCAACTTGTCGATCTCACTGAGGCGCCTGTTTTGGCGGCGCCTCGGGTCTGTTTATCGCTCCACCACCTTTACGCCAATGCCTTGGAGCGCAGGTTCTCGGCCGAGAACTCTTTCTCCATATCGGCATCGGTGAACACGCCGTCCTTGCGGACGAGTTTATCGTCGAAGTACATCTCGCCGCCGCCGTAGTCGGTGCGTTGAATCAACACCAGGTCCCAGTGGATTGTCGACTGGTTGCCGTTGGGAGCTTCGTCATAGCACTGCCCTGGCGTGAGATGGATGGAGCCGGCGATCTTTTCGTCAAAGAGAGTGTCCTTCATCGGGTGTTGGATGAAGGGGTTGACACCGATGGCAAACTCGCCGATGTACCGAGCACCTTCATCGGTGTCCAGAATCTTGTTGAGCTTTTCATTGTCGCCGGAACAGGTCGCCTTGATGATCTTACCGTTCTCAAAGGTGAAGGAGATGTCATTGTACACGAAGCCCTGGTAGAGCGAGGGAGTGTTGTAGGTGATAACACCGTTGATCGAATCCCGCACCGGCGCAGTGTAGACTTCACCGTCCGGTATATTGCGCAGGCCGTCACATTTCTCGTAGGGGATGCCTTTGATGGAGAAGGTCAGGTCGGTGCCGGGACCCTTCAGTTGCACCTTGTCGGTGGCATCGATCAGGGCAGCCAGCTTATCCTGGGCTTTGGACATCATGGCATAATCGGCGCAGCAAACTTCGAAGTAGAAATCCTCGAATTTTTCCTGCGAGGTTTCAGCCAACTGGGCCATGGCGTTATTGGGATAACGAAGCACGACCCAGCGAGTGCGTTTGACTCGTTCTTCGAGATGCACCGGCTTGTAAAACAGCTTATTGTTTTTCTCCAACTGGGTCCGATCGATATCGGCCAGGTCAAACGGATTGTCGGATCCGCGCAAACCGATATAAGCATCGGCCCGCGTCATCAACTCCAGGTGCAGTTCCGCCTGCTTCCTGAACTGATCATCGCCCGCCTGAGCGACCCACTGGCGGATAAGCGATTCGTCATTATAGTACCAAAATGGTACGGCACCCTTCTCGGTGGCCAGTCGGATAATCTGCTTGCCCAACTCCAGCGTATCTTTGCCTTTGATCTCAAGGTACAGTACTTCACCCGGCTGAATTTTCACCGAGTACTCCAACAGTTGTCGGGCCAGGATTTCGTTGCGTTTGTCCTTCATTTCTATTCCCTTTCGGCGTCAGTATTTTGGTTCCGAAAATACAACATAACGCGGCTCAAAGCAACTCTGTCGCCGGATGACAGGGGAATTTACTTCCGCAATTCTGCCCGCCAGTTGATTTCCAAACGTGCTATTCCTCGGTTTTCCCGCTGTGGAGACAGAAGCAGCTGTTTGTCTGTCCGCAATTTGAGCATTTTTGGGTTATCTGGGTCCATGGGAGGGGGCTATTGTGAATGGACCGGTAAAGCTTCAGCGGAATTGATTCGATAATGGGTTAAGGGCTTGAGTTATGTCCCGAGCTAGGACTGTACTTGAGAAGGGGAAAAAGGCGGGAGAACCGAATGGTCATCGAAACGTCAGACCATCAGGCAGTTCGATAAAGTTTTGAAGAACTATAGCCGAAAACAAGGGCATAATACTAATACACTGAAAAGGACGTGTTATGGATTCTAACATCCTCGAAAAAACTGATGGAGCCTTTGCCGGACAGGCCGGAGAGCTTCTTCAGCTCGTTTCGTTCAATATCGGTTCGGAGGAGTTCGGGGTGGATATCCTGAAGGTACAGGAGATCAACCGAATGGTTGACATCACCCGTGTCCCGCAGGCGCCGCACTATGTCGAAGGTGTCATCAATCTGCGCGGCAAGGTGATTCCCATTGTCGACCTGCGCAAGCGCTTCAACCTGGAGGAAAAGGAGTACGACAAGAACACTCGTATTGTCGTCGTTGATATCAGCGGTAACATTATGGGGATGGTGGTCGACTCGGTCTCCGAAGTGTTGCGCCTGCCGTCGAACACAATCGAAGCGCCGCCCGAGATCGTGGCCAGCATCAACTCCGAGTATATCAAGGGTGTGGCTAAGCTCGAGGATCGGTTGTTGATCTTCCTTGATCTGTCAAAAGTGATCGACGTCAGTAAGATGTCAGGGGTTACAAGCTAGATTCCTAATTACTTCGTTAGCGAATCGTGATCGAGACCGGCGAGCCACCGCCGGTCTTTTTTGTACTTGCTAAGCCGTGTATACAGATGCCGGTTAGGTGATCCTATTTTTGACCCTTGATCCCCTCACCTGTCATCGGTACGAACCTGACCGGCAGCACCTTGGTCTGATAATACTCGTCGCCGACCCGTTCGATCAGCATCAACTCCTGCCAGAAGTCGCCAACAGGCACGACCATCCGTCCACTGTCGGCCAACTGCTCCAGCAGCGGTTGCGGGATCTCCGACGGCGCACAGGTGACAATGATTGCATCGAACGGCGCCTGCTCCTCCCAGCCGGCGTAACCGTCGCCACACCTGACTGTGACGTTTTTGTAGCCGAGTGAATCCAGCAGCTTCTCGGATCGCTCGGCCAACGGTTTGACTATCTCGATAGTATAAACCTCGGTCGTGATCTCGGCCAGTACCGCAGCCTGGTAACCGGAACCGGTACCGACCTCGAGTACTTTCTCATCGCCATCCAACTCCAGCAGTTCGGTCATCAGGGCTACAATGTACGGTTGCGAAATTGTCTGATTCTCGCCGATCGGCAACGGGTGGTCCCTGTAGGCCTGCGTACGGTACCCTGGGGGAACAAACAGGTGTCGCTCCACCTTGGCCAAAGCGGCCAGCACTCTCGGATCAGAAATGCCACGCGCCTTGATTTGGGACGCGACCATCGACTGACGGGTTCCGGTCCAGTCTCTGGCATTCTCGGCTTGATTGGACTTACAGGCGGAGGCGACAGCGATCAGGGCTATCGCCATTAAGGTGACATTTGAATGTAACTTCGACAGGGCCATATTTGTGTCCTCCGATTCAGCCGCCAAGGTTTGTCCGCGGCGCCCGATGCTTCTAATTTGCAGCACTGGTGGCCAAACCTCAAGGTCTATTTTGGTCAGCCGTCTACTCGGGATTGACTGGCGACGTTAGTAGGCTTATCTTTACCAGCAACAACCTATGAGAGACACATATATACAGCCGCCGCGGATCGAGTTCCTTTACACCAACATCGGACGCGGACATCCATCTTATCTCGACGGTATCATCGAAGCGCTGGTTCGTCGGGGGGAGATCGGTCTCGTGCGCGGTGAGACCGATGTGTTCGCCGTTTCGAGCGGTTTGTCGAAGTTGGCATGGAGACTGATTAGGGGACTATATCATGTCGGTTCCTCCGGTGGCCCCGGTGGTCGCTTGTATAATCGTCTGCGTAAGGATGCCGATTACAACCGACCGGGAGTCATGCTGCGATTGCTGGGGCGGTCGATTGCTCGCACCTATATGTCGCGACCATGGCCGTTGGTGGTGGCCCATCCCATTCTGGCAGCAATCCTGAAGGGGAAGCAGCAGTTGATCTATCAGCACGGGGAACTGGTTGCACCATCAGAGTCACTGGTACGCGGCGCTTCCAGGGTTTTGGCGCCGACCGAGGAGACAGCTCGGGCCTTTGTAGAGTCAGGCTATGCGCCGGAGGATGTTGTCGTTACCGGACTTTGCATTGAACTGTCGCTGGCAAGGCAGGCCGAGGATGCCTATGAGGGCCGCATGGAACGTTTGCGTCGTATTGAGGAGCGGACGGGTGCGTTCTTCTCTTCAGGCGCCGAGCCGAAATCACACGTTGGGATGCTAACGTCGGCTATCGAGTCGATAGCGCGAGCCGGAGGGCGCGCCATTGTGTTCGCTCAACGCGGGGGTCGATTTCAACGAGCCTGCGTCACCCGCTTCGAACGCCGAGAACTTAGCTTTTCCGTCCTGGATGATCGCGCACCGATGGCGACAAAACCCGACGTGATCTCAGTCGTGACCTTTGCGTCGCGTCGCGAACTCGCGCACCGCACGGCCCAATTGTTTCCGTGCTTCGATTACTTCGTGGCCCCGGCACATGAACGCTGCAAGTGGGCGCTGGGTTTGGGGCTACCGATGTTTATCATCGGTCCGGAGATCGGGTCTTTTGCGCCGCTCAATCGTGAGCGTTTGATATCTGCCGGCGTAGCCGAACCTTTGGATACGATTGATGACGCTCGTGACCTGGGAACACAGGTCAATGGACGACACACGACCGACCCGCTTGTCGACATGGCGCAAGCGGGATGGGGGAGACTTCCCATCAACGGTTTCGAGAAGATCGCCGAATTGCTGGTCGAGCAGTACGCCGAGGCGAAGTAATGCCGCGACCGGCGGAGGATGTAGCGATCTCATTGCCAGCCAGTGACGTACCCTTTTGTGGCGACCGAATCTTCAGATTCGGCCGCAATACCCGCTGAATCCGAAAATTCAGCGGGCACAAGGACTCGGCAGTCTTGTCCAAAGGCCGGTGCGCGGTTATCAATGGGACTACGTGAGTGGGTGGGGTCCGGGTCAGCGAATGATGGCGAACTTGCCTATCTGAGTGCGTTCCGCCGACTCAACTACGAAATAGTAAAGTCCGGTAACGACCAACTGAGTGTTGCGCGTGATCAGGTTCCATTCGTGATGCGATGATGTCGGGTCGTCCGGATCCATATCATGAGTTAACTCTCTTACCAGATCGCCGTCGAGGGAGTAAATCCTGATGATGCACTTGGCCGGCAGATTGGCAAAGTGTATTCGGTGCGAACGGTCCGGTGCTTCGTCACGGTCGAAGCGGCCCTCAAGACCTCGGCTGACATATCCGGCATCGGAGCGATAAGGGTTCGGATATACATACGCTTCCAACTGGTCGGCAATAACCCGATCAACTGAGGCCATAGCATAGGCCAGTTGAGCGCCATTGACCACCGAGGTTTCCAGAGCCGGCAGTCCAGCTATGGGGGAACCGAAGTCGAAGGCGGTGACGGATATGAAGTACGGCACAGTAGGCAACAGGGAATCAAGAACCATTTCATACTCGAAGTATTTGAATTGGCCGCGTTCAGTGAGTTCATCCGATCGGGCCGAGTCCGGAATCAGACTGCTCGGGTATGACTGATTCGGGAACCGTTTGCGAATCCTGGTCTGCACGCCCAACTCGGAGACGTTGTAGTCCTGAGCCGTGAAGACAAAGGTCGACTCCGGGAATTCCGGATGCACGTATGGAAAGCTGCGCGAATAGGCAAGAGGGTGGAAATTCATATCGGTACAGGAGTCGCCATAGAGGCAGCGAAGAGAATCAATGGTGAATGGTATGTCCAGGAGTTGGTACTCATTATCAACGAAGACATACTTGTTGTAGTCCTCCTTGTCATACGAGGCTACCACGGAGAAACTTGAGGGTCGGTCGTCACGCGCGAAATAGATGCGGTAACCTTCGAAGTCAACCACGCGCGAGAAGATGTCTCGGGTAGTCTCCGAAAGCAAACCGTTGAACCGGATCGCCAGGCGTCCTACATCCGGTATGATGTGGAGTTCGGGGGCGGGCGGGGGACCGGCGCCTCGAAAATCCGGAACGCCATCTCCCTCATGAAAAAGCGTGTCACAGTCGGTGTACTCGATAACCGTAATCGTCGTATCATTGCCGTTTATTATGGTGTCGACTTCCTGCACGATCGAGTCGGAACAGTAGATACGGGATTTGCCGAAGTAGCCGTCGTTGTCGGTGTCGATGCCGGGATTATCGTAGACCCACGATGCCCATCGGGAATTGGCGGCCAACCCCGAGAAATCAAGCGAGTTGTAGAAGATGTCGGGACGGTGCTCGTCGTAAAGTCGGTCGAAATTAGTTGGGTCGGAGTGCAGAAAGGAGCCCCCCAGCCAGGCAAAGGAAATCGGCAGTTCCTGGCCTGGGTGGATCTCGAACGGCCCGAAGGACAAAAGATATCGGCAATCGTAACCATTGGCAATGTCTGCGGCGTTCTCCGGTGGGGGGAGCCAGCCTTTGAGCATCTGATTCTGGGCGACATAAAACTGATCGTAGTCAAACTCCGGGTGGCTGAGAACATAGTACTTGTTCTTGTCCCCTTCGGGTGTGCCGAGCCGAGAGCCGAAGCTTCGGAACGGATCCTCCGGTGTACCGCCCCGGCGCGGGCCAAAGTCTTTGGATGGATTAGAGTAGTCGATAATCCACCAGTTGAATGAGTAACTTGGTTCCTCGGCCGGTGTGCGAACAACGCGAACGCCCACGGCGTGCGGAACGGACTGAGCGTTCCAGGCGTGGGTCAATGTGTCTGGGTCACCGTCATTGTCGGTGTGATAGGCGATGTTTATGGTGTCAACATAACCGTGCCCTTCCGGCGCCGGGTAAGTGCGAAGGAACCCCACCATGTCGTCATTCCAGTGCGCCTGGTCCCGGTTACTGAGGTGCCAGACATCACCGTCAAGCCATATACCGAGATACACTTCGCTCAATGTTTTCACATCGATATTCTGAACGCGGTAGTCGAACAAGATGAAGTCCTGAGCGTACGAGTAACTCCAGGCCATAGAACGCTGCGTAACTTTTATTCCCAGCGGTTTATGGGGACGGCCATCAGTGTTATCAACGCCGGTGGCTGCGTGCTCCGTCAAAGTGTCAGTGTACTCACAGATTATGTCCTCTTCCGAGAAAGCATCCGGTGTGTAGAAGCGACTGCTGGGATCTATGGATTCATAGCGGAAATCACCAAACGGTTTGATGTCCGGCCAGAACTCAGTAGTGACATAGAAGTCCTCATCGCCTACCGATACCAGAGTGTCGTTTCCCTTTATGGCGCCGGCCCAGATCGCGGCTACCCAGAGATAGACAAGATCACTGTTCTTGGGAAACTCACATGAGGGGATCGATAGGCCGGTGAGTGGGTCGGGAATCGATTGTCCGCGGGTACCGAAAGTGCCATTGTTAGCGAGAGCCAACCGGATATTACCACGTTTGTGGACGGCATACTCTACCACCGGTCCGGCGGCGGCGGTCTTCGGCCCGGGGTTCGATCGCTCAAGCCACTCGGTCTTGGGGCTAGTTTCTCGCGCGTAAACGCCGGCGATCAGGCTCAATAGGATGAGGGCCGACCAGATAACAGTTCTGGAGCGGCCTTTGGTGGGGTGATCTGCGCTCATTAACTCATGGCTTACAAGATTATGGCTAGTTTGCCTGTTGTCATATCACCAGGCATTTGTGAGTAGATTCGCATTTTTCCATTCTGACGTACCAAATCGTCGATCTGTTTAGAGCCAACCGATGGTTAGCCAAACCATAATACTAAGTCAAGGCAGCCCTGTTTGCAAGGTCTTTCGGTGAAGAATCGGCGCCGGTTGGGGCTTCGTACATACCTGTCCAGCGTTGTCTTGGTTCCGGCGTGACATACTGGGCATGAGGATACCGAGTACGACCGTGACCTTCTTTTCAACTCCCGGCGACCGGCCACAGGTACTGAGCCGGCTTTCGAATTCTCAGGTAAGATAAATGTCCTCCCGGCTGATCCGAGTAGGTCAGGAGCCTTGTGCTCCTGACATGTCCGATCATGATGTCGGAACCACAGGGGTTCCGACCTACAGAGACTAACAGCCACACGGTGCTGGACCATCGTTGAACATCCAGTCCACGAGGTAAACCAGATCAGCGATATCAACAGTGCCGGAGCAATCCACGTCGGCCGTTTCGAGCGGGAAGGGCGGTATCCCCTCGGAGAACATGTAGTCGACCAGGAAAACAAGGTCGGCTATGGTGATTCCTGCGGCGCCGTCCATGTCACCACGCACGACACACAACCGAGCAAGTCCGGCCACTGTTCGCGGCTGGTATTCAAGAATATCGCCGTTGAATTCAGGTAAGTGTGTCGAGTAACCATCCACCAGAATCGGCGTGGTCTGGCCGAATTGGGCCGAGGCGTCAATCTGGAAGTAAAACCTGAGGATCGGCCCGGCGCCAGGCGCCAGATCAGGCACCGATCCGGTCGATGATGCCTGCAGCCTGACCGTTGTTGTCTTGGAAGAGGGACTAAGGTGAATCAGCTCCTGCACCTCGAAGTAATCGGTGCGGCAACTGTCGGTCGAGATGTGATCATAAGTTAACACCAGGTCGCCACTGTATTCCACCGGAATAATGATTTCGTTGATGGGTATACTATTGCGGCCGTAAATCACTAATTCGACCAGTTCACCCGGAAAGGCTGCGCTGGTATCGGCAATCATCGAATCAGCCAGGATCTTGATGTAGTTGGTCTTGACAGAGGTGCGGGTGTCCTCGCCCGCCTGCACCTGCAGGCTGACATCGAACATGCCGGGCTGATTATAGGTGTAGGCAGGAGACTGGATGGAGTCGGTACCGCCATCACCGAAATCCCATGTCCAGGTGTCGACAGAGAGACCGGATGAGGCGGAAAAGTTGACTGCCAGCGGCGCCCAGCCGATGGTCGTGTCGGCCGTGAAGGAAACCCCCACGACCTGGTCACACGATCCCTGCAGGTTCGGCATCGGTCCGATCTTCTTGTAGTGAGGCGCCTGCGGAGTGGAGTAGTCTATCAGCAGATCGTGCATCTCAACATAATCAAGCGGCCGGCCGTGCGCCTGTTGATGGATGCCCTGCAAGACGGCGCAGGCGCCGACGATTATCGGCGAGGCGCTGGATGTCCCACCGAAGTAAGCCGTGTAGTAGTTGGTGGTGTCGCTGCCGTATAAATCTCCGTAGCCGAGGGTGAAGACGTTCGAGCCGAAACCGTGGACATCGACCCGCGTGCCGTAGTTAGTGAACCACTCAGGCTCATGGTCTAAGTCACCTGCTCCAACCATGACGGCCCCGGAATATCTAAAGTCGGGGTCGAAGAGATGCCCGTAAATCGTGGTGTCGTCATAGTTTTCCTGTCCGTTGCCGGCTGCTTCGACTACGATACGGCCGTTGGCCGAGGCGGTCAAAATGGCGTCGAAAACGTCCTGCCAGTACTCCATCGCCACGTATCCAAGTTGACCATTGACGGTCTCGAAGTTGTAATGAGGACCGGGAGAATGGAGTTCGATCAGAATGAGATCCCCTTCAACGGTATTAGCGGCGGCGGTCGTCACTGCACTGGCCGTAGACATGGAGCCGATCGATACAGTGCCCAGATCGACATTAAAGGCAATACCGGTCATGCCGAAGCTGTTGGAATCGGCTGCGACCTCGCCGAGGACGGCGGTGCCGTGGTTCCACCAGCCGGGATCGTTGATCCTGGAACCGGCAATATGCCAACTGTCAGTTCCACCGTGGAGGTCTTCGTGCGACTCTATCCAGTTGCCCTCGATGTCGACGAACTTGACGTTTTCACCCCTACCTCCCGGGAAGTTCCAGCCGTAGTAAGCATCGATCCCGGTAGGGGCGGGCTGCAGGTACCACTGCGAGACCTCCCAAACCGGTGTAAGGCGTGTCTCGGTTTTGATATTAGCCAACTCCGGTTTGGGTGCAAAGTAGGCCGTCTCTACAATCTCCAATGAGTTCAGGGATCGCACCAATTCAAGCTTCTCGTCCGGAGTAGCTTCTTCGGATATCGACAAGCTATAGTAGAGGCTGAGATCCGGTAGCGCTTGGCCGATCCGGCGGGAGCCCTCCTGGCGCATCTGATCAAGGCTGGTTTTGTCAGTCAAAAAGTGAGGTTGGCACATGGCCGACTTGTCATGAGAGAGAATGGCTTGGTTGAGTCGATCCCATTCTGTTGAACTCATCTGGAATCGTGTGCCGTCGAATACCGGCTGCCCCATACCTTCGCGCAGCTTGATGATTATCTCGTTGGTGTTGTCGTGCTGCGGCAGGGTCTGGTAGACCGGCTTAATCGGCACAGCCCGCTTCAAATGAGGGGTCAAATCGCCAGCGAGCAAGGTTCCCGGCAGCAAACAGATCACAGCCGCCACCATCAGGAGGTTCGAAATAACTCTTTTGTTCATGTTAAATTCCACGATAAGTTCAGTTTTTTGCGTTGTGCTTTACAATTACTTACAAGATAGCATAAATCTGGTTTTTGGCAATCGCAAAGGTTGCGCCGCCTATGTCCACCAATAGCCGGTGTCAGGATGCCGACCATATCGCGGATTATGTCATCTGTTATCATGTAAATGTTCTCTGCCATACTGCCGATAACTCTGTAAGATGACCCAAAAGGGCGGGAAGCGGTATTGAAACGCGGAATCAAGCGTATGTCCTGTTTGCTCACAGGCAGTCTTGGAATACCGGGCACATGAGTAATCTGCGATGAATCAGTCGTTACCTTGGTATCAGACAGCCAGCACTAAGTATGCTCTCTACGGGGCAGCCTTTGGATGTCTCTTTCCCCTTGTGGCTACAATTTTGGACATCCTGGTTGGTTCCATGCGGCTGTCATTTGAGAGCGTGCTGCAGGTACAATCCACGCAGCCTTTGCACTGGATAATCGACACGGCTCCGTTTTTTCTGGGGTTATTTGCCAGTCTCGCTGGTCGACGTCAGGATCGGATAATCCGGCTGATCGCTCAGCTTGACTACGGGATAGCTGATCGTACAGCCGAGCTTCTTCAAGTAAACAAGAATCTGCAATGTGAAATCGCCGATCACAAGAGGGCAGAGAAGGCGTTGGAGATATCAGAGCGGAGATTCCATGATATTGCCCTGAGCTCCGCCGACTGGATTTGGGAGGTTGATGAGCACGGCATTTACACATTCGCTTCCGGAAGGGTAAAGGAGATATTAGGTTATGAGTCCCAAGAGTTGATCGGGAAAACCCCATTCGAGTTAATGCCCAAAGACGAGGCGGAGCGTATCGACAAGATCTTCGCAGGCATTGCCGGTGACAGGAGACCGATCGTTGATTTGGAGAATTGGAACCTGACTAAAAACGGAGAGAAAGTCTGCCTTCAAACCAATGCGGTGCCAATACTGGGGGAGACAGGCGAACTGCTGGGCTATCGAGGTGTTGACAAGGACATCACCGAGCGCAAGCAAGTCGAGGAACGGGAGCGGAAACTGAAAGAAGAGCTTGAACGTGCCCGGAGGATGGAGTCGATAGGTGTATTGGCCGGTGGCGTCGCCCACGATTTGAATAATATGCTTGGCCCACTGGTCGGGTATCCCGAGTTGATCCTCCTGAAGCTTCCCGATAACAGTCCGGTGAGAAAACAGATCGAACTGATCGGCAAATGCGCCAAGGACGCTGCCGACGTGATACAGGATCTTCTAACGCTGGCGCGAAGAGGTCGCTACGAGATGGTTCCGGTTGACCTTAATGACGTTGTATCAGGATTCCTCGATTCACACGTTCTAGCCAGACTGGTTGAAGAGAATCCGCATGTTCGCCTTGAGACGGCTCTGGACCGAACAGTTCAGCACATTTCCGGCTCGCTCCCTCATCTCACTAAGTTGATCATGAACATCATGATCAATTCCTTTGATGCGATGCCCGGTGATGGAGTACTCACTATTGAAACATCACAGACCTATTTGGAGCAACTTCCCGGTGGGTATGACGGAATCGAGAATGGCGATTACGTAGTACTCAAAGTGCGCGACACGGGCATCGGTATAGGCCCGGAGCACCTCGACAAGATATTCGAGCCTTACTACTCCAAGAAGAAAATGGGTATTAGCGGTAGTGGGTTGGGATTGTCCGTAGTGTACGGAGTAGTGAAGGACCATAAGGGATACTACGATGTTTTCTCTTTGGTAGGTGAAGGTACAGAGTTCGTCTTGTACTTTCCCGTCTCAAACCAGGTGATTGACAAGAAACCGGATGTGGAGCAAGATTATGGCGGCCAGGAGACCATCCTGGTGGTCGATGATGTCGAGGAGCAAAGGCAAATCGCGTCTGACCTTCTCTCCAGCCTTGGCTACAAAGTCAATGTTGTGGTCAATGGCAGGGAAGCCATAGGATATCTAAAGAAACGCAGTGCAGATGTAGTGGTGCTTGACATGATTATGGAAGAAGATTATGACGGACTTGATACTTATCGCGACATAATCAAACTCCACCCCGGTCAGCAGGCGGTAGTAGTCAGTGGGTTCTCGGAGACAGATCGCGTTAGTGAGATGCGAAGCCTGGGCGCCGGACCGTACGTCAAGAAACCATACACTCGCGATGACCTCGGCGCCGCCGTCCGAAAGGTCTTGGGTACGATTCCTGCGAATCAGGTCTGATGGCATCGAGCCGAATCTCCAAACCACAAGAAGCCATACTAAGCGGGGCGTGCACTATCAGGAATCAACTGGCACGGGATTGTCAAAAAAAGCCGGCCTCTTGGAGACCGGCTTTCATTCTATCTTGTGCCCGCTGAATCTTCAGATTCGGCGGGAGCAGTAACGCCCGCGGATCAGCTATGGCGTCGGTTTGGCGAAGGCATCGGCGGCGACGTCGCCGTTGATGATGCACTCGCTGACATCCATCTGCATGATCTTCTGTCCACCCATCGTGACAACGGTTTTGGTGGGGAGTTTTACTCCATTGGTTTCGGCGAACTCCGTCATCGCTTCCTCAAGCGTCCCCTCGCCGCCCATGGTCTCGCCCCAATACTTGCGGCCAGCCAGTTCGTGGCTGGTGATGTCAAGGGCCAGATGACAAATAGTCTCACCGTTCTGCCCTATGATCGCCACCCAATCGACGGCCACGCCGCCGATCTCACCTTCGCCGTCATACACAGCCTGGTAATAGGGGTTGTCGACGTGGCTGAAGATGTTGATGATGTTGCGCGCCATCTCCTTGTCGTTCTTGGCGATATCGTCGGGGGAGTATTCCTCGACCTCGTTGGTCATGGGGTTCACCCGCCAACCGACATCGCCGTTACGGACCTCGACCATGTTGCGTCCCATCAGGCTCATCTCACTGCGCTGTTTGTCAGGCAGAATCTCCACCGAGGTCACCGGGACCGGCATTTCCTGACCACCCATCACGAGCGTCATCTTGCCTTTACGTTCCACTGAGACGATAGCTTTGAAGTTATCGCCGCCGCCGGCAGCCGCTACCGCCTGGTTCAGCAAACCGGCGCCGCGCTCGAGATTCTCCGGACTGATGACTACTTCGCTCTCTTCTTCGGCCGGGGGGATGGTGATGTCTATCGTATCGACCGGACCGAAACCGAGCGCCTCCAACGGCTCGTCGAACTCGGCGCCACTACCGACTACCAGGATAATCATGGAGTCGGGGTGCAGGTTACGTTGCGCCGCCGCCATGACCGCCTCGGGAGTCACTTTCTCGACGCCCTCTTTTTCCTTCTGGAGGAAGTCCGCCGGGAGGCCGTGGAAGTCGTAGTTCATCATCCGCGTGACCACTTCCCGCTTGGTGTCGAAGTTGAAGACGAACGAGTTGAGATAGCCGTCCTTCCCTTTCTGCATCTCTTCTTCGGTCGGCGGGTCGGTCTGCATCGATTTGATCTGCTTGATCATCTCTTTGGCTGCCTTGACGGTATTCTCCGGGCCGGTCGAACCGACTGCGAAGAAGTAGCCGGGGTAAGCGATATTGGAAATATAGCGACCGCCCACAGAGTAGGCCAGACCCATCTTGGTACGTACGGCATCCATCAGACGGCTGCCGAAACCTCCACCGAGGATAGCGTTCATCACGATCTTGTCGGCGTAGTCCGGGTCGGTAACGAGGCCACCGAGGTGACCGATGCGGATATAAGACTGTTTGGCGTCCGGCTTATCGACATAGTAGACCTTGGTACGCCACTCGTAGTCGACTTTCGGCACCGGCGGCACCGGTACATAACCCTGGGGCCAGTCGCCGAAGTACTTATTGACGGCCTCCAGCAGGGCGTCATGATCGTAATCGCCGATGATCGCCAACTGGATATTCTGCGGAGCGACATAGTCCTTGTGAAACGCCATCAGGTCGTCGCGTGTTATCGCCTTGATCGTGGCGTATTCAGGATTGCGGAAGTAAGTATCGCTGCCATACACCAGCTTGCGCCATTCTCTGAGCGCTATGGCTCCGACATCATCATTGCGGCGGGAAATAGCCGAGCGCTGTTGCATTTTCGCCAAGTCGATCTTGTCCTCGTCGAACACCGGTCGGCGCAGCACTTCCGCCAGCACTTCCAGAGCCAGATCCTGGTAGTCGCTGAGTACGTTGATTCCGGCATTGCCGGAAATGTCGTCGATACCGACCTCGACCGCGGCGCCGATACCTTCCAGCATCTCGTCGATCTCATCACCGGTCCATTTGGAAGTGCCGCCGGTGCGCATGACCGTCCCGCACACCGAGGCCAGGCCGACCTTATCGAACGGGTCGAGATAGCTGCCGCAGTTCATTCGAACACTGACGTTGAACAACGGCAGCGACTTGTCTTCCAGCAAGTACAGGCGCAGGCCGTTGTCGAGTGTGATTTTCTCGACATCAGGTATTTCCAGCTTATTCAGCTTCGGAAATTCGAGTTTGTCGACGTCCTGACTCCAGGCTGACGATACCAGAAGAGCCTGCATGAAGGTGACGACCAACAACGGTAATACATATTTTCTGTACATTGTCCTCGCTCCCTGCTAGCCTTCCACCGTGTTCAACTTGGCCACGGTGCGGTTTTCTTCAGTAAAGTACTCTTTGGCGACACGCTGGATATCTTCCGGCGTGACGGCGTTGATCCGATCCAATTGTTGAAACAACTCGCGCCAGTCGCCGTAGTCGTTCTGAAACCCGGCCAGCTGAATGGCCATTCCAAGATTGTTGCGCAAGCCGTTAACAAAACCAGCTTTGGCCCGAGCCTTGATCTTCTCCATTTCCTCGACCGGGATCAACTCGTCTTTGAGTCTCTCGATTTCGGCGAAGATTTGCTCCTCACACTCTTCGTTGGTGTGGTCAGTGGCCGGCATGGCATAGGCGATGCAAAGGCATGGATATTTGTTGCCGGGATAACCCGCCCAGGTGCCAACGTTGGCAGCGATCTTCTTTTCCTTGACCAGATTCTTGTACAGCAGCGAGGTCCGGCCCTGACCAAGGTAATCGGAGATAGCTTCAAAAATCGGCCAATCCGGATGCGTTCCACTGGGAATATGATAAGCTACCGCAAAGAGCGGCTGAGCCGGGTCGTGTAATGTTACCCGTTTTTCACCCTTCTGCGGGGGCTCGATAGTCGCGACTCGCTCCGGCTTGGGACCCGACGGGATCCGACCCCAGTACTTCTTGGCCAGCTTGAATACTTCCTTCGGTTTGACATCGCCAACGATGGCCACTATAAGGTTCGATGGAATGTAGTACTTCTTGAAATATTCTTTCACTGCATCGCGGTTGTAGTTCTTGATGTCCGACATGTGACCGATAATCGAGATACCGTAGGGATGGGCCGAAAAGGCGGTCGATACCATGGCGTCGATCGTGCGCATAATCGGGTTGTTCTCAAGCACCTGCTTGCGTTCCTCGGTGATAACATTACGCTCACGATACATTTCGCGCAGGACCGGGTTGAGGAAGCGCTCCGACTCCATGGCCATCCAGAGCTCCAGCTTGTTTGAAGGCAGGCTTATGATGTACTGAGTCATGTCCTTGCCGGTGCCGGCATTGATCCCAGTGCCGCCTTCCTTCTCAAGGATGTGATCGAATTCATTCGATTTCACATACTCATTGGCTGCTTCGATAGCATCGTCGAACGCCTGCTGTAGTTCCTCCAGCCGCGTCGAGTCGGCGCGCAGGCCCATTTTGCGCTCGGCGCGAAGCAGCGCCCAGATCGAATCCTCGACCGCCATCGCCTTCAGCTCCGCTTCCAGATCGGTAGTGCCGAGCGTAGTGGTACCTTTGAAAGCCATGTGTTCGAGCATGTGCGCCAAACCGGTGTACTCCTTGGGATCGTCGACACCACCCACATTGGCAAAAGTTACGAACGACGCCACCGGTGCGTCGTGACGCTCCATCACGATAATCTTCAGGCCGTTATCCAACGTAGTTTCGGAAACCGATTTCTCCAGCGTGGAAAAGTCGAAACCGAACAATGTCGGTGCTGCCAGCAGCACCAAACACGCCGTAACGATGGGCCAGAAAGAACTCCTTTTCATAGAATCCTCCGGGAATGAATTAATAAGTACTGCTATCATCTTTCTTGCTGCCTGCGAATAAAGGTTGCCCTCCTCGGCTTGTCAAGTCCGGGGATTGAAAAGCCGATCAACTCGGTTTTCTCCGCATTCGATATCGGATCGACCATACCAGTGTAAACGGAGGTTGGGGCGGGGATGTTTCAGGGATGTAGACCAATAGGCTTATACTCTCGGCATGGCTCGGCGAGACACTTGTGGTGGCTGAGTCTTCAGACTCAGCTACAAGCACCCGCGTACTGTGATCGGCGTACGTCCTCGTGCGCCGCCGTGGGTCCGGGTCGCGGTAGCCGAGGACGTCCACCGCGCACGAGGTACCGCATTGGGGGGCAGCCTTGCGTTGTTCCAACGGAAGCCACTTCCGGTTCTCCTTTCTCTGTCATACTGGCGCAGGCCAGTATCCAGTATTAGAATCCGGAACTGGATGCCGGATCAGGTCCGGCATGACAAGTCGTTCCACTTTCTGGAAACACGAACTCCCTGATTCAATTTACATTAGCAGAAATCCTCAACCATTCCTGGGGAATATCCTGATAGTATACAGTGTGTGTCAGGACATACTGTACACCTTGTGTCGCCCCAATGAACGCCACTTGTGGCCGGCGGAGACAAGCCCCGCCGCCACGCGACAGAAAACGCAACTTGTGAGACACACTCGGGTCGCCCAACACCACCCATCAAAGAGACCTTTTTCAACAGGTCCCAAGCTGTGGGGCGCCCGGCGCAAGTCCGCATTTATGCGTGCCTGCTAATCGAAAACACCGTGAAGGAACCATCGTGAACGTAACCGATCGAAAAAGAAAAGATACCGCCGGTTGTCGGTGGTGTGCAGTTCATAGTAGAGACGATCAAAGCCACCATGCCACCAGCCTCCGGAAAGCTCCCAGGGTCCGTACCGGCGGTCAATCTGCTGACGGTTACCACGATGATGTTCTATCGATACCGGTGTGCCGTTGGCAGTGGTGATGTTGGTTTCTATCGGCAGTGGAAAGAGCCGCAGCCCGCCGATGTTGTGATAACAGTATGCGACTGTTGCCGGATGAAAAAAGCGGTCTGAAAAGAGAGTGCCGGTGTCGTGCATGTTTGTGCCTTTGGTCCGTCGTCTGGTATCGAGAGGGGAGAGGTGGAAATTCTGTTCCGGGAGCAGAGTCGGGATAAGGGTCACGGTATAAAGTTTGTAATCTTTCAAAGTGATGTTGTTGCCCATAGAACCGACTTGTCGGTGGTGGTCGAAGCTGATTTGTCGGGAAGGGAGCGGAATGATTGTTTCGCGAGGGATGGTTACAATCAGATCGGTAACGGCCGAAGGCAGTTTCAGTCGCTCCAGTTGAGAACGTAGTTGCCGCGAGAGTTTCCTGATGGACAGGGTTGGTTTCTCAACTGACAGGGTCAGTTTTTTTTCGGTATGGTTTTCAAGTGACAGCTTCAGTTTGACCCGACTGCAACCATAACCCTGTTGACCCAGACAGGTCAACAACGGTTGCAGAAGTTGTTCGACATGATGAATGATAGCGGCGGTGTTGTAGATTCGGTAGGTGAGATGCATCTCATTCGACAGGTCCTCTTTCGGGTGAACACGCAGGAACTGTTGTGGGTCACGTCCGCGCGATAAGTGCGACAGGGTTGCTCCTTCGGCACCGAAGCGCTGTGCTATTTCGTTGGCTGGGAATTCGGCCAGACGTCCGATTGTTTTGAGACCAAGATCGCGCAGGGTCTCAAGGGTGTCGGATGACAGAGCCAGACGTTCGATGTCAAGGCTCTCAATGAAGGCGCCGCCGGCGCCTTTGCTTACTATAGTGAAACGATTATCCTCCGATGTTTCCGCGGCGATTTTGGCGATAAACTTATTGTCGGCAACGCCCACTTTCGCCGGGTAACCGAGCGACTCGACAAGCGCAATGACCTTTTTGGTAATGACGGTTTCGCTTTGGTGAAGCAGCATCAGTCCGTTTACTTCCATAAAAACAACAAGAGCACTGCCGGTGCTGTCGGCGCCTTTCTCTGCAAAAGGACCGATAGTTTGAAGCGCTTTCAAAAGCCTCTGCGATTCGCAGGTTTCCTTCTCGGTGTTGCGTACTTTGATGATCAAATCAGAACAGACTGCGTGCGCCTGAGGAACGGTACTGTTTATCAGAACGCCGTGCTCCGTCGTCGCCTGATTCATAGCAACGATCGGCGCCGACTTGTGATTCTCCTCAGTGAGCGCCAATGGTTGCGCCGCCAGCGATGGATCCTTTTGGTAGAACATCTCCAGCGAGAATTCCTCGATCAGTATGCAAGCGATACGTTTGTTATCCATTTAATGCTATCTCCACGTGCGCTCCTTCCCTGGAAATTCTGCTTTTGGTGACGGTGACTTTTAGCTTTGAGGGTATCAGGCGAGCCACTTCCAGCCGTAACGCTACAGTGCTGGCCGGGATTATCGGGTGGGACGCGTTGTTGTTCTCGGTCAGGAAGGTAACCAGCGCTTTGGAGCGCGCCGTCTGTTGCCGCAACCGATGCAACAGCGACGACAGTGATAAATCACTTCTTTGTGACAGATCACTCTTTTGGTTGGTTAGGTCCAGGACAATACAGTGAGCCACTCGCTTTGACAAAACCAACTCCGCCGCGCGCAGGCCGCAGGCAAGAGAGAAGTTTGTGGGCGGCGTATGTCCACATGCGCCGCCTTGCCGTAGAGCGCGAGATCTCGCGGCAGATGTGGACATCTGCCGGGCACCGAAGTCCGGCCGCACCACTACCAGCTTTTTTATGTCTACCCCACAGGTAGCGGCGGCAGCCGGAAAGAAAGAACCGGAAAGATCGATGTACGCCACTGTCCCGATTTTGGTGAGAGCCGCCAGTATCATAAAGAGGAAACTTGTCTTGCCCGAACCGTCCTCGCCGGTGATCTCGATAAGTTGGCCGTACGGAATGCCCTGCCGGGGAAAAAGAGCATCAAGATTTGCAATACCGGTTTGGAAAATCGGTTCGGATAGTCCGGTCGTTGAAAAGACGGCTTCGGGCCATTTTTGAGTTATCAATTGCCGTAGTTGATCCGGCGGTAGTCTGTGTTTGTCGATGTCATGCACAGGCAAGCCTGTTTTTCGTGCTTCGCGCGTTGCTGGATCGCAGGGATCCTGCCCTACACTGCGCGTCATCCTTTTCGGACGCCGGTACCCCACCCCGCGAAGGGGGCTTTCCAAAAACTACCGGGTGGTGGTTATTCCTTTGCTGTGGGCGGCAGACGTCCTCGTCTGCCCCTTGATTACCTTGGATACGTCCTTCTAACGGGCAGACCGGCAGGATCTGCCGCGCACAATATCATGGGTTTTTGGAAGGTCCCGAAGGCGGGAATCCATCCTCTACTTATCCGTCATGCTGGCGAAAGCCAGTATCCAGTCTTCGTTCCAAGGCACACCAGACTGGATTCCTGCTTTCGCAGGAATGACACGGTCAAGCCGTGTCTCTCGCGCATCGCGCGAAAAGCACATTTACGCACTACTCATTTGTGCAGTATATGATACGCAATAATCTTCTTCGGCCAATCACATATTTGCCGGCTTTTGCTTTTGTGAGTGTCCCTGCATATTTTCATGGAGTCGACCGCGGTGTATAGCCAGGCGGTGGCGCGCAATTGTAGCCAGTATGCGGCTTGCGCCTTGACAAACTGGCTGTGTTTATGTATCTTGATAAGTGTTCTGGCCATTTGCCATGCCCGGGTCAAAGCAGTTTTAACGATATTAGAGCAGTTTGAGCAACTAACGGAGGATTGCATGAAAATATTTCCCCTTACCAGGATTCACGTGCTGGCTTTTGTGCTAATGTTGTTGTCAGCGGCTAGTGCCATCGCGTTCGATCCGATATTTGACGCAAGGATCGATTATGAAACCGGATATGCTCCCTCCTCAGTCTTCTCGACTGATCTTGATGGCGATGGCGTCAATGACCTGGTGACAACGAACCAGGGTTCTGACAGTATCACAGTACTGTTGAATAACGGCAACGGAACCTATCAAGCCAGGGCCGACTATGGCGTTGGAAGTGGTCCGACATCTGTCTTCGCCATTGATCTTGACGACGATGGTGACAATGACCTGGCGGTAACAAACCGTTACACTGATAATGTCTCGATCCTGCTTAATAACGGCGACGGGACCTTTCACACCGCGGTTGACTATGACGTGGCGAGTGCTCCCCAATCCATCTTCTCGATTGACCTTGACGGAGATGGTGACTATGACCTGGTGACAGCGAACGAACATACTCCCGGTGTCTCAGTACTTTTGAGTAACGGCGACGGAACTTTTCAGCCCGTGGTTAGCTATGGCACTGGAGGTGCTTCGTGGTCTGTCTTCGCAATTGATATTGATGGAGATGGTGACAATGACCTGGCGGTAGCTAATGCCGGCTATGACAGTATCTCAATACTTTTCAATAACGGCGACGGGACCTTCCAAGCCAAGATTGACTATGGCGTTGGGAATGAGCCAAGGTCTGTCTTCTCGATTGATCTCGACGCCGACGGCGACAACGACGTGGTGACTGCGAACACCCTCTCCCACAATGTCTCAGTACTGATGAATAACAGCGAAGGAGCCTTTGAAACCGCAGTCTTCTATAGCGTTGGAGACGAGCCGAGGTCTGTCTTCGCGATTGATTTTGACGAGGATGGAGACTATGATCTGGTGACAGCGAATTTCCACTCCGACAATGTCTCAGTACTGTTGAATAACGGCAACGGGACCTTTCAATCCGCGGTCAACTATGACGCCGGATATGCTCCTTACTGTGTCTTCGCGACTGATCTTGACAATGATAAAGACAATGATCTGGCGGTAACGAACTGGAATTCTCACAACGTCTCAATACTGTTGAATAATGGCGACGGGACCCTTCAAACTGCGGTCAACTATGGTGCTGGAGATTATCCGTCCTCTGTCTTCTCGATTGATCTTGACGGTGACGGTGACAATGACTTGGCGACAGCCAATTTTTACTCTGACAATATCTCAGTAATGTTGAACAACGGCGATGGGACGTTTCAAACCGCGGTCAACTATGACGCGGGAAGTGCTCCTTACTCTGTCTTCTCGATTGATCTTGACGGTGATGGTGACAATGACCTGGCAATAGCGAGCGTCGGTTCTTACAGCGTCTTAATACTGTTGAATAACGGCGATGGGACCTTTCAAACCGCGGTTGGCTATGGCGTTGGAACTCGTCCGAGGTCTGTCTTCTCGACTGATCTTGACGGCGATGGTGACAATGACCTGGCGGCAGCGAACGCTTGGTCCGACAATGTCTCAATACTGTTGAATAGGGGCGACGGAACCTTTCAAACCGCGGTTAACTATGGCGCCGGAGATGGTCCTGAATCGGTCTTCTCGATTGATCTCGACGGCGATGGTATCAAAGACCTGGCCGTAGCGAATCATAACTCCTACAATGTTTCAGTACTACTGGGTAACGGAGACGGGACCTTTCAAACCGCCGTTCACTATGACGTCGGAGGTCGTCCTGTCTCTGTCTTCTCGACTGATCTCGATCGTGACGGGGACAATGACCTGGCGCTAGCGAATGGTTACTCTGGCAGTGTCTCAGTTCTCTTGAATAACGGCGATGGAATATTTCCCGACACATCGAACTACCGCGTGTTATGGAGGCCATTCTCTATCTTTGCGATTGATCTTGACGGTGATGGTGACGACGACCTGGTAACAGCGAACGAGTGGTCCAACAATGCCTCAGTTCTTCTGAATATCGGCAATGGAACATTCCAGGCCGAGGCTAACTATGGAGCCGGAGGGAGTACTCGCTCTGTCTTCTCGATTGATCTCGACGGCGATGGTGACAAAGACCTGGTGACAGCGAATGTAGGCTCTGACAATGTCTCAATATTCTTCAATCAGACGGGTCCATATCCATCATGCTGCATCCCGTCCATCCGCGGCAATGTTGATTATGATGCTGGCGACAATATTGATATTTCCGATCTGGTCTATCTGGTCGATTTCATGTTTAACAACGGACCACCTTCGCCCTGTGAGGAAGAGGGGAATGTCGACGGAAACGGCGGCATTGATATCTCCGATTTGGTGTATCTCGTCGACTACATGTTCACCGGCGGTCCTACGCCGCCGCCGTGTCCGTAGCCCGATGGATATTGTCGCACGATCAGAACGTCACATTCTGTCCGTGCTATATTGCATTCTAAGTCAACCCGCTTGACGGTTAGGTTCCAGCCGCTCTGGATCTTTATGGCGGCAGGCCCGCTCGCTTTAGCCTGGTCCGGCCTCGCGGGCTTTCTCGTAGTGCCGTTCAGCCTCATCCGGGCGGGCGATTGAACGATAGTAGTCGCCCAACAGCTTGTGGGCCGACGAGGGAATGTCCGGCCACGTGGCGACATTCAGGAGCATATTGACGTACTTGTCATGCGGTCCGTGGGTCGAGTACAGCCCGAGCAGATTGAGCGCCGCTTCGGAGTCGTGCGGATTGATCTGCAGGATGTCCCGCCAACAGCGTTCAGCTTCCTCGATCTTGCCCTGGGATGCATAGACCACTCCCAATTCATTCAGGATACCGGGGTTGCCGGGGTTGAAGCCATCGGCGATTTGAAACAGGGCTAAGGCGCTGTCAAGACGGTTGAGCGAAAGCATGCACGAGCCCAGGTGCTGGTAGGCGGGACTTAACATCGGGTTGTACTTTATGGCTCTGGTCAGCCGCGTCGCCGCCGACTCGTACTGACCGTTGTTCATCAACCGTTTGCCCTCGTCTAACAATTGCACCTCGATGAACTGCGCTTTCCAATCGCGGGCCATTGCAGAAACCTTTGCTGTTTGTTCGCTCCGGCGGTTGTAGTCTTGAACGGCGCGGTAGATGTACAGTCGTTTCCTCGGATCAATCCGTCCCCAATTCTCAGCGTGCGCGATGGCCACATCGGGAAGCAACTGCGTTGCCACCCGAGGTACGAGGGCCACAACCTGCAGCGCTATGACCAAAACCATGATGGCTCGGTAGTTGCTGAGGTGCTTCCTGGCTCGGATGATCAGGTCGGCGCCAAACACGACGATAGGCATCCCGACGAATCCAAACATGTCCCAGTCGCGCGGCATTCCCAACTGAGGATTGAAAACAAGCACTGCGCAACCTGAGGATATCAGCAGTACTGAGAGGAACAAGAAGCGCGGTTCTTTCAGGAACCGACGTATCGGGAGAAACGGCAGCAGGCAACCTGCAATCAGGATAGCCGGGGATAATTGGATAAGCAGGTTCAGGCAGTCCACCAGATGTCTTGCGGAAAACATCGTATAGCCGTCAACCGTGAATTGATTGGCCCAGATCGGCAGAAGGGAGAAGCGGATAAAGTGAGAGTTCGACCGGAGTGTGTACAGGCCGATGAACAGAATCAGGCCCGCTGATACTACAACTAATACCCTGACCGACCAACGCAGACCCTTGAAGAACCTTCCGGGCCTGCTGCCTGACATAAGGAGATAGATGAGTGACGGCAGCAAGATTACGCCGAAGACGTGCAGAAACATGGATAGCATGACAAGCGGCACAGCCAACCACCGGCGTCGTCCGATGCCGGTGATTCGCATCCCGACCAATATGTAGATTCCCACCGCCGGGACGAATAACGTGTAGTTTTCGACATAACCGAAAAAGAGCAGGGCGTAGCCACCGGTGACTACGGCGAACACGAACAACATCCAGTCGATGCGATCCTCGATGAGCCGGCGCGAGAGAAAGACGACCGCGGCAACAAAAATGAACCCGCCACCGATCGAGGCGATCTGGTAGGCGACCAAAGCCGGCTGAGTCACCAGTCCCACCACCGCTTGGTGCAGAAGTGTGAGCACAGTGGTGGCGCCGAAGTCACTGATGCGCAGGCCGGGATTGACAGTGGCGAGCGCGTTCAGACGCAGGTACCCGTCACCGTACAAGTGAATCTGCGAACGAAACAAGTAAAACGATACTGCGAGAGCAATCGGCACGAATACTGTCATCCAGGGTATCGTGGTTGACCAAAGCCGTGCGTTGCCGGCGTGCGAGCCGCCCCGCTGCCACCAAAGTAATGCCGCGACCACAGCCAAACAGACCATAGCCGCAACAGGAACCACCCAGTTGGGGAAGTACCCCCATTGGTTGCATCCCCAGATGCGTCCCTCCGGCATGAGACCGGACAGAGTGAAAACGCCTATGGTGGCAAGGTAGATCAGCAGACTCGTGAGAAACGGCGTGCGAGGCTCGGGAATTCGTTGGCGTCTTGCTTTCGGCATGATTCAATAGATAGCGCCAAACGCCCCCCGCGTCAGCTTTATTTTGTAGTGCGCACCTGGTGGCGGTGTCGATCTGATGTCACTGCCCGCCGGCGAGAATAGAGCTTGACAGACAATACTATTTGGTTATTTTGCCAACTAAGCAAGCTTAAGTATGTATAACCGGTATGAATGAGAAGACGAAAAAGCGGTACGAAGCCCGAGCGCACATTATAAAGGCGCTGGCCCATCCCACCCGCCTGTTTATAATCGATGAACTGGCGAAGCGGGAGCGGTGTGTCTGTGAGCTTCGGGACATGATCGGAGCCGATGTCTCTACGGTTTCCAGGCACCTGACCGTGCTCAGGGAGGCCGGTGTCGTGGAGGACGAGAAGCGCGGGCTGCAAGTGTGGTATCGGTTGCGGGTACCCTGTATTCTGAATTTCTTTGGCTGTGTTGAGGACGTGCTGAAGGCCAATGCCCGGCAGATGGCCGCAGCGATAAGGCGGTAATGTTTTTCGGCAGGTCATCGGCGTAACGAATTACCTGGAGTGACTCGGTCCAGTATCGAGAGTGCGCAATATGGATTGGAAACGTGAATGGAAACCGCTGGCAGTGATGGCCGGTGTCTTTTCCCTGTTCTTCTATCTTCCGATTGAGTCGGAACGGGTTCGCTCGGCTGTGCTGGAGGCGCTGCATCTCACCAAATGGTATGCGCAAGAGCATGTGCTGTTATGTCTGATTCCGGCGTTTTTTATTGCCGGGGCGATTGCGGTCTTTGTGAGTCAGGCTGCCGTCATGAAATATCTCGGGGCCAAGGCCAACAAAGCGCTCTCTTACGGTGTGGCTTCGGTGTCAGGCACGATTCTCGCGGTCTGTTCATGCACTGTCTTGCCGCTGTTCGCTGGTATCTATCGGATGGGCGCAGGCCTCGGACCGGCCACGGCGTTTCTGTACGCCGGCCCCGCCATCAACGTGCTGGCGATCATTCTCACAGCTCGGGTGCTGGGGTTGGAGTTGGGAGTTGCGCGAGCCATCGGTGCGATTCTATTCAGCATCATTATCGGGTTGTTGATGCACCTGATTTTCCTCAGGGAAGAGACGGAAAGGGTCACCGCCCGGATGGCCATGCCGGAACCTGAGGTCAGTCGTCCCCTCTGGCAAAACGCGCTGTATTTTGCAGCCATGGTAGCGATCCTCGTTTTTGCCAACTGGGGCAAGCCGGAGGCGGAAAGCGGCCTCTGGTATCAAATCTACTCGGCAAAGTGGATTATAACCTCTGGTATTGCGATTCTGTTTGCTTTGGCGTTGGTACTCTGGTATGGACTGAACAAGTGGAAGGTACTGGTGACGGGTGGAGCCACGGCCATTCTGGCGGCGATCTTTCCGCATGAGCCGCTGCTGCCGTTTTCAGCAGCGGTGGTGGGACTATCTCTCATAACGTCTCAAGACAAAGGCGAGGCGGGGGATTGGTTTGCACAGACCTGGAGTTTCACCAAACAGATACTGCCGTTGTTGTTTGCCGGCGTGTTGGTGGCCGGGTTGCTGCTGGGTCGACCGGGGCACGAGGGGTTGCTTCCGTCTCACTGGATCAGCGATTGGGTCGGCGGTAATTCGATCGGCTCCGTTTTCTTCGCGTCGGTGATAGGGGCGTTCATGTATTTCGCCACCTTGACGGAAGTGCCGATCCTGCAGGGTCTGATAGGTAACGGCATGGGCAAGGGTCCGGCGCTGGCACTTCTGCTGGCCGGACCGGCTTTGTCGTTACCGAATATGTTAGTCATACGATCGGTGATGGGGACGAAAAAGACAGTCGTGTTCGTAATACTCGTGGTCGTCATGGCCACGATTTCCGGATTGATTTACGGTTCACTCTTTTAGGAGGATATGCGATGAAAAAAGTCAGAGTGCTCGGCCCCGGTTGCCCAAAATGTGAGGAACTCATGAAACTGGCTCAGGTGGCGGTTGAAGAGTTGGGGCTCGAATGCGACCTTGAGAAAGTGACCGACATCATGGAGGTCACGACGTACGGCGTGATGATGACGCCGGCGCTGGTTGTTGACGGACAGGTGAAAGCGTCGGGCAAGGTGCCGTCGCTGGATGACCTGAAGAAAATGTTGTCTTGACGAATCAAAGTATACTGACGAGGTGTGTCATGAAGAAAAGGTCGTTGATAATCTCTCTCGCTCTCATCGCATTTATTGCTCTTGTTGGCGCGTTGGCCTGGGCCGACGAGGAAAGCGATTCCACGGTGCTACAGAAACCGGATTCACTGTCTAAAGAACAAGCGGCGCCGCCCAGTGATCGGATAATCGCCTACTACTTTTATGGCAATCGCCGGTGCGTAACCTGCCGCAAACTTGAATCATATTCTGAGGAAGCACTATTGACCGGCTTCGAGCAGCAGTTGGCCGATAGTTCGCTAATATGGCGCGCCGTGAATTACGATGAGGAAGAGAACAAACACTATATCAAGGACTACCAACTTTACACCAAAACCTTGATCTTATCCCGCGAAGGTGACGTAAAAGAGGGCGAATGGAAGAACCTCGATAAGATATGGGAATTGGTGCGAAACAAGGATAAGTTCATCGAGTACGTGCAAGGGGAGACGCGGTCATTCATGAACCCGGAGAAAGACGAATAGTGGACTCGTATCTCATCGCCGTCGGTTCGGCCTGCTGGCTGGGGATATTGACATCGATTTCGCCCTGCCCAATGGCTGGCAATATCGTTGCCATAACCTATATCGGTAAGCAGGTTGATCGACCAATGTATGTTCTAGCCACCGGGCTGCTGTACACGCTTGGTCGCGCCATAACGTATGTGGTGCTGGGGGTGTTGATCGTGACCAGCGCCCTCGCAGTGCCGGACCTGTCGTTCTTTCTTCAGCGGCATATGAACCAGGCACTCGGACCGATCCTTCTGCTGGTCGGATTGTTCCTGCTGGGTCTATTCAAGTTCAGAGTGTCCGGACCGAGTCTTGGAGAAGGTTTGCAGAGCAAGGTCGAAAAGTATGGACTGTGGGGTGGCGGCTTGCTCGGGCTTCTGTTCGCACTGTCATTTTGTCCGGTGTCGGCGGCTCTGTTTTTCGGGAGTCTGATTCCGCTGGCTGTTGAGCAGGAGTCGAACTTGCTGATGCCGACCGTGTATGGCATCGGGACCGCTCTGCCGGTGGTGGCTTTTGCCATCCTGATTGCCACTGGCGCCCGCTATGTGGGCGCCGTCTTCAACAAACTGTCACAGTTTGAACGATGGGCGCGCCGTGTCACGGGCGCCGCCTTTGTCCTCGTTGGGCTATACTACTGCGCGGTGTATTTGTTGGCGATTGACATCTGAGCGCTACGAGTCGTATGGGGCTATCTGAAAATCACACCACCACAACGTGGGCATGTCGTTGGAAAGGCTACTTTTGGGACAGAACACGCGGACCTTCATTCACTTAATGGGCATAAAGGTATGACATTGTTACTGGGGTCAACCATACTGGCAGCATGAATTATCCAGCGAAGAGCCCGCACCTGTTCCATATTCCGGTGATGGGCACCGGTTTCAGTATTGACACGTCCCTCAAAGCAGCGAAATATCGAAAAAACACCTCGTCTTTCACCCGCCCAAACAACCCTTTTGAGAAAGCCTCCAAGCTGTGGGCCACCCGTGCCGTAAGAGACTGCCGCGCTCCGGAAGAAGCCATTTATGGCCTCGCAATGACGAGGAAAGGTGCTTTTTCAACAGGTCCCAAGCGGTGGGGCACCCGTGAACTGAATCTGAGAATGAGTCTACGGCTTGCGTTTCAGGCGGGCGCAGAAGGAACCATTGAGGTCATCATGCGATGGATAGGTCTTGACGAAACCACGTTCGGTCACGAGACTCTCATCGTAGAACTGGGCGGCGGAATCGATCTCGAAATCGTTATGCTGCAATAACCACTCCTCGACCACCTGGTCGTTCTCGGCGCGCATTATGGTGCACGTTGAGTAAACCAAAATGCCACCGGGCTTGACCAGTTTGGCGGCATGGTCGAGCATGCGGGCCTGGAGTCGGGCGAGGTTCTTGACGTCCTCGGCTGTTTTGGTCCAGCGCAGATCGGAGTTTTTGCCCGCCGTGCCCCAGCCCGAACAAGGGGGGTCCAGGAGCACGCGGTCGAACGGCCCGCCGTGAAAATCGAACAGGTCAGAGGCGACCGGCGCAATGATCTTGATACCCAGGCGTTGAGCATTCTCTACCAGCGGGATCAGGCGCTTGTGCGATTTGTCCACGGCTGTTACGCGTCCGCGATTGCGCATACGGATGGCAGCGTAGGTGGCTTTGCCGCCCGGCGCCGAAGTAAGATCGACCATGCTGCTGTTCGGACGGGGATTGAGCAGTCGCACCGCCAGTCCGGCTGACTCATCCTGAACGTGCACTTTGCCGGTGCGGAGCAGTTCCCCTTCAAGCGGGAGACCGCTCTCCTCAACGTGTATGAACTCCGGCAGATACCGACCGAATGAAAACTCCACCCCGTTTTCCTGAAGCATACGGGTTACCTCGTCCGGCTTGGACTTCAGGTAATTCACCCTGTACGTAACATGAGGTGGTCGATTATAGCGGTCGAGAAGTCGCTTCGTGTCCTCGAACCCAAACTCAAGCAGGCAGTATTCGACAAAGTAGTCGGGATAGCTGTAGTAGTCGGCCAGGTGCCTGACCGGTTCGTCCTCCGGGGATACGAATTGCGCCCGATGGGGCTCCCGAAGGCTGGCTCTCAAAACGGCATTGACCAGATTGGCACGCGCGCGGTCGAGCATATAAGCAGCCAGGTTTACCGACTCGGACACCGCTGCCGCATCCGGAATGCGATCGGTGAACCGCAACTGATAAAAGCCCAGTCGCAGAATGTTGGCCAGTTTCAAGGGAAGTTCTTTGGAGGGTCGCGAGAGATAAAACTTTATTTCATGATCCAGCCGGCGACGCATCTTGGTGGTGCCGTTGACCAGTTGCAGGAGGAACCGACGATCGATAGGACGGAATTCACGCTCGGCCATAACCTGAGTGACAGCTTCATCAGTCTGCTCGCCCTGCTCGATCAGCACCAATGCTTCGAGGGCCGCCGCCCGCACCGGGTCATATTTTTGTCCGGTTGTGTTCCTGGTACTCGAGGTCATGTTTGTCAAAGCTCCATGGCAGAGGTAACGGAACCGTCATCATTTCGGCGATACATAGATTTGCGATGAAACGGCAGACCAGACACGGCCACAGACTCATCGGAAAGCAACAATCCGGCGACTTCGGTGGGACGCACGTAGATTCCTTCCCCGACGCCGAGCAGCATTTCGAGCCTATCCTCCACGATCGTTAACTCAAAAATACCCGGACGCACATCTACCAGCTTGGTACCGGACTTAGCCTTTCGTTCAATCTCCAGCCGCCGCTCGGCCAGGATAACATCGGTACGTCGACTGATATCGTCGACGGGCATCGCCGCCTCCGGTATAGTATAAAGCACCCGGTTCAGACCGGCCGAAAGCGACTGTGACTTGCCATAGACGACGCGGGCTTCCAGAATCTCCAGACCTTCCGGCATGGTGCTCTTGAGTTTGTCGATCATATACGGCATAAGGTTCTCTTCAAGTGTGATATCGACACATTCAGCCTCCGAGGTAAACCCCAAAGGCAGGGGGGGGCCAAATGACAGTTTCATGGTCGGGTTGAAGCCCTGGCTGAAAGCCACCGGCAGTCCGGCCCGTCTGATGGCTCGCTCGAAGACGCGCATGTTGTCAAGGTGCGACATGTATCGGTACCGGGCCGTTTTTCCCCAGCGCAAACGCACTCGATTCTTGGTCGGCGCCGAGGTAGTGTTCCGCCCGGGGACTTTTTTCCTGGTTCGGCCGAAGCTGATCGGCTGCTCACCCTGGGCCGACCGGTCCGCCGCGGCCACTCTGGGACGGTACTCCCGAAGCTGCGTTGATGTCCGCTGTCGCTCCCTCTGGAGTTGCTCGATGGAGGATCCCTTGATGATATGTGACCATGGCAACTCGGTACTGAACGGTATTGGTTGCAGGCAAGACTCCAGATCGATGGAATGTTCCTCCAGGGCGGCAAACCACAATTCGTGATCAAAGTCCTCGCTCCAGCCGTCGAACCGGCCCCCCTTCTTGAAGACCGACTCAATAACATCAGCCATGGGTCGATCGGCCCGACCGATGACACCTTGCAGAAGAGCTGATTCAGTGTTGTGATGTTTGTAATTCACACCGCGAACGCGGTTACTCCGTTTGATAAAATGGATGCGGCGCAGCATCTCGGCAGCCGGGAGAATCTCGTCCCATTGCAGCGGCGTGTGCGGCTTGGGTGTGAATGGTGACAGCGTGACATTGATCGTTTTTCTGCCGGAATGTTCACGGCCAATCCGATGGATCTCCTGCACCATTTTGACAATGCCGAGCAAGTCCTCTTCCGTCTCACTGGGCAGACCAACCATAAAGTACAACTTCAGTGTCGTCCATCCTTTTTCGAAGGCCATGCGTATCGTGTCGAAAACCGCCGCGTCCGGAAAATCCTTACGCACAAAAGCCCGCAGACGTTCGGTTCCGGCCTCAGGCGCCAGTGTCAGACCTGATTTTCGAACCCTGCTGACGGCATCCAGTAGCGTCGGACTGATGGAACCGGGCCGCAAGGCCGGCAGGGCAATGGACACCCGCTGCGACTCCAGCCTCCGCGCCGCGGTGACCGCCAGTTCATCGATCTCGGGGTAGTCCGACGACGACAACGACACCAGCGCAACTTCATCGTAACCGGTTGAGCCCATCTGGGTCTCGATCTGCTGCAGGATTTCATGCCGTGGTCGCACTCTCACCGGACGATAGATCGGACCGGCCTGGCAGAAACGGCATCCCTGGGGACATCCGCGCATAATCTCAACGGCCAGGTGAGGATGGACGGTCTCGATGAGCGGTACTATCGGTTGCTCCGGGTAGTACTCCGGTTTCAGGTTGACGATCAGACGGGCGCGAATCCCGGCGGGGGCGAAATCGACCAGGGGACGCCGCTGATCATCGTAGAAACGAGGCACGTAAACCGATTCGACCTGACTCACCAACTGTCGAAGCTTCTCCTCACGCGACGCATCCTTCATCTCATGCAAAACCGAGAGCATTTGCGGCAAGCCCTCTTCGGCATCTCCGATGAAGAACAGATCTATGAAGGCCGCCATCGGTTCGGGGCTGTAAACAGCAGGACCACCTGCAAGAATAAGAGGATCGTCATCGGAGCGATCCTCCCAGCGCAAAGGGATACCGGCCAGATCCAACATGGTCAGCACGTTGGTGTAAACGAGTTCGTAGGTCAGAGTGAAACCGATAGCATCGAACTGCCGGGCGGGTCTGGATGTTTCCAGTGAAAAGAGGGGGATGTTTTCGCGACGCATGATTTCCTCGGCATCACGATCGACCGCAAACACGCGCTCGGCCAGAAACCGATCATCCCCGTTGACCAGGTGGTACAATTCCTGCAAGCCGTAGAAAGACTGACCGATTTCGTACTTGTCAGGAAACGCGTGGAGGTAGTTCACCCGACCGGATGGGCCCTTGACGATCTGGCCCGGTTCGCCCCCGGCGTACCGCCCCGGTTTGATGACATAAGGGAGGAGTTTCTCTTCGATTAGTTTTCGCATGTCCAATAAGTGCTTCGGCTACTGTTTATCTACCACACGATACAGGAAACGCGGAGTTAGAGCAAGAGAGAATTTGATTGATGTCGCAGGCCGTTAAGCGGCTGGTGTACCCCACCGCTTGGAGGTTGTCTCAAAACTCGGTTTTCAATACGTCGTCCTTACCACTGTTTATATGCTCAGTTTCTAACATCGCGTAGCGGGCGGCCTTGCGTCGCTCGT
>SDBU01000943.1_pt1 | contig 42523 bp, 56 predicted proteins | sample 2277071 | NCBI WGS metagenome assembly SDBU01 (sample SAMN10397929, study PRJNA504765) | marine sediment metagenome | isolation source: marine sediment core GS08_GC12, 126 cmbsf | place: Arctic Ocean: Gakkel Ridge, Loki's castle | collected 2008
CTTTTCGGCCAGATTGGCCTTGTGGTTGAGCTGATCGGCCTCGAACGTGCGCCCGACGGCTTGCATGGTCCGAGCTGCATCGCGTAGCCCCTGCACGATATTTCGCCGGCGCCGGTTGGGGTGCAAACGGTCGTGCTTTGAATGGTGGATAATTAGTCCTTGGGTGGGCATAATCGCACAAATCCATTAGAACGCATATAGCCTTGATCCGTACAGCGCAGGACATGGACGTAGCCAAACCTGTCTGCGTTTGCATCATCCGGGAGATATAAGCAGTCAACTTTTGTATTAGGCCACCCCACAAGACGCCTAAGAGCCTTTGTTGCCTCTGTTCTAGTTTTAAATGTTTCATAATCCATTGCGTTGGTAGTCATGCTAAACCCCCGTAACATCTTCCAGCCCGAAAGCCTCGGCTAGTAATTTGACGACCATTTCGGCCACTGCCCCGGCAGGTGCATCCAGTATCACAGTGCTGCCTTCATCATCTACGATCATAACCTCGTAGACAAAAGAACTATCGTTTAATTGTCGCTGTAAGACAGCTATAGTGTTAGGTTTGTTGGTTAGGTCCATCATAGGGTTGCCTCTGTTGCTTTGGTGATAGCATCCTTTGTTACCGTTTCGAGTTTGATTACGATAAATAATCTCTCCACAACCGACTACTGCATCGTCATACCACTGAGCAAGCTGGAACGATTCTGCCGTGACTTCAACCTTAAACCCTTCGGACTGCAGCCAGCGCTCTAGTGGAATGCATCTCGAAAACAGCCTAGCAGTTTTATGTGCAACGTGATACATGCCCAATACTTTATCATTGAATAAAATCAAGTGATCCTGCAAATTCAAAGGAATGATATCAATCTCATTCCCATGAATATGAGATACATGATTCAGCTTATTAAGTGTTAATTCCTTCATCGTAGTTCCTCTTTTGTTATTTTCTCCAACTGTCTCAGATGACAATATAACATATAATCCACGCAAGCACAATAGTTATTGTCCATACCCCTCTATATATAATAGTGCATAGACAGCCCAACGGCCCTTAAAAGCCCTTTTTTGGAATTGTGTGCCTTAACTTCGTGACCAACCAACCCCAAGATTTGGGGGAAGAGGGGGTCTTAAAGATGTTACTCTTAGCATCATTCATAGCTGGTATCATTGTTGGATGTGTCATAACCCTGATCGCATCACGGCAAGGCTCTTACCTCGCGGCCAGAGTCTATCTAGGAGCATTCCCACCGGAACCAACAATCTTAAACCCCTTCGAACCATCTATAAGCACCCACCTGGACGACGACGGCAAGACCCCTGATCAGGCTGCAGCGGAACTAGCTGACGAACTACTCAAAGACGTCACCAGCCCAACAGCTCAGGAAATATTCGACCTGACCTTCTTACATGGTGACGACTCACTAGCACCACAATCGGCGTCAGAATGATGCAAACCCCTCTCTTAATACTATCTCTCTTACATAGTAGTAGAGTGCGTCCAAGCACCCAAACAGCGCATCCAGGGTAATAGCACAAATATGGCACGCAAAACACCCCAAAACCCCTACGGGTTGACGCTTAAACAGCGTAAGTGGTACGTGATCTATCTCGAAACAGGCAACCAGACAGAGGCCGCTAGGCGGGTCTACAACTGCAAGTCCGATGCGACAGCATGGAAAATGGGCTCACAGTTGGTAAGGAAACTCGCGGTCCCCATAGCTGATTTAATGGACGACATGGGCATTAGCGACGGGAAGATATACAACCTGCTACAGTCGGGACTAACTGCCACCAAGTCGGTAACGATCCGTAAAGAGGGCAAAGGCACTACCAAGGAAGATGTGCCCGATCTGGCTATGCGCCTACGGTATCTCGAACTGGCGATGCGTGCCAAGGGCCAGCTGGTCAACAAGGTCCAGCATCAGGATGGCGATGGCAACGTTATAGGCCCGGTCATATTGCCAGCCATACCAGATGTAGACCCCAAGACCCCCCAACTACCAGATGTAGACCCTAAACAGCCTATCAAGGCTCCAGGTGGTGCCCAGGCATGAGCCAGCAAGCCACATTCAGGGTAGACCCCAACAAGCCAGCCACCTACAAGGCCCAGGAAGGTCAGCAAACCAAGTTCCATGAGTCCCAAGTCATTGACGAGTTATTGTACGGTGGTGAGGCCGGAGGCGGCAAGACTGCTGCTTTGGTGGCTGAGTCAGTGCGCCAGGTGAAGATTTCACGCTATCGCGGTATCATCTTTAGACGTACTAATGACGAACTTGAGCAGGTGAAAGAGGAAGCCAGGCGCATGTTTCCCGCTGCCGGTGGTATCTACCGGGAAGGCGACAACACTGGCATATTCCCATCAGGTGCACGCATCTTCTTGCGTTACATGCAGTACAACGCTGATGCTGAGAAGTATCAAGGCCGTGAGTTCCAATACATTGCATTTGATGAGCTGACCCACTTTACCGAGTCGCAGTACACGTACCTGTTCAGCCGGTGCCGGATGATCGACCCCGAGATGCATTGCTATGTCAGGGCCAGCGCCAACCCTGGGGGTGTGGGCCATGCTTGGGTCAAGAAGCGTTTCATTAACAAGGTGCCTGCCGATCAGGACCGCAACGCCACGCCCAAGTGGTATTATGGTGGCAAGAGTCCAGAGTCTGGCGTATGGGAGGAAAGGGAAGTGCCGCCCGGCACCCCTTTCAGTTCCAGTAGGGCCTTTATCCCTGCCTCGCGCTTTGACAATAAAATTTTGATGGATGCTGACCCTGCTTATGAGGGTCGTATTCGCGCTATGAGTGACCCCTTGCTTGCTGAGGCGCTTTTGACGGGGAACTGGGACCTATTTGCAGGGCAATTTTTCACGCGGTTCAGGAAGCAGATTCATATTATTGATCATGTGGATATAAAAAAGTGGTGGACGATTGTTAGAGGGACGGATTGGGGGTTTGCAGAACCGTGTGCGACTGAATGGTTGGCGTTGGATGAATACGGGAATGGTTATTTTTTCGATGAGTTGTATCAGAATGAGAGATCTCCAGCGTGGCATGCTGAGAAAATTTTAAAAAAAGATTTGGATTATCATATTCACACGGGATATACTGGGCGGGATACGTTTTCGAGGAATGCTATGGCGTGGAATAAGGAGGAGACTCCTGATTATATGCCGAATAGTTATGCTGCTTCATTTGCTGATCATGGTGTGCCGCTGGTTGCTGCTTCTCAGGATCGGAAGCAGGGCTGGGGTTTGATGCATAGGATGATGGATTGGAAAGGCGAAATGTTGAAGAATGGGCAATTTGAGTTTGAGTTAGTGCCTAAATTGTATATTGTCAGGGGTAAGTGTCCGATGCTGGTTGAGCAGATTATTGCTGCTACGCGGAGAGAGACTGATCCGGAGGATATGCCGGATGGCGAGGATCATGCGCTGGAGGCCGCCAGGTATGCGCTGATGCACCTGAATATGGATATGAGCCGCCAGCCGGAGAAGCAGAAATCGTGGAACGAACGGGAGATTGAGAAATTGTTGCAGATAATGCCAGAGGGCAATGAGGGCCTGTATGAGTACAACTGATATGCCGGGCAGCATCAAAAGTAGCGTTCTGGATGCTCGGCTTGCGAAGATTACCAAGGCGATGGTGAATGAATCAATAGAGAAATCGAAAGATATAGTCGCCCAGATCGATAACCTTTTGGCCCAGCAATTGATTGAACCCGTTGAAATGCTGACGGGGCTAGCGATCTATAAAAAATATGTGATACCTAAAAAACGCCGGTTCATGGAATTTGTTCGATAACACGAAAGGAATAAGCAATGTCAACAGCAGAACATCCGACTGATTTAGGTGGGCTCGAGGAACTGACCGTCAAGGAATTGAAGGCACTGGCCAAGACTGAGGGTATTGATCTTGGGACCGCTCGGCTAAAGGATTCGATTGTTGATACTATTTGGGATGCGCTGACCGCAGTGCCGGGCAAGGTAGCAATCACGCCTGATAAGGACGAGGACATTCCTGCTGCGGAGCTACTGCAGGATGCGGTGCAGGACAGACTCGACCGGGCTGATGACATTGAGGAGCCTCTGAACACGCTGATCATGGGTAAAACCAAGATCGAGAGCATGGAAGCAATGCTCCGCTCCGGTGGCGACCTGGATATGTGCTATCATCTACCGTCCTTCGCGCCAGCCGAAATAGCCCTGTTTCAGAAACGGTTCAATCTCGGCTTCCATCTGTATGAAGGCATATTCTTCAAGCGACTTGATGATGGCTCGGTGCGGATCAGCTGCAATCCGGTTGCTGCCGGCTATCCGGCAAGTCTAAGGGCGGTCTTCAGTTTCGACGTTGACCCCGAATCGTGGGCCACGGTACTGACGGCACTGTCCAGCATCGAGGATAGTGCGGAACTGCACCAGGCTGCAAAGGATCTCCATGGCTAACACGATGGTAGCTCATTGCTATATCGGCCCTCTCGACGGCCAGGACTTTGACGTTGATGATGACGTTGAAACCCTAACGGCCTGGCATGCCCAGGGTGGCACGATGTACACTGCGCTATACCTCATTGAAAAGATCATTGCCGGTCATGCCTTGGCCATCATGGCCAATTTTGAACCGGCCACACTGGAGCAGTTAATGGATTATGCAGGAGTTAAAGGGAGTCCCGAACATGCCTAGCGACCTGATCATATTTGTCTCGCCTGAAAAGGCCGAGGACCCACACTACCAGCAGGCTCAGGCCAAAAACGGCGTGCTGGTTGCACACCCGAAGTTTGGCCGTAATGACATGCAGATTGCCAGCCACGTGCGCAACACAAATATCTGGAAATTGCAGACCGACAAGCAGTTTACCCGCGAGGTACATTAATGCCAACCTATAGTTTCATTTGCGCCTTTAATCACTTACACGACCGGAACATACCATTTGGAGCCGCCCCGAGTATGATGGTCTGCCCCGCATGTGGGCATACCGTGGTACGCAAATTCGTTGCTCCGGCACTAAGGTTTTATCTCTCACCAGATGAGTTTATGACCGACCATGCCGGCAAGTTCATCAAACCAAAAGACTATGACACCGCCGATCGCAAGGCGGTACTTAAACATGAAGGCCGGGAGCATCTGATATGACACTAAAAGAAAAAGATAAGCTAGAAGCGGCATTGAGATACCTTGGAGTTATGCGTGACGGCACAGATGAAAGCGCCTCAAATAAGTGTGTGGTCATGCGCGGTAATGCCTACGATAGATCTATCAGAGACATTCTTGATATTCTGCCAGGCCTCATTGAGGAAATAGCGAGTAGGAATAGAGAGCATCAAATCTAATGGCCAGGAAAACCACAAGAACGGCGCCCGCAAGGCGTTGCTCAAAGCCGAAAGAAGGGAGCATTTAATATAATGCCAAAAGGAGTAGGATATCCACCGCGCAACAAGGACAGCAGGGCTCTCGGAGAGAAAATGCTGGAGCATGTAAAAAGTCGCCCTGCCCATCGCAAGTCGCGCCTGCATAAAAGGGCCAAGAAATAGCCATGCCTGATTTCACGGCATACGAGCCTCAGCAGCCCGAGCAGAACATACTTGCCCGGATTGATACTATGGTGGGCCTCTCAATGAAGGGTGCCTCAGCCAAGCGCAAGCAGATGCGGCGTAACGAGCAGATGAAGTCCGGCGATCACTTCGCCATATTCCCCAATCTGGACAAGGACAAGCAGCGGGTGGTCTACAATATGACTTTCGAGGTTATTGAAACCATTATGCCCATACTGGCCGAACTGTTACCCAAGCCCGATGTTGTGCCCGAGCCGACACAGATCAAGGGGCTGGACCTCAACGATCTGCTGAAAAACGCCGAGGAGCTTGAGGATGGCATACAGTACCAGTGGCGTAAGGCCGGTATGCGTGAAGATTGGCCTATGGCACTGAAAACCGCCCTGATCTACGGCCAGTGCCCGATCAGGTGCTTGCCCCGGAAAGAAAGTAATTTCCTGGACATCGACCTGGTTGACAATTTTGGCTTTTTGCTGGATGGCGGTGGAGCCACAACGGTCAAGGATAGCGAGTGGATCATTACCATGGTGCCGATTTACATGAGCGAGTTGGTGCGCATCTATGGCGAGGAGGAAACCAGAGGCATTAATCCCCAGGGGAGGCTGGACGGATTTCGACAATTTCATCTGTTCCCCGAGAAAAGCAGGGACTCCGCCAGCAGCACCGGTGGTGGCTCTGTTACCACCGATACCGATGGCGCTGCCACTACGCTGGATCTTGACGAAAAGGGCAAAGTCGGGCAAAACCGCAATCTTGGCATGGTGCTGTTGACCGATGTTTGGTGCCGCCATCGCATATCAGATCAAGACCCCGACCCCAATGAGCGGCCAGAGCCTATGGAGAAGTATCACCATGTCACCAGGGCCGGCAAGCGAGTACTGGCTGATGAAACCAGTGATTATCCCGTTGGCGAGCCACCCTTTGTGATGGTCGTCAACTATCCCGAGCCCAAATCACCATGGGGTATCGGAGAGCCTGAGCAAATCGAGTCCCTGAATGTAGCCGCCGATGTGCTGCTCACAGAGGCCAATAACGCTGCGGTTATGGGTGGCAATCCCCCCGTAACCGTTACCGAGGACATGAAAGCCGCCAATCCTACCGGTCTTAACCTCAAGCCCAACAAAACCGTTTGGATGAAGAATAAAGCTACTGTTATCAAGTGGATGGAACCCAAACAGGTATCGCCAGCACTGGTTGGTCTGCCCATGATGATCTCTGAAATGATCAATACCGTATCGGGAGTCCATGATGCCACGGCCGGCCGTAAGCCTGGCGGTGTAACAGCTGCCTCCGCGATCGCCAAATTGCAGGATGCCGCCAACTCCCGGATCAACTATAAGGAAAAATCATCGCTGCGCGGTCCACTGACCGATCTGTACGGCAAAATGCTGAAGCATATCGAAGGACTCGAAGGCGACGATGCCTTTATTTCCCGTAACCGCGCCGATGGTCGCGCCCAAGTATCAACCTACGGCCCCAAAAATTTCAAAAATAGCCAATACAGCGTCACCGCCGGTGTGCCAATTACCGAGAATAAGACCGATCTGGTCAGTATGCTCCTGGAAATAGCACCACTGCTCGGATTGACGCCCGATGAGCTGATTGCATTAATGCCGCCTGAATTGCGCGACCTGATACAGGCAGTACGTAATCGCGGTAAGGACCAGGGCCCATTGGCTGGGCTGGATACGAGCAAATTGACCGAACCCGAACTGGCCATCCTCCAAGGTGACGACGAGGATGCCATCGCGGATCTGCTGATTAGTTTAAAAGAACGGGGTATCCACAGTATGCCCCTCGATGAAGATTTGCAAGCCGCCCAAAACGGTGCGGCAGGTGTAACGGCACCATAGCGTCTAAGAAAGGACCAACTATGACAACGCAATTCAAGCAACCACCAAAGGATGTGCTGGACTCACTCGGAGCCGCCGACGAGCAACCGGTTAGCATGTTCGAGGAAGAAGACCCTAACCCCAAACCTGATGGCGGGACCAACGGCAAGCCCGAGTCCAAAGCCTCAGACGATACGGGTGGCGAGGGCGGTAAGTCCGGGGATGAACCCAAAGGGGATGAACCCAAAGAGGATGAGCTGGTATTTGAGCATGGGGGCCAGGAATATGATTCTACGGCTCTGGCGAAAATACTTACTGAATATGCCGATAACGAGGGATTCACTGCCTCGAATACGCAAAGGGCCCAGGAACTCGCAGCAGCAGGCAAAAGCATTAAGGCATTGATTACCAAAATCTCTGCCGACTCCGATGCCGTTGAACTGCTGGGCGACTTAGGCTACGATCTGTCCGAGAAGGGCGTTAAAGACCTTTTGACGGATTTAGCCAAAGGTCAGACCGATGCCACCCCGGGTGGCGCCGAAGGTGGAGTGGAAGGTGGCGAAGGCGACCAGACCTCCAAACTTGAGGATCGCCTGGACCAGCTGGAAGGCCAGCAGCTATTCAATGAGGCATTTAATTCGTTTATGAGCGATGAGAAGATGGCCAAAGCCTATGATACGGCTGACAGCCAGAATAAACTGATGAAGTATATGACCGAGAATAATATTCTCGACTTCTCGGAAGCCCATAAGATACTCACGGCTGATCAGACAGCCACCGAGTCAGCGCAACGCATCAAAGACCTGGAGGAAGAAAACGCGAAGTTGCAGGCTAATCGTAGCCCCAATGCTCCCGTTACCGGCCAGGGTGCGCAAGAGACGGTTAAACCGTCGAAAAGCGGCGTTGTGCATGGCGATTTCGGTTTCAGCAGTGCCCGGAAAATATTAACTGGAATGCTTAAAAAGGAATAGCAATAGGAGATAACCAATGCCGGTTATTGACACCATTAACACCGCGATACGCGAAACGTATCTGCCCCAGGTAGTAGACAATATTTTCTTGTCCAACGCCCTGCTCGCCCTTCTTTTGAAGGATGCGAAAGAGCAGCGGGGTGGCCTACAGGTCCGTGTCCCGGTCGAATATGAGGATGAAGGGAACTCTCAGGGTACATACTCCGGTTACGAAGTATTGAACACTGAGCAACCCGAAATCCTCGATACGGCCAAATATGATTGGGTGCAGGCGTATGCCGCAATCAACATTTCTGGTCGTGACGAAATGATGAATATGGGAAGCGATGGCATCATCGATCTCATTGAAACCCGGATGAAGAACGCTGAAAAACGGCTCAAGAAAGTCTTCACCGACGATCTGTTTGCCGCTGCCGGCGCCAACGCATCCGACGAAATCACCTCACTGAATGACATTATCGCAATCGATAGGTCGCTTGGTGGGATCGATTCAACCGTCTATACCTGGTGGGATGCCAAAACGCTGGCCAACGGGGCCAGCACCTACGCCAACCTGATCTCACCAACCCACGCCGACTATCTGATCAAGGACATGGCCAATGTCTACAATCAGGTATCTGACGGCGCCGACACGCCTACCCTGATCATCACGACCGACGATGTGATGGAAGCCTACGAGCATATCGTGGGTGAAAAGGCCCGTTGGGAAGGGGCCAGTACTCTGGCCGATCACGGCTGGAATGTGTTCAAGTACAAGGGTACGCAGATGGTTGCGGATAAGTCCTGCACCGCTACGACCATGTTCTTCCTCAATACCAGGTATATGTATTTCAAGATACATCCATCGCGGAACTTCTCGTTCAAACCGTTCCGTGAGCCTGTCAACCAAGATGCCAAAACTGCATTCATCTTCTGGATGGGTCAGTTCGTGACATCGCAACCCCGGCGTCAAGGTTCTTTAACCTCGATTCCGGTGCCATCATAGAGAAGGAATAGTAACAATGTTGATTCCAACTCTAACTCAGGTTGACACATCTGCCAAGTTCAAGATTGGGCAGAGGTATATTGACGACAAGGGCAACGAGTACATCTACCTCGTAGGGGTAGCGTCCGTTGTGCTTGGTGATATTTGTACCTATCACCAGACCACCCAATCAGCCAATACGGTAGTTCGTGCCGTAGCCGATGTGATCGGTCAGGTCTGCGTTGCCATGGCTGCTATTGAGGCCAGCACGTATGGCTGGTTCCAGGTTAAAGGCTGGAACTTGGCCGTTGGTGCAATTTTGGCCGGGGCGGCAGCTGCTTCAAAGGTTCCGTACTTGACCTCCACGGCTGGTCTGTGCGACGACGTTGTAGTTGCAGGGGATCGTATTCATGGTATGACTATCACCGTGGCCGAGAGCGCATCTTCGTCCTTGGTTGGTGTCAACATGGCCTATCCCGAAGTCACGGACGAGAGCAATTAGGCTCTTGTCAACCGATTAAATGGGGTTGGCCTTCGGGCCAGCCCCTCTAATCACACAAAAGGAATAAAGGAATAAAATCATGACAGTTATGATGATTCCAACTCTATCTCAGGTTGATTCAACCGCCAAGTTCAAAGTTGGCCAACGCTACTGCGACGAACAGGGCAGGGTATTTCTTTACCTACAGGGGATCGCCTCTGTTGCCATTGGTGATTGGGTACGCTATACGCTGACCGCGAACACTGGCGCAACCACGGTGCTTGCCGTTGCTGGACACAAGGGACCCTTGGCAGTCGCCCAGGGCGCCATCATAGCCAGCACTTTCGGCTGGTTCCAAGTCTACGGCCTCTGCTTGAACGCACAGGCGATCAGTGCAGGTAACGCTACTGTATCGGCACCCGTCTACCTTACCTCAACGGCTGGCTCAGTCGATGATGTGGTTGTTACAGGCGACCTTGTTGAAGGCGCTTTCTTCACTGTTCAAGAGGGCGAAGTCGCTCTTAGCGACGGTTATGCCGGTGTATTCCTCTCGCACCCCTTCGCCGGGGATGAGGGCGAATTTGCCGCCAATCCGACGCTTACAGATGTCGATTCCGCCGCCGCATATTCCCTCGGGAAGATATATCGTGATGCCGATGGCAGCGAGTATATCTACTTGCAGGGTCTTGCTTCGACGATTACCGGTGATTGGGTCACGTACCGAATCACATCCACGGCTGCTGCCGTTACAGTACGCGCCATCGCAGGCGTTCAGGGTTCACTGGCGATCGCCATGGCCGCGATCGTTGCAGGCAAGTTTGGCTGGTATCAGATCTTCGGTCTGAACCTGGGCGCTGGTGCTATCTCTGGTGGCAATGCTGCTGTTGGTGGCGCGGTTTATCTCACTTCAACGGCTGGTCTTATTGACGACGTTGAGGTCGCTGATGATCGTGTCTCAGGCGCGGTTATCTCCGTCCAGGAAGGTGAACTTGCGAGCAACCCGGTCGCTCTGGCTGGTGTGACCATTTCTCATCCGTTTGTTGGCATGGGCTGGCCCGTAAGGCCGGACCTGACTCAGTTGGATGCTTCGGCGCTTTACACCGTCGGGCGTCGATACACAGATCATGTATCTGGTAAAGAATACATCTACCTGACAGGCGCCACAAATGTGACGCTTGGATCGTGGGTGACGTATTACATTACCTCGCCTGCTGGTTCTGTAACTGCTGAGATTGCCGCCAACGCCATAGGGTTAGTTGCGATCGCAATGGCAGCAATTATCCAAACCAAGTTCGGCTGGTTCCAGGTCTTTGGTAATAATCTCGCCGCACAGGCCGCCTCCGCAGGTGACGCTGCTGCTGGTGCGATTGTTTACTATCAGTCTGCTGGTATCGTGGACGATCAGTCTTCTGCTGGTAACATGATCTATGGCGCTGTTTTCAGCGTCCAAGAGGGCGAAGTTGGCGGTGGTGATGGATTTGCCGGTGTAAACATCGCATATCCGTTTATGACAGACGAGAGCACCTAAGTCATAGGTTACTCTTAATCAACCGATCAAATGGGGTTGGCCTTTGGGCCAGCCCCTCTTATCACACAAAAGGAATAAACCCATGCCGGGACATACAGTTACCGAAATGTTGGACATCCTGGCCTTGCGCCTGGAGGATGCTTCAGCGACCAAGTTCAGCGTTGCCATCAGGCTCGACGCACTGAACAAAGCACAGCTTCGGCTGACCAACCTGGTTCACCCCAGGCTATTAACCGAGCTCGAAGTCAGAGAGTTTGCCAACTCCTGCGCAGTCGATACTGGCGACGATGAAGGCTCTTACCCGTTCACCTCATTGGCTGATTGGCCCCTGGCTGATGGTATCAAAATGGTACGGATCAATGGAGGTGGCGCCTACTGCCACGAAATTGAACTCAAAGACATCAAGAAACTTGGTATCAGTTTCAATACTCCAACCAATGCCCGGCCCTATTTCTATATCGACCGGGAGCGCATCTATGTTGCCGCGTCAACCGACACCACATCTATTGACATCTGGTATCTGCGCGTACCCAAGGACATGGTGGCCCAATTCACCTGCGATGCCATGGATACGGCTGTGGCTGATATTACCGCTCCCGATCTTGACGCCCGGCATTGCGTGATGAGTTTTGGCACTCCTGGTTGGACCAGTACAGAATTTGTTGGCATGACCGGCTATAACGAGACGCAAAGCGCTTTCTTTATCGTCTATGCGAATGATACCGGAGCGCTATCTATGATCTACTACGATACCGATGTGACCTTCGCCAGCGGTGATGTGATCCACTTCACTTCCTCGGCAGCGACCCAGGATAGCCTAACAAGTGCGTCCTGCGAACTCAATCCCAGCCTACACGATTATGTTGTTGACCTGGCAGAAGCCCGACTGTGGACCCATGACGGCGAGTTGGATCGTTCGCAAAAGGTCTATCAGCAGGCAGTGGCCGAGATCCAGTTTATGAACTCCAAATATGGATTGGAGCGCAATATTGGCTTTGCTGATCGTGGAGCCCAGCAGTAATGCAGTCCTGGAATGAGCTGGTTGAGACGCTGATCACGGAAATGCCGAATGTGTATCCGGGCATTTTCTACGACGTACTGACCAAGCATGCCGAGCCTGATTTCGCGGCAGCGGTCAAGTGCATCGATGCGGAAAAATCCTATACCACCACGGTTTCCGACCCCACCTACGAATTGCCCCTGGGTGTAGTTGAGATCAAGGTCGTGACCTTCAAGGGTGTTCCGCTGCGTAAGCTCCATGTAGCCAATCTGAGAGGCACAGAACGCTATCACTCCGACGGCACAACTATTCGAACCGGTACGCCGTGGGGCTATTTCATGGAGAATGACCAACTCCACCTGCTGCCGGCACCAACCGAGGCCGCCAATCTGCGGATTTCGTACTTTAGTCTGCCCACTTATGCGACCAAGCGCTACCGGGCCCTAGCCGGTTCGGGTGCCACTACGCTGTACCTTGACCTGGCGATCGGTGAGGAATTGGCAACTGACACCGTGACCGTGACCAATATTACAAGGTCCAGTTTGACCGGGAATATTTCGGCCTACACCCTGGATGGATTGCGCCACAAGTACACCTTGGGCTCGATCGCTGCCCAGGCCGAAGGCGACGAAATCCAGATCCCCGTACACAAGTACGTTCCGATGATCCCCGAGATATACGTGCCGCTATTGATACCGTATGCTCGGGCGCATGGGTACGACCACCTCGGGAGAACCGAGCAATACCTGTTCTGGATATCTGAGTACGAGCGTCTGCGCGATGAAGCAGCGATCGCCAGAGCCGGCAAATCCTATCCAGATACCGTTTTTAACAACGACACGATCATAAGGTAGTGGCATGAGCAAAGTCACTTTCGACCTGTACGATCCAACCAAAGGGATCTTCACCAATGTAGATCAGGACGACATGGCGCCTGGCTTTGCAACCGAGTTGGATAATTTCTACCTGGACAAGCCCGGCAAGCTGGTCAAGCGTGAAGGCGCTCTGTACCTGGATGCAGCCAACCCCTTCAATGCGCTGCGGTCGCTGTTCAAACTGTTTGACCCCAATTTCACCAGCAATAACTCCCAGTGGATCGTTTTTGAGAAAGAGGTCGACGGCACCGGCAAAATATGGTACTCCGATAATGCCGCCGTCTGGGTCAACGTGAAGGACTTTGCCGTAGTCGCTGCAGCAGCAGATGAAATGACGCTCTGGAGAGTATTCCAGATCATTAGAATGGCCATATCGCCATCATTTCCCCCACAGCATTATCAATACTACAAGCGTAAGTTTTTTGCTGATTTGCTGGATCACTCCGATGGATCGCCGGTATGGGCAGTAGAAGATGCCGCCGTGGTAAGCCCGTCGGACCATGTAACATTTGCATCAATAGATCAACTGCCATACGGCGGCAGCTTGATCGCCGGCTACTATACCTACAAGATCACGGCAGTTTACGATGGTGGGCAGGAGAGCTTACTATCCAGTGGCGCCTGGCAATCCCGCATCACCGATGCTGCCAACGATCGCTGCAATCTGATAAAACTGACAGTCGACCAAAGCGATGCCGAATGGTCACCGCGCATCCTGTTCTATAAACTATACCGATCCTTTGGCACCAACGGTTTTACCGATGAAGCCGGTGCCTTTCAACTGATTGATACAATCTCGACCCAAAACCTATATCCCCTGGAAACAACTACCCTGAAGTCTATGACGAATCATTTCCATGACAAGGAAATCCCCTGGGGTGCCAACGCTCTTGAGCCAGTGGGCACAGACCCGCTCAATTCTCCCAACGGAAACGATACCAAGTACCGAATCAAGATTACATCCGACGGCAATTACTACGATATTGCCACATCCAACCAATCTACCGGCATGATCTTTACGCCTGACGATATTCAGGCAGCTTTCAGCGTTACCCCGGCGTATTACTCCGAACCGTACACTATTGAATTATGGACCTACATCGGTGCGACATGGGTATTGACCACTGCTGCTGCTTATACCGGCACCGAAGGTTACGGTGGACGGGCGGCACTTTATAATACGTCCCGTACATGGAGAGTCAACGAACATGCCAATAAGGTTTTTAATAACGAGACTTCTCGTTATGCAATGGTGTTGGGCAACGACGATATGGCCCTGGCCACCAACGGCAACGTTGAATCGGGTACTTCCGGTACTATCACAATAGCCCGGCACTTGTGGAAAAGCGGTTATAACCTCTATGTGGTCGATTATGGCCTTTTGGACAAGGGGCCGCACCCATTGGCCGGAGTAACCAATATCAACGTCAATTATCGCTATGGGGCCTACTGGATGGGCCGTAACTGGGTTGGCGATGTGGCGATTGATCCCGATGGCGACAATATATTGCACCCTGATTGGGTGATGTACTCGGAGATCGACCAGCTGGACGTTATCCCCAGCCCAAACTTTTTACCGCCACTAACCAGGCGTGGCGGCAAGTTATTAGGCATTGAAATTCTGGAGGACGCTGACAGCCTGGTCTTTCTCTACCGCAACAGGATTGGACTGCTGAAGGCACACCGAGCCGATCCCCAATACTGGGACAATAAGCTCGCTGCCGAGGACATGGGAGTCTTTAATCAGGCCAGCTATGCCCAAACGCCTTTCGGGCTAATTTTTGCCAGCGATTCGGGACTGTACCTGATGAGCAATAGCGGCAAAATAGGTGATATTCCCCTGTCCGGCCCCATACAGGACGAATGGCTCACAGCAGCCAACAACGCCTCTGCTGAAACCAATTTCTCGGTCATGTACATGCCGGCCAAGCGCCTGGTTTATGTCAAACTAAGTAGCAGCGAAACGCAAATCCATGTACTGACGCTGGACTCTATCAGGGGCGACTACCCCAAGTGGAGTAAAATGCAACTGGGTACGATCTCTGCTGCCCAGGTAAAAATGTCCCGGGGTGCCGTGGATGAAGCCGGGAAGTTTTATTTTCATGGCTGGGAATTAGAACCCATTTACACTATTGGCTCCGGGCAGACCGGAACCGAGTCTTTTAGCACTAAATTCAAGAGCGCCTATTTCCGGCTGGGGAACATGATCAAGGACCATCTGGTTCGCTATCTGTACCTGTCCCACAAGGGCGATCAGGCGGTAACGCCAACATTATTTTTGAACGATGGGGCAATCAGCGTGGCGGCCACGGCCCTGTCAGCAGCAACAACAGGGGAACACAAGACCGTTAAATTCAAGCGTCGAGGCAGAAATGCAGCCGTTCAGATAGCATCGGCAGCATCCACCAGCATTGATCTTGAAATTCGCGGCCTTGAACTGGAGGTAGAACTACTATGACACAGAAATTTATGACCAAAGGTGGCGTATCGAATATGATCACTGCCAGGCTCAGGCGATTCAAGGACGAGCAGGTTGAGGCACCCAACACCAACGGGCACCTGCCAACATTGGACTTTGCGGAACTGAGCGATCTGGAGGAGGGGCATTCAGCCCTGGTACGCCTGCACAGACATCAAGTTAGCCCGAGTGAGCCGATACGTGACGAACTCAGAGAGTATCGCCGTGTAGACGGTCGCCTCTATCACCGGGAATGGAAAGGAGCATAAACCATGGCTCTCGGAGCAATACTTGCCTTGGCAGCCCCGTCTATCATTAAAGAAATTGGAGGTCTGTTCAAGGGCGCCGGCGCCGCAAAGGCCGCCAAAAAGACCAGAAAGAGAACCAAAAATCAGCGAACGAAGGCGTATGAGACAGCAGAGGACATGCGCGGCGCCACAAATCAAAACATTGGCGCTTTTAAAGAGGGCTATCTGGACCGAAACCGGTTGCAAAAAGATTACGTCAAGACCCTGAAATCCAGGGCCAAGAGCGGTGCCCTGCCCGTTGGCGAACTGGAAAGCGCGGTAGCATCCAGGGTGGGGGAAACTGCCCGGACAGCGACATCCGAGGCCGCTGGCTTTGCAGCTTCTCGCGGTCTTGAGGGATCAGGTGTTACTGCCAGCTTAACCGGACGGGTTCGAGCTGTTGAAATGCAGCAAATTGCCCGACAAGCCAGGGCGATCAGGATTCAGAACGAAAGCACCAAGATCACCGCCCAAAACCAACTTGGCTTTGAAGGTGATAAGCAGTCTGATCTACGGCGCGACCTGAGCAGGCAGATGTTTATGGCCTCGCAGGGGCGCGATACAGCATTTTATGGCGCCAAGGGTGCCACTGACCGGCAATACTATACTGGTGCGAGCCAAGCTGCCGACCAGGCCCTAGCTGCCAAACACTCAACCATCGACGCTTTTTCAAGCTTTGTACAGGCAAGCGCAGCTGCTTACGGTGGCAGCAACAGAGGTGGGCCGCAGCAGATGGCAGACGGAACCTATTGGCAACAAAGCCGAAATGGACAGTGGCAGCAAGTACGGCCACCAGGTGGCAACATCCAAGGAACGCCATACACTCAAGGACTAGGCTAATGCCACCGCAACAAAAAGGACCGCAATACTCAAATTTGCCACCGGGCTATAGATGGGACCCCAACTCCAAGCTACCGGTGCCTATCCAATCAGGCTCCCAGCGTAGGCAGTCGGTAGGAGAGGTTGCAGCCCGGCGCCAAGATGCAGCCAGAAATCCCAGCTTGCCAAATCCATACCTGAACCAGCCTTCGCTGGCACGTACAGATAGTGTGGCGCTAAAGCAAATCGCCCCGGTACGGGCTGATAGGCAGGGTAGCGAGAAAGAACGAGCCCAGCAACGCTTGAACTTGGCGAACGACCCTAATGTGCCACCCGAACTAAAGCCCTACCAGCCCGGTTCCCAATCTGCCCGGACTGATAGTCTTGTTATCGGGGAACCCCTTGGCGAAGAACGGGCAGCAGATAGGCGCAAGCGTACAATCGCTGAGGGCAAGCGGAAACGCTCCGCGCTTGAGGGCGATCGCAAGTATGTAAAAGGGCTGACCGATAGCATTTCCAAAATCAATAATCAGCTAAGAGGCACCACCATTGACGCGAACGATATGCGGCAACCGGATTACCCTAAGACTTTACCCGATGGCAGCATAAATCCCGAACGTGCCGAGTTAGAGAACGAACTGGATATTATGCGGCAGGAGCGCAACGATTTCAGGGAGGGCAAAAAACGGGAGAAAGCGCATCGAGCAGGAGCCAAAGGCGAGAAATGGACCAAGGCGAAATGGGCTAAGGTAAAACTGGGTGACTATTGGTGGGATGATGACAACGTCCTGAGAGGTCCGAGGAAGTAATGCCGCAAACCCAGCCATGGCAGCAGGGCTCTATTGTTGACGACTCCTCACAAGGACAGGGGCAAGTGTCCATCCAGCCATGGCAGCAGGGGCCGATTGTTGATGCCCCCGAGCCGGTACAGCCCACCGAATTAGAATTTGACGATGATGACCAGTACAACCTGCTCGAATTGCAGTCACTACTGGATTCATTAGAACCACCCATACAGCCAGCAATCTCCACCAGTACGCTCGTAGAGCCACCACGCTCGAAAGTACAGGAACTCCTGGACATGAACAAGGATGCAGAAAAAACTGCCAGCGATCGTGGTTATTTGGCTACTGAGGAAGATAAAAAGCCTGATCCATCAGGTATTGATGATGCCAACCGGGATTACTATGTGTCCCAGTTTGGCGATCCACGGCCCCAGCCCAGCATTGGCCAGGGTAAACCCCCAAAAGAGCCGTCAGAATTGACCGCAGAGGACGTTGGCAAGGCCCAGGCGTATGTTATCATGGATAATATGGCCAAAAAGTATGGTGTCAAAGACGCTAGAAACCGCCTGAAAGCCTCTGGAGCGATAGATCCCCGATTTCAGGTATTCGTAGATGGATTCTTGGGAATAGCATCAGGTGGAGCCGCTGACCTGCTAACAACGCCAGCTGAAGAAGGTGCATTTGGGCTGTTTGGCATGTTGGCCGGCTTCTACGCACCCAGTAAAATCATTAGTGGCGCCGGCGTTGTAAGCAAAACAGCTCTGAGGGCTTCAAGGCTGGGTGCAGGCGAGACTGCTGCCAGCTTGGCCGGTCGTGCGATTGGCTCTGCTGCTACCTTTGGGCTGCGTAGTTCATCTGAAGTGGCCGCTCAAATCGCCAACGACGAGGAAGTGACTGTCAACGAAGCTGCAAGGCATATCACCAATATGACGTTATTCGGTGGGGGCCTTGGGATTACCGGCGGTATTCCATCACCGGCACTGCGCATACCAGCCGAAGGCATGTACGGCTACCTCTCGTCCTATCTCCAAGGGGCCAGCCAGGAAGATGCCCTGATTACCGGCCTGTTGTTTATGGGCATGGGCATGATGAACACCCGCAACGTCAAGTATGATGTTCGCAATGCCGGCCTAAAGCATGTTATCGAGCAGACCGAAAAGGACATGGCCTCTATTGGAGTGCCCAAACAGGCATTCCCGAAACTGAGGGCCATGATGTACGAGTCCTGGTCGCGCAAGGTCAACCCGACACTGCAAGACCTGATCAAACTGCAAGATGAGGCCACCGCCATAGTCAAAGGATTCAAGACCGGGCAGGTTAAGCCGCTCGAACTGGCTCCGGGTGCCAAAAGCGTAGGCGCTGCGGCAAAGCAGCTGGCTCCGATCGATAAGCCCAAACCGAAACCTGATAAACCGGTCAAACCGGATGTCGCCCCCGTCAAGCAGGATGTTTCACATGAAACACCGGCCACAAAGCCCAAGGCCGAACCACCCGTCGCCGAATCTGCCCAGCAAGCCGAGCCTGTAACACCACCTGTTGAGATTGAACCTGCTGCCAAACCAGTGGCCGTAGCAGTAGAGAAAGTCCCGCAGAAAGGCGCTGAGAGCGCAAAACCTGGCGAAACTCTCGCCTTGGAATTTGGCAAGCCACCTGAAAAACCAGCTGAGAAACCTGTCGAACCATCCGAACCTGAATTTGTCGGCCTGAACGTCGAGGAAAACGAAACCATCCGGGCTGCTATCGGCAGGGAGTCGCTTGATCCCGTTCAGCGCAAAACCTGGGAGGCGACAATCGCCAATGCCAAGTTCTCCAAATTTGATGAAACAGCCGTGGAAACTGCCGATGAGGCGATTCGTACCGGTCGCCAGATAACCGACGAGGAGCATGTTGGCATGCTGCTCAAACTTGGCAACCTGGTCAACGAGCAGAAAGCGGTCATCAAAGACCGTAATGATTTAATCGAAAAGGGCGACATTGCCGCAGCGCAGATTGCCAGAGCCAGAGAAAATGTACTTATCGACCGCATTGATACACTGACCGAAGGCACCCGGCTTGCGCGTCGGGAAGCTGCGCGACTGTTGGGTGCAGGTCGTATGCGCCTAAATCTTGAAACCTACGACATTGTTGCCGTCAAACAGCAGGCCCAGGCCGCCAAGGGCAGCAAACTCACTGAGGCCGAAAGCAACGCTCTTGAAGCCCGAACGGCTGACGTTGAGCGGCGCGAAGCCGATCTGCAAAAACTGGAGGATGAATTTGCCGCCAAACAGTTCGCTGATGCCGAGAGAAAGGCCAAGGCTATGGTTTCGGTTCATAAGCGGGCCGCCAAGTCCAAGAAATTTACCGGGCTGGAAGCTGTACTGGCAGAGCGTGAAACGCTGAAAAAGCAGATTGGTGATTTGGGATTCAGAGTCAACGATGTGACCGGCCTGACTGCCGAAGGCTCGTACCTGGTCGGCAAGTTGGCGGTTAATTACATCAAGGAAGGCACATTGACCCTGCCTGGTGTTATTAAAAAAGTACGCAGTGATGTTCCCGAATTGACCGATAATGATGTCATTCATGCCCTGAACGCCAAAGACCCACGTAGGCAGGCCAAGGCTAAATCTGAAACGATTAAACGCATTGCCAACCTGAAATTGCAGGCAAAGTTGATAGGGCAGGTGGAGCAGGCTGAGCAGGGCGTATTTGACCTGCCAAAGAAAACTGCTCCGAAAGGTGCCCAAATCAGAATATTGCAGAACCGGTTACGGGATCTCAGGGCCCAGGCTTATAAATCCGGTGTGCATCCAGATCAACTTGAGCGGACGATCACGACGATTAACCAGTTACAGGATCAACTAGACAACCACTTTCGTACTGTTCGTGCCAGGCGGACTATACCCGAAGGCGAACTGGCGCAGGCCAAAGAGAAAATCGAGCTGCTACGCAAGCAGTTGCGTGTTGAGGATGATCTGCTGAATCTTCGTGAACAGTTGCGAACCGGTGACTTTGTGATCAGGGAGCGTCCAGTACCGAAGGAAGTGCCACCAGACCTTGAACGTGCGCAAATTGATCTCAGGAGAGCGCGAAAGAAAGTCCGGACTGCCATTGATGCCATGGCCCCATTAACGCCGCGGAAATTGGGAGTAGAAGCGATCAATACGCTTCGCACTCTCAAGGCTACCTTCGATATGTCAGGCACACTCAGGCAGGGTTTGGTTCTGACGGCAAGGCGGCCCATTGTGGCAACCAAAATATTCAAAAAGTCCTTTGAGACATTTTTCAGTCAGTATTCAGCAGACCAGATTGACAACAATATCCGCTCGGCTGATCACCATTATCTGCGTGAAAGGGCCGGTCTGCAGCTAACCGATCCTGATGGTACGCTGACATCACGAGAAGAAGAGTTTGGTGCGCTGATGATTGAGAAGATGCCCATAATCGGCACTGTGATCAAGGCAGCCAATCGACACATGGTGTCACACCTGAATCTGCTGCGTGTTGCGGTTTTTGATGAGTTTCTAATCAAAAATCCCAATGCTACCGGGGAAGAACTTGAGGCATGGGCTGATTGGGTTAATGTGGCAACCGGGCGGGGCGATCTAGGCAAGGCCGCAGCATTTGCAAATATTCTCTCGCTGTTTGTTTTTGCGCCACGTTTTGCGGTATCAAGAATTCAGACACCATTTAAAGTATTCCAGCACTGGAAAAATCCGCGAGTCCGAAAAGAGATTGCCAAGGATATGGTTGCCCTGGCTGGCCTGGGTGCTACGATATTGGCCCTCGCAAAACTCGCTGGCTACGAAGTTGGCGACGATCCCCGTGAGCCTGATTTTGGCAAAATCCAAGTTGGCAACACCCGGATAGATATTTGGGGCGGTCTGCAACAGCCGATGCGCTTATTAACCAGAGTTGGCCTGGCGGTTACGGACAAGGCCGAAATTACCGGTAAGGAATTGTCGGAACGCGAAAAAAACGTGGACCCGCTGGAGCTGCTGGGCAGATTCGCGGCCTATAAACTGGCCCCCAGTGTTACGTTGCCCATGGAATTATTGAAGGGCAAAACTGCTGTAGGCGAGGAAACTACGCCATCCAAAACTGCGGCAAAGGCAATGCTGCCGCTCTGGCTGGAAGATGTTGCTGATGCCTACAGGGATGCCGGTGCAGCTCGGGCCGCCGGTGTAGGCGTGTTGACGTTCCTGGGCGTAGGCGCATCAACCTACAAGCGCAGCCGGGCCTCAATGGTGCGGCGCATTCGTAAGATGAAAATTGAAGTTGAGTCGCTTAAAGAGCAGGGACGGCTTGAGGAGGCGGAAGCCTTGAACGAACGGCGTAAGGCCGAGCAGGTAGCCTGGAATCGCGATCCCGACAATAAAGATCGCCAGAAAATTAGAACTGTCCGTACAAAGCCCAAACCCAAACCCAAGGGGAAATAATGCCACTGTCTGAAGCACCACTCATTAAAAACATACCGCCTGTTGGCAATGTGCCGGTTGGCGGGATTCTTGTTTCGGAGATCAGCCCGGCACAGCTGGGGCTGGGTCAACCCCTTGTCACTCAGCACCGGGCGTATTTTCGTGCCGGTGGCAAACTATTCTCCTGGAAGGCCGAAACCGAAGTAGATGCCCGGACGGTTGCGGACCTCAGTTTGCTATATGCCCACAGGGATATTTATAACGGCACATTCAGGGAAACGTTTAATGCCCTGGCGACTTCTGACGGCACGACGGTTACGCTGACACTCATCAATGCCCATGATTCTAACGGCCCCCTGACCATGCAGTTTTCCGATGGCGACTCGATTATGCTCCCTAATTCGACTATCGAATTGACCGCTGGCAGCGATGCTTACCCCCAAGATAATTTCGTCTACATTTTGCAATCTGACAAAATTCTGGCTGTTTCAACTTCTGACTGGCCCTCTGGTGAGCATATCAGGATTGCATTTCTGCATGTTCCTACTGCTGGAAAAGTGCAAAGCAAAGGTTGTTATGTTAATCAGAATCATAATGACCATGATGTCGGTACAGATAACCAAGGCCATCTTGCCCATATCACGGAGCGGCAGAGAATGGCGTCCGCTAAGTATTATTCAGGGGTAGCTGGTAATGGAACCGATGGATACCTGACACCAACGGCTGGAAATGTGGAGTTAAAGGCAACTTCTGGAGTCGTGCACCAGGTGCATAAACATTCTGTGCCTGCATTTGATACCAGTGGGTCAGACGAGGTGTTGGTTGTGAATTGGAACGGAGACGCTTACCACGACATAACCAATCTATACGATATAGTGGCCGATAGCGGCGGGAATACTATCGGCAATAATAAGTTTTTCAATCTCGTTATCTGGGGTGTGGCCAATAAGGGCGGTGAATACGCGCCCATGATGGTCAACCTGCCAAGTGGGTTCTATAACACCCAGGCGTTGGCAGAGTCAGATAGCAGCGGATATGATACCTACGCCCTTCCATCAGCATTTGACAGGGACAGCTCAACCGGCTTCCTGGTAGCTCGAATCACTATCCAGATGCAAACTGGCGATGGAACCTGGATAGTTGCATCTACTGTTGATTTGAGAGGTACATCGGCATCAAGCGCATCTGGGGGGGCATCGACACCGGAAGTTGAATTTGCCGATAACGTATTTCGGGTGTTTGACAATACCGATAATACCAAGGTACTGGCCTTTGATGTAGGAACGCTGGTCAGTACCGGCACTACCAGGACGTTACAGATCCCCGATGAATCGGGCGTAATTGCTATTGCCGGTGGTGCATACCATGATGGCTTCTCTGACTTTGTATCTGATGAGCACGTTGCCCACTCAGGGGTAGCCGTAACTGTGGGTACGGGGCTTGACCTTACTGGCAGCAGTGACATATCGGCCAGCTTCAACATAAATCTTGATCTTACTGAAGTGATTGCTACCGATGGAGCGAATAGGGTACTTACTTCTGATGGTGATGGCACTATGACGGCTGAGGCGAATCTATATTTTAATGGGACGAACTTAGGCATAGGAACTGCTGTGCCACAGAAAAAAGTACACATAGAGGCTACAAACCCGTGTTTAAGACTGTCCGATTCTGACGCCACAACTGATCAACAGGTAAATGGGTTAATAGAATTTTACCGTGGAAATAATACCAACAGGGTCGGCTACTTGGCTATGGATAGTGACAGTAATAACATTATGGCACTTGCTACAGATTATGCCGCAGGTATTTTGCAATTTAGAACGGGAAGCGGTATCGCGGCGATGACTATGGATGCTGCTCAGAACGTCGGCATCGGACTTACTACGGTAAACGCCAATTATAAGCTTATTATTAGGCGAGCGGCCAACATAAATCTTGGTATTGGTCTTCAAGATTCTGAATTGGCGATTGCGGCATTTAATGATAACCTGTCTGCTAATATTCCAATGAGATTTTATGCTTCTGAATATAACTTTATTAATGGCAAAGTAGGCATAGGAAATACTGGGCCAACGGCAGATTTCGTTGTAGGCACAAATCTTGGAACATTTAATGGTGTTGCTATCGGGGCTGCTGCTGATCGTAATTTGCGGATAGGGCAGGACGCTACTCATAATCTTATAATGGGATGGAAGTACGACGCGACTGCTGCGGATGCAACGTGTATTTTAGAGACTTTTGGTAGGACAAACGCTTTAGCGATTAATTCCTCGATATTATCGCTGCAATCTACTGGAGGTGGCAACGTAGGCATAGGAACTGCTTCTGGCATTGACTACACTTTGACCTTGAAAAATGAAGGGTCTGCTGGTAATCCTTCATTTTCGTCGTCAATATTTACTGGATCAGGTTGGGCGTTGCAATATGAGACTGGTCGGTTAGTTGGCGGGTCGGGGTATAATGTAGGCTACCACATGGCCCTGGATCACTTAACTGTCAGAGGCACATTCTCAGTATATGAGTTGCTTATTCAGCAGATAAGGGCAACCAATGGCTCTGTCTTTGTCACGGCTGCTGGCAAAGTCGAGGGCAAGGTTAGTGGTACCTGGAGTGCTGGACAAAGCGTTGTGCTTCAACTAGAAGATAATAGCCCGTTCGCTACTGGCGATCTGCTTAGAGCAAAAAGAATTGAAGTGAACAGTTCAGGCACATCGGTGACATCGTTCCAAGTTGACTGCACCGTAACTGCTGTGAATTTTACTGATAAACAAATAACTGTAACGCTCAACGTATTATCGGGGTCTGCCTCAAGCGAAGATGTCGCTGAGAGCTTGGACTTAGTAAGGCTTGGAAATACTATCGATGCTGGCAGAAGGGGATCAATCTACCTTACTTCGGATGATAGCGATGCACCCTTCATCGAATTCATAGACGGTGTTAGTGCCTGGGGCGAATGGGGTACTTCAGCAGTCAGGAAGATGCGATCTGGTAATTTAGTTGGCAGTGGGTATAGCGATTATACCAGTGGCAACTATCCTAATGGACTATATGGCTTTGCTGCTGGCGATGCATCAGCGCAATACCTGACCGTTGACCCAACTAACGGAATTCGCATTTTAGACGGCTCAGAGAACGATAACGTGCTGCTACAGGCCAGTGGCGACCTACTTTCCGTAGGTGATAACTTTGTTTATACTTCATCGACTGCAACGCTACTGGTTGCTGGCTGGCAGGTTGATCCCACCTTAATTAGAAAGGTTTTCGATACTGACAAGAACCTTACGATCAGTACAGCCAGCACCACCGAGTCTATTTACTTTTTCGACACCACACCCACTACTGGCGATGTTAGATGGGTAGGCATCGGGACGCTATTCAACGGCTCTGCCTGGACAAACGAAACCGGCATTGGCATGATTCAGTGGAATGGAACCACCTACGATAAACTGTTCTGGCTGTCCGATGTGTCCAACAGCATTGCTGGCTGGACCATAAGCGCAACCACACTGGAAAAGTTAGCCTCGAATATTGGCGTGAAACTGGATGCAGCCAACTCTAGGATTCAGGTTGGCGATCTGGACGAACAGCACGTTGATATTTTAGGGGCTGACGGTGTAATTAATTGGTACAAAAGTGATGGTGCTGGTGGCAATACTCTGGCTGTTGAGATTAATGATAATCTTTATGCCGGTGATCCTGGAATAAGGATAACTGGCGGGCTGATATATTTGTATAACAGCGTCAGCCAATACTCACGATTTCATTCGGGGCAATCTGTTATGAGCTCCGTCCTAAGCTCTACTATGTTATCGTATACACAGGTTGCCACCGCAGTGGGTGATGTAAGAACCTTATATATTAACAGTAGCAACTCGGGAGCCGGGAATGCGTTTGGGCTATATATAGTTGCTGGCAATGCCGCAAAGCCTGGTGGTGGCGAATGGACCGCTACATCTGACGAGAGAGCAAAAAAGAATATTCGTCCCTATGAGTTCGGCTTGGAAATGGTCATGGCTATGAATCCGAAAATGTACTATTATAGCGGTATTACCGACGGCGCACCGGACGATGGCAAGGAATACGTCGGATTGATGGCACATGACGCGCTGGCCGTCAATTCACGCATGGTGACATCCAGCAGGCAACTATTGGACGGCAAAATGGAGGACGTGCTGATGATCGATGCGTCTGAAATTAAGTACATGAATCTCAACGCCATTAAAGAATTATCTGCGAAGATAGACGAGATGCAACTTGTGATAGATGGATTAATCAACTAACACAACAACCGAAAGAGAGTGGGAATAATGGAAAAAACGAATACGAATACGAAGATCACCGGCATTACAGTGCGTGATCTGCTTGAATCAGAGAGGGCATTGGAGATACTGTCATCGCGTGGCATGGAGGAACCGATAAATTATCGGATCGCCAAGGTAATGCGTAAGGCAGCACCGGAAATTAAGCAGTTCCGCAAGGGGCTACAGGAGAGAATAGAGGGCACTAAAGCCTTTTTGCGCGACGACCAGGGAATCAAACTAGACCCCGATAAACCCGACTTTGAGAAGCATCTTGCAGCCATCGAGAAGAACCGCGAGGCCGCGCTGGACGAGTCAACCGAGCTTACCGGCGGTGTTGGCACGATCAAGTTGAGCGAATTAATGGAAGCATTGCCAAAGCGCAATCTCGGAACTGAAGCAGAACCAAAATGGGTGCGTGCATTGCTTGAGCCGTGGATACTGGCAAATCTAATGTGGCTAATCGAGGAGTAGGATATGCCTGATATTCCCAATCACATAATCAACTTCAAGGACGACCAGACCAAGGTTGAATTTGTCACGGTCATGCCTCGCCTTCAGGCGTTCATCCTGGCTGCTGGGGCTTATATGTACTTCACGTACGGGGTAACTCTTGTAGTTACGGACCTCATGCGCGATGATGCCGGATCGACACACGGATACGGCAATGGCGTGGACTTCCGCACCAGCAATCTAACGGACGAAGAGGGCGATGCATTGGTCAAGTTCCTGAAGTGGCAAATGCCCTACTACTTGAAGACCTCTATGCCCTCGAAACCCAAGTATTCAATTCGTGACGAACGGCAACCGGATACTTCGCCTAACCGGACAGGCTCTCATGTTCATGGACAGGTAAATTGGAGAGAGGGGTAATCTATGCCCTATACGCCAGAAGATCGAATCAGGGACGAGGGAACAGCCGGTACAGTCAAGCGCCTATCCATACTAATTGAAGGGCGCAACGACATGCTGGATGATACCGGGCTCATTGGTGCCGTTGGCCACAATTCACGCTTTCGCAAAAACGCCTCAAAGATACTATGGATTATTGCCACCGCTGTCTTGGTGGGCTACATTAATTGGGGATTAACCACGATCGCTGTTGCTAAGGCGGCGACACACATAAGGGAGTAAACCATGTTTGAATTCCTAACCCAGTGGTACATGATCGTCCTGGAGGCCATTCTAGGCTTTGTGCTGATGTTCCATGTACCGGTATTGCGCACCATCGCAATGACCGCGTTCAAGGCCCTGCTTTCCGAGCAGGTACTCATCAAGATATTCCTGGACCTAGCTGGCGCATTTGTGCACAGCACCAAGAATACAACCGATGATGCCTGGTTCTATGAGATAAGGCACAAACTACTCAAATAACCGCCTAGCGTCCCTGGACAAACCTCCGGTTGCAGATAAGCCCGTTCCCATTCCGTGGCCTGCAATTCACCGTCCAGGGGCGCTTTCGGGCTTGACAAGTGCCCTAGTAATTGATTATTATTGGGGCGTTGGGAACATAGGGCTTAATCCATTACCGACAGAAAGGCTAATCCATGAACATAACCTCCGTCGAGCGAGTAGTACCGTTTTGGTCACTTCGCGCAGAGCTATCCAAGCGATCGCCTGATTCTACCGGCACAGTGCCGATCGATGCCCACGACATAGTTAAGAAGAGCCAGCACTATGGCCGCCTGGTCAGCATTGGCTCGGTAAACCGGTTTTTGCGGGGCGAGTCCAATATGGCCGGTCCTACATTTCCGGTGATTCAGGCCACCATTGAAGGGCTGGCCGATATTACCATCGATTATACTGACTCTCCGTACTCGGGGAAATAACCATGCAAGAGGTGGGGGGCCGGATCAGCCGTAAAGGCCTGGAGCGGTCCTAGCCTGCCGTGTTTACCCCTCTGCCTCTTGCCATTTTGAAAGGGAACAAAAAATGAAACATTCACGGGAAGATTATAACAGGATTCAAGACCCGGCGGGTTTGATACCCGAAGATGAGCCGGTGTTTTTACTGCGTGGCCAGGACCCGATAGCGGCCAATATAATGAGAATATATGCCATTCTCGCTTATGATACTGGCTGTGATTCTGAGGTTATTAACACTATTAACAGTCATGCTTTCAGGATGGATGAATGGAGAAAAAACCTCACAAAGGCGATACACCCGGCTGATCTGTAATCGAACACAAAATAAGGAACGGACAATGACAACTGCTGAATTATCCATCATCAAAGAGGGCGATCAAGCCCTGCTGGACGCAACCAAACAGGAATTCGACGAGATTATGGTGATCGTCGAAAAACACATGGTTACTGACGACGCTACTATGGAGAAGGCCACCGATATGGTGTCGCTGGTCAAGAAAGGTAATAAGGCCCTGGAGGCCAAACGTAAAGAGCGAGTGGAACCACTCAATGTCACCGTCAAGCAGATCAACAGCATGTTCAACGGACTCCGGGATGAGGGATTAAAAGCTGTCGGTGTGCTGGAACGGCAGATGACATCCCACCTTCAAAAAAAGGAACGTGAGGAGCGCCTGGCTGAAATCGAGCGAAAAAAACTCGAACAGCAACAGCTCGATGAGGAACAGGCCGAACTGAAGGAACTCGAATCCCTTGGCGACGAGTCAGCCTCAACCGAACTGGTTGTTAATAAGCAAAAGCAGGAGGATCTGAGTACCGATCGCCACCAGCCCAAAAAGCAAATCGCCCGAGGCCAAGTTGGCAGGGCATCGATGGTTGAGGGCAAACTGGAAATCACTATTTTGGACATTACTAAGGTGCCCAAGCGGTATCTGCAGCTCAATGAAACTGCAGTGCGAGCGACCTGGAATGCAGGCACACGCAATATCGAGGGGCTGTCACTTAAAAAAGAGCAAACCCTACGCACCGCGTAGATTGAGGAGTATCATGGGAAGCGCAGTAACAAGAATCGGGGGCGAGGTATTTACGCTGGAGCAGCTGCTCACCAAGCATGGCAATAAGCTGGCTGGGGCTTTGCCCCGAGGGCTTAATCTGGACGCTGCCAGGCTGGCCCAAATAGCCATTACATCGGTGCGCAAGACGCCAAAACTCCAGGATTGCGATGCTTTGTCCATCGTGGCCTGTGTGATCCAGGGTGCGCAGTTGGGGCTGGAAATGGATGGAGTGTTGGGTAACGCCTACATGGTGCCCTATGCCCAGCAGGCCCAGTTCATCATCGGGTACAAGGGCTGGCTGACGCTACTGTACCGATCCGAGCGGGTCAGCTATGTTGAGGGCAAAAATGTTTACCAGGGCGATGACTTCCAGTACCGCGAAGGGACCGACAAGTTCATCCACCACGTACCGGCAGCGGATATTGAGGACGGCCACTTCCATTCAGACAATATCATCCATTCATACGTGATTATCAACTTATCGGATGGGCAGCAGATCTTCGAGGTATGGCCCAGGGCGCGGATCGAGCAGCACCGGGACCGCTTTTCTCAGGGCTACAAAGCAAACAAAAAGGATAGCCCCTGGACGTTCGCCTTTGAGTCCATGGCCCTGAAGACCGTCATGCGGTCGGTTGTCACGTTTGCGCCTATCTCTACGGCCATACACGCGGCTGCAGCACTGGAGGGGCAGTACGAGGCCCATATTCCGCAAAATCTGGCAGTGGACTTCGATCTCACGCCTATCGCCGATCCTGAGAAGCCAGCAGATCAACCAGCTGATGCGCCAACCGATAGCGATGTGGTCCTGAATCGGGACCAGGAAATGCCAACCGGCAAATATAAGGGCAAAACATTCAGAAATCTGCCCTACGAGTACCTTGTCTGGATGACCCAAAACCTCAAAAGCAATCCTGATCTGTTGTCTCTGGCCCAGCAGGAGCTCAACGCCAGGCCCAAACCCGGCGAGGACGACCCTAAGGCCAAGAGGGCCCAGGAGTCGGCTGGTGAGGAAAGCCAGGACGAGGGTGCGCCATTCACCGAGATTGAGCAAATGGAGATCACACTGACCGAAATGCTGCAGGACAAGGCATTTACCGACGTTGAGCGTGTCGGCTTTGGCGTTCAGTCGGAGGGTGGCAACCACGACGAGAAATGGCTGGACAATCAAATCCAGTGGGTTAAGCAGACGATAGATAAACGCCGGGCAACCGGTTCATAAGGAGAATCACAACGATGAGCGTTGAATACACAAAGATCGCACTATCGGGATCAGGGGATGATACCAAAGTGCATCTGCATTACACGGAGCCGACCAACTCAGGTGGGCAGCAGGAACATGATCTGACGAGCAAGGATGTCCCGATGGACACCTTTGCCAAGGCCATGTACGACCTGAATCAGTACGTCGAGGAACTGATGGACTTCCCCACACACTACGCAAATGGGTGTGCCGTCCACATTGTTTCACTCTCGGGAACGCCTGAAAAAAGGTCAGTTATCTTGTCAGTGAAAAAGATACTGTCGAATGGGCTGGCCTTCAACTTCAACACACCTAAATATGCCGAGCCGGACCCCGAGAGCCCGGATCGCAAAACGGCCATGCCAGAGCCAATGCGTAAGCAGCTCTCTGTGCTGATTGCTGAGGCCAACAAGTACCGCAAGGGCGAGCGGTCGCAGCTGGGCATGTTTTCACAGGGGAACGGGAAGGCCGAGGAGGGCGACCAGGACGAGGGGGATCAGTCAGATGGCTAAATTCAGGCGTAGGCCACTACTGGTTGAGGCTTGGCTGTTGACAGAGGACAATGGCAAGGAATTGGTTATGATGATCAACAAGGTCGTTGGCGACCGGGCAGCCTCTTTGTGTGAGGGGGCAGTTGATATTCTCACTCTAGATGGACCGATGAAGGCCTCTATTGGAGATTGGATTATCAAAAGTGTTAGAAGGGGATTTTACCCCTGCAAGGGTGCCGTATTCTCGTACTTCTACGAGGCAGTAGAGTGATCCTAGCCCTCGATCTTGGGACGCAGACCGGTTATGCGGTGGGTGATGCAAATTGCCCACCGGTTTCCGGTGTGCTTAACCTTTCCGACATGAAGGGCGATCACCCGGGTGCCAGGTTCCTACGCTTTATGCACCACCTGGACCGGCTCAGCAAATTACATACCATCACCAAAATTGTTTACGAGCAGGTAGCGCATGTGAAATTTGTCAAAGCTGCGCACACCTACGGTGGCTTTCAGGCTTATCTGATGGGCTGGTGCATGATCCATAACGTGCCACTTGAAGGCATTGGCGTCAAAACTATTAAAAAATTTGCTACAGGCAACGGTAACGCCAATAAAGAAATGATGGTCGCTGCTGCCATAGGCGAGGGCTGGCTACCCAAGGACGACAACGAAGCCGATGCACTGTGGATACTCAAGTATGCCATTACGCCGGCCGTGGCCCCGATCTTCGAGCAACTGAGGAACGGCTGATGATCCTGCAAGGGGACGTATTGCAAAAGCTGAAGGAATTGCGGGACGAAAGTGTCCAATCTGTTATAACTTCTCCGCCGTATTGGGGTTTGCGCGATTACGGCGTAGCTGGCCAGATAGGATTGGAGCCAACCATCGATGAATACATTGTCAAGATGGTTGAAGTGTTCCGCGAAGTGCGACGGGTGCTGCGCAAGGATGGCACGCTCTGGTTGAATATGGGGGATAGTTACTCCCATGGCGGCAACGGCGCACGCGATCCTGTAAGATGGCCGAAACAATCCAGAAATGATCATCGAGTATTACATTCAAAAACTCGAAGTGGCCTCAAGCCCAAAGACTTAATCGGTATGCCCTGGCGTGTAGCCTTTGCCCTGCAGGCCGATGGCTGGTACTTGCGCTGCGACATTATCTGGTCAAAGTTGAATCCCATGCCTGAGAGCACTACAGACAGGCCGACAAAAGCCCATGAATACATCTTTCTGATGACCAAGTCAGGTTCTCCGCAGTTTTGGACACACAGGAATTTGCCTGGTGTTCGTAAAAACCCAAAGCCAGACTACATATATGTACACGAATCAGGGCGTGAAGATTTGAACGAGCCGGAAGGCTGGAAGGATAGCACTGAATGGAAACGCATAAATCTATGGACCGGCCATGATTATTTTTATGATGCTGAGGCGATAAAGACACCAGCTGCCACAGCAACTATCAATGATAAGCGCGGCAATGAAGATGGATCCCGAAAAGATCGCGGCTTTCCCGGTAATGCAAGCAACGGCGGTACGAATCTAGGTGGCAAAAAGAAACAAAAAACCCCGTCCGGCTGGAACACAGACCACAAAGGGTCTGATCTGATTGGACGATATCCTGGGATTGGCCCAAAGCATGCAGCAGCCCGGAACCGTGGCGAGAAATATAAAACGATGGCTCCAATTTTAAAAGTCAACCGCCGCTCAGTCTGGGAGATCCCCACGCAACCATATCCTGATGCACACTTTGCAACATTCCCTGAAATGCTGGTGAAGTTGTGTATTCTGGCAGGGAGTAGTGCGAAAGGCTGTTGCTCTGAATGTGGTGCGCCATGGGCAAGAATTATTGAGGCAGCCTACAAAAACGACACTACAACAGATGGTCGACCAGCCAAAGGCAATCGTCACAAATTGGTGGGTGATGAGATCGATCGAGTAATGGGATATGCTGAAAGAACCAGGAAAATTACGAATACGCTGGGTTGGCAACCGACCTGCGAATGCAATGCTGCAGTAGTGCCATGCACTATACTCGATATATTCGGCGGTTCCGGGACTACAGCAAAAGTGGCACAAGATGAGGGGCGCGATTGGATTGTAATTGAGCTGAATCCTGAGTATATCCCAATGATTGAGAAAAGAACGAAGCACAGGCAGGAGATAATTCCTGGACTGCTGTAAATGCGAGGAGGCATACCATGAGCATGAACAAAAACCGGATTGAAAAAGGCGACCTGGTGGACATCACTTTCGACGCTGATGATGTAACCAGGGGCGCGACCATACTCAAACACCCGAACACCGGCAACGATCCGTGGATCGCCAGGGTGGGGAAGGGCAACAAGCAGTCCACGCTGGTTAAGGGGCAAATTTTCTACTTCCAGCAGTATCGCCACATGACGCTGGCGAAAAAGGCCGGGCAGTAATGCCATATTTTTGGGTGGAGTTTGCAGATGGTGGGCATGGCACATTAACGGCCAAGGCAGGCGCGGATATAGAATTCCGAAAACTCCAAAATGAATCACCTGCGCCAATATTCTTGAACACGAAGAGCTCCAAAGGGGCTATCAAAAAAACGATTAAACATATGACACCTATAGAGGTTCCTGTATCTCCGAGGCTCAACTGATAAACGAGTACGCCTTGATGATATTGGTGATTGGCCTTCTCCTGGGCAACATCGCCTGGAATCTGCTTATGAGACGGAGGGGGAAATGAGAAAAAACGCACAAAGAGGATCGATCAAGTCGCCTAAACTGCACAGGAAGGACTATATCGGCTATCCACAGACTCAAGCCGAGATGGATCAGGTATTGATTGACGGGGAAGGGATGCCGACTATACACGGTATAAGTTTTAATCCCGATCCATCGGGTAGGGTTAAAGTAATTATTGGGAAATTACTGGGGGTAATTAAATGAACACCCAATTTTACCGCGTGCTATATGAGGACGGCTACAAAGGCACCATCATTGCCAAGGGCATTGAGGATGCCTGGGTGGTGGGTCGGGGTATTGACCCTGATCGACCGATCAAGAAGGTCTACCGCATACCATATCCGGCCCTTCCGCGCCTGATGTACCTGGACGGCTGGCCTGAATTCTGCAATGATCCAGATGGCGAGTGTGCCGGCAAGAAGCAATGTCCGAAAAATCCAGTGTGCATCGATTGAATTATGCCACAGTGGCCAGTGGAATTGATGCGCCGGCAGTGGCTTGGAATCCCCTGGGATGGAAGCAGCTCTGGTCATCGGAGATCGCCAAGTTTCCCAATGCTGTGCTGGCCCATCATTATCCGGACGTACCTAACCTGGGAGATATGAATCAAATCCATGAACGAGAAGAATTCAAGCGGCCAGACCTTATTATGGCAGGAACACCCTGCCAATCATTCAGCATTGCAGGACTCCGAGAAGGATTGGCTGACCCGCGTGGCAACCTCACCCTCGTCTTTCTTTCAATTGTTGAGCGATTATGCCCCACTTGGGTGGTTTGGGAGAACGTCAATGACGTCCGTAACGCCAACGAAGGACGAGATTTTGGAGCCATCCTCGGGGCGTTGGGGCAACTCGGGTATGGGTGGGCCTACCGAGTGCTGGACGCTCGATATTTTGGAGTACCCCAGCGACGCCGTAGAGTCTTTCTTGTCGGATATTTTGGTGATTGGCGACGTGCCGCAGCGGTATTATTTGAGCGCTACAGCCTGTCGGGGGATTCTGAACCGGGCAGCAAAGCGCGGAAGGAAATTGCCACCGGAACTACAAGCCGCGCTGTTGGCCGTGTCGGAGGGGGCGACGACCCGGGAGCCAACAAAGGAACCTCTCTGATCGTGAACGCCAGGCAGAACCCCATACACTCTGATGTGGCACAGCCACTTGACCAGAAAGGTAACTCGCAGGCGGTTTTTCAGATTCATTCCCAAAACAGCAATGCCATGCAAGGTGAAGGTGATGCGGCGGGCGCTTTCGAAACCGATGTGTCACGGGCCCTGGACACTACACTGGGCCCTACTGCCTCACAAGGCGGTGCGGTTATAGTTAGTCCTCTGCAGTCCGGTCCAGCCGGACATGGCCACTCAATGACTACTGACCAAGCGGCGCGATCTGGCCATTTAATCACCTATGGCGGTGGTGCTGGTCCGCCAACTATCCAAGTCAGCCCAACGGTCCGCCGCATGCTACCGGTCGAGTGTGAGCGATTGATGGGGCTACCGGCCAGCTACACCCACATACCCTACGGGAAAAAGGGCAAAATGGCGAAGGACGGGCCGCGTTATCGCGCTATCGGTAACAACATCGTTCGTGAAGTGCTGGAGTGGTTATGCAGGAGAATTGAAGCAGTGGAGGCGGTAGTGAAATATAATAGGAGGCTATAATGGCAACAGGAATTAATTATTTAGACGAAACTTGGAATATGATACTTGGCTGTACGCATGCCTCAATCGGCTGCGTTAATTGTTGGGCCGAAGCGGTATCTCATGTCCATGCGAGCCATCCCAATAAGAAAATATCAGAACCATATCAGGGCGTAACCAAGGGTGGCAAGTGGACGGGCAAAGTGAAGTGCCTGGAAAGCCGGTTGGAGATCCCGTTACATTGGCGCAAGCCTCGCAGAATTGGCGTGAGTTTTATGGCGGACCTATTTCACGATAACGTGCCATTCGATTTTATTGATAAAGTTTTCGGTATAATGTCTCTATGCCCTCAACATACATTTTTAATACTAAGCAAGCGGCCAAAAAGATTACTAAAATGGTGTCAGATATTGCCCGAAAATGCAGTAAGCCAGTTCAAGGGCGCGTTGGCAATTTCTGATAAATTTACATTTTTTGATGAACGGCTTAAAAAAGGGTTTAATCAATGGGATTGGCCCCTCCCCAATGTCATGCTTGGCGTATCAGTTGAAGACCAGGAAACCGCCGATGAGCGTATTCCGTTGCTACTCCAGACACCAGCTGCTAAAAGGTTTGTGAGTTTTGAGCCAGCTCTGGAGCATATAGGCATCTCGCAATATTTGGATGGAATTGACCTTGTGATAATGGGTGGCGAATCAGGCCCAGGTTATAGACCAATGGATGTGAGGTCAGCAAGAGCCATACGCAACCAATGCCTATCAAGAAATACAGCATTCTTTTTCAAGCAGATGGCCGGCAAGAAACCGATCCCCGAGGATCTGCAAATCCGCGAGTGGCCAGCATGAGTCGCCCTAAAAAACAGTGCATTCTCGATGGCTGCGAGGACGATCACTACGCCCAAGGTCTTTGTCAAAAGCACAATAACCGGATGAAGAATTATGGCACCACAAGCCTACCACCACTAGAAGGGGCCAATCCCGACACATGCGAGGCAATCAGGATAATTAAGGCGTCGCTAGAAAGGCACCTGACACCGCTATGCCGGGAATCCCTGGAGAAACGGTTGGATATACTGAGGCAGCGCGGCTTATATGGGTAAAGCACCGGCAGATCAATTTTATTGCATCAGTGGGATTAATCCAGTACATTCAACCATGTTAAATGACGAACTCAAATATAATTCCCTCGGTGTGGTCTTCGCGGACCAAGGCTTTCGTCGGCCTAACATGCACCGGGGGTTTTTGCGTTTGGAGAAAAAATTATTATGATTAAATATGCTGCAAATACGTCAGTTTCTTCCAATAAATCAAGGGATGAAATTGAGCGAACGTTGACCAAATACGGTGCCAACTCATTCATGTATGCCTGGGAAGGGAATAGCGCCGTCATTGGATTTCGCATGCAACACAAGATGGTTCGCCTCATGTTACGAATGCCGCATTTATCAGATCGTGAATTTATTACAACTCCAACCGGTAGACAGAGATCAGCATCAACGGCGGTCCTGGCACATCAACAAGCAATAAGACAACGATGGCGCTCTCTCTCTCTCGTTGTCAAAGCAAAATTAGAAGCTGTAGAATCGGGCATAACTACCTTCGAAGAGGAATTCTTAGCCCATATTTTATTACCTGACAATACGACGGCTGGCGATTATTTACTACCCCAAATTGAGAAGGTGTATGAAACTGGGGAAATGCCGGCAATGCTGCCAATGCTCGAAGGTCATCAAGAACCGTGATCTACCGCATCACCGATTACGTACATCACTTTGAGACTACTAAAACCCTCGAATACAAAACCTGTAGGCGTGTCACATTCCCGAATTCGCTAAACAATCAACACCGGATGCAGCTGGTAAAAGGTGAAGACGGGCAGGCATTTCTAGGTATTTGGATATCAATAGTGCAATGGATGACCGCACAATCAAGCCCCCGCGAAGGCTACCTAACGGACAATACCAGGGCCGATGGCATACCGCTTGACCTCTCCGATCTTAGTCCAATCATCATCGCACCAGAGCCACTTATTAAACTTGCCTTAGAGCGATTAAGCAGCCCATTTGTTGGCTGGTTAGAGGAAATCCCCGTCGAGGTCGGACCAAGTGACGACCAAGTGACGACCATTAACGCCAACCAGTCGCCCTCCATACCACTCCACTCCACTCCATACCATACCATACCACTCCACTCTGAAGAAGTAAGAGCTGCCGAACCGACGAAAAAAAAAAAGTGGAAACTGAGGTTAATTATTTAAAGCGGGTAGATGAGTATTTCGATAACATCCCGCAGTACAAGATTTTGGAATGGAGCAAGGTCTACGGCCTGGTGGACGTTATGAAGATGATCCCCATTGCAAGGCAGTGGCTACGGGATAATACCAACAAGCGGAAAACCCGAATTGGGGCATACGTGAATAATTGGCTTAAGAACCAGCAGATTAAGATGGAGGCGGCCAGTACGCCATCTGAGGGCAATCGTGGAGCAGCTGGTGGGTTGATGGAAATAGCGAGGGGGAAACAGTGATATGGATGAGATAGTTGAGATATTGATTGAGGCCTATGATGTGGCTTGGCTAGATGGAGAGTCGGGAACATATATTAAGCCACGCAGAAAACGCACTAACAAAAATAGCAGATCTGAAATGAATAAGCCAATCAGGATCCAGCGCAAACGCACAAAGGGCTGGCACATGCCACCCAATACAATTTACGTCGGTCGCCCGAGCAAGTTTGGCAACCCCTTCGATGTCACTCCCGATAGAAGCCGAGCCGATGTTGTGATTGCATTTAGAATCTGGCTGACACAGGATGGATGTCATGCAAATATGGTTGAAAGAAAACTTAGACTCGTGAAGTCCTTATCTGAGTTGCGCGGCAAGAATCTTGCCTGCTTTTGTCCACTGGATCAGCCATGCCATGCAGATGTACTATTGGAGATAGCAAATGAATTTGAGGTGACGACATGATTAAGCAAATAGTTAAAATATTAAATAATCTACTGCCATTAGATAGGAATTTATCCCCAAAGCAGAAGATGAGCATCGCCCTGGCCATCGCTGACATAGACCCGTGGACGAGCGTTGAGGATGGGTTGCCGGAAGATGGCGAATATGTTAACGTGTATCCTCCATATACAAGTACCGTGTTTGATGACGAGCCTCGCCATGTGCTTAAGTATGATTCAAAGTACCATACTTGGAAATATTATCTAGGTGGCAGTGTACATACTGTGCTCAATCCTTTCAGTATCACCCACTGGCTAAAAATCACACCACCGAAAGGCGGCAAGAAATGATTAACAACCAGGCAGAATACGAAGTGGCAATGCTGGCGGTTAAGCCACTTGTTGGATTTGATCCGAAGCGAGGAACCTACTTAGCACTTATCCTTGAATCACTGGCATATAATATTAGCGCCTATGAAGACACTGCAGTACTTAGAGCCATCCACACTGCCTCAATCGAACAAATACTCAAAGCATTATGGAGAATGAAGCATGAAACCAGCTGAAATGACCGAGATACTGATTACCCTGGGTGCTGCTTATCCCAACGCATTTCCAAAAACTAAGGCCGAGTTGGAGGTTGTTGTTATGGTCTGGTACGCCGATCTCGGACACCTGGATTTCAAGTTGGTTGAGGCCGGGGCAGCTCACATGCGACGGCGCTGCACCTGGCCATCGATCGCTGAGTTGTGGCGGTCGGTGTTGACAGTTGCCGGCACACCGGATTACTTCACGGTAAAACAGGAGATCACCAATCACCTTGAGGCTGTCGTGAGCAGACAGCACAAGATAATACCTTTGGGCATATTGGCAGGCCGTGTATTTAACGCCTATGGCACCCATTGGGACCACACCAATGCTGATAAAATGTATGATCACCAGCTGCGCAAGTGTTACGATGAGGGGTTGCTTTGGTTTATGGACCACATGAGCAAGCCCGAGAATGCTGGACTACTGGCGAAGGCCGGGCAAAAGCAATTAACGGAAGGGGATTGACCATGACTAATAAAGTGATTGCCAAGTTGGCAATTAGGACAGCCGACGCACTAATCGAAGCACTGGAGGCAAATACTGATGGATAAAGAAAAAGAGGCGTTATTTGACGTATTGGATATTGTTGCCGCGAACCAGGACCAGACGGTCGCTGCTCTCCGCAAGCGCGAGATCCTGACACCCCAGCAGGAAAAGCGGATCACCTACCTGATGAATCACCCCGGCCGGCGCAACGAGGTACTGGCCGAGTGGAAGGAAGCCCGTAAGGTATGGCTGCACCCGGCCCTTAAGACTGCCTGGGCTCGCTGGGAGCGATCGATCGCTGATGGTGTCTGTGATTGGTGTGGCAGTGAGGATGTGCCGAGTTGCATCCAGGAACACATCATGCGCGACGCCAACGCTGTTGTCAACGCATTCAAACCGAAGCCACCACCGCGCAAAAAGAGCAGGGATGCCACCGATAAGCTGGCGCAATCGTACTTCGATGAAGCGATGGGTGACTAGATGTTGAATACTGCTGAAATTAATAAAATGTACCGTGACATAAATAGGGCTTTGCTGCCGGAGATCGTTGCCAGTATGGAGCGATCCGATCGGTTTTATAAGCATCCTCTGGCTAGCGCGATAAAGTCATTGGAGAATCTATGTGAGGCTGGCCGGGCGGTATACGCGATATTTGGGAGTGGCAGTCCTGATGATAGCCGTGAGAGCGCGCTTATACTGGCACGCTATCTGGATTTGGTACATGGCGCGCATTGGAGGGTGGTATGTTGAATAGTGTTGAGGAGCGCCGGAAGTATTTGGCGGTGTCGCTGCCAGGCAGTATGAATTGGGTGTGGGAAGCGTGGGATAGATCGCAGGAGAAATCTTTTGCGAGATACGTCGTGCACTGGTCCAAATATGGCGGCCCCCGGTTCTGGCTGGAAGTTAAAATCTATAAACGCAGAACGATGGAGAATGTACGATGAAATACAGTGATGAACAGATCGAGGAGATATGCGTTACCCTGCAAATAGTCTACGCCATCGATGGAATCCCCAAGCCAGAGGAAGTGCTGGATCGTGAGATTAAGCACTTGCGCCGTTGCGTAGCGGTACTCATGCTCCATTTGGCCGATGGTAGCACAGATGCCATTGTGGAAATACTAAAGAAGGGGCTGCCCACCATTGACGCCCTTAACCGGCCCAACCTAAATCAAGTGGACAGTACGCCTCTACAACCTATTGGAGAAATCCACCGCACCTTGGAAAATGGGCCTATGTACTGCTATATGGAGGGCATTGGGGGCCTCAGGGCTGGCCATCTAGTCACTTACGATGTCTCGACCTATGTTCTGACCGGCCTCTGCAAAAGCATGGTGTTGCCCGATACGGATTGTGCAGCTGGCGCTATGGCAGATATTGGAGCAGGCCGGTGGGGTTGGTTCCAGATCAAAGGATTGCTAGGTGAGTATAAGCCATGAAATTCAACGACACACAGATCAATACCGTAAAAAAACTATTAATGTCAAGGTACGGCAGCGACTCAGGCGGCGTTGTGGAAGCGTTGGAAATTGAGGTAGAACGCCTGCGTGAGTGTGTAGCTGTGTTGATGTTGGCGCTGGCCAACGGCGACTGCGATGCGGTACGGCACACGCTCGAACATGGCGATCCGTTGCCATGACCAGCCTTGATGCCTTCAACCCACCTGGAGACACCCATGAAGAAATTCAGAAGATTCTTGCCCTGCTCAAGGAAAAACACGGTGCAACCGAGCAGCTGGGAATCAACAGCGTCGGTCTACGGATGGACAGGATCAGGGAGAAGCTGGCGACCTCTCAAACGTCCGGGGTGTGCCTTTGGTGCGGCTCTAAGGCCGACAGCTTAACTTGCCTCTACGGGCATGTACTTGTTGATGCCTCCCTGCTGGTGGTGACAGAGATCTACGATAATTCACCCCGCCGAAAATAAAAAGCCCCAAGCGAATAGCCTGGGGCTTAGTTGTGGTCATTTGGCCCGGGGATCAGGGTCGGTGCTCGCGGTTTTCGTTGTTAGCCGAAAATATGGCGACAACAAACATGCCCACGTTGACCCCAACGATTACCCCGATACTGAACGAAATCCAATTCCAGTGTTCCATGTCAGCCCTTCCTTCTTGGTTTGAGAGCATTCAACTTGCGCTGTTTGCGCTCGTAGCTGCTTTTTTGTTTTGGGTGCCCTTCCGCGATCTTTTCACGGCGGGTCTTGCGTTTTGGTTGCTTCACGCGATCACCTCTTAATTGCCAATAGTAGAACCAGGACCACCGCCAGCATTATGAAGATGGCCTCGATCGTTTCAGCCCCGGTCAACTTATCCCGCGCTTGTCGGTCACATCGACTATCTGGTCGAGTTTGTGTACTTCGTGCCAGGTAGATCCACAGGTGTTGCATTCGTTGGGCCAGATCGTACCCACGCCCACCAGTAGCGCCTTGCCGACGCTTAGATGTTCGGAATCACAGACCGGGCAGCTCATCCCACCGGCGGCAACATAGCACCGGCTGGTGCTTAGTTGCTCCTCGGTCATGGCTGCACTTTGGATTGCTGTACTCATAATTTCCTCACTTTCCCGTTACGTCGATTATGCCGACCCGTATCCCGTTGCGGTCGTTGTAACTGTGCTGTAGTGGCGGAACATCGCGGACAAGGTCGCTGACCATGACTTCAAGGAACGGCGCCAGGTGGCTGGCGTAACTAGCCGCCGCTCTTCCAACGCCTGAACTATAATGGAGCGCTTCTTCGTTCCCTAGGTCGATTTGCATTGTTACTGTGATTTTCATACTGCTTGCCTTTCGTGTTAATTAGTGGCTGGCGGGGAATCGAACCAGCTAGCCTATTGCTTTGGTTTTTCGATCCAGTAGCTATTGTGACAAGTTACACCCCGGTGTTGCACGTAGGTTACTCCGTAGATGTGATGCACGTGCACCACCGCATAACTTGCTGTTCCATGCTCACAGGTGTTACCCGTCTGTTTCCGTCGTAATTGCTTTCCCGGGGTGTTGGATTGTGTGTCATTCATCAGATTAGCCTCTTTTGTTTGGTTTGGCGGCCGGTTGAGTCTCGGCCCATATTGTTGCGTTGAGAACGTATCGCTTACGGCGCTGATCGTCCATCAGGTGCCAAGCTGTTGTAAGCCCACTGGCCAGCCTCAGCCCCCACTTGGTAACTGTGTTCGGATGAACCCGAACCGGAAACAGATCCCGCGCTTGGCTGGTAAATGGCACAGCGACGTAATAGTTGATAACGTTGGTAATTGTCTGGACTGTCATGCCCGGC
>SDBU01000944.1_pt1 | contig 42499 bp, 43 predicted proteins | sample 2277071 | NCBI WGS metagenome assembly SDBU01 (sample SAMN10397929, study PRJNA504765) | marine sediment metagenome | isolation source: marine sediment core GS08_GC12, 126 cmbsf | place: Arctic Ocean: Gakkel Ridge, Loki's castle | collected 2008
CATAGTCCGCTTGCACTCCTAAAACGGCTTTGGGAACGAAAATAAAAGCGGACAGTTAATTTGCTACAGAACCGGACAATTTAATTTGTTGCTAACAGTCGCCAGTTTGTTACCTGACCGAGGTGTAGGTAATGTGATAATGTCTGGTTGTTTCGATACTTGCAATAGGTTTACTTGTTTTCGCCCCTCCCTTGACCACGCTGAGGCGTGGTCAAGGGAGGGTGGCACACCCTTCGGGTGAGTGCGAAGTGCGTAGTACTAAGGGCGTGGTATTTGACCAATCATTGCGCTTGTCCTCCGTAGTCTTGGCGAAGGAGAAAGGAACGCAGTGACGAAGCAATCTTATAACTCGATGATCCAGAATAATTATTTACAGTACGTTGGACGTTGGACCTTGGACATTGGACGCTATGCACCAGCCGAAGGCTGGCAGGGGAGGGGAAAGGTAACGTAGTGGTACTTTTTGTAAGCCCAATGCCCATAGCTCACAGCGCAAAGCTCAATTAACTTTCAACTTATTTATTAACTACGAAATGAAGATATCAAAAGAAAAGAACGTAACTTCAGGAAGTACAGACGCCTCGTTTCTTAAGGCGATCGATATCGTTTTAGTTAAACCCAGGTACGGCGGCAATATAGGGTCTGTTGCCAGGGCAATCAAGAACATGGGACTGGGCGGTCTGGTTCTGGTGAACAGTGAAAGGTATATGCCCTCCGAGGCAAGGATGCTGGCTGCCTCTGCCCAGGATATACTGGATCAGGCTGAGAAGACCGATGGCCTTGAGGATATAATCGGCAGGTATGACCTGGTGCTGGGTGTTTCCCGGAGGGTAAAGAGCAGCCGGCAGAGGATAATGACACCACGACAGGCAGCCCGGTTCCTCTCCAGGGAGATGGTTGGAAAAAAAGTGGCGCTTATGTTCGGTCCGGAGGACTCCGGCCTGACGGCCAGAGAGCTTTCACAGTGCCATGGTATTGTGTCAATACCCTCCCACGAAGATTATCCTTCCCTTAATCTTGCACAATCGGTCATGATCCTTGCGTATGAGCTAAGGATGACTCTTGACCATGAGCTGAATTCTGTCCACACTTACAGTGGGTCATCCGAGAGGGATATGGAGGAACTCTATCTCCAGATAGAGGCTGTCCTTGAACGAACCGGGTTCTTTATCAGGAATCCCGAAAAAAATGTTATGGTGCACTTGAAGGATATCCTTTCCAGTGGAATAGAAACTTCCAGGGATGTGAGGATCTTCAGGGGCATCTTCAGAAGAATAGCCTGGTATCTGAACAAGGAAGACAGATCCAAGGTATAGAGGAGGGCGGTGCTATGGCGGAAAAGGGACTCACACGGACGTTTTTCCTGATCGTTTCGACGATCCTCGTTCTGGTAATGCTTTTACCCACCGGGGTTGCTGCCCTGCAGTATGGCGACAGAGCGCCGCTGTTTGAAACAGACATGCTCGAGGGGGGTACATTTTCCCTGAAGGATCACCGGGGCAAGAACGTGGTTCTTCTGAATTTCTGGTCCGTGTTCTGCAGAGACTGCATAAGCAGGATCGAGGCCTTAAACAAGATCAATGACCTTTACCAGAAACGTAATTTTATCCTTGTCGGTATTGCGGGCGATCCCCCCACTCCAAGGATGCTGGCCCAGGCAAAAAAATACGCCGCAAAGATGCACTATCAGGTAATAATGGACCCGGATCTACTCATATATGATAGCTACGATGTGGATATCATCCCCTTTGCGGTACTTGTTGACCGGAACGGTAATGTAGTTATGGCGATCCAGAGCCTGGAGCCGGAGCCTCTTAAGGAGATATCCGACAGGATAGACGCCCTGACGAGCGAATGATCCCATGTCCGGAATCCCTTACTTCCTTATTAAAACGATCATCTCGGCGCTCCTGATCGCTGCGGTTAGCGAGCTCGCCAAAAAGTTTCCCTCTACGGGCGGCCTTATCGCCGCCATGCCCCTGACCACCTTGCTTGTCCTGATCTGGCTGTACGTAGACACCGGTGATTATCAGCTTGCCGCAACATTCACCAGATCAGTTCTTTTCGCGATAATACCTACGATCTTTTTCTTCATTACCGCACTTTTCCTTTTCAGGCGTGGTGTGCCTTTTGTGGCGGTCCTGATCCTTTCCTTTGTTGTTTTCGCTGCCGCTGCCCTGATCCATCAGATCTTCATACCCAATGTGATTCCCAATGGATAAAAAGACCGAATTTCGAAACCCCTTTCCTACTGCAGATATCATAATCGAGATCGATGGCGCCGGGATCGTCCTGATAAAAAGGAAAAATCCGCCCCATGGTTGGGCTATACCGGGGGGATTCGTGGATTATGGCGAGTCTGTTGAAGCGGCGGCGGTCCGGGAAGCAAAGGAAGAGACGAGTCTTGATGTTGAGCTTACGCGGCTCCTGGGTGTCTACTCCGACCCGGACCGGGATCCAAGGTTCCACACGGTATCGACAGTATTCGTTGCCAGGGCTTCCGGTACTCCCATCGGACAGGACGACGCGGCAGAAGCAAGGGTGTTTACCAGAGACAACCTGCCGGACGATCTTGCCTTCGATCATCGATCCATCCTGGATGACTATTTTTCATCCCTTAAATAAGGCCTGTTTTATCAGGTGGTTTGCAATTGGTAGAAGTTGCTGGTTGTTGGTTGTTGTTTTCAACTAACAACTTTCAACTAACAACTTTTAATTACACTATGACCAGAGACAAACTCACAACAGGCGCCATGGGAGTCCTCCTCTTGCTGTGTTCCATATGGGGGATCAACATGGTGGCGATAAAGATCTCAAACCAGGGGCTGGCTCCCGTTACGGCAGCCGCTTTCAGGTCAACGGTAGCTTCCATTATCATCATAATATGGATGTATTTCCGGAAGATACGCCTCTTTCACAGGGGCGCACCCTTTGTCTGGGGGTTGTGGGCAGGAGCCTTGTTCGGTCTCGAGTTCCTGCTTCTTTACGCTAGCCTTAACTACACATCCGCCTCACGGGCCATAGTGCTCCTTTACACATGCCCCTTCTTTGTGGCACTGGGCGCTCATTTCTACCTGCCCGATGACAGGCTCACCTGGATGAAGTCGATAGGCCTCGTTCTGGCTTTTTTCGGCACTGCTGCGGTCCTGGGGCAGCACACCATTGTTTTTGATCCCGTTACACTAAAGGGTGACCTTCTGGCCCTGGGAGGTGGTATCGCATGGGGTCTGACGACACTTGTGATAAAAAAACACCTTGTCGGAGAGATAGAACCAATCCAGACACTCCACTATCAACTGTTCTTTTCAGCCCTACTGCTGTGGCCCGCTGCTCTTATCCTGGAACCATCCCCAATAAGGGATTTCGGGGCAATTACCGTTATGTCCCTTTTTTATCAAAGCGTGATTGTTGCCGTGGCCAGCTATCTGGCGTGGTTTGTTCTGGTTCACCGGTTCAGCGTAAGCCGCCTGTCATCCTTTGCTTTTTTCGCGCCGGTGATGGGAGTTATTGCAGGGGGTACGCTTCTCGGAGAGCCCCTCCCCGCAACCATTTTGCTTGGACTCCTTGGTGTTGGTTCAGGCATATATCTGGTGAACAGATAATAAAATCCTCAGGAATAATGATCCGAGGATTTCATTATGTAGGCTTCGCTTGCATAAACAGCATTAAGTAACTGTGGGGTCAGGATATTACGAACATGGCTTTGAATGGACGTAAGGGGAATAGTAATGAGCGAGTTCGACGGTACCAGATGGGCTGACCCTGATTTTATCAAAGAATATCTGGATAACGCCGAAGCATATGTACCTTTCAGGCACTCAATGCTTGAGATGCTCCGGTTGTTTTATCTTCACTTCATAAAAGGGAACAGGACAAAGAAGATCCTGGACCTGGGGTGCGGCGACGGTGTTATAGCCGAAGTGATCCTCAGTGCGGACGATGGGGTCAGAGTAACGCTGGTAGACGGCGCAGATGAGATGCTTAAAAAGGCCCGGGAGAGGTTTTCAGGTAATGATAACGTTAAATACGTCTGTGCAAGCTTCCAGGAACTGGTGGTAGGCAGCCTGCTCCCTGCGGACTTTGACCTTGCCGTATCATCCCTGGCGATCCACCACCTTGAACCAGAACAGAAGGAGGCTCTTTTCCGGTATGTGTTCAGTCGTCTCAACTCAGGGGGATACTTCGTAAATATAGATGTCGTGCGGGGGCCAACCGATGAGCTGGAAGGCTGGTACATGGAAGTCTGGAAGGAGTGGATAGAGGAAAGAAAGCGGGCAGGCATGACGGATCAAGATTTTTCGGACATCTCACGACGATACCAGGAGAACGAAGACAACAGGCCCGATACACTGGAGTTTCAGCTGGAAAGTCTCAAGAAGGCGGGTTTCGAGCAGGTGGACTGTTACTACAAATATGGCGTGTTCACGGTTTTTGGGGGGAGAAAGGGCTGATATGTAAGGGCGTATGGGGGTATGGTGGTGTCGGCGTTTAATCCCCTCCCCTGGCGGGAGGGGAATTTAAGGGGAGGGGGGAGTTACCCGTTATTGCGAGTCACGCCTTTGGTGTGAGGAAGCAATTCCATGGATTGCAAGAGCGCCTTTTTGGTTCGGGTCTCGGGTTTTAAGATACTTCGCCCTTCGCACTTCGACATAGTACTCACCCGGAGGGTGCCGGGTTCGGATATTTCACTTTTTCTCCCTCCAAAGTGGTGATCATTACTTCACCTTTGCCGCCATCCTCGAGGTGGCCCGAATCAAGCACGACCTTTCCCTTCCCCTCCGGCAGATCCACGGCGAACTTTGGTAGTGCCATTTCAGAAGTACAGCTGCGGAGTGCATCAATTAACTGGATTCCGCGCTCTATGGGAGTACGGAAGTGCTCTGACCCCCTCACCATATCTGACTGAAAAAGATAATAGGGCCGGACCCTCATCGACAGAAGGGACCTGAAGAGGGCTTCGAGAGTATCTGTATCGTCATTAATCCCGGCCAGGAGAACGGTCTGGCTGCTCAGGGGTATCCCTGCATCTGCAAGTATCCGGCAGGCCTTGGAACTTTCGGGTGCGATCTCGGCAGGATGGTTGAAGTGCGTATGAATATAAAGCGGATGGAACCGGGACAGCATTCTCGCAAGTTTTTCATCAACCCTCTGGGGGAGTGTGCCCGGGACCCTTGTCCCGACACGGATGACCTCCACGTGAGTAATTTGGCGTATACTGTCAAGAATGCCCTCCAGTTTGTTGTCTTCCAGGAGCAGCGGATCACCTCCGGAAAGAAGGACATCTCTTATCTCCGGCTTGCCACGTATATATTCAATACCTTCCCTGATTGTGTCGTCAGTTACTGTCAGGCCCTTACCCACCTTTCTTTTGCGGGTACAGAACCTGCAGTGGACAGGGCACGTATCTGATATCAGAAACAGGACCCTGTCATGGTATCTGTGTGTCAGGTTAGCCACAGGGCTGTAGGCTTCCTCCATTATGGGATCTTGTGGGCATGAAGTGTTCCGGGGTGAAAGTTCATCGATATCAGGTACGATCTGGCGGGAAAGTGCCTTGCCGTTATCCTGTGCAAGCTTCAGAAAATACGGGTTTATCTTCACGGGGTAGACTTTGCATACCCGTTTTGTACTTTCCAGGTCCAGTCCAAAAGCGCGGGCAATGTCGTCCGGGTCTGTAATGCTTTCATTTAGAAGAAGTTTCCAGGTGGTTGCCAAAATTCGTCCTCCATTTTTTATACTATTTACAGTTGATGACTTTGTAAGAAGTCATCAACGCGCCCATTGCGGGGCGCCCAAATCGATGACTTGCATTGCAAGTAATTGATCTGTGAGGAAAGTGAAAATGACATTTTTCACTTTTCGCGGAGTAAAAAGCCATGGATGGACTTTTTACGACAATATTACAGTAAAACAAGATATTTTCCCCAGTATGAGTAAAAACAAGACTACACAGGGATAAAAAAGGTTGCAACTGTGGAACCAGTGACACTATACTTTTAACCATCAAGTATTAATGAGGTAGTAGTTTGGCAATCAGCGCCCGTGATTTTCACAAGCTCGAATCCCCTGAAAGAAAAGCCCTCCAGGATATAAACCGCTTCTTGGAGTTGGCTCGAACCTTTCGATGGAAGATCTGCGTCGATTTGGGATGTGGTATCGGTTACTACACCATTCCCCTTGCTGTGGAGTGGCAAAAGTCCAGAACCATCTTCGCCGTGGATCGCAGTACGCCTATGCTTGAAGAGCTGGATAAGCGTATTTTAGCCCAGGAACTTGAAAATCTTATTATCCGTCAGAGCGTCAGCGACCGTATTCCTATCGATGACGCCTCCATCGACCTCGCCAACATGGGAAACATCTACCACAAGCTCAAGGGCAGACTGAACTACCTCATGGAAGTCTACAGGATACTCAAGCCCGGAGGGACAATACTTCTTATCGACTGGGATCCTGAAGAGGATACTGACATTGGTCCTCCCCTGAATGAACGGGTTCCCGTAGAGCAGGTATATCAGGATATGGAATTTGCAGGTTTCGTAAGACCCAGGAAACACTTCCTGTTCTTCGGACACTACGCCATTTCCGCAAAGAAACCACGCCCCCGCTAATCTGCTAAACTGAGATACATGCTTGTTGATTGCACACATACTCCGCAGAGTATCAGCGTCCGTCCGCTCCTGCTCGCGCTGGTGATCACCGGCGGATTCATGGTCCTGGAATTCGTGGGGGGAATCCTTTCCGGCTCTCTGGCCCTTTTATCGGATGCCGGGCATATGCTCACCGATACCGCTGCCCTGGGGCTATCCCTGTCTGCTGTATGGCTGGCTCGCAAACCTGCTGATCCGAAGCGAACCTACGGATACTACCGTATAGAGATCCTGGCTGCGCTGGTTAACTGTGTCTTCCTCTGGGTGATGGTGTTCTTCATCTTCAAGGAGGCTTTTCAGCGGCTGTCATCCCCCTCCGAGGTCAACGTTCAGGGCATGATGCTTGTGGGAACCATTGGTCTGTTCGTCAACCTGGCGAGTATATATATCCTGCACAGCGCCCAGAAGGATAGCCTGAACGTGAGAGCGGCATTCCTTCATGTTCTGGGAGATGCACTGGGGTCGGTTGGTGTTGTTGTTGCCGGTGCAATTATAATGTTCACAGGCTGGACAGGGGCCGATCCCATAGCCGGCATGCTTATCGGTGTGCTCATAATTTACAGTTCATGGGGCCTGATGAAGGAGGCCGTACACATTCTCCTTGAGGGCGTTCCCAGGCATATTGAGGTTGATGAGATTAGAGAGGGAATTCTCAGCGTCGAGGGTGTCAAGAATATCCACGACCTTCACATCTGGACCCTGACTCCGAAAGTTGTTCTTCTCACAGTCCACGTTACTACGGAAGATGAAGAGGCCGATCCTGATCCTTTAAGAAGGAAAGTCAGGGATCTCATGGCTGAAAAGTTCTGCATAGAACACACTACGATCCAGATCGAGAGAAAGCACAGGCCGGGAGACGAGAAGAAGCCGGTGACTCGTGTGGAACATGATCATCATGGACACAGGCATTGATGGGAATTACGTCCAAGGTCCAAGGTCCAACAACCAACGTGGCAATTCATTCAAATCTAAAAGAGGATAATTGAGGCCGGTATAAAATTTACATTGGTTCTTGCTCTTTGATCCTTCGACGCACTCTGCAATAAACAATCAATCAGGTTTTTTTTAAGCAGATATATTCCTATTAAGGTAATTATTTCCCGTTGGACATTGGACGCTGGGCGTTGGACTCGCTTAGCGATCAATAATCTCTCGACTTATCTTATAAGATTGTTGATCGCATCAACCCATTCCCTCGGATCGTGTACCATCCACGCGATTGTTCCGCTTGGACTTCCCGGGGATCCCCCCGTGAAAACCATGCACGGAACCGTTGTGGAAAAGTTCCCGTAGGTTGCCTTGAGTTGAACTTCCTTGATCCAGTCATGTGGAAGAGAGAGGGATTTTCTGGGGAACCACGGCATGAAGTATAGCCGCTCGTCGGTCACGGCAAGAACACCGCTGGTGCGGGCCGGCAGGTTCGGTCCGGGGAAATCGGCTCCTAAAAAGCTGGCATCGGATGTGATTCGAAGAATCTTTTCGCTTGCCAGTGCTTTGTTCGCTGCAGTCCGGGCTCCCCGCTTCCACATCCACGCAAGGCCCTTGAGAAAAAGCATGAGGACCAGCCATCCGCCGATTATTACTATTAAACCAAGAAGTATCATGTTCATTCCGGGCAATCTAGCAGAAATAAGATAATTGGGGTAGGGGTTGGACCTCAAGTAGCTCTCCCCGGTAAAATGTGATATGAGAAAATACAGGTTTCACGAATGGGGAGAGTGGCGGAACTGGTAGACGCGCAGGATTCAAAATCCTGTGGCCGTAAGGTCGTGAGGGTTCGATTCCCTCCTCTCCCACCAGACTTGTATTTTTCCTTTAGGCAAAATTCAAGTCTGGTCCAGGTTTTTGGTTTCGGGTTTCGAGTAAACAAATTAATATGGGAATATCATAAATGTCACTGCGCATAGTACTCATAGAAGACAACGACGATCATGTTTATCTTATAAGATCGCTCCTGGAAACTTACGAAGAGATCGGGAATGTGATCGTCTTCAAAGATGCCGAATCAGCCCTGGAAGGGCTCGTGTCCACAAATGACAAGAATGAAACTGCTCTTCCCGATCTCATTATCCTCGACCTGAAGCTTCCACATATGAGCGGTCTCGATTTGCTGGCCAAGCTGCGTGAGAGTGAAAATGGCAAGGATACCCCGGTTTTTGTGCTCACCAGTTCGGACAGAACCCAGGAACGAAAAAGGTCCGAAGATCTTGGAGTGCTTAAGTACTTTGTAAAGCCTCTCACAGAAGAGAACATAGAAGAGATCCTCCAGAGGCTCTCGAGATAGATTTTATCTGATATTGGGATTGAAGTAGCCGAACCGGAGATCAGTGAATCTTCCGGATATCCTGTCCAAAAGCCCCAACATGCCTATTGCATTACTGTTGCCACCCCACCCTAAGGAATCCATATATAGATCGGGATCTATATTCAGATTCCTCCACTGGATCATCTGAATTCCGGTTCTTTCCAGAAGCTCCTCCAGGGCCGCGGCTTCATCCTTGTTGTCCGTCACACCGGGGAACACGAAGTAGTTGATGGATACGAACCTGCCCATCCCGACAGCGATCTCCATGCTTTTAATGACATCTTCAAAGGTATAGTTAACCGGTTTGAAATAGAGGTCGTACATCTCCGGGCGGGCGCTGTTCAGGCTTATGCGTACGCTGTCAAGTCCAGCGGTAAACAGCTTTTCAAGAATGTCCGGCCTGCTGCCATTGGTGTTCAGATTCAGAGTTCCTGAAGTAGTCCTGCTTCTGATAAGGCCAATGGCGTCCTCGACAACCGCAGCCTGTGTAAGGGGTTCACCCTCGCAGCCTTGCCCGAAGCTGGCCACCGGATTCGGGGCGTTTTCAAGATGCGGGACGGCTATTTCGGCAATTTCCTCCGGAGTGGGAACAAATTCAATCCTGTCCTGGGTGGAAGGGACTTCTCCTTCCTGCAGGGAAATACATCCGACGCACATGGAATTGCATCCCGGGGAAATGGGAAGAGGTGCTTCGAAGCGTCCGAGAAACAGGTTCCTTGCGGCAGGACAGCGGTAGACCTTGCAGCAGTGCGCAAGGTGGGCCAACAGGCGGTTTTCGGGATTGGCGTTCACGGCCTCATCCGCGTTTCGGTCTTCGGTTCCGTCGGAAGGGTAACCGAGAAGGTCCTGCCTGGTATCGGCATCAATCCTCACAGCTGTAGTTACAAACCCCTCCTCGGTCCACCCCAGAGAGGCATATGCATATAAAGGCAGGAGGGGCGGGCTGTCCATCTTCACGAAAGGCGCCCAGAGGAGGACCGTGTATGCAGGAGGCAGAAATGCCGATACGGCATAAACTGGTTGTCCATTGAACTCTTCTACAACTCGCTGGTCTTCACCGTCAGGATCGTAGCCTACCGGGTGCCTGCCAGGAAGTATATAAAAGTCAGTTCCATGCGGTGTGGGGATGATCTCGGGTGCTTGCGGCACGCGAAAATCCCGCCCGCTGGCTCCCAGCATCTTCAAGTGAGGGTGCTCGAAGATATCGCCGTCTTCGTTAGCCATTACCATGTATGGCGTATCTGTTTTGGGCATATGTTTTGCTCCGGAATGTCTAGTCTTTGCCGATAACTAGACTACAATTCTAGCATTTTTCAACTATTTGCCCAAAACAATCCAAAATCCAAGGTCCAAAATCCAAGATCATACCAGCAGAAATATCACTTCTGAACCGATGATACATTCAGATTCTTAAAGTATTGTCTGTCTGGCCTAATTTCCTTTTTTGAATCTTTCATCGTTTAATGCCAGATCTTGGACATTGGACCTTGGATCCAGGACCGCAATTAGGCTCAAGATTTCACTGGAAACATCTGTTTTTGTTGGTATAATCACAGCCTCTTTTCAGGGAAAGCGCCAGGTTCCCACAGGGCGATTTTCAATACGGGCAGGAAGTTCGGGAGGTCTGTAGTGGCGAGAAGCACTGCCATGGCATTATGTTTCATATTTATGATCACTGCCGTGGTTTTTCCGGCCTTTGCGGCCGATGAAGATAAATATCCCTTCTATCCGTCTCTTCTCAATACCAGTTCGGGCGGGTTTGTTAGCTCGGATGAGTTCGAAGACCCCGGGAAGTGCAGGATATGCCACAAGGACATCTACAATCAGTGGCAGGGCTCCATGCACTCAAACGCATTCGTGGACCCGGTTTTCCAGGCTATGTGGAGGATAGGGGAGATAGAGACCAAAGGTGAGATCCGCAACCTCTGTGCCGGCTGCCACACGCCCATCGGGACAGTTGGAAAGGAAGTGACCTTCGATCCTGTTGAGGGTGTTTTCAAAACAGGAAAGGTGGCCTCAAAGGGTGTGCAGTGTGACTTCTGTCACACTGTCGTGGCATCCACCTGGAAAGACACACCGACCTACGACCCTGGCAACGCGTCACTGATAATGGATCCCGGGGACGTTAAGAGAGGTCCCTTTAAAGACTCTGATTCTCCCGGACACGACACGGCTTACTCAGAGCTTCATACATCTGCCGAGTTCTGCGGATCATGCCACAACGCCTTTCATCCGGACACCAAATTTCCCATGGAGCGTACTTACGACGAGTGGAAACAATCAGTTTACGCGCGCGTAGGTATTGTCTGCCAGGATTGCCACATGATGCCCCTGGAAAAGGCCATCGAAGCTGCAAGAACCCTGAAAAAACCCGTGAACCCAGGCAAGGCATCACCCCTGGGTCCTATGAGGGACAGCATATATACCCACGAGTTCGTGGGAGGCAACTTTGCCGTAACAGCTATTCTGGGGGCCGATAAACATTCGGAATTGGCGAAGAAGCGCTTAAAAAGTGCAGCAGAGCTTTCCATAGAAACGCCGGATAAATTCATTACCGGGAAGATTGCCCGATTCAAGGTGGAAGTTTTTAATGTGGGAGCGGGACACAATCTGCCTACCGGCCTTACAGAGGTTCGACAGATGTGGCTGGATGTGACGGTGTCTGATGAGAAGGGGAATGTCATCTACCGCTCGGGTGCTCTTGATGACCATGGAAATATCGATCCCGATGCGGCAATATTCCGGGCTGTGGCAGTTGATGAAGATGGCAATGTGACCCACAAACCCTGGAAGATCTCACACTTCAAAAGCGTGCGGGTGGTTCCTCCAAAGGGGTCTGACATCAGCAAGTACGCCTTTGTTGTGCCGCCGAAGATCAGGAAGGGAGAACTTGTTATTGCCGCTGTTTTGAAATACAGGTCTTTTTCCCAGGAGCTTGCCGATGAACTGCTGGGTGATGAGGCCCCGAAAGTACCTGTAGTGGATATGACTGCTGTTAAGCGAAAGGTCACCGTGGCGAGGAAATGAAAACCAGTTGCAAAAATATGATGTCTGGACGAAAACCTGGATCATGGATGCAGATGTCAGGCTTTGCCCTTTTGCTCCTCCTCGTCCTGCCCATAGCTGCCGATGGACAGAGCCGGAAGATAATATCGCCGGGGGATTATTTCCCGGAGTTTAATTTCTCCTCGAAGATCTCGGGAGCTGATGCCGCCTATCTGGGTATTTCCGAGAAGCTCAAGGGCAGGGAGAGCTTCAGGGCAGATGATATCTGGGGAGATCTGCTTGTCCTGGAGATATTCAACCGGTACTGCTTCTCAGGTCAGCAGCAGGCCCCGCTGATGAACAAGGCTTTTGAGATGATTGTAACGGACCCGAGGCTTTCCAGAAAAGTCCGTTTTCTGGGTGTGGGAACGGGCAATACCTCAAAGGCGGTCCGTGACTTCAAAAGAGAATTCCTTGTGCCCTTTCCACTGGTGCCTGATCCAGGTTTCGAAATAATGAGCACCCTGGGAAATCCCGGAGGGACCCCTTTCACGCTGATACTGCGCAGGACGACGGGAGGGATGATGGTCGTGAAGGCGCACTTCGGTGTGATCGATTCGCCGGAAGAGTTTGTCGAGGAGCTAAAAGAGGTTTTGGACGAGGATTTTGAGAAGATAATCGCAGCCCAACAGCCAGTTGAGCTTGCCCCCTGGCTTGCCAAGGATATGAAACCGCCCCTCTCGGATACTGAGATCATGGACAGGGTTCAGGAAAGCATGAGGCGGGCCGGATATGGCAGTGTGGGGCTTTACGCTGTGAAAATGAAGTCTGGAGAGAAGATCTATATAGGCGAGGGCAAGCGCGGGAAGGTCTTTTCCCGAATGATTAGCCGGCTTCCTGTGTGTGACGTGTGTCACCCCATACATTTTATTGTCACCTTTAACACCAGGGGGCAGGTTGTTGATTTCGACGCTGTTTTCGTAACCAAATACTGGAACAAGAGTTGGACAGAAAAGGAAGTCGCAAATATGAGGAAAAAGCTGAGGGGTATCTCTGTCCTGGAAGGTCGTGTTTTCAACCCCGATGTTGATGCCATAAGTACTGCAACCATGTCTTCTTCTATTATTTTCGATAGTGTTATCAAAACGGAAAGAATATTCGAGATCCTGAAGACGCAGGGACATCTGTAACAGGAATAAGGAGCTTTTAAGATGATTATCGTGATGCAGGCGGGTGCTTCAGAAGAAAAACTGCAGGAAGTGATCGAACGTATCAAGGAACTGGGCTACTCGCCACACCTCATAAGGGGCGAACAGCGAAATGTGCTGGGTGCTATAGGGGATGAGAGGGAGAAGACGCGACTTCAGTACCTGGAAGCGCTTCCGGGAGTGGAGCGTGTTGTACCGATACTGAGACCCTATAAGCTGGCCAGCATAGAGATGAAGGACGAAAAGGCCGATGAACGTTCAATAGTGAAGGTCGGGCCGGATGTGAGTTTCGGCGGCAACAAGGTTGTGGTGATAGCGGGACCTTGCAGTGTCGAGAGCAGGGATTCGTTAATTGATACAGCAAAAGAGGTCAAGGCTGCAGGTGCCTCCATGCTCAGGGGGGGAGCATTCAAGCCAAGGACATCGCCGTATGCTTTCCAGGGACTTGAGGAAGAGGGCCTCAAGATCCTGGCCGATGCCCGGGAGGAAACGGGTCTGCCGGTTGTCACGGAAGTCGTTAACCCGGAAGATGTGGACCTGGTGGCCGGATACTGCGACATGCTCCAGATAGGCGCGAGAAATGTGCAGAATTTCGCGCTGTTAAAGAGGCTCGGTGATGTGAAAAACCCGATTCTCCTCAAGAGGGGGATGATGACCACTATCGAAGAGTTCCTTATGTCGGCGGAATATGTCCTCTCAGCCGGAAATCCCAATGTAGTTCTGTGCGAGCGCGGCATAAGAACCTTTGAAACCGCAACGAGAAATACGCTGGACATCAGCGCAATTCCGGTACTGAAGGAGCGTACACATTTGCCGGTAATTGTTGACCCGTCCCACGCCACAGGAGTATGGCAGTATGTAAAATCCCTTTCCTACGCTGCAGTTGCGGCTGGAGCGGACGGCCTGATGGTGGAAGTTCACCTGCAACCAGAGATCGCGATGTGCGACGGACCCCAGTCACTGAAACCGGGAACCTTCAAGGAACTTATGGATGACCTGACGAAGTTTGCCGATGCGGCGGGAAGATCTCTGTAAAGATGTTCAACGTTTAACGTTCAACCACGCCTCTGGCGTGGCAGGCGTTCAACGTTACAGAGATCCAAGGCCCAAGATCCAAAATCTGAGATTCAAAATCACTTGGTTGACAGGCTAGCTTCTTTCAGAGTTTATTCTAAAGTCATTTGATGTTGACCTTGGACTTTGGACCTTGGCTTTTGGATCATGTACATCCAATTTCCAATGTTCCAGTTCCTAAAGCACTAAACTCAACTCTGACTGTCATAATTGTTAGATATGGCAGCCTCTAGTCAAAGTTCACTCTTTTACCAGTTGTAAAATGCCAATATTTGTCAACATTGAAATAGTTTCCCAGTGTCCACCCTGTAAAATATGCCAATAATTACAATATTTTTACGAAAACTGCCAAATTCGACTGGCATGCGAATTGCTGCTTTTCAGGCAGAGACGATTCTTGGCTGGCACTTACAGCGCTTCAAGGTCGATTAAAAGAAGTCGATTTGCGAGTACTTGAAAGGGGTGATGGTAATGGCCGAGACGATCAAGGGAAGGGTGGTACTGAAATCAGTACCAAATAGGGAAACTGAGGAGAAAATTGCCGAATACCTCGCAAATATCTACAGGGATTGTTCCTATATTGAGATCGCTTGCCTGGTTACAGGCAAAAAGCCCCTCACACTGGTACAGGGAATAACGGACGAGAACGGGAAGAAGCTGGTGTTCGATTTGAATAAAATGGGTGCTCAAGCGTTCTTCCGAACTAACCTCAACACGCTTTATACAAACTAGTATTGATATGGTCGTAAAAAGTCCATTCATGGCTTTTTACTTTGCGGAAAGCGAAAAGTGTCATTTTCACTTTCCTCACAAATCAACAACTTGCACCGCAAGTCATTGATTTGGGCGCCCTCCAATGGGCGCGTTGATGACTTCTTAATAAAATCATCAACATTTGCTGAATTTCACAGTCAGATACCTGTTACGACTCAGGTTCCTGTCTATATGTTAGGTCGGCTACGTTCTCCCGAAACCCGGACAGCTTGGAGAGCATTGCTTCTTTTAGCTCATCAACACTCTGAAACCTGCTCTCTGGCCTCTTCCTGAGGGTTCGGATGATTATTGCCTCCAGGCTTGCTGGAAGCTCGCTGTTGACGGAACGGGGTGTAAGGGGTTCAGATTTGAGTATATTCTCTATCAATTCCAATTCCGTGCTGCCCGAAAAAGGCATACTTCCCGTATAGAGCCGGTACATCACAACTCCCAGAGCCCAAATATCGCTTCTTCGTTCACTTTTTCCGTAAACCTGCTCGGGACTCATGAACGGTCTGGTTCCGATGACAGTTGGCGATGTCTCCAGTTCCTCCATCTTTCGAACTACATCAAAATCCAGAAGAACCACTCCCCCATCGGTTCCCACGATGATGTTTGCCGGTTTAATATCCCTGTGGACAATATCGTGTCTGTGCAGGTGCGCTACTACATCCAGGAGCTGATATACGATCCTGTCCCGTTCTTTGTCGCTCAAAGAATCCAGGATGTCAGAGAGGGTAGACCCGTCAATAAACTTCGTCACAATCAATGCCCTGCCACGGTGCCTTGCCACAGTGACCAGTTCAGGAATACCCGGATGGTCGCCAAGCTCTTTTAGAACACGTGCCACCATCAGGAACCTGTTGTTTAACGTTTCGCTTTTGGAGACCTTTATGACCAGAGGGTCTTCCTCGAGCCCCAGTATATCTCTGGCTTTCCATACTGAACTGTAGCGGCCTTCCGAGAGCTCTTCCAGCTTCTCGTAGCGGTCTGCCACAAGCTCGGAGATCCTTGAAACAGACAGGTAATTTTTCCGCCTGGTGAGCTTTCTCCGATAGAAAGAGGATATAAAGGATTTAATTTGATTGAGAGGCGATTGCTTGACATCCATGAGGGGGATGTTCACACCTTCGAAACCTATGATGCTGCCGTCAGGACTTCTGTAGAGGTTTCCTGTGAGCAGGATGGTTAAGACTGAGCCGTCCCTGCGCTTAAAATTAACCTTGAAATCCTTCACGAATCCCTGCTTCTGGATGAGGTTCTGCAAAAGCTCCCTGTCGCCGGGATTGACATACAGATCCTCCGGGAGTTTCAGCCGCAGTACATCCTCCCTGCTGGAGTAGCCCAGCATCCGGACAAAGGAGTCGTTTACCTCCAGAAAACGCCCAGCTTTTGTTGAAATAAAGTAACCGTATTGAGAGGAATCGAATATTCTCCTGTATCTTTTTTCTGTCTCTTCGATCTGTACTTCCTCCTGGTGGATGAGGATAAGATTACGGATCCTCGCCAGAAGGAGCTGCGGATTTATGTCGAGGGACAAGACGTCCATGGCGCCTGCTGAAAGCGCTTCTCCGACCACAGTGTCATCAAGAGATGATTCAGTTACCGCGAGAAGGGGTATCCCTCTCGTCTGTTCGTTGATAGTAAATGAACGGCAGAGCTCGGAGGGTTTGCCGCTCATGCTCAGGTCGAGCACAATAACATCTGCACCGGTGCCGGCTTCTGCCCGCCCGGATTCGACATCGGAGGTGATCTGGACTTCTATGCTGCCGGACTCCAGGGTTTCAGCCAGTTTTTTTGCCTTTTCCTGATCACCGTAAACCAGGACGGCCTTGGGATCTGCAATCTTCATCCTTAAATTCCCTGAGAAAGTCTGGCTGCCAGCGCTGGGGGCAAACCCGCTTCAAGAATGCGAGACTGGGCTTTTTTTACATCATATTCCACCAGGTGAAACTCAATGGATGAGTTTTTAGTGTCGTAGATCAGGTAGTGGGCCCTCGGATCCCCGTTTCTGGGCTGACCCACGCTCCCCGGATTTATCAGGTACTTCCTGCCCTGGGCAAGAATAACTTCCAATTCAGGGTCTATTGTTGTAACTGGCGTACCAGGCAGCTGTGTGAACACCGACCTTCTGTGTGTGTGTCCGAAAAAGGCAAGTTTCACCCTGGGATCGTCGTCATTAAGATCCATAAATACCTTTTCGGCGATTTCAATGGTTCTGAGGTAGGATTCAGGTCTGCCGGGCAGTCCATGAAACAGATAGACTCCAAGAGTGGGTGAGGTGCCCAGGGGAAGTTCCGCAATGAACGACAGCGCTTCGTCCGAAAGATTATTGCGTGTCCACGTTATTGCCTCTTCGGCTGCAGGGTTGAACCCGTTGGCCTTGGCGAGGTCAAGAGCCGCTTCCTCGTGGTTGCCGGTAATGATAATAGAGTCCAGATCCGTGAGCATCTGCATGCAAGCGAAGGGCTCTGCTCCGTAGCCGATACAATCGCCCAGGCTCCAAACACCATCCACATCTCTCGCTTCGAAATTGCGTACGACCGCCTCAAGGGCGGGAAGATTACTGTGTACGTCGGCGAGTATTGCTATTCTCATTTTTCAGTGTCCCTAGTCCCTTGTCCCTTGTCCCTCGTTTACGAACTTAACATGCATCAACAACCTTAAGTATAAACATAATCCGTGCTAATTGAACTCTCTTGCGAATTATATTCCTCCAGGAGTTATTAATTTGAATCGGTACATTCGTACATAAACCTGATCACTTATTGTTGATCCAATAGTACTTAATTGCTCGATTTATGTACTTTCTAAACTAGGGACAAGGGACGAGGGACTCTGTTAACTACTCCTGTTCCCCATACCGTAAGTAATTTAGCAGGCGTCTGCAGATCCCCCTTAATGCAGTCGCTTCTGCCGTATTGGGTCTGGCTCTGTTGATAAATGAGCGCACGAGCCGCATCATGTGATCCGGATTGTCCTTCCAGAGAAACCCCACCTCGGCAAGCACTTCCTCGATGTGGCCGAACATCCCTTCTGTGGCATCGAAATCTGCGATGTCCTGTGCAGGTTTAATATCACCGGGAAGGTCCGCAACCATCATCTGGAACAATACTATGGCCACAGCATGGGAGAGATTGTAGCTCTGCAAAGGACCTGCTGTCGGGATAGTGATCGTCTTGTGACACAGGGTCAGCTCTTCGTTGGAAAGTCCTGAACTTTCCGGGCCGAAAACGATGGCAACCCTGCTATCGGCTGCCTTGCGGACAATTTCGGATGCAGAGCGGTCTATATCAGAAGAATCCCAGTACTTGCGTTCCCTGCCTGTGGTTCCAATTATATATCGGGCTTCAGATCTGCTCAGAGCTTCTTGCAGGGATGAAAGTATCGGGGCTCTTTCAAGGAGTTCTGCAGCCGAAACAGCGAGCTTTCTGGCCGTTGCCCAGTCATCGGTTTCAGGACAGGAGATGAAAAGGCTGTGAAACCCGGTATTTGCTAGTACCCGGGCTACAGCCCCGATATTTTCAGGGATAGCTGGACGGTGAAGTATAACCGAGAGGTTTTCAGGAAGGCCTGTTCTTTCGTTTTGTCGGGTCACGCCTTCTTCTCTTCCTGGACTTTTGGGTGTTTGCAGCGGGGGTTCGGGAGAAATTACTTCCCATTTTCTTCCATTCCGTGATCAGTTTTCTCCCTTCATTGTCACCGCCCGCAGTAAGCTCAAAAAGTTCCATGGCGCCGGGAAAATACGATTTCCGGAGAATCGTTTTTGGCTGGAACTTTCTGCTCTTAAGCCCGAGTAGTCTGGTCTGGGCGGCGATGGTCTGACGCATAGTATCCTGCACCTTCCTTGGAACCTGGATCCGTTCCGCAACGGGGGCAATAGTTTCCCGGACGATCTGTATCTTGTCTCCCCGGGGATCACGGGCGGTTGCTCGTCTGCAAAGAGGGTAATAAATAGTTGAGAGTATAAGGGATGGTGTGAGCTCTTTTCCCTTCCGGAAGGAGGCGTCCAGCCTGGAGAGAATGCCCATGTATTCATCAGCCCCCTCCTCCTTGATGTGATGGTACACTTCGGGGAATAGCGTTTCCAGGAGACCGAGCTTCCGAAGCAGAGCGAAAGCATTGCGTCCCTTGCCTCTGCCGAACATCCGGAAGATCTCCTCCAGTATCCGGGGTGTGGCGCCCTGCCATATCTGGTCTTTCATGGACCTGATGGCCTTTTGTGAAGCGGGATCAAGGGTAAAGTCCAGGAGGGCAGCGAATCGCACACCGCGCAGGATCCTGATAGGATCTTCCTCGAAACGGACCAAGGGGTCACCGATGATGCGGACAACGCGGTCATGCAGGTCATTCAGGCCGTTAACATAATCGATGACCGTGAAGTCCGAGATATTGTAAAAGAGAGCGTTAACGGTAAAATCCCTCCTGAATGAATCCTCAACAGGGGTACCGAAAGTATTATCCGACCTGATGGGACCGTCTTCGAGATCGAATTCCGAGCTGGTCCTGAAGGTTGATACCTCGATTATCTTGTTTCCCCTGAAATAGATGTGGGCCAGCCTGAAGCGGCGTCCTATAAGACGGCAGTTGGCGAACAGCTTCTTTATCTCATTGGGATGGGCGGATGTGCTGATATCAAAATCTTTGGGCTTGCGTTTCAACAGCAAGTCACGGACACCGCCGCCCACAAGATAAGCTATGTGTCCGTGTCGATGGAGCCTGTAGAGAACCTTCAGGGCATCCTTATCAATATCAGAGCGAGAGATCCTGTGTCCTGGTCTGGGAATGACGAGAGGGCTCACGACCCCGGAAGTTTCGGTTTGTGGAGGAATCATCTGCTTCCTTAATATTTACTCCGGAAAACAATGTCAAGTGCCTTGTATTAGGCGAGCTTCTGGTTTCTGGTTTCTGGTTTCTAGTTTACCAACAATTAACTGCTGGCAACCAGCAACTTCTAATGTCTAATGTTCCAATGCTCTATTGCTCCAATTTCCAATTTCCAATTTCCAATTTCGCATTAGAATCATTGACATAAACCCCATTATGGTTAGCTTTATGGCGTCTATATCAAAACTAAGCCAGGGAGGAAATTAGAAGATGAGCAAAGTAATCGGCATTGATCTCGGAACAACCAATTCGGCTGTTGCGATCATGGAGGGTGGAAACCCCAAACTTATCCCCAACGAAGAGGGCGGCAGGACAACACCATCAGTGATGGCTATCACGAAAGATGATGAGCGCCTCGTGGGCCAGGTGGCAAAGCGCCAGGCTGTAACGAACCCGGAAAACACTGTTTACTCCATCAAGCGCTTCATGGGCCGCAGGCTCGAGGAGGTGCCGGGTGAGATAGATATCGTTCCATACAAGGTTGACAAGGACGGATCCGGCAACGTGGTCATCAATATCGCCGGGAAATCCTATTCACCGCCTGAGATCTCCGCAATGATCCTTCAGAAGCTGAAAAAAGCGGCGGAGGATTACGTTGGAGGGACTATCACACAGGCGGTCATCACAGTACCTGCGTATTTCAATGACAGTCAGAGGCAGGCCACCAAGGACGCGGGCAAGATCGCTGGTCTCGAGGTCCTGAGGATCATCAACGAGCCGACAGCTGCTGCGCTGGCATATGGGCTGGACAAGAAAACCAACGAGAAGATTGCTGTATACGACTTCGGCGGCGGCACCTTTGATATCTCCATCCTGGAGGTCGGTGACAACGTAGTGGAGGTAAAAAGCACCAACGGCGATACTCACCTTGGAGGTGATGACCTCGATCAGCGCATTATTAATTACCTGGTGGAGGAATTCAAAAAGGATCAGGGGATCGATCTCTCGGGTGATGCCATGGGTATGCAGCGCCTCAAGGAAGGCGCTGAAAAAGCCAAGATCGAGCTTTCCACTACCCAGGAGACAGACATCAATCTGCCTTTTGTCACGGCTGACCAGAGCGGTCCCAAGCACCTGAATATCAAGCTCACCAGGGCCAAGTTCGAACAGATGATCGATGATCTGGTACAGAGAACCATGGGTCCGTGTAAGCAGGCCCTTAAGGACGCAGGTCTGAAACCCGCGGATATTGACGAGGTCATCCTGGTAGGAGGCAGCACCAGGATACCACTGGTGCAGAAAGTCGTTACAGATCTCTTTTCAAAGGAACCGCACAAGGGTGTGAACCCTGATGAAGTAGTCGCCATGGGAGCTGCTGTCCAGGCAGGTGTTCTTGCCGGGGAAGTCAAGGACGTGCTCCTTTTGGACGTTACGCCCCTGTCCCTCGGGATAGAGACTCTTGGCGGTGTCATGACAGCTCTTATCGAAAGGAACACAACCATTCCGACCCGCAAATCAGAGACCTTTACGACGGCTGAAGACAATCAGAACCAGGTGGAGATCCACGTACTGCAGGGAGAGCGTCAGATGGCATCTGACAGCCGGACACTGGGACGGTTCCATCTTATCGGGCTTCCGCCAGCGCCCCGAGGTATGCCCAAGGTTGAGGTTACCTTCGACATTGATGCCAACGGTATCGTTAATGTGTCGGCAAAAGACCAGGCAACCGGCAAGGAACAGTCTATACGCATCGAATCATCAAGCGGCCTGTCTGAAGAAGAGATCGAGACAATGGTCAAGGACTCGGAAACTCACAGTGAGGAGGATCAGAATAAAAGGGAACTTGCAGAGACGAGAAACCGCCTGGACTCCCTTCTCTACGAAGTGAACAAGAATCTTGTCGAGAGCAAGGACAAGGTTTCCGAGGAAGATGTCAAGAACGTCGAAACCGCTCTGGAGGAGGGCCGTGAGGCCCTGAAGAGTGATGATACGGAAACCATGAACACGGCTATCGAGAATATCACACAAGCGTCTCACAAGCTGGCCGAGATCCTGTATCAACAGACACAGGAGGCTGCTGGCGGCGAAGGTGCGGATGCACAGGCAGGATCTCCGGGTGGAGAGTCTGATGAAGATGTGGTAGACGCTGAATACACGGATGAGTAATATAGCTTTGATAGTGTCGTAAAAAGTCCATTACAACCCGGGGGGCCGTTGGTCTCCCGGGTTTTTTTGTGCCGTTTTGAGGTTGCTTGAAGTATGAATATGATCCGGCAACGGCTTTGGCTTGTGCATGCGGAGAAGATGAATGAAAGCCGTGCTGAGGATAGATATACTGGTGATAATTGACTTTACCTGCCTATCCTGACCTGATATAAATCGGTTCCATTTCAATTCCCCTATCTTTTCACTGTGATATTCTGAAATGTAATCAGATTGATCATTCGAGAGGAGAATAGCGACATCATGGGGCCATCCCGAAAAAGCAAGACACTCATAATGAGTCTTATTATCGCCCTTCTGCTGGTTGGTGTATTTCCTGCGTGGGGTTTCGGCTCAAGGGGTCTGCAGATCGGAGACACGCTCTCTCCCAGAAAGATGATAATGATCGACGGAGAAGAGATCCTGCTCCCCGGCGGGAATGAACTGTCGGTGATTGTCTTCTGGACAACCTGGAGTCCCCGTTCAGCACCTGCCCTGAAAATGTGGCAGCAGTTTGTTGCTGATTACAGCGAGCAAAAGCTTGAGGTAATTTCGGTTAACGCTGACCATCAGGATATGACCGAAGAAGATATCCGGAAGGTCAGTGATTATATAGCGGAAAATGAGATCGGCCTGCCCGTTATCGTTGACCGCAACCTCGAGCTTTTTAACGAGATCGGGATCATTGTCCTGCCCACCGCCATGTTCCTTGACGCAGAAGGAAAAATAACCTACTGGCTGGGGAGCCTTCCCAGTAGCGCAAAACTGGACCTCAAAGATAAGTTGGACATAGTGTATGGCCTTAAGGTGGAGCCGGAAGAAAAGGACGAAGTGGAGGCAAAACCTGTTTACAAGCCCGCCAACAGGGCCAATCTTTATTACAATCTGGCGAGGCAGCTTCAGAAGAAGGGCTTTGCGGAAAAGGCGAGGGCACGGTTCATAGTTGCCCTCAACAAGGACCATGAATACCCGGATCCATTGATAGCCCTGGAGGAGGATTTCTTCAAGGACGGAAGAACCCCCCAAGCCCGGAGCCAGCTAAAGGAACTGCTGCTTAAAGGCGGCCTGGAAGAACTTGCGGCAAAATACGACTCAGATATAGAGCCACCAGAGGAGATCAAGCCCGAAGTTGAAGTTGAAATACCGGCTGATGAAAAGTAAATTTATTTGATATCAACGCGCCCATTGAGGGGCGCCCAATTCAATAACTTGCACCGCAAGTTGTTGATTTGAGAGGAAAGTGAAAATGACACTTTTCGCTTTCCGAGGAGTAAAAAGCCATGGATGGACTTTTTACGACCCTATCAATATTGCAAGGCAGGAGGAGCCTATGGCTATGGCGGAAGTGAGTGTGGTCCCTTTAGGGACTGGGAGCGCCAGCCTCAGTAAATACATCGCCGAGTGTGTAAAGGCGATGGATGAGGCGGGTATCAAGTATACACTGACCCCTATGGGAACGGTTATCGAGGGGAGCGTCGAGGAGATCCTCGAGACAGTAAGGATGGTCCACAGGATCCCCCTCAATCATGGCGCATCCAGAGTCCTGACCAGAGTCGTGATCGACGAAAGGCGGGACAAGGATGCAACTCCACAGCAGAAAGTGGATTCAGTAAAGAAGAGACTGGAAAAGCTCAAGTAACAGAGCAGATCCAGTTATCTGTTCAACAGAGTATTAATGCTCTAATTTCTAATGTTCTAAGTGCGCGATTAGCTCAGTCGGATAGAGCGTTGGCCTCCGGAGCCAAAGGCCGGGCGTTCGAGTCGCCCATCGCGCGCCAATAAAAACAAGGGGTTACGAGATTTCGTAGCCTCTTTTGCATTTCAGAAAAGGCTTTCCCCAACCGTATCCCCAACCTAAAGCTGCATTTTTTTATCAATCTTCTTCAAATTGACTGATCTCTGGATTCAGACTCACCTTATCAGTAGTGCCTTTGTTGTAGCTGAGGTTCTTAACCTTAACAACCATCTCTTTAAAACAACCGGCTGCCAGAGAGGGTACAAGGGTCGCGTGGGTCTGCTCTGGAATAAATGCTGACCCGCATAAAACTCCATCCTGGACGAAAATACTGCCTATCTTATCTGTTTCCTCCTTACCCCACTCATGAACGGTATGTCTCGACGGAAGTAGATGCATTCTCATTCTCTCGAACTTTCTGCGTTTACATATATCGCTTGAGATAAAGAATAACTTTCCCTCAACAGTAATCTCGTTTTTCTCGTAAACAAAAATCCGGGGCAAGTTCCCATCGTCTGCGGTTCACTTCCCAGCAGAAAGACCGAGACCATGATTCGATCTCACTGTAGTAGTATTCATACCTGTCTTGTTTCTTCTTTTTACGACGTGCCATGGATCTCCTCCTTTCAAGTTTCCTCAGCCCTTAGCCTCAACTTGCTTTCAAATGACATTTCCGTCTAGAATGCTATGGATATACACGGGGGTTCCTGAATTAACTAGCGAGGAAATCAATGTTCGAGCAAACGTTCAAAAATATCGATGATGTTCTTTGGAAAGAAGCAGGTTGTTCTTCAGAGTTGGACTACACTGAGCAATCCTCTTGGATGCTGTTCCTGAAGTACCTGGATGATCTGGAACAGGAACGGGCGATGGAGGCGGAGTTGGTTGGCAAGCCTTATGATTTTATCATCGAAGGTAAGCACCAGTGGTCGAAGTGGGCTGCACCCAGAAAGGCGGATGGTGCTTTCGATCACGACACCGCGCTGACTGGTGATGATCTGATTGAATTCGTTGACAATGAGTTATTCCCCTATCTCAAAACTTTCAAGCAACGTGCCATTAGTTCGGACACTATTGAGTACAAGATTGGCGAGATATTCGGCGAGATCAAGAATAAATTCCAAAGCGGTTACAGCCTCCGCGACGCACTGGAGTTGATGGATAATTTGCGGTTTCGCTCGCAGATAGAGAAACACGAGCTCTCGTATCTGTACGAAGCCAAGATCAGGAACATGGGCAACGCTGGGCGTAATGGTGGCGAGTATTATACCCCTCGGCCGCTGATTCGAGCCATGATTCAGGTGATCAAACCCCAAATTGGTGAACGTATCTATGATGGAGCAGTTGGATCAGCGGGCTTCTTGTGTGAGTCGTATGATTACCTGCGCAAGAATGAACTGACCACCAGTCAGCTGGAAACACTCCAGACAAAGACCTTTTATGGCAAAGAGAAGAAGAGTCTCGCCTATGTTATCGCGATCATGAACATGATCCTTCATGGCATCGATGCTCCCAACATTGTTCGAACAAACACTTTGTCCGAAAACATTAGCGACATTCAGGAAAAAGATCGCTTCGATGTGATCCTTGCCAATCCCCCGTTTGGAGGCAAAGAGCGCAAGGAGGTGCAGCAGAACTTCCCGATTAAGACTGGTGAAACGGCTTTTCTGTTTTTGCAGCACTTCATCAAATCACTCAAAGCTGGTGGTAGAGCGGCGGTGGTAATCAAGAACACTTTTCTTTCCAACTCGGACAATGCATCCCGCGCCGTACGCCAGGAACTGCTAGAAAGCTGTAACCTTCATACTGTACTTGATTGCCCCGGTGGAACCTTCCTTGGTGCTGGGGTGAAGACTGTAGTGCTATTCTTCAAGAAGGGTTCACCAACTCGTAAAATTTGGTATTACCAACTCGACCCTGGCCGCAGTCTAGGCAAAACCAACCCTCTTAATGATGAAGACCTGAGAGAGTTTGTGGACCTACAAGCCACTCTTGAGGATTCGGACAAATCCTGGTCCGTGGAACTTAAAAAAATTGATCAACCCAGTTTTGATTTGTCAGTAAAGAACCCGAACAAAGCAGAAGACGAACCTTTACGTGAACCTAAGAAGATAATAGAGGAAATTAGGAAGCTTGACGCAGAATGTGCTGAGATTCTTAAGGGTCTACGGACAATCATATGAAGAGAGTGTGGGAACTTGTAAATATCGGTGAGTTTTGTAAAGTTATTGCTGGTCAATCACCAAAGGGTAAATACTACAATGATGCTGGAGATGGCCTTCCTTTCTACCAAGGGAAGAAAGACTTCGGGCCAAAGTTCATTGGGTCCCCGACAAAATGGACTACTCATGTTACAAAAGAAGCACTAGAAGGTGACATTTTAATGTCTGTTCGTGCCCCTGTGGGTCCGATAAACTTTGCCACTGAAAAGGTTTGTATTGGACGCGGTCTAGCCGCGATACGTGCAACAGAAAGAGTGGATCACAACTTTTTGTACTATGGGCTGCTTTCAATGCAACATGAGATTAACGGTAACGAAGGAGCAGTATTTGCGTCCATCAATAAGAAACAGATAGAGGAGATACAACTCCCCCTTCCACCCCTCCCCGAACAGAAGCGCATTGTCGCCATTCTCGATGGAGCCTTTGAGAGGATTGCAGCTGCGGTCGTCAATACCGAGAAGAACCTGGTCAATGCCCGCGAGCTTTTTGAAAACCACCTGACTACCATTTTCAGCCAAAAGGGTGATGGGTGGGTGGAGAAAAAACTGGGGGATGTATGCCATAAAATCCAAGATGGGGCACATCATTCACCGAAGAAACTTTATTCTGAAAAAGAAACTGGTCGCTTCTTGTACATCACATCAAAAAACATACGAAACAACTACATGGATCTATCTAAAATCCAATATGTAGACTCAGACTTTCACGAAACCATTTATCCTCGATGCAATCCGGAACGTGGGGATGTTCTTCTGACTAAAGATGGTGCTAGCACAGGGAATGTAACTCTTAACACCATCGATGAGCAATTTAGCCTCTTGTCTAGTGTATGTTTAATCAAGCCAGATCTTAATTATCTCCATCCCAGTTTTTTAAAATACTATATTCAAAGCCGCCCTGGCTTTGAACAGATCACTGGTAAAATGACGGGTGCGGCTATAAAACGAATTATCCTAAAAACTATCAAAGCTGCGACGATACCTATAACTAAGTTAAATGAGCAGGAGAATATTGTAAAATCACTTGATGACTTGTTCAAACAAACCCAACTTCTTGAAACCATCTACAAACAGAAGCTCACTGCCCTTACAGAACTCAAGCAATCCATCCTGCAAAAAGCCTTCGCAGGAGAACTCATCGTCTTGACCGACAAAACATCTGAAGAGTCCGTGGCATGACTGAAGCCGAAACCCGCGCCGAACTGATCGACCCTGCCCTGAAAAATGCGGGCTGGGGTGTGGTGGAAGGAAGCCGTATTCGTCGCGAGTTCATCACAATGGGGCGGTTGCAGGGAGCGGGGAAACGGTCGAAGCAGGACATTGCTGATTATGTGTTGACCTACCGCGGCCACAAACTGGCGGTGATCGAAGCCAAACGGCGTGGCCTCCCAGATACTGAAGGTGTGGGGCAGGCCAAGAAATACGCCAAGAAGTTGCAAACCCGCTTCACCTATTCCACCAATGGCGACGGTATTTACCAGATCGATATGGAGACCGGCGAAGAAGCGTATGTCACTCACTACCCAAGCCCAGACGAACTATGGGCCGCGACTTTTGCTGAAGAAAACGAATGGCGCAACCGCTTTACCGATGTACCCTTTGAAGACATTGGCGGCACGAAAGAGGCACGGTACTATCAGCACAACGCCATCAATAAAGCCTTGGAAGCGATTGCCCAAGGACAAGAACGCATCCTGCTGACCCTGGCAACTGGAACTGGAAAAACGTTCATCGCCTTTCAACTGGCCTGGAAGCTGTTTCATAGCCGCTGGAGCCTTGCAAGAGATGCGAAGCGTCGTCCACGTATCCTTTTCTTGGCTGATCGCAATATTCTGGCTGATCAGGCTTACAACGCTTTCTCAGCCTTCCAGGAAGACGCACTGGCTCGTATCTCGCCCGATGAGATCCGCAAAAAGGGAATGGTACCTAAGAACGCCAGTGTATTTTTCACTATCTTTCAGACCTTCATGTCCGGCACCGATGCTGAAGGAAATCCATCACCCAATTTTGGCGATTATCCTCCGGATTTTTTCGACTTCATAGTCATCGATGAATGCCACCGGGGCGGGGCTAACGACGAAAGTAACTGGCGAGGAATCATGGAGTATTTCTCGCCTGCCGTCCAACTGGGGCTGACCGCCACCCCCAAGCGTAAAGGGAATACCGATACATATCGTTACTTTGGCGAGCCAGTTTATATATATTCACTCAAAGAGGGGATTAACGACGGCTATCTAACGCCGTTCAGGGTGAAGCAGATTGCTACGACTCTTGATGATTATGTTTATACTTCGGACGACATACTGATCGAGGGAGAGGTTGAGGTAGGTAAGCGATATACAGAAGATGATTTTAACAAAGTTATCGAGATCATGGCGCGTGAGAAATATCGGGTAAAAACCTTCATGGAGGCTATCGACCAGAACCAGAAAACCATTGTTTTTTGCGCGACACAGAACCATGCTCTCGCGGTACGCGACCTAGTCAACCAGATAAAGACCAGCAAGGAACCGAATTACTGTGTACGGGTAACTGCCAATGACGGTAAGCTGGGTGAGCAACATCTGAGAATATTTCAGGATAACGAAAAAACGATTCCTACCATCCTCACTACCTCTCAAAAACTTTCGACTGGGGTGGACGCGCGGAACATCCGCAATATCGTTTTGATGCGACCCATTAATTCGATGATCGAGTTCAAACAGATTATCGGGCGGGGAACACGCTTGTTTGATGGTAAGGACTATTTCACGATCTACGACTTCGTGAAAGCCTATGAGCACTTCAATGATCCTGAATGGGATGGCCCGCCGGAGAGCGATGATTGCCAGAAGTGTGGCAATACCCCCTGCATCTGCGAAAAGCCGCTTTGCGAGGAGTGCGGCAGCATACCATGTGTGTGTGAAAAACCGCCTTGTCCAGAGTGCGACAGCCGGCCCTGTATCTGCGAAAAACCGCCTTGTCCAAAATGTGGCCAAAATCCTTGTGAGTGCAAAAAGAAGATCAAGATCAAACTGGCGGACGGCAAAGAGCGCACTATCCAGCACATGATGGCTACAACCTTCTGGAGCCCGGACGGTAAGCCTATGTCAGCGGCAGAGTACATCGAACGCTTATTTGGTGAACTTCCTGAGTTGTTCAAAGATGAGGATGAGTTGCGTGCTCTGTGGGGACTACCTGACACGCGCAAAGCCTTATTGGAAGGGCTTGCTGAAAAAGGTTACGGAGATGATCAACTGGATGAGGTTAGGCGCATGATAGATGCTGAGAAAAGTGACCTGTTTGATGTGCTGGCCTACATTGCCTTTGCCTCTGCACCCATCAGCCGGGAAGAGCGGGTCGCTCTGAATAAGGTTTACATCTTTGAAAACCGCGACTACGAGCAGCGAGAGTTTCTTAATTTCATACTGAAGCAATATGTGGAGGAAGGGGTGGGCGAGCTAGCGCAAGAGAAACTACCAATCCTGTTGGAGGTAAAATACAGTGGAGTCCGTGATGCCTCCGCGAGCCTCGGAAGTATCCCAGAGATTAGGGATTTGTTTATCGGGTTCCAGCAGCATTTGTATGCTCGTTAGGCAGCGGTGTGTTGCCGGCGACTGACAAGACATCATATAAACTGGGAAACTGTTACTAAAATTAGGGGTGGGTAGCCAAGGAATAACGCGCCCAGCATCGGTAAAAACCCATGGAATCGCTTCTCACCCTCGCAAATATCGTGCAAAAGTTGAGCGGTGGAAGCAAGTCATAAATACTCAAATCTAAAAGGAGATCCTTGCTTGGGCAGGAAAGACTTTACTCTCACTACAAAAAGACTAATTGCAGATCGTGCTGGTCATCAATGTAGTTTTCCTACTTGCGATCGCCGTACGACTGGTCCTGATTCTGATAGTCGAAAGGTAGCAGGTAGTGGAATCGCTGCTCATATATATGCTGCATCTTCGGGTGGTCCGCGTGGGCAGGGTGGGCTCACTCCTGAAGAGCTCAGACAACCAGAAAATGGGATTTGGCTCTGCTCAGATCATGCAATAATCGTGGACAAAAATAACGGTAAATCATTTCCTCCAGAAGTTCTACTAAGCTACAAAGATCTACATGAAGCTCGAGTAATGCGTGAGGTTCAAGGTCTTTATTCATCCTTCGGCTGGATCCACGAATTGAAAATTCATGACAATCCTTTGTTCGTGAATGACCAAACAATTCGTTTCGCCAAATTGAATCTCTTGTTTGGAAATAATGAAACTGGGAAAACTGCTATTACTCAATGGGTTGCAGGGTGTTTCGAAAGCTCTTTCCTCGAAAGATGGAAGAGTGTACATACTCCGGTCATTCACGTAAGTCTCTCCTTTCTGAACCCAAAACTTAATAATATAGAGGTTATAGTGGACGAAAATAGTGTGTTGAACTATCGTATTCAGGGCGAGAAAGTTCCATTCAATCCCATAGGTTTAAGAATTATTAGGCTTACCAATGTTTGGTTTAAGGAGGACGATGACGATCTTTACATTCTCTCGAATGCCTTGAGTTTACCTCCACAAGCCATTCTGAATCTCATCGATGAAATCCATAGTTTTCCACACGCACGAGTGAAAAACATACGATTTGAACCTGATGTTGAGGATGGTAAGACAAATCTTTATTGTGATGTTGAAGGAAATGCTCCAGGGCTTTCCCTCAATCTAATAAGTGGGTCGGGGGTCGAGAGTGTTTTATTTGAGTTCGCAACCGCAGCCGCCAGAGTATGTGGTAAGTACATACCAACACTGTTGATTCTTGATGGTTGTCCAATAGTTAATCTTGACCGATTTTTTGATAACTACACAAGTCACCTTCTGGACCCAGTGAATCAATACCAAACAATAATGTGTATTCCAGCCCGGAAGCTAGATCTTAATTCTCTCAAGTGGAAGGGTTGGGAAGTTATTCGTACAAAGGGAAATAGACCATCAGTAACTCTTACGCAAGAACTCCGCGATGTAAAATGAGTAGATTGCCTTTTTCATGATAGCTTTCAACAAACTACATGATGAAATAACCGTGGATTTGGATGTCCAACACCACTCCGATTCTTCAGATGCACTGCTTTAGGCGCTGGTGGAGTGCAGTGCGCTGGCGATTATAGAACTGATGAGGTTTTAAAATGAATGATGTAATTAATGTCTATTGTGACGAGAGTTGTCATCTGGAACACGATCGTCAATCGGCGATGGTTTTAGGAGCAATTTGGTGTCCATATGATTTAACTAAATCAATATCAAAGGAACTCAAAAACTTAAAAGAAAAGCACGGACTTTCAAGATGGTGCGAAACAAAATGGGTAAAGGTGTCAAACTCGAAACTGGACTACTACAAAGATGTCATTAACTTCTTTTTTGATAACAAGGACCTTCATTTTAGAAGTGTTGTTATTCCAGACAAATCCGTTTTGAACCATGACTTTTACAGCCATGACCATGATACTTGGTACTATAAAATGTGGTTTATTCTTCTGAGACAAGTTTTGGATCCTACTTTACAGTATCGAATATATATCGACATTAAAGACACTCGGAGTCAGGAAAAGACACAAACTCTTAGAGAAGTATTGTGCAACGCTCAATACGATTTTAATTATGAATTGGTTGAGCGCATCCAACAAGTTCACTCACGAGAGATTGAAATGATGCAAATTGTCGATCTCTTAATTGGCGCTCTTTCTTACTTGCATAGGGGACTTTCATCAAGTGAATCAAAATTGCAGTTAATTGATTTAATAAATCAAAGGTCAGGCCACGATTTATTAAAAAATACACTTCCGAGAGAAGACAAATTCAACATTCTTGTTTGGCGCCCGAAAGAATTGTAGTCTTGAGCCTGCCTGACCTTATTTCATTTCAAAATGATTCTACTGAAGATCTAGACGATCTATATCAGATCTATTTAACTGAGATTCACCAGGCTGCTCTCATGTTTAGAGGTTTGCCTGTTCAAAATAGGCGACACCCTGAGTGGAAAGACAAAGTCCATGGATTTTGGCACATTGTAAAAGGTACACCTGTTGATGATGAACGCGAACCAATCCTTCAAAGGTGTGAAAGAATTAGATGGATACCTTGGATAATCAATAATGCTTATACTGATTCTAGAATATCTTGCTGGCCAGAAAGGCGAGATTCAAAAACATACTTTCGGCTTTGGTTAGAAGAGGAATCATATATTGTTATTCTTGAGAAACGACGTGAATACTATTTATTAGTTTCAGGCCACCCAACTATGCCCCATAAAAACAAGTCTTTGTTAGAAAGCAGGATAAAATTTCTTGGTCAATAAAAAAACGGAGGCCGCCAGTAATAATGACGACCTCGGACGCTCCTTCTACAACTTGGTAGATGAGACTAGCTAAGAAGTAAACCATGTGAACACCAATGTCAATATGCTTTTCCAAATAACAAAAGTACAGACTGTAAGATTTGGAGTAGGAATATACGGTTACAAGAAGTTTTAGGGGTTCCCAAATTGAGTGCATTATTTCGAGGATTAGTACCTAATCATGCTAACACCCGAATATTTCCGAGAAAACATGCCTGATGCTCAGGTTGTCTTTGTATATGATCCTGATGATATTCCTGATGAATGTACAATTACCAACTATGCTACCTACCAAATATCATATGGATCAAGGAGAACAGGAATCATCATAAAGAAAATCTACAAAACACCCGATAGGATAATAAGGAATGCTGAAATAACTAGTGGCATTGTGTTTGAAGATGCCCATCGACCGGTGTATGTATGCTTCCGACCCTATGGTGTCTGGTTCTCTCAAAAGCCTGTTGGTGTTCTCCATTGATAGCAAAGCATCCTTCTTAGAACTATATTTCGGTGTGGGGGTTAGTCATGGTAAGAAAATCATTGTTCCTGTTGATTCTGTCTTTAGTTTATCTCATGATATTTCTGAACTTTCCTCAAAAAACATACGCTCTCGACAAGCCATTTATAAGTAAAAAAGCTGGTTATCAGATACAGCCACCTGCAACTGGCAAGTACTGAAAGATCCTGCCCCTGGTGTTGATGCAGTGTTCTTCAAGAAAACCAGAAGTTCCAGAGTAAATATAGTGGTGATTCCAGCGAGTGTCGATAATCCTTCAATTGATTCATTTTTCAAGGAATATAGACAAGTGATGAGAAGTGGCGGGCCATCAATAATATTCAAAGAGGACAAAGAAGTAAAAATAAACGGGAGAAGGGGATTACATATGAAAACCACTTCTTATCGAGGGGGTAAGGAATATATTATGTTGTCCGTAGCAGTCACAGATGGGAAAAGAGTTGTTGTTGCCACAGGAACCTCTTTGAAAAGTGAGTGGTATCTATATAAGTCACCAATTGAAACATCTTTGTATTCACTAAAGTTATACTAGTGACCTCTCTTGCTAACCTTTAAAAACAAGGTTTTTTCTCTGTTGAGTCCCCCGCTGCGAGACCCGTATTTGACCTTGTACTTGTCGAAGACATCTCTGCTGCATGAGATAGATGGGCTTGCGTCAGGGCGCCTGGTCATCTGCTGGGTGACAGCCTGGATCGAAGCTAGCCGCTCTCGTTGCAGCTTAGTTAGTCCAGGGACAGCTACTGGATCCGTAATTGCTTCTCCAAGCCCGTAGGTGCTGATTAGCTCAGCTGCACCTTTACTCCTTAGAAGTATATGTAAATATTTTTGCATGACTGTTCCTTTCCGACCCTGCTCGAATAAGGCCATAAAAAAGCCCCGCATCGTGGTGACTATGGGGCTTTAGGTTATCTTCGATAGCGATCAGGGCTTTTTGGGCACTTTGGTCTCGGGGTTCCCAGTGAGTCTTCGGCCTCTCTGGTAGATTCCGCGTGCAGCGATCATTAACCCTATGGCTGCTCCTACAGAGAAAATTATGGCGGGCCTGCCCCTACTTTGACACATGATTTTCCTGCCTCCCTGTATGGCCATATCAAACATGTCTGTCATGCTGCTGCCTCCTTACGGACGGTACTAAGAATCTGTCGCCAACTCGCTCCAACTTGTGGCAGGAGGGTGCTAATGTAACGGACTACCAGTCCGTTGCACCAGAATAACCCCCCACGCCAGCCCCTTAAAATAAAGGGTTACAGCCCATCGGCTGCAACCCCCAAATTTTTGTGCCTGAAATTGTGCCTAAGCCTTTAGGGGATTCCCGTCCCGAAACTTATGAGACCGGCATAGAGTTTTGTCTTCCCTTGCCCCTATACCCCCACAAATAGTATGATGTAGACCTGCTGGGGAGTCTCATGAGGAAACTCCATTACTACACAGAAGATGAACGTCAGCGCTTGGAACGCTTCAGGCAATCCCCTCCAGCGGTCAGGGAGTATATGCGGAAGTGATTCTGGATGATGTGAATGATGAGGGGATAAGGGAGTCTTGTGGGAGGATACTTGAGGGGATGAAGAGAGGCCACTTCATCAAAACTTTATAATCGTTATGTCGAGGAAACAGAAAAAGAGATTAGCACTGTTTCACTTTGGTGCTCAGGCTGCTGCGAGATATCGCGACGGTGACAGCAGTTTATATTTTTGTCCTATTTGTAAAGCTGGTTTCCCAAAATCCGCAGCTGAGACTGGCCTCATCACCCTTGAGCATGTACCCCCCGAAAGGATTGGAGGTAAGGAATTATTGCTTACCTGCAGCACATGCAACGCTACAGCAGGACATACTGTCGATGCTGCTCTTGATCGAAGAACCCTAATTAAGGAGTTTTCAGAAACAATTAGTGGAAAAGGTAATCATCACTTACCTAGGGTTCGATTGAGAATGGGTGGGCTGCAACTGACTACGGAATTATCCAGATCAGAAGAAACTATCAACATTAAAGTCATTCAAAAAGCCAATAATCCTAAGGTTATCAAGGATGCAAGCGAGCCAGGTTTATTATCTGATGGAGATGAGATCAAATTATCCATGCCCATAAAAACATATGAACACGCAAAGCTTAGCGATCTCAAATCGGCTTTTCTTCTTGTTACTGCACTGTTCGGGTACAAGTACGCTTTTGATCCATTATTGGACAAGGTTCGCGAGCAGATAAGAAATCCCGATAAAGATCTTCTTGGTATGAGATATAAAATTGATTTTCGTGAAGGAACCCTTCCTTCTCAGTCAATTCTACGCGTGATTAAACCAACTTATTTCTATTTTGTGGTTTTTCAACATTATGGGATTGTTCTGCCCTCTTTAGATAGTCCTTTTGACCTCAATAACATTTTAAACCAGCAACAGGAACAAGAGGGCCAGTTTGAAGTTAAGTGGGATTGGCGTTTCCAATGGCCTCATCGCCTCATGATGATCTTTGATTTTGACTAGGCTGGGGGTTCCAATACATTTTCAATTGCTAGCGGTGCCAAACCACTCAGCATTGTTATGAAGACTGCTCAGTACGATACAATAAGGCGGTGGCCCTCAATGATATCAACGGGGACCCGGTCAATCTTTACAGGGTCGTCAAACACCTTATTTAGATGAGTTTAACAGGTAGTTCAAATGGACTTTAATTTCACGGTACGCTGCGCTGCTACTTGGTGCAAAATCGCTCGTCACGCTACTAACAGATTATTCATTGGAGGAGTAGCTCAATGTCTTTACCAGAGCATGATTCTTTAAAAGAGATGGACACAATTTATTCGGAACTGGATGATTCGCAGAAAGAGAACTTCAATTCATTGTTTGATCGAATCTCTCAAGAAAACAACGAGAAAATCTTGGGGTCAGTTCTCGCCTTTCACACTTGGGATCGGGGGTCGAATCTTGGCTTTTAAGGTTTACAACTTAGAGAGAGAATCATAGTAACTACTCGAGGTCCGAGGCACAGGGAGTCACACACAGGTGCCGGAGTATGAATCTTAACATCACGCACTTTATCACTCAGTAATGTTAAATTCATACTCTAATACCATTTTTTGAGATTTTGAACGATGGTTGAAATACATCCAAACATACATGTTGGCGACGAGGAAGACTATTACAGTATTGCTAATAAAAGTGATGGATGGGCAGTGGTTCATGCCTGTAAAGATCCTTTCCACAGAAAAGCCCTCGGATACACAGGTCGTGCGGCGTCAAAAGAACATCCTGAGTACCTTGTCGCAAGACGGGGGGACAGGTTAATGCTCAATATTATAGATGTGTCCAACCCTGCTTTTTTTGCAACAAAAATGATCTATGCAGCTATGGATTTCATCGACGAGGCCTTATCGAAGGGAAGAAAGGTGTTGATCCATTGCAATCAAGGTGAATCCCGAGGTCCCTCGTTAGCCTTACTATACATGGCTGCTCGACTTGATGTTCTTACAAAGGATTCTTATGAACTAGCCGAACAAAGTTTCAGAGAGATGTATCCAAGGTTCAAACCGGGTAGAGGAATACGTGAACATCTGAAGCAAAATTGGGTAGATTATTGCGGAAAATGAAAAAAAATAATCCAAATTCTGGAGACGAATCTTGTATTTCAACATCGGGTTTTGAGAGCTCCTTTACAAAAGAGGAAAGAGAACTCACCACCCTCACTTGAAGTTGGAAGAAAGCCAGATAAAAAAATGTTGCTTAAATAGATAGTGCTGAAAAGATGGTCATCTACCCTTTTTTTCTCGAAGAGGGTTTAACAATATCTCCCTGACTATCCATAACCCCGATTGTTGTGCCGTCGGTAGCATTCAGCGCAGCGTCTACGGCTTCCTGGTTCGTGCCGGCGATGTAAACTTTTTTCCGATGCCCCTGGAGCTGTCTGATTCCGTCACTAACGGTGTCAGCGGTTTCGACCTCAACGGCAACACTGGGGGTGACAATATCCACGCCATCGCTGGAGCTATATTCAGCACCCAGTTTGTCCGCTATCCGGTTTGAAGTAGTTTTATGTGACTTGCTTTCGCTCATTGTCTATCCTCCTGATATTTTCCGGTTCATTTTCTTTTCTGATCCCCTTGAAGATCACAGGCGCCGGAGTATGAATCTTAGTATTTAGTGGCTTAGGCATGATAATGGTATTGGGCTAGGCCCAGATGGATCTGAATCTACTCTGTTTTCTATTCACTAACCAATCCGGTTCCGGTCACAAGGTTTTCTCGGCCTTCCCCGATTTTCTCTTTGAAGAATTTATCCGTACAGGCCCATTTGAGGTTGCTTTTCTGGAGACCTATATCTCTGAGCAATTTTTCCAGGGAGATCCCCAATTCTGAATATCCGAGCATGGCCAGGGCGACTATAGCAGGTCCGTCAGTAGTACAAAAATAAGCTCCTTCTACTATCCCGTTATCGATGAGGGCCAGTGCCTCACGTTCGCCATCATCAAGTCCTTCCGCCATTAGCCTGTCGAATTTTGAGATCGTTAATGCGAGATCATCTGCCGATGCTTCGACTATACTCACTTTACCTTCTCGCTCCAGGTCGCTCATGTCCAGAGCTCGAATTGTGTCTCCCTGTTCAGTGAACAGGACTTCATCATGTGCTACAGAAGCAGGGATGATGACATCAACCCTATCTACAAGGTCCTCCCAAACCCCCAGTTCGTGCGTTCGAAAGATTACATTGGCATCAAGTAACAGTAATCCTGGCTTCGTAGTCTGCTTCTTCATTGAGGCCGTACTTTCTCAATTCATCGGAAAGGTCGAACAGGCTGGTATCCATCAACTCAGCGAGACGTGCACGAGACAGTTTCCCTTGCATGTAAGCTGAGAAAGCGAGACGAACATAGCGCTCCGGAAGTTCAGAGGGCGTTTCCCATAATCCCGGCATCGATTTCCTGTCTATAGCCTTAAATTCTTCACTTTCCAAGGTTTTTTCAACTATCTCTCGATCAACCCATTTCAAGCTGACAGACCTCCAGAAAAGGGCCGATGTTGATACCTCAAAGTTTCTTGCGATCTCCACCAGGGAAGCATAAGAGATCTGACTATCTTCTGTGTACTCCTGAAACTCATCACTGAGTTCATCAGCCGGCAGCAGCAGATGTGAAGCGAATTTATTGGCCAACCTTTCCACTTGCTTCCAGGTCGCTTCATCTTCTTTCCACTCTGGTGCCGCATCACTGTCCCAGGTGATTAGATGGAACAATTCATGAGCGAAGTTAAAGTTCCTCCTCCAGGGCGCTTGATTAGCGTTCATCAGGATGGCCGGTCCGAAATCACTCCAGATGGTAGCCGCTGACCCATCATCAAGATCCGCGTACCATATCTTGACATGATATTTATTTTCCAGGACGTGAACGAGGCAAGAAGCAGGCCGTGTGCCAAGGTCCATTTCTTTCGATACCTTTCGGGCCAGACGATCAACATCCGCATCAGACATTTCGGTAACAGGCTCATCATATGTTGGCAGCTGAAGTCCTGATTTAGCCCCACTCGCTTGTTCAACGAACCAGTAATCATGGCACTTCTTCCTGAACCCCAGCTCTGCCTCTAAGGCTGAATCACCCGGATTCTCACGCCAGAGCATTGGCGCCTCCAGTGGTTCAGTATCCATAAGGAGATCCAAGACATTGGCTTTCAGCACCTTTGCTAACGCAGCCAGCTCCCAGGCTTTTATATCTCTGTTCCCTGATTCGATCTGTGAAATGATTTGGTGGGCGGGAAACCCTGCTTTCTGAGCTACTTCTTTTTGGCGCAGACCATGCTTCTCCCTGGCCTCACGTAAGCGATGACCTATGACCTTCTTCATCTCATCCATGGAATACTCCCTGAAATAGGAATGGTTTCCTTGAATCTGAGGGGGAGCTTACTACAAAACAGGGGAATAATTCAAGAAAATCTTGAATTGTTTTTTGCCCTCTTTATCAGGTACCAGTCACACAGGTACCGGAGTATGCATTTTGACGTTTTAGCTGTCAGGCTGTAAAAACCCTGCGTCCTTTGCGTTAAAGTTCTAACATGACGAACGAGCGAGAGGCATAATTCCCCCTCACCTCGGGACACCACGCCTCAGCGTGGCCAGGGGAGAGGATTAAGCACCAATAATCCGTTTCCCCGTTTCATTTCTATAACAACCCCCTTTTCTTACCCTGCGAAACTCTGCGATCAGGGCTGACTAGCCCTGCCCGCGGCACCCTGCGTTACAGAGCTCTTATCTCCTTTTGTAAACACCAACTCCCCCTCCTCCCTCTTCCCGAAATAAACGGGGTCAGAGCACTTTTGGGTGCATGATCTCATATAGTAGTATGTTAAGCTAATCTTGGGAATTTGGGGGGACGTAACAATCTCATCTATGGGGATCTCCGTCTGAGTTTATTACAGGCTGGATATGGTAAGGGAGTTAACGTTCTGGTTACCTACTCGGCTGAACAACTGGAAGTTACGCCAAAGCCGTGATTAAAAGACAAAATAAGTCCCCGAGGGCTTTGCAGCAAGTGACATGAGGGAGGTATCTACTTTGAGTGATGAAGCGACTATGTTCTATGATTTACCTCATTGTTATCTTGAAGTGGCAAGGGGAATTTTAACAACAATACACTTTGCTGGTGACTCCCGGGAAGATTTTATTGTTCAATATGGGCATAATCCCATTAATAACGCTTTATTCTCACTTGTATCTATCTCAATTATTTACAGTTACCTGGCCATTGAGGCGATGGCTAACTATAATCTCCACTATTATTGGGAAAAAAGGCATGACGGGTCACCAGAATCCAAAATACTTTTATCCCTTGTTGGCGACTGTGATGAATTTCAAATTTTAAAAACTAACAAAAAAACAAGAGAACTAGGTGAGCGCCTGAAAACTTTGTGCAGCATTTTAGGTATAAAAAAGATACATGAGGTAGATCCCATTCTTTGGAGGGATTTCAAAGAGTTGTCAGATGTCTCTAGGCATTATCTTATTCACCCATACCCTGATAAGGAAGTTTTTCAGAACCATATGGAAAGAATTATGTCTGAAACCGAGAGTGGAAAATACATTCAGATAGCCGAGAACATTATGACGTATTTTCTGAAGATAAGCCACAAAGGTGGTGTTTTCAGCTCACCCTCTTGGCTAAGCGGGAACACGTTACTCCGCTTCAGGGGTGTGGATCTTTTGGTCAATAAAAAGGAATGATTACCACGAACAACTGTTTGAAACCGCATGAGAATGAGCCACATCTATCAACCATTTCTCATCAAATCCCTCATTGACTCAGGTGGGCCATGAAAACGGGGTCAGAGCACCTTTGCTCCTAAATGAAAATATGTTTTGACAAAAACGTCTTAGGGTGGTTGGCAAGCGCTAACTCAAATGCGGTACAGTCTCTCAAGAAGGATAGAGCTGACCCCAAGGGAGTTTGCTGATGCAAATAACAGATACCGATCTTATTGCATATTTGAAGCACCGTATTGGTGAAGAGAAAATCCGACCTCCACAACGCAAAATAGTGCGTAAAGCGCTTGAACTTAATAAACCTGTTCAAGACATTGACTTATCATTTGGCACATCAGAGTTGCCTGCGTATGTCGGATTTCTTGATTTATATGGGTTTAGTGTTGCTGTACACGGGAAAAGTCCAACGAGCATTGCAAATTATCTGAGACCTTTTCTCTCACGCGTTATCGAAATTCTCCGAGGTCGACATCTGTTGATTGATAAGACGATAGGTGATGAAATTATGTTCGTATTACCAGAAATCGGAGAAGAAGGAAATGGGCATGAAATATTATATCTAGGCCAAGTGATGGGTGCCTTGCATGATCTCGCCTTTGAGTTTGGCGGTGTTTATAAGTATCGGATTGGCCTAGCTTATGGCCAGGTCTCATTTTTCCATATCGATGGAAATGGATATTCCGAGTGGACCACTGTCGGGGAAGTAGTACAACTGGCAAAGCGGTTACATAGCTTGGAACAACTTCAGGAACCGAACCCTGTGTGCGGTGCTTTCGCTATGGCATGTAATGATACTGATATTGAGCAAATTCGTGTAGGTATGGAGAATCGTCTCGGGATTTTTGCTGGAATTGCATCACGCTTCGATCATACAATCCTTCCTGAGCCTGTAAAATTTAAAGGAGTAGGTAAAGCACTTTGTGCACTTCTATTGGCACGTCCGGAGCGTGCAAAGAGCACAATGCCAGAGCAACTATGATAACGCCTGAATATTTCCGAGAAAAAATGCCTGGGGCTCAGGTTGTCTTTGTATATGACCCCAGTGATATTCCTGAGGAATGCACGGTTACCAACTATGCTACCTACCAAATATCATATGGATCAAAGTGAGTTACAGGTGCCGGAGTATGAATCTTAGCATTAGGCACTTTATCACTCAGTAATGTTAAAATCATACTCAGACACCATTTCGTTCCGAATATTTAGAAGATAGAAAATGAAGAAACGTTTTAGCATTATCCATGGTAATTATCATTGGAAACTGTTTAAGATAAATACTATCCCTCAAAGGAGTTTGTTATGAAAGGAAGAACATGCTTTTTTGTCGCTATTTTGATTTCAATCATATTCAGTATTACTACTCAGGTTTATTCCGCTGAAATCTCCAGAACGACTCGGGTGCCGACCAGATCAAAACAATCTGTCCTGCCATCAAAACAGACTGTCCCACAACAGTTGCAGCATGATAAGTTTCCGACCGGAACAATGAAACCGGTGTTTCCAGACAGGCCCGATCTGGCATTCATCACTGTTCGAATTATGGCCAATGAAAATCTTGGTTTTGGGCCTGGGCAGTCGATGCCGATTGCCGCCACTATCAGTAATAATGGTAAAATTGTATCTCCTTCATTCTCGGTTAATTTCGCGGTGCGTGGGGGGCCCCAGTCACAAAACACACCGATTTACACAACAACTGTATCATTGGGCCCGATACAACCCAACATGGCGAATACCGCAAATTTTACAGTTACACTGAATAATGCAGTCCCTGGGGAAGGGGATATTGAAGTAATTATCGATCCGCAAAATACGGTGCCTGAAATGAATGAAGCAAACAACACTTGGCATAAGCGATTCTTTATTCATGGACCCTAATCATTAGGTTGAGGCTTCCCTTCCTGAAATGTTCCAGGGTTGTGAGAAAGAAATTCTATTTATTTGCAAAAACATTGCTGATATGTAGACAAGCTTGCTTTTATTTCCAGAGGAATATGTCCCCAACATTGATAGTACCGGAAAATGCTCTGACCCGCGTACTGAAGATGGGACTCGCGCCATCAGTCTTCGCCAAGGCTACGACTTGACAAGGGGGAGGGGACTAGACGCCCAATCGCACCCCCGTCCGGTCGTTGACCCCTCCTCCCTATTTCCTAACCCCTGCCCAACCCCATTATGTGCCGTCGCCGATGGTCAGGGAAACATTCTGGCTATTGTTGTTCTCATTGGATTCACTCACCCTGTTGTCCGGGTCAACCTTGATCGTCCAGTTAAAGGTGCCGGCAGCTAGTCGCACCGCATAACTGTTAAAGGTCCTGGATTGTCCCGGTGTCAGGCTCAAGATACCTTTTTGCAGGATGTTATCAGTGCCTATGGTGCTTATGAGCGTGGTTTCGGTCCCCTGAATATTAACCGTTCCTGCTCCCTGATTCTCCACGGTAACG
>SDBU01000945.1_pt1 | contig 42486 bp, 29 predicted proteins | sample 2277071 | NCBI WGS metagenome assembly SDBU01 (sample SAMN10397929, study PRJNA504765) | marine sediment metagenome | isolation source: marine sediment core GS08_GC12, 126 cmbsf | place: Arctic Ocean: Gakkel Ridge, Loki's castle | collected 2008
GACCTGGATTATATTGAGATTGATAAATTAAATCGTAAAAAAACAACTCGACCCCTTGAATCCTCGAATCCTTTGCAAAAATACATCAACTAATCGGGAAAAGAACTTAATATTTTAATTCCTAAGGCAGCTCTTTTTTTTTATTTTAGTCTTAATTCTCTGTCTGGGTATCGACCTGGTTTTCCATTTTAACCTATCTAAGGTTTCACTAATCTATCTGAACGAGTGAAAGTGTTTCTTTTTTACGAAATTTAATTTTTAATCCAAATTCATTTCAGATAATATAGATCATTGGGATAGTGATTTTGATGATAAGGAGAGATCTGATTATGAAACAAAGATTTTGCTTTAAACAAAGTGTTTTCGGGATGATTTTTTTCCTTCTTATGGGGTTTGGTGCCGGAGTTTTTGCCGACATAAAGGTTGTGAAGATGAAATCCAGAACATTTCCTGATTCTATTGTCTGGGATTCCAATTATACGGCCTGTCTGGCTGCATCCGATGGAAAGGTCTATATTGGATTGAACAGACATGGAGCCGGGGGGTCAGTGGCTGTGTATGATCCTGATACAGATACTATGAAGCTCCTGGGTGACATGAACGTGATCACGGGCCAGGCCAATCTTTCTGTCGAGCCCCAGGCCAAAGTACACGCCCAGATCTGTGAAGGGGCGGACGGAAAGATCTATTTCGGAACCCATCTCTCGGCTTTTTACGGCTTTGCAAAGTTTACCAGTCCTGAGTCCTATCCGGGAGGTCACTGGATGGTGTATGACCCAAAAACCGAAAGGGTCACTGACCTTGGGATAGCCTTGAAAGGCAATGGTCTTCTTACCATGACGATCGATCCCTTTAGAGAAAGACTGTATGCGCTCACATACCCCCTGGCGCATTTTATCTACTATGATTTCAAAACAAAAAAAACCACAGATTTAGGAAAAGTGCAGAACTGGGACAGCATCAGCCGAACACTGGCCGTGGATGACCTCGGGAGAGTCTTCGGTTGCTGGGGACGGGGAAAACTCTGGAGGTATGATCCGGAAAAGGAGGACATCGAATTTCTGCAGGTGCAGCTGCCGCAACGAGAGGTCGGAATTCCTGTTCACAGGGCCTACTGGGAAACCGAGCAGACGTTTACCGCGGTGGCCCACTCGGATGACCACAAAAAGATCTATTTCTTGGAGACGGGAAGTTCCTACCTGGTTGAATATGATCCGCATCAGGGGCCTGAAGGGACGATGAAACTCATCGATCAGATCTGTGCAGACCGATACATGGGCAAAAGAAATGTCCCATACGCCATGATCTCCTTCTGCCGGGGAAAGGATAATGTGATCTATTACGCCTGTAACGCCGCGACCGGAGACGAAGATGGAAATCCTTATTGGGGAGGGGGAATGTCTGCCGCTCTGGTCAAATATGACCTCAGCAGCGGACAAAGAGAGGATATGGGATTGATCCGTGTGGAGGAAGGGCTGGTGGCTGTCCATCCCAATGCCGCCAGTGCGGCACCTGACGGAACAATTTACATCGTGGCCCATGTGCTCGAACCAAAGGGCAAGGGCCGGACAATTTCCGGAATGCCGGCTGATCTGGTGCTGGAACAGGAGCCGGAGCATAAAGAGCATTTCCATGAAGGTTCGAGCTACACGTTAAGGCTTTTAATTTATCGCCCGGGAGAAATCCAATGAGAAGGAGAGACAGCATATGCCGAATCCTGATTCAGGCTTTTTTTGTTGTTGGGGCTTTTCTGGTTCTGTCTTCAGGCGCGGCGGCCCAGGAGACAGGGTCAGTCACAGCCAATCCCCTTCGTTTGGACCTGAGATTTCTAGGCCATCCTCCTCTGGATGTGATCCCTCCTGGAGAAGCCTCTGTCACATCACTCGTTGTTAGCACGGATGGCCGGCTTTACGGGGGAACCTCGGGAAAAAAGGCGCACCTCTTTGTCTTGGATCCTCGATGGGGACATGTTTTTCCGCTGGGATTTTTGCCCGGCGAGCAGAGTGTATTCCACAGCCTGGCCGCCGCTCCTGACGGGTCTCTCTACATCGGAACGTGCCTTCCGCTGAGGGGTCAGCTTCACGAACGGGGAAAAGATGTGATCAGCAGGTATGAAGGGTATTCTGGCGGGCATATCTACCGGTTTAATACACAAAAAGAGCGGCAGAACCGTATACGGATGCAGAATCCAGATCCAAACCGGCCTCTGCCTTTTATCGAAGACCTGGGTGCGGCCGTTCCCGGTGAGGGGATTGTCTGTATGATCATGGGTGTCAATGAGTTGTGCGGAGTGACATTCCCAAAGGGCCACTTTTTTGTGACGGATCTGGAGACTGGAAATACCCGGGATTTAGGCCCCATATGCGGTCCGCCGATGAACGAAGAACCCTTCCGGTCCATTCCCAGAGCTCTTTTGAAGGATAAAAAAGAGAGGATATGGGGAGCGGGAGATAATGGAATACTGTTTCATTACAACTCCCAAACAAAGGAGATTATCAAACATCCGGAAAGCCGGCTTCCCAGTGTACGCGGGCGGGAATTCAAAACAATCGTCGATGCGCTTGTTATGGGTCCTGACGGTTTGATCTACGGTGGGACATCGGATGGATTCATTTTCCGTTTCGATCCCGATACTCTGAAAATAGTAAATCTCGGCAAACCCCTCTGGCAGCATCGTATCCGTGGGCTAGCTTTCAGTCAGGATGGTGATCTATGGGGGATCGGTGGTGACAGGGGAGGGGCGGCCCGTCTTTTCGTATACAGACGACTAGAGGGATCCTACGAAAACATTGGTCTGCTTCATGTCAACCGCATGCCCCATTATGCATGGATGGCCTTTGAGGCAGAGTCAATGGTAGCAGGAAAGGATGGAACGCTGTTCATCGGTGAATATGGTTTGAGAGCGCATTTGTTTTTGCTTTTCCCCTGGAAATGAGACGCACGCTGAAAGAAGGAGGAAAAATGAATTTAAAATATTTTAAAGCATTCCAAAATTAATTCCTAAAGCATCTTCTTGGCAGACTTAATGCTCTAGTTTTTTTCTTAAAAATTATATATAGTTCATGTTTGCAAATAAAAGATTGGAGGAGTAAAGATGAAAAATACTCTGTTTAGGAATAGAACAATTATTCTAATTGGTATATTGCTTGTGCTTGGACTCAGCAGCTGTTCTAAGGACAAGGAGGAACCCGAGCGGGAACGTCCTCCCGAGTACAATGAGCTCAGGGAAGCTATGAGGATTGAAGATTTAGACGCCAGAATTAAGGAGATGGAGGCTCTAAAAGTCAAATATCCTGAGAGCCAATATTTGAGTACAATGGACAGCTCGATATTAGGTGCCAAAATTGATCTTAGCACTTCAGTAGAAGCTATTCTTGCTCTTCAGAAACCTTCACTGGAATCGGCAGAAGGTCTAAACAAGCTTTACTCCCACTATTCTTTCAGTCTTGATATTCTCGACCATGATAAGCTGGAGCAGTTTGACAGCAAAAAAGTGACCCAAGCCGTAGCAGATTATGCACAGAAAGGTTTGATGTTATCTAAAGATCCGGAATACCTTGAAACTATCACGGAAAAGCAATTGCCGCGATTGAAAGGCTATATTCCGATGCTCTATCTGGCTTCAGCAAGAGCCTATCTCAATGAAAACAACCCCGAGGAATCCAGCAAAGCTTTGAAAAGCTACCTTGAGAAAGAAGGAAGAAAAGATAAGGTTTTTCATTACTATCAAGCTCTGACCGACGAAAAATTGGGGAATACTAATGAAGCCTTTGCGAATTATTTTGAAGCGGCCGCTGAAAATTACAAAGATTCTCAGGATAAGGCTAAAGAGCTTTATAATAAAGTCAACGGCAGCTTAGAAGGATTTGAGGTCAAACTCGAAGCCAAGCTGCGTGAGCTTCCTTTTGACCCCGAACATTTTACTCCCGAAGAGGAATGGTCCGGAAAAGCCGTGCTTGTCGAACTGTTTACAGGCTCGGAATGCCCTCCTTGTGTGGCCGCGGATTTAGGATTTGATGGCCTGATTGACTCATACGATACGAAATATGCGGCCATACTGGAGTATCATCTTCATATTCCCAGGCCTGACCCACTGGTTAACCCCGCTGACCTGAAGAGAGCGGAATTCTATGGCGCAAGAAGCACTCCGTCCACTTTTTTCGACGGAGAAAAAAAACTCGGTGGTGGTGGTGGACGCTCGAGGAGTGAAACTAAATACGATCAGTATGCCGATGAAATCAATTCACGGCTCTTTGCCGAACCTGTTGTTCAGCTCAAGCTCGAAGCCGTTTTGGACGGGAATATAGTAAAAGTCAATTACGAAGCTGACAAAGTTTTAGATAATGCGGACTTCAATATCGCTCTGGTCCAAATGGAAGAAAAATATGCGGGAGTCAATGGAATCGTTTTTCATAAACTAGTTGTTCGAGACTTCTTGAATGTCGAGGCCTCATTGAGTAATCAAGCCTCGTTCGATATCGCACAAGCAGAAGATGCAGGTGAACTTCATCTTGCTGATTACGAAAAAGAAAATTCCTTTCAGTTTAAGGAAAAGCATTTTAAAATAAATGTGTCCGAACTTCGAGTTGTTTTTTTTATTCAGGACAAGGAAACCAAAGAAGTTTTTAACGCTGTTGTCGCAGATGTTATGTAATTAAGAGTTTACTTGTTTTTTTCCCTTTCGAATTAAAGGGACATCATACTTATCTCTTTCTCTTTAGTATTGCAGAAATGAGTCAATCAAAAACTAATTACCGCTGGGTGATACTGTTTATGGTCTATATCTGCATGCTGGTGTTTGCATTTACGCTGCAGTTTTTACCGCCTATCCTTCCTACAATTATCGCGAATTTCAATCTGTCTCATGCCCAGGCCGGGCTGCTGATGAGCCTTTTCACGCTGCCGTCCATTTTTTTAGCGATTGTGGCGGGACTACTTTCCGATAGGTGGGGGACTTATAAAGTTGGCCTTTTCTCGCTTTTCATAGTGGTTGCAGGGACGCTGACTTTTGCATTGAGCCGCACATTTGTTCTGGCCGGGATTGGTAGAACTATTGCCGGTACAGGTGCTGTGACCCTGACTATTGTAGCCGCAAAAATCCTTTCCCAATGGTTCCATGGCCGTGAAGTGGGTTCGGCAATGGGGATTTATAATACGGCGATGCCTGTTGGCTCGATTATCTGTTTTTCGACCTTCGGAAAATTGGCGGCACAGTCGGGCTGGCGGATGCCGGTGTTCATCACGGCGGCCGTAAGTCTTTTAGGACTCGTTGCGTTTCTTTTTCTCTATAAACCTGCACCAAACTTGCCGCGAGAGGAAGTTCCAAATATGCAGGAGGGAAAAAACATACTCTCTAATGTCCTGCACATTGCCGGTCTAGTTTGGATGGCCGCTCTGTGCTGGCTTTTGTTTAATGCCGCGGTCATCTCTTTTTCGACATTTGCCCCTGATTTTTTCGTTTCCAAAGGAAAAACCATCGGGTATGCGGGTTTTCTTACCAGTTTGCTTATGTGGGGTTCTTTAGTTTTAAGCCCGGTCATCGGCCGCTTGATCGATAAATTCAACAGTAACGGTATTTTTATCGGAGTAGGGGGATTCTTTCTGGCTGTTTCGCTTGTTTTTGTATCAAGGGCGACGAGTTTTATCCCCCCCATGATCGTTATGGCTCTAGCCGTGGCGTTTGTCCCCACACCCGTTTTTTCTTATCTGTCAAAGAATCTGCCACCAAAGGATCTGGGTGTAGGATTTGGCATCCTTGGGATGGTTTCGGGGATGGGGATGTTTTTCGGCCCCACTCTGTCCGGCCTGATCAGGGATAAAACCGGATCGTATGAAACGACGTTTCTCTTTCTTGCCGCTCTTTCCCTTCTCATAACAGCGGCAGCTGTCATTTTTCAAATAAGAGCCAAAAAAGCAAAAGAAGCGGCTGCGGTCTGATCCTCTAATCACTCTTTGGATGAACAATATTTATCCATATTCGGACATCTAAGCCTTCGTCCAATCTAAAACATCTCATCGTTAAACTCATGTTACAAAACTGGACTCATGTTTATATACAGCTATGGAAAAAAACGTTTTTCCCAAATATTTAGAGATTGTACTGTGGAGACATGCTAATATACGTTTTTTGGAGGAACACTAAGATGCCGATAGACGATTCCCTGGAATTGGACAATTTTGAGACTCTAACACGCGAAACAATCCCTCGTCCCGGTGAGATCCCCAAAATTTCCGGATTCGATATCTATGGGGAATCCATCCCGATCAGAGGGCCGGTGGGCGGGGATCATATTATCTATCTCGATTTCAAGAACAGATATGATCTGGATGAAAAGATTAAGGAGGTCTCACAAGATGAGCGTTTTACTCCACAGACTAAAGACCGGATTATTGCCAATATTCATTCTTTGAAGACCAAGGCCGGATTGCTCATTGCGGATGTTTCCGGCCATTACAAAACTGATTTCTCTTTTGCCTCGCGCCTGCATGATTCTTTTTTGATCAGTGTTCTTTATGAGATCGAAGGACGTGGGGATGTGACTCCGAATCTTTTCCGGAAGCTGAATACGCGGCTCTATAATTCTTCAAGTTTCGATAAATACATCACCATGATCTACGGCGAAATTTCCGAGACAGGAGCCTTCAAATTCATTTCAGCCGGGCATCCTTTCCCCCTGATTTATTCCCGTAAACAGGAGAAGCTGATGCCGGCCGCCGTGTCCGGAATGGAGCCCTCACCTCCTCTTGCGGCTTTTCCTTCAAGTGGCCCTGACTTGGAAAGGAACATGTTCCGGAGTGGATTTCACAGCAGGTTTAAGGTCAACAATCTGACGATCACCGTGCCGGGAGACATCCTTATGCTGTACACGGATGGTGTCACCGAGCACACGAATACCGCGGGGAAACTCTTTTATGATTCGGAATCAGGTGGAGAGCTCGAGAAGACCATCCACAGGAACAGAGATCTATCATCCATAGATTTGTATGCGCGGATAAAAGAGAGCCTCATGGACTTTGCCGAACCTCAGGATGACGTAAGCTTTATTCTTATCAAGAAGGTGGAATGAAGTCATGAATAGGCACTTTAAGAAAATGTTATCTGCTTTTAATTGAACAAAATATGGCTACTTCTTTTTTACTCTTATTGGGTAAGGTGGTCGTTTCGGTGTCTTGGGTGGATTTTTCTCTAACTCTTCCAGGAGAACTTCAATGGCTTTTTCCAATTGCGGATCATGACCTTGGATGACCTCTGCCGGCCACTGTTCGACTTCGATGTCCGGGGGAACGCCCACATTTTCGACGACCCAGCCATCCTCTGACCATATAGCGACATTGGGGGCCGTCACTGAACCTCCATCCATAAGGATGGGGTATCCAAGAGTTCCGACGAGGCCGCCCCAGGTCCGCTTTCCAATGAGTTTTCCAAGTTCAAATTTTCGGAACATCCAGGGGAGTAAATCTCCACCAGATCCTGCTGTCTCATCGATGAGCATGACTTTGGGTCCCTGTATCGACGCATTCGGTGTCTTGAGATCTGCGTTGTACCTCATATTCCAATAACTTGTAACCGGGCGTCGGAGAATATCGATGTAGTAATCCGCCACCGAGCCGCCGCCGTTGAACCGTTCATCGACGATAATGGCGTCTTTGTGGACCTGAGGAAAGAAGTAGCGTTTAAAATAGGTATGTCCCAGCGTTGAGGTATTCGGTACATAGACATAGGCCACCCGGCCGTTCGTGGCTGCATCGACCTTTTTGATATTCCCTTCGACCCAGTCGCGGTTCCTAAGGTTGCCCTCGCTGGAGACAGGGACTACCTTGACAGTCCGTGCTCCCGTACCGTCCGGATTGGGGCCTACTGTAATCTCGACGATTTTTCCTGATGTGTTTTCAAAACGGCTGAATAGATTCTCCGGGGAGCGAAGATCTTTTCCGTCCACAGCAATGATGTATTCGCCTGCCTTGACATCGACACCGGGTTCCGTCAGGGGAGATCTAAGGTTTGGATTCCAATTCAATCCTCCAAAGACTTTCTTAAACCGATACCTGCCGTTCTCGATGGCAAAATCCGCGCCCAGCAGTCCTCCGGGGACCCGTTCGGGACTATTGATGTAGTCGCCTCCACCCACGCGGTGATGGCCGACACCTATTTCGCTGCACATCCACCGGATCACACGGTTGAGATCACTGCGGCAGGAGACGTGGGGGAGAAACGGGGCATATTTTTTCTGCATGGCATCCCAATCCGCACCGTGGTAATTTGTTGCATAGAAGTAATCCCGGTTGATGCGCCAGGCTTCATAGAATATCTGCTTCCACTCTTTTCGGGGATCGATCCGAACTTGTATTGCATCGATATTTAATTTGCCTTCGTCTGGTTTCATTTTGGATGAGGAGGAAACGATTCCCCAGGATCTTGCTGCTGTGTAAAGAATTTTCTTATTATCTGCGGAAAGCCTGTAGGCATTTGCATTGGGAATGATGACTTCGTCTTTTTTATCTTTGAGGGTGAACTTGTGGAGCTGTGTATCCCCGCCCGATGCGGAACCTTCAAGATAATAGATGATTCCTTCATCTCCCGCCCGGAGATTGAAGTAATTTCCGTCATCTATTGGTAAGGAGAGGATGTGGTGGTTTAGGCTGTCGAAATCGATGGTTAGGGATTCTTCTTTCTTAGGTTCATCTTTCTTGGATTCATCTTCCTTAGGTTTTTCTTCTGTTTCTTTTTCCTCATCACTTTCCTTGGCGAGTGGTGAAGGGATATCATTACGCAGAGTTACAAGATAGATGGAATTAGTCATATCCATATCGGCGTTGGACATGGCAAACCAATTGATGACAGGGCCGGCATTGGTGGAGGCAAAAAAGTAGAGATATTTCCCGCTTTTGTCGAACACAGGTTCGGAAACTTCACTCAATCCATCGGTGATCGCATAGGACTTATCTTGTTCTAGGGAATAAACATAAACCTGTTGGATGTACGCTTTGGTATGCTGGGTATAAGCAATCCATCTGGAGTCGTGTGACCAGACGCCATGAATGATACCGAATGCGCCGACTCCGTAGTGATAATTGGTGGCAATTTTTTTGATCGATCCGGAGTCCACATCGATCCAGTATAGAGATCTTCCGTTGTCGGTGAATGTAATTTTTTTGCTGTCCGGTGACCAGAAAGGATTGGCGTAGAATCCACTTCCATTCAGCTCGAATTTCTTAATGTCCCCCTTCCCGTCCTGCGGCTGGAGATGGATTTCATACTCGCCGGATTCATCGGAAAAATAGGCGATTGATTTTCCGTCGGGAGACCAGACCGGAGATCGTTCATGAACACCAGCTGTATTGGTCAGATTGCGTGGATCTCCGTTTTTAGCCGGAACGGTCACGATTTCGCCACGAAATTCAAAAACAGCTCTTGCACCTGATGGAGAGATTGAGCCGTATCGGATATAGCGGGATCCACTGACATAGCGGGGTCGTAATTCCAGAAGATCGGCGGCGACTCCAATTTTTAATCGATCATTCTGTCCGCTTTCCGGTTTGAACAGATGGAGATGTGCGGCCTGCTCATAAATGATATTTCCATTCCCCAGGGAGGAATCGAGGATCGGAAAATCATTGTGGTGCGTGAGCTGCTGGATGTCTTTTGTTCCGGTGTCATAGGAAAATAGATTGAATTCGCCGTTGCGGTCCGACCTGAAATAGATTTTATTTCCCATCCACATGGGATCGGTGTCGTTGCATCGTCCTTCGGGCTGGGGGATTATTTCTACTGAGTAATCTGCGATCGTATAGAGCCAAATTGTCGATACAGTCCCCCCGCGGTAGTTTTTCCACTGACCGAAACGTTCTCCGAGCGGTGTATAGGCCATTCTTTTTCCGTCGGGTGAATATGTGGCTTTGTAGGCATTGGGGATTTTTAATTTCTGAGGAAATCCTCCCTTTATGCTGATTGTGAACAACTGAGAATAGCGGCTGGTAAAGACCGACCGTGAAGAACGAAAGAGTACGGATGAGCCATCAGGAGTGAAATCACAGACACTATCTGAAGAAGGATGATAGGTCAGCCGTTGTGGAATTCCTCCTTCGACAGGGACGATATAGACATCTGTATTGCCGTCATATTGGGCATTGAAGGTGATGAGTTTTCCGTCGGGTGAGAATATTGGATTGCTTTCAATGCCTTCGTCAGATGTGAGCCGGTGGACATTGCTGCCGTTGCGGTTTGATATCCAGAGATCCCCTGCATAAACAAAGGCGATATGGTCTTTGCTTACCGCCGGCTGACTCAACATCTTTGTGTCATTAATATTGATTCCATCTGCCCATACAGAATGGCAGACACAAATCACCAAAACCGTAAAAAATATTAAAAGATGTTTTTTCATGATCCTCTCCTTTTTGATTTTTCCATTAAATAGCTAATTGAGGATTCTAAGTATACTGAAACAAGACCCTGAAATGCAAAAACATTTCCTGCAAATAATTAATTGGGGACAGTCCCCACTTTTTCGAAAAAGTGGGGACTGTCCCCAATTAATTATTGACTCAGCTTAGAGTTGATAAATCGATTTAAGCTTATCCCATCTTCAGCTGCCCGAACGGCAAGCTCCCGGTGCACTTCCGGAGGAATCCTGACAATAAATTTTCCACTGAAGGAGCGAAGGGAGAGTGGTTGAGGAGGAGATTCACCATTTTTTTTCATATCCCTTAATACTTCCGTTACAACAGTTCTGATCCCTTTTAATGCGGCTTCTGGCGTTTCGGCAAGCAAACTCAAACTTGGAAATTCAATACATAAACCGACATATTCTTTGTCTTCCTCTGTCCAGGTAATCCTGTATGTGTAGCGATCATATCTTTTTGTCATTGATTCTCTCCAACATATGATATCATTAATGATACTATTGTCAAGTGTTAAAATTGAAAGAATCGCTCCATATCAAGAGACGAATTTCTATCATTTCTTTCTCAACTAAATTGATCCTTATTTGTAAACATGATATAAACTGAGCGCAGTGATATTAAGGAGGTTTTTAATGTCTTTATTTATGAAGAATAAGTCTGTATTTTTAGGATTTTTTGTAGTTTTTTTAATTGCAGTGTTTGCTGGATTAGTTTTAGCTCAGACAACCGGAGAGGACCTTATCAAAGATCTTCGGTGGCGAAACATCGGTCCTGCCAATATGAGCGGCCGCGTGTCTGATATCGAGGCCCTCGATAATGATTTTACCAAAGTGTTTGTAGCTGCAGCCTCGGGAGGTGTGTGGAAGTCTGTCAATGCTGGAAACTCTTTTGAGCCTATTTTCGATAAATATGGTGCCGCATCGATCGGTGACATCGCCATCTTCCAGAAAAACCCGGATATCATCTGGGTGGGGACGGGAGAAGAGTGCGGCCGCAACAGCATAGCTTGGGGTGACGGCATCTACAAATCCACAGACGGTGGAGAGACATTTACAAATATGGGGTTAAAGGACACCTATTCCATCGGGACCGTTCTCACCCATCCCGACGACCCCGATACTGTCTATGTTGCAGCCGCAGGTTTGGTCTGGGGATTTATCGGCGAGCGCGGGATGTTTAAGACTGTTGACGGAGGGAAAACCTGGACTAAGCTGACGAATGGTCTTCCCAATGACGGAAAAACAGGAGCGATCGAAGCGATTATGCATCCCACAAACCCCGATATAATCTATGCTGCTTTTTGGGAAAGACTGCGCCAGCCCTTCCGTATGGACTCGGGCGGGCCCAATGGTGGAATTTTTAAAAGCACGGACGGGGGACAATCCTGGGTAAAACTGGCTAAGGGGCTCCCTGTCGGGGATTCCGGGAAAATCGGATTGGCCATTTGCAGGACTAATCCAAAAGTTCTCATGGCGTATTATGAACATGGCTTTCAGCCTCAGCGGGATGACCCTGATTTTGAGGATATGACGAAATTGGGATCAGGCATGTACCGTTCAGAAGATGGAGGAGATAGCTGGATCTTTGTCAACAGATACCAGAACCGTCCCTTTTATTACAGCCATGTCTGGATCAACCCCCAAGATGACAAATTGATATACCGGCTGACGGGAAGTTTTCAGTACTCAGATGACGGAGGAAAAACGTGGCAGCGTTTTCCCGGTCAAGGTATCCACAGCGATTACCATGCCCTCTGGCTCGATCCCCACAACAAGGACCGGTTCTATGTGGGCAATGATGGAGGGGCGTACATAACCCATGACCACGGACAGAATTTTATCAAATTCGACAACTTTGTCATCAGCCAATTCTACATGATCGGTGTCGATATGCGCGATCCCTATTATGTGTATGGAGGACTTCAGGATAACGGCACCTGGGGCGGCCCGACAGCCACTCGGGACAGAGCCATCTATACGGATCTATGGTACACGATCAGCGGGGGAGATGGGTATCATGTTCAGATCGATCCAACCGATTGGCGTATCGTTTACTCTGAACCCCATCCCGCCAATACGGGAGGACGGATCCAAAGGGAGAATGTAGAAACTCGGGTAGCTGTCCAAATCCGGCCCCAAAAGGGAGAGAACATCGTCAATTACGATGAATACATCACTCCGGAAATGGAACAACTGCAGCTGGAAAAAGGTTGGGGACCCTCTCCCGGGAACGGAAGCGGCGCTTTCCGCTGGAACTGGAGCAGCCCGATCGTCATGTCTCCTCACAATCCGCACACTATCTTTTTTGGAGCCAACCATCTTTTTAAAACTATCGACCAGGGGGAGACCTGGAATCTGATCAGCCCCGATCTCACAAAAAATGATCCATACAAGACCATAAAAGAATCAGGGGGTTTGACTCCCGATCACAATCCCGGCGGAGGAGCGGAGTTCCACGGCACGATCATCACGATTTCCGAATCGCCCGCAAAAGCGGGAGTGATCTGGATAGGGACGGATGATGGAAATGTACAGGTCACACAAAACGACGGAGAAGATTGGGTAAATGTCAGGTCAAATGTTCGTGGTGTTCCGGAAGACCTCTGGGTAAGCCGGGTGGAAGCTTCACATTTTGCGGAGGGAACCGCTTATCTTACATTTGATGGTCATCGCAGTGCCAACTTAAAGCCCTGGGTTTTTAGAACCACAAACTACGGAAAAAGCTGGACAAATATCAGCAATAACCTTCCCGATGGACACGCTGTTTATGTCATTAAGGAAGATTTGAAAAATCCTAATCTTCTTTTTGTAGGCACCGAGTTTGCCGTGTTTTACTCCCTTAATACGGGAAAATCCTGGACTAAACTCAGCTTGAATATGCCCACAGTGGCCTTTCATGACCTTGTCATCCATCCACGGGATAACGACCTTGTTGCCGGAACCCATGGGCGTGGGATTTGGGTGATGGACGATATCACTCCTCTGCAGCAGGCAACGGAGGAAGTCCTGGCCTCAGAGGCTTTTCTCTTTGAAAACCGCAGGGCTACACAGTGGCTGAACATAAATACCGGTGGAGGCGGAGGATCTCTCTACTTCAGGGGAGAAAATCCCAATAAAAATGCGGCCGTCAACTACTATCTTGGTGCGTCTGCCGCGGGGACTGTCGAATTTGAAATCTCCGATATCACCGGCCAATCCAAATGGACATATTCGGAGAAGGCCGAACCGGGAATCAACAGGTTCTACTGGGATATGAGTTTCAATCCGACAAAAGCAGAGATCAATGCATTTAAGGAACAGTTGGGTCAGAGGATAGATCGTACGTTATCTCAAGCTTCAGGTCCCCGGGTAGAACAAATTAAAGCGCTAAAAAAGGAATTCGAGGAAGTGGGGACGGATCTGACAAAGATAAGATTGCTTCAGTCGAAAGTCATGAGAGCGTCAGGTTCCGGAAGATTCAGGCGGGGTAGAGGACTTAGAGGATCTCCTGCAAAACCCGGAGAATATCTGGTCAAGATGACCTACAACGGGAAGGCATACACCAGTTCGATAGTGATTCGCCAAGACCCCATGCTGGATTCGAAATAAGGAAAAAGAAATAAAAGAGAATTAGGGAGGAATTACGGGAAGATCGATTATTTCTTTATTTTATTTCCCGAGATTTCTACACCTTGATCAAGAAGTGCAATAGTGCATATTGTGTATTCGCCTTGATCATCTTTTAAAAACTTAATTTCCAGAGAACCTGATTCAGGATCATCAGCGGTAAATTCATATGGTTCATCCCCAATGGGCTCTAAAATGGTGGGTTGTTCATCGCCTGAATCTGCCCAAAGAGATCCGGAATCAACGCGGAATTCTACAATGATGACTTCCCCGCTGAACTCAGTGAGATCAAACTCATATTCTCCCAGGATTTCACTATATTTTTTCGTGAGTTCCTCGTCTTGACTTCCCATAGCAAAGGAGATCGAAGATACCATAAATATAACAAGTATCAAGCACACACACATTTGTAATTTTTGGTTTCTTAATAGCATTTTCATTTTCACCTCATTTTATCGAAAGATCAGAATAAACTATTCGTCGCTTCAATTCAACCCATGAATTGCCAATAAAAAGATAGGGGGACACTATACTTAATTCAAAAGATAGAGGGACACTATACTTAATTCAAATTATAGCTTTATTGGGGAAAATAACCTTTGAATTGCTAATAAAAATCGAATTAAGTATAGTGTCCCCTTAATTATGGTGTCCCTATAATTAAAAGGAGGAGAATATGATTTCAACAAAAAAAATAGTCATTTTTAGTTTGCTTGTCTGTTTATTCATGCTGCCCGCTTTTTCAGTTGCCCAGGATGAGGATCTCTATCCAGGAGGGACTTATAATAAGGCCATTCCCACTCCTCTTGATATTATCGGTCACCGGTTCGGCGAGCTTCATACGTTTCACTGGGAAATGGAAGATTTTATCCTGGCTGTTGAAAAAGCCAGCGACAGAGTCAAGGTGGTCAGCTATGGCGGGACTTACCAGGGACGGAAACTCTATACCGTTTTTATAAGTGCACCGGAAAATATGGAGAAGCTTGAGGAGATCCGCACCGACAATCTCAAACTAACCGATCCTCGCACCCTCTCCCAACCTGAGCTCGACCGTATCGCTTCAACAATGCCTGCGATTGTTTGGCTTGGCTACAACATCCACGGTAATGAAGTTTCAGGAATGGAGGCCGCAATCCGGACTATCTATCAGCTTGCCGCAGGAACGGACGAAAAGACTTTAAACATATTAAAAAATGTCGTCTCTATTATCGATCCTGTCCAAAATCCCGACGGCCACGAGAGATATACTAACTACATGCGGTCGGTCGTGACGGTGAAATCCCACCCTCAAGGCAGCGATATCGAACACTCAAATCCCTGGCCGGGTGGGAGGACAAATCACTATCTGTTCGATCTCAACCGTGATTTTTTTCTCAAGACCCAGATCGAATCCCTCCATAAGGCCATAATCTACCATAAATGGATGCCGCATGTTTTCCCTGACCTGCATGAGATGGGAACTAATTCCACGTATTTCTTTGCCCCCCCGATGCCACCGTATAATGAGTTTGTTATCCCTGAATTGATGAAATGGTGGAATATTATTGCCGATGCCAATGCCAGTGCTTTTGACCATTTCGGATGGGGATACTACACAAAAGAAAGCTTCGATTCTTTTTATCCCGGATACGGTACGTCCTACCCCTCAATAAACGGGGCTATCGGAATGACCTATGAGCAGGCCTCTACACGAGGTGTGAGCTCCTACCGCGATGACGGATCCCTTCTAACTTTACGGGAAGCCTCGTGGCACCACTTTACCACCTCGATGGCCACTCTTCAGGTTGTCTCGGAAAGGAGGGAGGAAAGAATTCGGGATTTTCACAATTTTTTCGTCACAGGCTTAAAGGATGCCGATACCGATCCGATGAAAGAGATCATTCTTGTTCCTGACAATGATCCCCAGATTACAGAAAAGTTAATCGCCAACATGCTCATTGAAAAAGTCGAAATCAAAAGAGCAACAAAACCGTTCGCGAACAGAAGAGCCACTTCATACATGACAAAAAAGACGGCTTCGAAGACCTTCCCGAAAGGCTCCTATATCATCACTCTCAAACAGCCTCAGAAGATCCTGATTAAAGCCCTCCTGGCTCCGGATTCTCCCTTGAGAAAGGAATTTATCGAGGAAGAAAAAGGGAGACAGGAGAGGGGAGAGAGAGGAAATTTTTATGATGTCACAGCCTGGTCCATGCCGTTGACTTACGGCATCGATGCCTACTGGACCGGTGAGAACTCAAGTGTCGAAACTGAACCTGTGACCGAGGCCCAAAAGTTTACAGGAGAAGTCATCGGAGGGAAATCCGGGCAGGTCTACCTGATTCTATTCAACACTCTTGCCGCATCAAAAATTCTCAATTCTCTTTTATCAGAAGATTACCGGGTACGGATTGCACGGAAATCCTTCACGATAGACCGCGTGGAGTGGCCGGCTGGGTCTCTGGTCGTGCGTGTGAATCGGAATCCCGAATCCATACACAACCGCATCAAAGAACTGGCACAGAAGCATGGAGTGGATGTTACATCCGTCAGTAACCTGCTTGTCGAAGCAGGCATTGATCTTGGCTCTAACAATATCAACACCTTAAACAAACCCGAAATTGCCCTTATGACCGAGTCACCGGTTTCCTCCGGTTCCTACGGCGTAATCCATTACCTCTTTGAACGGGAGTTCGGGCTGCCTTTTACTCGGCTCAATGCCAGAAATTTATCCAACCTCAACGGTTATAATGTCGTCGTTTTGCCCAGTGGAAACTATTCAAGTGTCCTCAACGAAAGCCAGCTCAATTCTTTCAAGGAGTGGATACGGTCCGGGGGAACGGTTGTTGCCGTATCCGGGGCGACAAGTTGGCTGCGGCAGGCGGGAATTTCTCAAGTAAAACTTTCCACCGAAAGACCGCGCCGGACTCCTGGAGCCATCGTTCGAGTGAACATAAATCCACAGAGTTTCCTCAGCTACGGTGTCCCTGATTCAGTGGCGGCTTTAGTGCGTTCGAGCTCACTTTACCTTCCTTTTGAGGATGATGAGAGTAAAAATGTTGGGCGTTTTGCTTCATTCAAAGATCTGAAACTGAGTGGATTCATATGGCCCAAGGCAGAAGAACTCCTGGCTGAGAAGGGATGGCTGTTTATGGAACGTTACGGCCGGGGAAAACTCATCCTTTTTACCGAAGATCCAAACTTCCGTGCCTCCTATGATGGCCTGAACAAGCTGTTTCTTAACGCGATTCTTCTCGGCCCAAGCTTGCGGTAAAGAAAAAAACTCATAGATTTTCCTGATCAACTCCGCCTTGCCTCTGACCGGGGCAACTGAAGTTTCTTCCGCATGAAGTGAACTTTATCGAAATAAATTCGTTTTTAAGAGAGAGGGCTATCAAAATTTAAGGTGACGATGTATGTTTAAAAATTACTTCAAGACAGCCATGCGGAATCTTCTCAAACGCAAGGGTTACACTTTTCTGAATATCCTTGGATTGGCCACAGGAATGGCCTGCAGTCTGATGATCCTGTTGTATATTCAGGATGAACTGAACTACGACCGGTTCAACGTAAATGCAGACCAAATATACAGGGTCAACATGTTCTTTCGGATGGGCGGAAGGGAAGCGGACATCGCCGTAATCGCACCTCCGACAGCTCAGGTTTTCATCAATGAATTTCCGGAAATCACAGATGCTGTCCGCTTTCGAGACAGGGGAAGCCGCATCATCCAGTATGAAGATATCAGTTTTAAAGAAAAGAGGGTCATATTCGCGGACGCGTCTTTCTTCAGAGTGTTTACAATCCCTTTGATCAAAGGAAATCCTGAGACTGCCCTAGAAAAACCCAACACCCTGGTCTTAAGCCAGTCCACAGTGGAGAAATATTTTGGGGATGATGAGCCTGTAGGGAAGATCGTTAAGATAAATAATGAAACAGATTACATGGTGACAGGAGTTTATGAGGATATCCCCCATAATTCGCATTTTCATTTTGATGTGATGCTTTCCATGTCGTCATTGGAAGAGGGCCGTAGCCTGTCTTGGCTCAGCCAGAATTTCCAGACATATCTTCTCATAAACGAAAATGCTGATATTCCGGCCCTTGAGGCAAAATTCCCTGATATTCTCCTCAAATACATGGGGCCTCAGGTTCAGCAGATTCTGGGCCAAACCATGGAAGAACTGATAACAAGCCAGAATATGGCCATGGATCTGTCTCTCATTCCCCTAAAAGACATCCATCTCCACTCTGATATGGACGCGGAGCTGGAGCCAAACAGCGATATTAAATATGTCTATGTCTTTTCGGCAATCGCATTTTTCATCCTTATCATTGCCTCCATAAATTTTATGAACCTCTCGACGGCGCGTGCTTCAGGGCGGGCCAAGGAAGTCGGGATCAGAAAAGTTTTGGGTTCATACAAAAAGGATCTTATCAAGCAGTTTTTGACAGAGTCTATGCTCCTAAGCCTGATTTCTCTAGGCTTTGCTGTAATCTTGGTTATGCTGGCTCTCCCCTCTTTTAACCGGCTTTCGGGGAAGGCTTTGAGCTCTTTCGGACTTCTGTCGCTTCCTATGATCGGCTCTCTTTTGGGCGTGACGATTCTTACTGGGCTTTTTGCTGGGAGCTATCCGGCCTTTTTTATCTCCGCTTTCCAACCGGTCAATGTGCTCAAGGGGCAGGTCCGGACTGGAGTCAAGACCGGACTCCTGCGCTCAGGGCTTGTGGTGTTCCAATTTGCAGCATCCATCATCCTTATAATAGGCACTATAGTGGTCTACAATCAGCTGCATTACATCCAGAACAAGAATCTGGGATTCGAAAAAGAACAGGTCGCTATTCTGGAAGACTCTTATCTCCTAGGCGATCAGGCCGAGACGTTCAAAGAAGAAATGATGAAATATTCACAGATCGTAAGCGCCTCTATTTCCGGGTATCTGCCTGTGCCATCTAACCGGAACTCTACTATGGTTTTTCCTGATGGAAATTTTGACGATCCCAGAACAGCCAGTATCCAGGTCTGGGCGGTTGATTACGACTACATTCAAACCATGGGCATGAAAATCGAAAAAGGGCGGAATTTCTCGCGCGACTATTCAACTGATACAGAGGCGACTATCATAAACCAGCAGGCTGTCAAACAGTATGGGTATGATGATCCACTTGGACAAAGGCTTACCCGATTCACTTCTAATGAAGGAGACTCCCAGACCTATAAAGTTATCGGTGTTGTGGAAGATTTTCATTTCGATTCTCTTAGAAACTCGATAGCCCCTTTGATCATGTTCCTTGGAAGAAATGCAAACAATATATCATTCAGGTTTAAAACCGATGAAGTTGCAAAGACGATCGAACTTTTGCGCAGCAAGTGGAAAGAGTTTTTACCCCATCAGCCATTTATATACAGCTTCCTGGACGAAAGGTTTTTCGAAGTGTATGAAACCGAGCAGAGGTTCGGAAAGATCTTTGGTGTTTTTGCCGGGCTTGCCATCTTCATCGGGTGCCTGGGATTATTCGGGCTTGCTTCATTTGTAGCGGAAAAGAGGACCAAGGAAATTGGTATCCGAAAAGTGTTGGGAGCCACTGTCCCCAATATCACAGGACTTCTGATGAAGGAATTCCTGGTGCTTATCTGCCTGGCCAATTTTGTGGCTTGGCCTGTGTCGTATTTTGTGATGAAGGGATGGCTGAATGATTTTGCTTTCCGCATGCAGCTTCAAGTTTGGATATTTGTGACTGCCGGTGTACTCACTCTTTTTATTGCGATGCTTACGGTATGCTTCCAGTCCATAAAGGCCGCGCTTGCCAATCCTGCTGATTCGCTGATGTATGAGTAGTTTCAGTTTTTTTCAGATGTGAATTTTCCTCTAGCTTTTATCTTTGATTAAACACAATAAGTGTGATAATCGTGTTAGAAGACAAACGCTAGACGTGCAGGAGGATCAAATGAAAAAGAGACAGTCCCTTGTAGGATTTTTCTGTATTTTTGTCCTTCTACTCGTATTTTCCTGTCAGAAAGAAAAGACAGCGACAGTTGAAACTTTCGAGGGAGTTGAGGTCATTCACAATCCCAAGGAGCCCGCACCTCGAAGCGGAACGTCTTCAAAGATTACCTTTGAGGAGGAACTATCTATAGGCGAAGTTACCGGGCGGGAAGAGTACATGTTTTCTATGATCCGGGGAGTGGCCGTTGATGATCAAGGCCGTATGTACACACGGACGATATTCAGTTTAGAATATAATCGAGAATCCCCAGGCTAAGTGATGAACGGGAAAATTCAAATGCATTGTCCCTTCTTCCCCATTGTCAAACTTCATTTCTTTTAGATAGGCCTTCGTGAATTTATATTCGAGATAGAAACCGAACCCTTTCGATATTTGAAATCGGGAACCCAAGCCCAAAGAAAAACCGTAGTTAGCAAAATTGAACTGGTGACCGTAGGCTTTGTACTCGGGATCCCCCTTCAGTCTTAACTGCGGGTGAGGGAAGCAGGGACCATATCCCATTGAAAGATAGGGTTGAATTTTTCCCGCACCGATCTTCTCTGTCTGCAAAAGCATAAGCCTGTAAACCAGGAAAAGACTCAGATGATTGACGCCATGAGACACATTAAAGGAATCGATGTATTCCTTTGTGGATTTCCACTCATCCACACTCTTTCCGTTGTCCATCCCTGTTATGCGTACTGACTCTCCCTCATCGGGAATAAAAACCTTGAGGTGAGCAAACTCTAATCCAATCCCGAGATTGGGATTTTTTTTAAAAAAATGCGTGAATCTCAAACCATAATATGGTTCGGTAAAAGCATTCTTAGAGGCACGCAGCTTCCCCTCGAGCAGCGGCCAGATGAATGCATTGGGAAGGATAGAATTGTCCGGGTAAAATGAATTGCCGATCATCCGCACATCATGAAAAGTCAATTCATAGAAGCCGGGATAGTCAATCCCGATCTGAGCTCTTGTGGGAAAAGAGGCACCCCGGTTGTATTCGATATAATTCAAAGTCACCTGGGACGGATTCTTTGGCACGGAATTTGACGGCTGGAGTGTAAAAACACTCAAAAAAGCAAGGACTATGTTGAGCATTTTTATACTTAGAAAATGTATATCCTATATCAAGAGTGAAGTAAACAAAAGTTTTCTCTGATCCCATTTCATTTTAAGAACATGAACTGCAGGTATGCCGTAAAATAAGTCAAAGGATGTCCCCCAAAAGGATTTCTTTTTAGACTATGTGACTAAACAATGTATCTTTGATAATCGTAATAAATACAAAGGGATGTGCCCGGTTTTCCGGTAAAGTACCCATGCAAGATTTATTTGCAGATTTTCTTCTTGAAAACAATCCAATCCCCCTCATTAAATTATTCAGAAATAATAGGTTTATGATATTCAAAGCAGTCCTGATATCCTCATTTTTTCATTTCACTTTAGTGCTTGTTCTTTTCCTGTCCTCCGATTTCTCTTCTGATTTAGCCAAATCCACGAATCAAGAAAAATCTCTATTTGATGTTATTGTTCAAAGTAAACAAACAGGTTCTCTACCTCAGGGCATGAGTGAAGAAATGCTCACTCAAATAAAAGAATATGAAGATTTATTGAAAAAAATAATAATCCAAGATTCCTCCCTGGAAAAAGATGATATTTCTCAATTAACGAATAGTTTGGTTGAATCATTAATAGCTTTGCAAAAAGGATATGTTAGCTTAGAGCCATCTGATGCAGACTCCAGAGAGGATCAAATTTTTAAAAAAATAAAGGATTCCGAGTTAGACTCAGGAACAAAACTTTTTATAGCTCCCCTTGCTCCTGGAAAAAATGAGATAAAATTTAGTGTTTTGACAAAAGATAAATCTGAGGCATTTAATAAACTATCAGATAAGCTTACAGCCGAAAAAGAAGATTTCATCTATTCAGGACAACGAGTCAGGATAAATATCCCTAATGGAGGATTTAAAATAGTTCCTGAAGGATATTTTTTCCGGGATTCTCCCTATGAAGAACTGTTAGCTTTGGGAACCGATTTGTTTTATATCGTCACCGGATTTCCAAGCATTTACAAAAAAACAAAACAGATAAAAAAAATTGCGGAAGATAGAAATTCAGTTGAAAATATATTTCTAGACCAAAAAAAGTTTGATGTTTTTTTGGTTGAAAAGACAATTCAGGGCAAGGATGTAACCATTTCGGACGCAGCCACTCAAAAAACAGAATCTAAAAAGACTCACATCGATGAACGGGAAATTGATCAAATACTCAATGACCTCATGACTCTTCCTGAGCTGGAGCAATTAGAAAAATTCCAGACTGATTATCTGGATAAAAATGAAATCGATGACCAATCTTTGACTGAACTCACTCACGAATTCACGAGAAATAATTTAAGTACCCTGATGTTTGATATAAGTGATATCACCTCAGCCTTTGATTATATTGAGGAGATATATTTCAACAAAACTTTAGATCATATTTTTTATAAAATATGGCTAAAAACTCCCTCATCGAAAATAGGAGTGGAATTTTTATTATGCATGGCTAGCCACATCAGATTTGAGAAAAATGGACTGTATTATCTTCAAAAAGCATATAAAGGAGCCTGTGACTTTTTATCTCAAACGTATAATCGAACAGAAATGTTCAACAAAAGGCAAAAAAGCTTTGTCATCAAAGATCTCTATGACGATCTTCTAAAGAAACTTCCTTTACTTGGATTTCACTCGATGGAACAAGTCCTGCTCAACAAAAAATCTTCAAGATATACGAAGAGTTATCTCACAAAATCTAGAGCTTCCTCAAATCATTCTGGACATAAACTCTTCATTAAACTGGTATAGTGAAAGCAAGCAAAGAGAATTTATTGCTCGGCTCGTACAATTTGGAAAATGGAAGAACCGCTACAAAAAAGATTGAAAAAAAACTGGGTGTCCTTATGATCTACATGTTAGGATTTCCCTTTATGTGGAGGAGTACATTATGAAACGTTTGACCTTTCTAATGCCGGCTGCCGCTGCGATACTGGTTTTGCTGATAGTCGGCTGCAATAAATCATCACTGGATACCTCATTGTTTACTGTCGAAGTCATCGATGACGTCAGGTATGTCCATAATCATGCTCCCCAAATCGGAGATACATCTGATGTAAAACTGGAACTCCTTGGACAAATCGGAAAACTGGAAGGCGAAGAAGAAAAGGACATTTTGTATAATCCTGTAGATGTGGCCCGGCTTTCAAACGGGGACATACTCATTCTTGAAGGAAACGGCTGTACTGTGAAACGCTATAATAGAAATCATGAATTTGTTTCATCCTTCGGTCAAAGAGGTCAGGGACCGGGTGATTTTCTGGATCCGTATTTTTTGAGACTGACTGTAAGTAAGAATAAGGTCTATGTCGCAGATTCAAAAATTTCTGTGTTTTCACTTGACGGGAGTTTCCAAGACAGCTTCAAACCCACGTATATTGCCCTCTTCGGCAGTATTGGAGCTCAATATAAGAGATCCGGTATGGCCGTTCTTTCCGGATCGTTTGTGATTCTGCCGAGCCATCCATCGAAGTGGATAGATTCCGGGGACCATAAATTGTTATCGGTCTACGATAAAACAGGAACGATTATTCGTTCTTTTGGTGCTGTGAAACTGTATGAGAATCCGAGGTTGACGCTAAATGCCAATATTGTATATTTCACGAAAGACAGCAGCGACAACATTTATGTTGCCTACGCCCATCAGAATAGAATCAGCAAATACTCACCCGACGGCAAAATGATTTTTTCTGCGGATAGATTTCTCCCTTATGAAATAGAAAATGTAATGAAAGTCGAATTGTTGAAAAGCGGTAATATGGAAAGTGAATTTCCTTGGCCTTCAGTGTCCTCCGTATCGAAGGGAGTTGGTATGGACCATAGAGGCAGGATATGGGTACTAACATTTCTCAAACAGCCCAATAGGTTCGGGGCGTTTGAGAATGAGGGAGATCTGTCCAACTGCTATGAGTTCGACGTATTTGATTCGAATGGCATTTTACTATTTAAGGTTTCTTTTCCGAATGTTTTGTTTGACAATTTTTCCATTTATGATGACAGGATCTATCTCATTGATTTTCAGAATGAATCGTGTGTCTACGAATACAGAATTATCGAATAAAATTAGCAAAATTCCGGAAATATTCTTAGTCCCTTTCTTTTTAGTCTTATTCGCTAGTGAACAAGATAAGAGGAATGTGATTGAATCGTTGCACATGGCTGTTGAAAAAAAATAGAAGCGGGAAAGAGAATGAAGTGCTATGTTAAATAATAGAAAAGAAATGAAGAAAATAATAGTCACTTTACTATTTTCCCTTTTCTTTTATTCTTCTCTCATTTTTTTGCATTCAGAAATCACCCAAGAGGAAAAGATCCAAAAAACATTACAGCATGAAGCCGCAGTGACGTTGAAGTTGATTCAGGTTTATGTGACCGATAAGGAAGGAAATCCTGTTACAGACTTGAAAAAAGAGGACTTCAAACTATGGGATAATGAAAAGCAGCAAACGATTACAGATTTTGAAACCCACTTTTTTGTCTTCCCTAAAAAAGAACCGGAGCCTGCTCAAGCTGTAGTGAGTCCTGAAAAAGTTGTGCCCTCACCACCTCCAATTCCAATGAATCGGAAATTCTTTATTTTTTTAGATATCCAGAGGAATGATCCCATCGGAGTCATCAAGTCCAAGCGTGTGGCCCGCTACTTTGTGGAGACGCAGCTTCAGCCCGGCGATGAGGCGGGAGTCTTTTCTTTCCAACCAATGGCAGGATTTGTCCTTCATGAATATTTAACAACTGATATGGAAAAAGTACTTTTTGCGATCAAAAAAGCCAGAGCTCTTCCGGTTGTGCTTAACTGGATTATTCCGATGGGTTCCGGTGGGCCAACTTGGGCGTCACTTGCGAAACCCTTGAATGTGTTTTTTTACGCCCTGGAGGATCTGTCTATATCTCTCCAGTATATTCCGGGAATAAAAAATATAGTTCTCTTCTCCAGCGGGGCGGGGGGAAAAGCAACATTCGATCGGTTGGGAAAAAGGCTCGCCTCTGCAAACTGCCGTGTCTACACTGTGGATACCAATTGGAAACGCCACTACCTCAAGGGCTATTTTGAGACCGGGCGGGGCGCGGCCTTAAAACAGCTGGCCATATCCTCGGGGGGAAAACACTTTGAAGATCCCGATGATATTGAAACCATTGCACAGGACATCCAGCAGATGACCAGTAATTATTATGTCCTGGGGTATTACGTCGAGCAGGAGTGGAACGGTGAGTATCATGAGATAAAAATAGAAGTTTTGGGAAAGGACTATGTGATTTATGCGCAGAGAGGCTATTTCAATCCGAAGCCCTACTCTCTATATTCCGAAGCCGAGAGGAAGCTCCATCTGGCTGATCTAGCATTCAGTGATGCTCCCCGTTCCGAAGCTCCGACGCCTTTTTCCTTAGAGGGACTGTCTATCACGGGAGAGGCAGGATCAAGGCTGGTCCTTCTCTCTGAAATTCGGCCTGAAACTCTGGGAGAAGTCTTCCTGAATGATACGGAAATCATTACGCTTGTCTTCGATGAGGAGAGAAACATCATCGATTCCGGACGGGCGGTTCTGAAATATGATTCCATAAAACACACCCCTATCCATCATTACTCCATTACTAGATTAAATCCCGGTCTGTATGAGTGCCGCGTTATAGTCCGTAATCTAGTCTCAGGAAAGAGCGCGATTGGGACGGCTTCTGTTGAGGTTCCTGAGCTCAGAGAATCCGGGCTGAATGTCTACCCGCCTTTCCTTCTCATTCCGGAAAAAGAGAGCATCTACTTTAAGGCCGTAAAGGAGGAAAAAGGTCGAAAGACGGAGATTCTTTCTTTAAATGAACTCTATCCTTACCTCTCCACCAGACATTCTCCTCTTGTAAAAGAAGTGGATCGAAGTGTAAAAAAACTATTAGCCGTTTTGCGCTATTCCGCCGGCAGTAAAGCGAACTTGAATATTGATTTGGAAATTGAACTCATCCATGGTCCAAGCGGACGAAGGACCCCGCTAGAATTCAACATTGTCGAATCCGGGAAATATGAGCTGGATGATATATCGTTGATCGAGATCAAGTTTCCATATCTTGAACCGGATCTATACACCCTCAATATTTCTCTGAGCGATCCCAATTATAATCTTGAAGCCGTGACTTCGAGAACTTTCCGGATTCGATAAAAACCATGAAGCTTATACAGAGCCGGGTATATAGCAGATTAATAACTGAGAGAATTATTTCATTACGAGGAATTTCCGAACAAAAGAACGGGCGAGTGTGTTTACATCAAGAACCTCAATTTCAAGTTCGTACTCACCAGCTTTTAATTCCGGAAGCGAAATTGCTATCATCAAGACATCTGTATTGGTGCTTGTTTTCTGGACATCAACAATCTCTGTTTTCAATTCCATCGGCTCACCGTCTGGCTTTGGATGGAGTCTAATGCTAAATTCGACCTCAGGAGCCGTCCCTTCGGTAATATTTACCGGCAGCACGGCGAGGAGACTCTTGATCCCCGGCCATAGATCTCTGACAATCAGGCTGTGATTCTTTGGGCGGAATTTATACAAGTTGCTGAGAGAGACATCTTTTTCCTTTTCGTTCTGTTCCTCGGAGAGTTTGATAATCTGAGATTCCGGTCCTTCCGCAAACAACAGAGGGGACGACAAAACGATTCCAGCATCGTTTTTCTCGGGAAAAGGGAAGTTGATTATTCCCACAGCGGCCTGTCCTGTTTCTATATCACGGGTCACGATCCGGCATTCGTACTTGCCGGCAGGGAGGTTGGCTGTAAAGTAAGCATAGAGTTTCTGTTGATCGAAGGGAGCAAGATCCATCTCTCCCTTCTTCATCAACACCGCTTCATTCTCTTCGTTGAACAGGAAGGCATAGATCTCAACCTTAGCGGGGGGAACCCCAATCTTCTCATCGATGGTTATCTGTGAAAAAAGAACACAGTTTGTCTCTTTTCTGCCTGCAATAAAAAGAGGCTCAAGAAGAATTTCAAAGGGGGCAAGGGTCTCAGGCTTTGTGGTGTACACAAGGTCGTATAAATGGAGCTTTTTCTCGAAATCAGAAAACTCTGTGAAAGGCTTCGGATTAAAATAACCGTCTTGAGCCAGTACATTTAAATCCGGATTTTTAACTTTAATCTTAATCTGGTGATATTTCCCATCCCAGGTGTCTGGGACATAGTAACCGAGGACATAATAATTCCCTGTTAATAAATGAACATCCCTGGAGATTGTCTCTACATCCTCGATGTCGGCAAAATATTTCCCCCCCGAAGCTTGGGACATCTTTTTTAGTGGGTGATTCGTCCAGATGTGTTTCTTTTTTATGGAAAGATTTATGACACTCTCAATCTTCCAGTTTTGAGTGTTGATTGTGTAGACCGGAGTGCTGGCGTCGGCAAATTCCTTGCCAAGCTTTGTTGCTGTGGCCCCGAGATTTCTGCTGCTGAAGAGGATGAGACTCTTGTTGCCTGGAATATATTTTAGTGCCTGGGCCAGATCAGACATTCGAGGAACAAAATCCTTGCGCCCGAAACTATTGAATCCGGGGACCGCAATAGAATTTCCTCCTCCTCTGCTGACAGCAATTGAATTTCCTCCTCCTCTGCTTATTTGACCTTTCCCTTCCGATCTATCTGGATTTCCTGAAATAACTACTTTAGAACTGCTAATCCCGGATACCACACCCACTGGATTATCTAGTCCTGCTCCTGATGAAGATCCACCAATTTCTTTTGTTTTCTTGATGGCTTTACGGATTCTTTCGTGATCTGTTGTGAGATATTCTTTGATAAAGAATCCTGTCATGCGTGCGAAACCTATAATCCCGACTTCATCTCCGGACTGCAGCTTCGTATCCACAAAGTGAAGGGCCGCTTTCTTGGCGTTGACCATGCCGTTAACATCGCTCCCTTGAATGTCGAGGAAGATGAAAAGACGCCGGTTCATGTCCTTTGTCACTCCAGCCAGATCGGAAACTTGACCTGAAGGGCGGACTGCCACCCCTGCTTCACTCATGGTGTGAACTTCGAACTCTGTTATGTCTTTTTTTTTGCCGTTGTCGGATAAAATGAAATCCTCTTTCTGAAGATTGGTCACAGGACGGCCATCCTTGTCCAAGACACGAACAGTCACAAGTTTGACAACCGCTGCTGCATCGTACTGTGGGGTTCTTTGTCCTTGAGTGACTTTCTTCGATTGTCCGGAAATGAGAGAAACTGACAAAACTCCCAAAAAGATTATCGTAAATGAATGAATTCCTTTGTGGCGTCTCATGGTTTTTCCCTTATTTGAGTTTCATCCTTATTACGGATCAGCTCCAAGAAACGTTTAAAAGTTAGTTTCACTCTACTTCTTTATTATTGATTTATTTACATAAATTTTCAACCTAGGCCCTTCCCAGTCGATTTATCCGAATAGTATTTGAATTAGATCATTGAGAAACAAAAATTGAATCTACTTGTTAGCGGCTTATAATTTAGCGTCTAGAACTCTTTTTAGAAGAATATCTTCAATATTCTGCCTCGAATCAAGAACAGCCAAAACATATACTTTGTCCTCTTGTGCCCTATACATTAGTCTCCATGGAGCTACAATTAATTCACGATACTGATAAATTCCGTATTCCTGCAACTCAGGAATGATCCGTCCACGTTTAGGCAAATGATAAAGATTTGCGGCCTTTTTCTTTAATTTATCCAGTACTTTCAGCGTATTTGCAAGACTGTCAATAGCTAAGTATTCAATTATTCTGGCAAGATCATTTTCTACAGCGCTGGCCCAAATAATTTTATATTTTTTATTCACTTTTCTCCAATTTCTTCTTGAGATTTACGAATACTTCTGTTTGAGGTTTTGTTTTTCCGGTTTTAATGTCCTCTTCGCTTTGAGTTATCAATTTAAGTAGGCCTAATGCATTTCTCATATTTTCATAGCTCTTGGGGTCTTGCAAAACTGCTTTAGGCTCACCGTTCTGGGTAATAATTACAGGCCTGTGCGTATCGTTAATCTGTTTTAATAGATCAGCGGCTTTGGATTTAAGGTAAGTGATAGACTTTATATCTTCTAAAATATTCATGCCTTTTCCTCCGGTCTTTTTATAGTACCATATTAAGACCGAATATCAAGTTCTTTCGAACAGACCCCCGGTCGATTTGTCCAAAGGGTGTCCATGTTTGTGGCTGCTTTTTGTAACGGCACTATCGTCAATTTTACAAATGTCTCCAACGATGCTCAAGTTGCCAGGACGACCGTATATGAATATTTTGAAATTCTTAAAGACACCCTTATTCTTCATGAACTGCCTGCATGGAAAAAATCGAAGAAAAGAAAGCCTTTGACCTCCTCGAAATATTACTTTTTTGATGTGGGAGTCGTAGCCGCACTTCAAGGGCGTGAATTCCGTCCGGGAACTCCCGAATTCGGGGAAGCTTTCGAGACTTTAGTTATGCACGAACTCATCAGTTATAAAGACTACCAATCTGAAGAACCCTTAAGTTATTGGCGATCGACTTCGGGATTTGAAGTGGATTTTATTATAGGTGATCATACGGCAGTTGAAGTTAAAGCCAAAGAGAATATTTCTCGTAATGATGTGAAATCTCTTATGATGCTGGCTGAGGAAAGGAAGCTGAAGCAGTATTTATGTGTGAGCCTTGAGCCGAGACCGAGGAGATTCGGAATTGTGGACATCCTCCCTTATAAAGAATTTTTTAATGCCCTTTGGAGCAGAGAATTCTCCAGCTAAATAAACACGTCTAATTTCAAAAAAAAACCTTCGAAGGGGTGCCCTTCCAAGTCGATTAATGATATAATGATTTTGCTGTCTCTAGCCGGCCGGAGGGAGCACCCACCTTGATGGTTCCCATCAACCCCCCTTTTGCTGACAATGGCCGGCATTTTTCTGTTGACTAAACATATTGTCTCTACTCATCGTATTTGAAATTGATAACCTGGGAAATTTGCTCCTGACAATTTGTTTTTATCGCAATAATTTAATCTTTAAATTGTGAGTTGAGGACCTTGTATGAAGACTCTTGAATTAAAGGGGATCACAAAAAAATACGGAGTATTCCCTGCTGTGGAAAATGTGAGTTTTTCTGTAGCCCCTGGTGAAATTCTGGGATATCTTGGTCCTAATGGAGCGGGGAAAACGACCACGATTAAAATTCTCGCCGGACTGTTGGAACAGACAGAAGGTCGTTTTTTTTATCAAGGGGAAGATGTCAAAAATAATCTTTACAGATTCAAAAAAAAGATCGGCTATGTTCCTGAACAATCGGAAATCTATCCTCATTTGAGTGCTTATGACTATTTGCTTATGGTGGGGCGTTTGCGCCGAATCCCTGAGACTATTTTAATAGAAAAAATTGAACGGTTTATGGAACTCTTCTCCCTAACTACTGATATGCATTCCTCGATTTCCTCCTTTTCGAAAGGAATGATCCAAAAGGTGCTGATTGGCGCAGCGCTGCTCCACAACCCGGAAATTCTTCTCCTTGATGAACCTCTCTCGGGTTTGGATGTGACGACAGGTTTGATCCTAAAAGATCTTATTCGGCAATTAGCCGGAATAGGCAAGATCATTATCTATTCCTCCCATATACTCGAGATTGTGGAAAAAATATGTTCAAAGATCATCATCATTCACAAAGGCTGTATCGTAGCCGATGATTCAGTCGAAAATTTGAGAAATCTGATGAAATTACCTTCGCTTGAAGACATTTTTAACCAACTTGTCGAACAGGCGGATACAGAAAAAATTGCCAAGGGTATGGTGGAGGCCATGAGATTCGGTGTATAGAGTCTAATGAGAAATCTCAAAAAATTGTTCGTTCTCAATAAGATCAAATCCTCTCAATTTCCTGTTCTTGTCAGGCATTTTTTTCACAGGCTTTTCCAGAACGACTTTGTGGCTTTCGAAGATCAGATGAAAGAGAAAACAATCAGTTTTCTAGCTCTTATCGCCATCCTCTCCGCTCATATCTCGAATGCAGTTTTGATGAAGTATATGTTTGTTCCTGATGATGGAGTGTCATGGGTGGAGAAATGCTATTTCACCTCATTTATTATGTTGTTAATAGGATTCATTACAGTTTTTGAGTGGGATGTCATTTTTCCAGACTCCAGAGATTTCACCAACCTTATGACCTTGCCCATTAAACTGAGAACAATTTTTACGACAAAATTTACCAGCCTTTGTCTTTTTGTTGGAATATTCGCACTTGGAGCAAGTTCGGTTTCGACATTTATATTTTGGTTTTATCTTATAGAATGGCAGGAGAAGAACAGCCTTTTTTTCTCCTTGTTTTACATTCTTGCTAATTTTGTGTGTATGTTCGCTGCGAGCTATTTTATTTTCTTTTTTTCTGTGTTCGTGATCGGTGTGCTGATGCTGGTTTTTCCAGAAAGAATCTTCAGAGCCCTTTCAGTATTTTTTCGTACTGTATTGATGTCCACATTTGTTTTCTTGATGATTTTGATTGTGTCGGATTCATTCACAGCTTCACAGCCTTTTGCGTTTCTTCCGAATCTAATGGAGAATAATTCGATTCTACTTTATTTCTTCCCACCCATGTGGTTTACAGGGCTTTTTGAATCCTTGATCGGGAATCCCAATTCTCATTTTTTAACTCTGTCCTCCATAGCCATCCTTTCTCTTGTACTGGTAACGATCGGATTTTTCTTGAGTGCTGTAGCCAGCTACAGAAAATATTGCAGGAAGATGGAGATAAAGAAAAATGTAAATATTCGATTGATTCGGATAAAATATTTCCTTCAGCATTACTTCGATATCGTTTTCCTGAGAAACTCAGTGCAAAGAGCGATATTCTATTTTTTTGGGAAGACGCTTAGGAACAGTATGGTTCATAAGATGAGGCTTGCCACATTTGCTGCCGTTGGAGCGGGTTTAGTTTTAATCCTGATTGCAGCAAACATTCGAAGTTTTGATAATTTTTCTGAGTTGAATAAAACTCTCTTAGGCATCCCTACAGTTTTGGCTTTTTTTCTCCTTGTCGGGATGCGAAGTGTCGTTAACATCCCTTCATCCCTTGAGGCCAACTGGATTTTTCGCTTGACGGAAGAAAAAAACCTGAATCATTACAGCTTAGGGCTCAGAAAAGGGATCGTTTTTAATATCTTGTTCCCTCTTTTTGTTCTTGTGTTTTTATTCTATTCTTTTAGTTGGGGATGGAGAATTGGAATCCTGCATAGTCTTTATGGATTGGTAGTGGCTGTATTGCTTATGGAAGTGCTTTTCCTGAAGTATCACAAAATTCCGTTTGCCTGCTCCTATCTTCCCGGTAAAGCCAAGGCACACTATCTCTGGTTGTTATACTTAGTGTCTTTTATAGGTTATGTATCATTGATCAGCAACTTGGAGTTAGCCCTCCTAAAAAACCCATCCTCATTCGTATTTTTCTTGGGGATCAGCCTGTTCTTATTCCTGGCTTTGAGGGTATATCAAAAACAAGTCCTTTATAAAAAAATGGTACTTATCTACGCGGAAGAGCCTGAACCGGTCATGGTGACTCTGTTTACATACGGCCGCAGTGCAGAGTAATACTTAGAATCCTGTCGGAGAATAACTACAGTTGTCCATTTAAAAGGACAGAAAAATTTTTTTAGATTCAAATATAAGCCAGGAATTAATTGGCACAAAGATTGCTTTAGTAAAGCTTGATGAATTGTATTTGGAGGGGGATCCAGTTTGAAAAAACATTTGTATAACGAATCCATATATGGAAGGGTCTATTAGATTGGTTATAGAATAATTATTTTAAAAAAAGGAAAAGGACAGTGAAGAAAACAAAGGCAGGCTTAATTTGTATTTTTTTAATTATTATTTCTCTTTTTCTAAATTCATATCTTTATGCGGATAAGTTTTCTATAAAGTTGATGGTGGGGAAAAATTCTGGCGGAGCTTTAACGGATTCATTTATGTTTAATCCGGAAGACTATGACAATACAGCTGTTTTCCCTCCAGGGAAACAAAAAATGGGGATGGATTTATTTTTTGAGTTTTCGTATGCACTTAATCCCTATGTCAGTTTCTCGATCGGAACCGGCTATGCTACCAAAACACTCGATGGGATTTCACCGCAGTTTGAACCTAATGAGGGCTCACCCTATAATACAATCTATAAACTCAATCCAAGTATATTCTCTGGGATCGTACCCTTCTGTTTATCCTCTCAGCTTTCACTTCCTCTGATTGGGCATTTCCAGATTAACTTTAAAGCAGGAGTAGGGTATTATTACAGCAATTTTGATAGCCTTGCAGAGCTGCGATTAGAAAGACTAGGTCGGGGCTTTACATTCTCTCCCGCGAACTTCTCCGGCAGCAGTAGTAGTGTAGGATATCACCTCGGTGGAAGCTTGGATATCCCAACGCCCCTTGCCGCCATAGATTTAACTGTAGAAGTTTTGCACACATGGATTAAATTTAAAGAAATTACAGGAGAGAATTTTGGTGCTGAGGGAACTACCTTTACCTATTACCAGGTTGGGCTAGTGCCCACGTTTTATCTGGCTCATAATGTTTCGGTTATAGATATTTCGGGTTTTACTTTTAGAACAGGGTTTAAAATAAGGTTTTAGACGGGAGGACTTTTGTCTTGACCAATGTGCATGAGTCCTCCCAATCGATTTGTCTATAGGGAGAATAACTTCATTTGTCCATTTTAAATGACAGAATAACATGATAGAATACATTTTTCAGTTTGGATCTAAAAGTAATAAATTTTACTTTAAAAAACAAAGATGGAAACAATAAAAGGGGGTCAAATATGAAAAAACAAACAATCTTGTTAGCCATTCTTGTATTAGGATTAACTCTTTTTGCCCAGGAAATCCAAGAGCAAGCCGTGGCTATAAACATCGAAGTTCCGACCAGGGTTTATAAGGGAAAAACATTCATTGATAATCTCACCATCGATGATTTTGAAATTTTTGAAGATGGAATTCTCCAAAAAATAGAGGCAGTTTATCTGATTAATAAGCTGGATATAGTCCGTGAGGATACAGAATTGAGTAGAGAGGAAGCAAGGGAAAAATTTGCTCCTAAAGTTTCTAGAAATTTTGTATTTCTATTTGAAGTCCATGAATATCTGCCAAAAATTGGAACAGCCATAGAATATTTTTTTAACGAAGTCTATGCAGTGGGAGATTCTATTACGGTAATAACTCCTCTTCAAACGTACCGTTTTAATTATGAAGTACTTGGAAAGTTACCAAAAAAAGAAATTTCTAAACAATTAATAGGACAGATTAGACGGGATATTTTGAAGTGTACAGCAGTATATCGAGGCTTGATGCGTGACCTTGAAGATGTTAGGACATTTGAAAAAGATGCTCCAGTTGATGCTGGTATGGAAGGCGTAGTTCGAATGATGCATTCCGATATTTCATTAAGATTAAAAAATCTCAGATATTTAGATGAAAACAAGTTTCTGGAATTTGCAGATGCTTTGAAGGACAAAGAAGGGCCCAAACATGTTTTTTTCTTTCTCCAAAAATTAAATGTACCCATTATAAGATATAACCCAGTTTTTGGTTTCGATGACCTTGATGAGTTTGAGGGTTTTATGGCGATAGATGAAAAAAAAATCCAACGGATTTTTTCAGATTCCTCTATTACGGCACATATGATTTATGTAACAAAGCTTTCAGATTTGGATATTATGGGAAGAGACAGTCGCGAAGGCCTTATGCCCAATACAGATCCACAAGATACCACTCAAACATCGATGCCCAGAGTTTTACATGAAATCTCAGGCGATATATTTAGCGCCTTCAAGGACATAGCCGAAGCCACCGGCGGCATTGTAGACAGCTCAACAAACGCCGCGGCTTCCTTTAAAAAAGCGGCTGCGGCTTCAGAGAATTACTACCTTCTTTATTATTCTCCAAAAAATTATGTGTCAGATGGCAAATTTAAGGAAATTACAATTAAAGTCAAAGGTCAGAGATATAAGATTAGCCACCGGGCCGGATATATCGCAGATTAATATATGCATCTCAGGATTCTATTTCACATGAAAAAAATCATACTTCCCGTACTTTATTTTTTACTTTTGTCTCTGCCGATATTAGGTCAGGAAGGACAACAAGAAACTCTTGCCGTAAAGACAGATGAATCAATAATTATTGATGGTCTGCTCAACGAACTGATTTGGGAAAAAGCTCCCGATGCTTTTGCTTTTATTCAACTGAGACCTGACAGAAAAGACCCTAAAAAAATAAAAACATCGGTTAAAATCCTTTATGATGATAATTATGTTTATTTTGGATTTCTTTGCTATGACACCGAGCCTGATAAAATCGTTCCTGGAACGATAATAATAGATGGAGATTTAAGAGATACTGATTCAATATACATTTTAATAGATACATTTTTTGATACAAAAAACTTCTATTATTTTGCCACTAACTACATTGGAACAAAATCTGACGGCACGATTCCCAAAGGTGGCAGAATCGTAAATTATAATTGGAATGGAAGCTGGAGGTCATTTAGTCAAAAAACGGATTTCGGGTGGAGTACGGAAGTTGCCATTGAACTTAGTTCTATATTCGATAAATCTGTAGAGAACAAAACTTTTGGCTTAAGTTTAGTTAGAGTTGTACCTCGTTTAGAAATTAGCATTTTTCAACCCAACCCGCTCGAATCTGCCTTTAAGCCCTATGAACTTGGGAGATTAAAAGTGCTTGATCTTTTTGATGTTGATGTACAGATAGAACTGGAGAAAAGGGCTGCTGAACAGATAGAACAAGGGAAAAGGGCTAAAATCACTCCTTATGTTATTACTAAGTTAGAATCAGAAGAAAAGATTAAGCCTGCGGCAGGAATTGAGGCCAATTATATATTCTCTCCACAGATGCTTGGCCAATTTGCGATTAATCCTGAATTTGCCACAGTAGAACCGGATCATGAACTTGTCAATTTGACACCATTTGAGCTCTATCAACCGGAGAGAAGAAGTTTTTTTCAGGATGGTTCAGACATTTCTCAGCAGCAGTTCGGATTGTTTTACTCAAAAAGAATTGGAGATATTTATGGAGGAGTGAAGCTTAACGGAAAATTTGGAGCTACCGAATTTTCTCTAGTGAGTGCACAGACAAAAAAAGATGAAGGTCTCGATGTAGATTCCGCCAATTTTTCGGTTCTAAGTTTTAAAAAGAAAAACATATTGAATATGTTAACGATTGATTTGACAGCAGCCAATAAGTATATAGGCAAGAAAAACTTTGGGACGGCAGGGATTGAGGCTAATCTTAATTTTACCGACAAAATTAGGCTTTCTGGTCAGTTTGCCTTGAGTTATGGAGATTATGGAAATAATAACACTGCCTTTTACATTGGCCCGAGCTACGACTCTAGGAACTTTCATTTTCATTTCCACTATAAGCAGATAGACGAATATTTCGGTGATAATGTAAATTATGTGGGTTTTATCCCCGACGACAACCGTAGAGAGCTGGATTCAGCCATAAATAAAACTTTTTCGTTCAGAAGTGGGATTCTTGATCGGATTAGATACCGTTCAAACTACAATATTTATTGGGGAATGGATGGCACCATGCGAAGCTGGCAGATAGATGAGGGACTCTTTTTTGATACAAAAAATAAGTTTACACTTTCTGTAATTCACACTCAGGAGTATAAACTCAATGAGTATATGCTCGAGCCAAAGCTTATCTATTTGCATGATATAGACGGATGGGTAAAGCTACACATTAAGGATTTTCGTAATTATCAAACAAGATTCGAAAGTTCGTATTATGGTGGTGAAAGGAAGCAATTTAGTCTTTTTATATCTTTCGGCAGAAATTATGGCTCGATGTTTAGTATGTTTGGTATCTCTAAAAAGGTAGATATAGGTAAGAGTATATTCTCAGAATATGATTTTTACCGCATAAGGTATCTTACAGAAAGCCTATATAACAGCACTTATATTCATGTGGTCAGATTATCGATTAAAATGAGTGAAAAGATTACTTGGAAAGTTTTTTTCCAATCAAATACAGGTATCGACAAATCGAATATCCAGGTGGTGGGCACCTACGTCTTCAAGCCTCCATTTGGCACTCTTCAGTTGATTTACCAAAAGGGATCCCCTGAGTTCGGAGTCATAGGACCTCCAGGCCAAACCATATTTCTTAAACTTGGATATGTATTTTGAGTTCCGCTTAGAATCTATATGAGGAGTAAAATGAAAGGAAAAATCTTAGCCATAATACTTCTTCTGAATTTCGCCTCATTTCTAACTCTCAATGCCCAATGGGCCAAGACTTATGGAGGGAGCGAGGATGACCGTGCCAATTCCTTCCAACAGACTAGTGATGGGGGGTATATTGTCTTTGGCAGCTCAGAATCTTTGGGCACTAATATTTGGATTTTAAAACTCAACATATCGGGAGATATTGAATGGCAGAAGACATATGGGGGACAATTCAATATTTTCACATATAAAGCATTTTCCATTCAGAATACAAATGATAGAGGCTATATTATTGGAGGCTCTATTTCCGTTTCGGCCTTAAGCCAGCAATTTTGGATTATAAAGCTATCCGCCGATGGAGATATTATATGGCAAAAAAACTTAGGTGATATTGACATAAATTATGTCTATTCCCTTCAGCAAACCAATGACGGGGGGTATATCGTTGCAGGTAATACTGGCACCAATGATGATAATGATTTCCTTATTTTAAAGCTATTTTTTGATGGAACTATTGAATGGAGTAAGACTTATGGAGGAAACCAAGATGAATTGCCTTATTCCATTCAGCAGACCGATGATGGAGGCTATATTGTTGCAGGCCATACTGTGTCCTTAGGAGCTGGGAGTTCAGATATTTGGGTATTAAAGCTTGCTTCAGATGGAACAATTGAATGGCAGAAATCATATGGAGAAAGTGAGAGTGACAATGCTTATTCCATCCAAAAAACAAATGACGGGGGGTATATTGTTGCAGGTTCCATATTGTTTTATGGTGCCAGCCATCCTGACTTATGGATATTTAAGCTTGCATCAGATGGCACTATTGAGTGGCAGAGAACATACGGAGGAATTGAAAGTGAGACGGCTTATTCTACTCAGCAGACCAGTGATGGAGGTTATATTGTTTTGGGTGAAACTGAATCTTTTGGAGCTGGTAATGGAGATATATGGATTTTAAAACTTACTTCAGATGGAAATATTGAATGGCAGAAGACATACGGGGGAAGTCAAGCTGAAGAGGCTTCTTCTATTCAGCAGACCGTTGATGGAGGGTATCTTGTCGCAGGCTCTACAGATTCTTATGGTGCAGGAGAGCAAGATATTTTTATACTCAAGCTTTTTCCAAATGGAGACATAAACTCCTCCTGTGGATTTGTAAAAGAATCGAATGCCGAAGTTTCCGATACCAGTATTATCCCTGCAAATACATATTCAAACCCTGTAGACATAGCTCTTTTTTCTGAAGAAACAAATATTGCACCTATAGAAAGCGAGGCTGTTGTCTATAGTTTATGTTCAGGTGTGCAGCATACTCTGAGTTTAACCGCTTCTTCCGGAGGGACAACCAATCCTCAGCCTGGCACTTATATCTATGATTATGCAGAAAGAACTACTATAAGTACCCAAACAGACAGTGGATACAATTTTATTGGGTGGAGTGGCGATGTATTAAGTACAGATAAGTTTCTATCTGTCACAATGGATTCAGATAAATCTATAAAAGCCAATTTTAGTGAAAATGTAGTAGATGAGATATGGGAGGAGGTAAAGAAGGCTCCTTGTTTCATTGCAACGGCTGCTTTCGGTTCTCCGTTTCATCCTTTTGTGATAACTCTTCAGGATTTTAGAGACAGATATCTTATGCCCAACAGAGCTGGCCGTAAGCTTGTAAACTTATATTATAAATATTCGCCCCATATCGCAGAATTAATTACAAATCATAAATCATTGAGAACGGTTGTCCGTATTTGGCTTATGCCTTTTGTAGCTGTGGGATATTCAATGGTTCATTTTGGGCCTCTTAAAACTACAATTATGCTCGTATTAACGACTATGCCTCCCTTCTTCTTTGTTTGGTTTTATAGAAGGAGGAGTAAAAAAGACAAGCGGCGATTTACATGAGATACAAATTTTTCCTTCTGCTGTTCATTTTAATCAAAATCTCGACATTATCTGCATATCATTTTGACTCTCAGCTCAATTCTACCAAAGATGGTCCTGGAGAAGTGCTGCCCCTTCTGGCTTTGAATGGCATTATTGTAGCTAAAAATGAACTTTTTTCTGTAGCGCTGCTTAGAGATGATGGAAAAGGGGAAAACATTATTTTAACAATCGGAGACACAATCTATAATTTCAAGCTGATTCGGATTCTTGAGAACCGAATTGTTTTCCAAAAGAATAGTGAAACATTTAAATTATTCTTGGGTAGATCCGGCATTATCCAGACAGAAAGAGAAGAAGAATTAATGTCTTATAAAGAGAAGGACAAGGAAGCTAAACCCGAAACACTTAAGACTATGAAAGATAGCGTAGTAAAGAAGGAATATTTTCGATCTTATGTTGTAAAAAGAATCTTAGACGAGTGGAAAATGATCCTGCAGCAAATTGAATTTTCTCCTTATATTGTTGATGGAAGAACAAAGGGATTCAAGATGACAAAGATTCCCGGGGGGAGTTTTCTTTCAGAAATGGGAATCCAAAGTAATGATATAATTCTAAAGCTCAACAATGAGGAACTGAAGGATATCTCATATTTATCAACACTCATTGATAGATTCAAAAATGACAATCGAGTTGAAATGACCATTGAAAGAAGCGGCAAAGTTATACGGTATTTATATTTGTTAAAATAACAAAATCTAATCAGCAAGACATAATATTAATCTCCTCTCATTTTTGGTTCATTTGTCCATAAAAAGGGACAAAATAACAGGTTAGAATACATATCTCAGTCAAGACCTAATTGGCACAGAGATTGCAGTAGTAAAGAATGTAGAAGAAAATCTTTGCTTTAAATATTAATTAAAAAGGAGGATTTGAAAATGAAGATTAAAATTTTAGGTTTATTAATCGTATTCGCTTTTCTTATAAGTTGTGGTTCTATTTACCATAATGAGCCAAAGATTTATGTGAGTGGAATGGAGCCAATGATGGACAAGGACACCGATACGGTGCTTTCCGAGATAGAAGATAAGTGGGAGTTTCAATGCAACAAATTTTGGACAACACAGGACCCCACACTTAAAGATGTTTCAAAAGAAATGAAGGGTACGATAGCATTTACTGAGCAAGAGGCAGGCCAGATATTTTCTCCAAAAGGAGAATATAAAGTTATGGTTTTTTTCAAATTACTCAGCAGTGAGAAAATCGCATCTGGTACCATTTCTTCCATGGGTACTAGTTTGCCTCAGGCGGGTGAAGGAGCTACGGATAAAAGTCATGCCTACATTAGAGTGGTTTTTAGAGATAATAAGCTAGTTCATTTTCATGTATGGCGTGATTAAAAGGTCTCACTCGACTCTGAGTGTTTTTGCGGGATCGGTAAGGCCGGCCCTGATCGACTGGTAACCGACTGTCAAAACCGCGGTGAAAAGGGAAATCACTCCGGCAATCATAAAAAGCTTTATCCCAATTTCAGCACGGTAGGCGAAATCAATCATCCATCGCCGCATGGCAAAAAAAGCCAGCGGCCATGCCGCTATGTTGGCCAGAATTACAAGCAGGCTGAATTCACGGGTAAGCATGATGGCTACTCTTGTCGAGGAGGCCCCCAATACTTTTCGCACGCCGATTTCTTTGGTACGCTGCGTGACAGCCAGTGTGGCCAGCCCAAATAAACCCAAACATGCAATCAATACAGTAAAGACCGACGAATATCCCATAATCCTGCCCCACCGCTCAACCTCCTGGTACTGCTGCTGAACGTCCTGATCCAGGAAACTGAAAAGAAAGGGATGTCCCTGGACAGTCTCTTTCCATGCATTTTCAAGTATTTTAAGAGAACTGCGCATGTCATCACCCTGAAGCTTGACATGAATGAAGTTTAACAACATGGGGGAATAGCTTGTGTCCAAATCATTTATTCCCCGATAGAATTCACCAGGATCTATAAGCAGGGCCAGAGGCGCCACATTCTCATGCAGAGATTCGAAATGAAAATTCTGGACCACTCCGATGATTTTGTGTGGAAGGAAATTTTTTCCTGGGAAGCTTTTTCCCAAAGGATCATCCCACTGGAAATAATCAACCAGTGCCTGGTTAACTATAATTGCCTCCGAACGGTCCGTTCCGAATTCTTTTGAAAAATTTCGTCCGCTCTTTAAATTTATACCCATAACAGGGATGAAATCATAATCGACCGTTAACTGGTAGAAAGATTTATAACTTCCGTCCTGTGTATTGAAACCTACTGTAGTCCAGTCACGGGAAAAGGCTGTGGAGGCTCCGGTTACCCCCATAACTTCGCGGCGAAAGGAAATGTTGTTTCGAAAACGTTCCAACGCTTGTCTGCTGTCCTCACTGGAGCTAAAATTGTTGATAACCACGACCTGTTCCTTGTCAAATCCCAGGTTGTAGTTCAACAGGAATTTCAGTTGGTTCTGCATAATAAGTGCACTGGACATCAGCGCAATAGATAATGCAAACTGTCCCACCACTAAAAAACGCATCAACCGGCCTGTGCCAACTCCACTGGTCATACGGCGAATGGTCAAAATTGGCTGCTGCCTTGAGAAGATAAGAGCCGGATAACTTCCTGCCAGGGCCCCTGTGACCACGACCACTCCCATCAAAAACAAAACAGTTGAGACATTAAATGACAGGATTAGGTCCTTGTTGATTACAGAATTGAATGCAGGAAGGAAGAGATTGACTAAAAGAATGCCCAGAAGGAGCGCCAGTGAACTCATCAGAAAGGCCTCTCCCAGGAACTGCCAAACAATTTGAGATCTTTGGGTTCCTAAGACTTTACGGACTCCCACCTCCCGGGAACGATAAGCCGATCGGCCAACGGTGAGGGTCATGTAATTAACGCAGGCCACGACAAGGATCAACAGGGCGATAATAATCAGGACCCGTGAGTACAGGGGATTGCTCGTCGGTTCGAATCCTTGCGGTACGTCTGGATTCAGATGAATGTCAGTTATCGGCTGCAGGTCTAAAGACACAAAGCTGGCATATCGCTCGGGATAATGGAGGTTGACCACGGCCTTCAGCTTAGATTCCATATCGGCAGCCGTCATCGGTCGATTCAGCTGGACATAGGTTTCATAGACTACCGATAACCACCCGCTCATGGCTCTTGCGCTCCTGAATTTTTTTTCATTAACTAAGTACTCTAGTTCGTAATTTCGGTGACGTATTTTTGATGCATTAGATTATGCAGCTTTTCTTTCGCTCATTGATTGATAAGAGAGTTTTTGTAATGTCT